>Ga0182018_10001384_pt1 | contig 27688 bp, 22 predicted proteins | sample 812P2MmetaG_FD_120490 | JGI IMG/M metagenome (GOLD analysis project Ga0182018, IMG submission 120490) | Permafrost microbial communities from Stordalen Mire, Sweden - 812P2M metaG | ecosystem: Environmental > Terrestrial > Soil > Wetlands > Permafrost | place: Sweden: Stordalen | collected...
AACGGCGTCAAGATCCGCGCCCAGGGCCAGCTCGGCGAAGCGCTCCTCGAATTCCAGAAAGGCTATGCCCTCAGCCCCGCCTCCAGCGTCGCGGAACAGGAAATCCTGCGCACCGAGGAAATGATCCGGCGCGAACGCCGAAGGGTGGAACAGACCGGTACCGAGGCGCCGCCCGAGGTGCGCGGCATGACTCCCTCCGAAATGGCCAAGAAGGACACCGATGACCGGATTAACCGGCTGTTGCCGATTGCCGAATTGAAGCCGCTGAAGCCCGCCCTGCAGGACTTCAAGATGATCAATCAGACACCCAAGGTGTTGTTCGACACCCTGGCCTTGAACGCCGGCCTCAACATTTTGTATGACCCGGACTACCTCACCACCGGTCCCAAGGACAAGCAGACCGTCACTTTCACCAACTCCACGGTACAGGAAGCGCTGGATTATCTGGCGATCGTCACCAAGTCGTATTGGAAGCCGATCAACGCCAATACGATTTTCGTCACCATGGACAACCCCAACAAGCGTCGCGACTACGAAGAGGAAGTGACGCGGATTTTCTTTCTGACGAATTCCACCACCGACGCCGATCTCACCACCATGGTGACCGCCATCCGCACAGTGGCCGATCTGCAGCGGCTGTTTCCGTTTAATGCGCAGAGCGCCATCATCGCCAAAGGCACCGCCGACAAAATGGCGCTGGCCGAAAAGATCATTCACGATCTCGATAGGCCGAGAGCCGAAGTGGTGGTGGACATTTTCGTGATTGAGGCCAGTTCGGTGTTTATGCGCAGTATCGCCGCCGGGCCCTTTACTAACGGCGTCAGTCTGGCGGGGAACTTTACGCCGCGCAGTAGCATCCAGGTGCAGCAGTCGGCTACCACGGCCACCACGGCGAGCACCACCACCTCCACCTCCACCACCGCCACCACTACGGCGGGCACCACGGGCACCACGGCCACCGGCACCACTACCGGCGCCGCCATTCCGTTTTCCAACATCGGCCAGGTGGGCGCCGGCGACTTCTCCACGGTTCTTCCCAGCGCCGTGTTCACGGCCACTTTGAGCGATACGCGCACCAAAGTGCTGCAGTCTCCGCAGCTCCGCTCGGTAGATGGCCAGAAATCCAGCATGAAGATCGGCGAAAAGGAACCCACCGCCAGCGGCAGTTTCCAGCCTGGCTTGGGCGGCGTGGCCGGCGCGGGTATCAGCCCCCTGGTCAATACCCAGTTCACCTATTTGGACGTCGGCGTGAATGTGGAAATCCTGCCGAAGGTGCACGACAACGGCGAGATCTCCCTCCACGTCAGCCTGGATATTTCCAGCGTCACCGGGCAGGTGAACCTGGGCGGAATCAACGAACCCATCATCGGACAGCGCAAGATCGAGCAGGACATCCGCCTGCGCGAGGGCGAAGTGAGCCTGCTGGGCGGACTGCTCACCACGCAGGACAACAAGACCAAGACCGGTGTTCCCGGGCTCGCGAACATTCCGATAATCGGAAAACTGTTCAGCGGCGATAGCGTGGACCGGGAGCGCGACGAGATCATGGTGGCGTTGATTCCGCACATCGTACGCCGGCCCGAGATCACGCCGGAGATGGTCCGCGGCATCGGTTCCGGAACGCTGAACCAGGTAACCGTGAAACGTTCCCCGAAGCCCATCGAACAGGACTTCCAGGCGCCTCCGGCAGGTGGCCCCGTTGCCGCTGGTGATGGCGCCGCTTTGAACCCGGCCGTCCAGCCGGTCGCCGGCCCCACGCCCGTCGCTCTGGTTCCCCCGGCCCAGCAGATGGCGCAGCCAATCCTGGCTCCGGCGCCCGTCGCTCCGCCTGCCGGGCCTCCGGGAATGGCCCCGCCGGCCACCGCGCCTCCCGAGACGCCGGCTGGGACCCCCGCGGCTCCCGCCAGACCGCCGGGCCCCGTCAAGATCCACTTCGGCGAAGAGAAGATCGACAAGAATGTCGGCGACAGCTTCAACGTGTCCATCCAGGTGGAAGACGCCAGGGACGTGGTCTCGGCTCCTTTCATATTCCAGTACGATCCGAAGTTGCTGAGCTTGAATGACGTTGCTTACGGCAAATTCTGGTCCGCCGATGGCGAGGAGCCGCTGCTCATCAAGAACGTGCAAAACGATGGCGGCCTGGCCAGCGTGCGGCTCAGCCGCAAACCCGGCAGTCCAGCGATTTCCGGAACCGGTACGCTGCTCACCTTGACCTTCAAAGCGGTGGCGAGCGGTACGGCCACCGTGTCGGCGAACAACATCACGTTGAATAACGCACAGAACCAGATGGTGGGATCGGGCAGTCCCAAGATGACTATCAACGTAAAATAGGGATAGGATTGGCGATGCGAAGGGCCGGCCAAAGAGGGTTGACGTTAGTCGAGCTGGTGGTTTCTTTTACCATCATGATGATTCTCGCCGTCATGGCCGTTCCGCTGGCCCGGGTGAAAGTGCACACCCAGCGGGAGGTCGATCTCAAATACGCCCTGCGCGACATGCGCCAGGCCATCGACAAATATAAGGACGCTTGCGATTTGGGGACTTTCGGCGCCATCAAGCAGGGTACGTTCTGCTATCCCGAATCGCTGGACATTCTGGTGGAGGGCGTCAAGACGCAGGCCGCCGACGGCAAGAAGATGAAGTTTCTGCGACGCATCCCGCTAGACCCATTCACCAACTCCAAGGAGTGGGGCCTGCGCAGCATGCAGGACGACGTCAAGGCCGAATCCTGGAGCGGTGACAACGTCTTCAACGTCTACACCAAGACGCGGGACATGGCGAGCGATGGCAAGCCCTATTCGGAATGGTAGCCCCGTGAGGAAACGCAAGAACCAACGCGGATTGACGCTCATCGAGCTGGTGGTGGCTTGCACCATCCTGCTGGTGCTGTCGACGTTGGCGTTGCCGCTGGTGCGCATCAAGATCCGCGTCCAGCGCGAGGGCGACCTGCGCTACAACCTGACGGAGATGCGCAAGGCCATCGACAAGTACAAGGACAATTGCGATCAGGGCTATTTCGGCCCTCCCAAACTGGGTGCGGACTGTTACCCCGATACCCTGGATGTGCTGGTGGAGGGCAAGGTGCTGGCGAACGATCCGAATGGGACCAAGATGAAATTCCTGCGGCGCATTCCCAAGGATCCTTTTACGGGGAAGTACGAGTGGGGCATGCGCAGTCCGCAGGACGACCCGAAATCCAAGAGTTGGGGGGGCCAGTGCGTGTTCGAGGTTTTCACCAAGACCGACGACAAGGCCCCGGATGGTACACCCTATGCCGAATGGTAAAACCGAGCGCCGCCGCGGCGGCTTCACTTTCGTCGAGCTGATGGTGGTGGTCACCATCATGGTGATTCTTATCTCCATGGCGATCCCGCAGCTCACGCGCTCCATCACGCGGGCCAAAGAGAGCGTGTTGCATAATAACCTGACGACTCTGCGCGAGGTCATCGACCATTACAGCTATGACAAGGGGAAAGCTCCGCAGAGCTTGCAGGATCTGGTGACCGAGGGCTATTTGCGGGTGATCCCCACCGACCCCATGAATAATTACTCCACCGATTGGCACACCGTGATGGAAGACGCCACCCAAAGCGTCAGCCAGCAGGAGCCAGGCATTTGGGACGTCCATAGCGGTTCCGATAAGACGAGCCTCGAAGGAACGCCCTACTCCGAGTGGTGACCGGAGCCTGCTACCCTAGTCGTTTCATGCATCGTTTTCATGTGGCTGTGGACCACGCTCCGCGGCTCCCAACTCCGGGATCAGGCACAACCAGGTGGCGCCGACATTCGTGTCTGCGGCCGCGAGACGCGCTTCGGGGCTCCGGGTCGAGAAGAGTCTCGATCCGGCAGGCAGCAGCGCCTGCGCCACAACTGCTCACCTCCGTCTCAACAGGATCCGGAGTGCGGAGACTCATCGAGCCAAGCCTCGGCAGGGGTGCCTGCGCCGCCACCTTGCTCGCCGCGGCGATTCTGCTGACCGCGGGCTGCGGCTATATCGGTGGACCGCTGACGCCGCTCGCCAATGTCCCCACGAAGATTTCCGACCTGGCCGCGGTGGAGCGCGGCGCCCTCCTGATCGTGCACGCTACCGTGCCCGCCCGCACCACCGAGAACGTGCTCATCAAGACTCCGGTGAAGCTCGATCTCCGTATCGGCGTCGCCGGCGAGCATTTCAACGCCGAAGAGTGGGCCAGCCAAGCCAAGGCGATCTCCGAAGTGCAGGTGAAAGACGGCATCGCCACCTACCGGATTTCCACCAGGGAATGGGTCGGCAAAGAGGTCGTCCTCGGGGTGCGTGCCATCGGCTCCAACGGGAAGGAATCGGGCTGGTCTAATTATGAAATCGTTCCCGTGGTGGCGGAACCCGAAGTGCCTTCGCGCCCGGATGTAGAGGATACCGCGGCGGGGGAGCGCGTCACCTGGACCGGCCGCGGCGACCAGTTTCGCGTGCTGCGCAAGACTGGCGGCGAGGAAAGCTATATCGTCGCCGCGACAGTCGCCGCGCACGAATGGATCGACACGGGCATCGAATACGGCAAGACGTATACCTATATGATGCAGGCGTTGGTCGACGTGGGGAACCAGAAGGTGGCGGAGAGCGATCTTTCGGAAACCCGCCCCGTGACCCCGCTCGATAAGTTTCCTCCCGCCGTGCCCTCCGGCCTGCGCGCCGACCCGACCCCCAATTCGGTGGCGCTCGTCTGGGAGGGCGATACCGAGCCGGACCTGGCCGGCTATCGTGTCTACCGCTCGGTGGGCGATGGGCCGTGGCAGAAGCTGGCCGACGTCAACGCGGTCCCGAGCTACTCCGATACCTCGGTGGAGCACGGCAAGACTTACCATTACGCCATCGGCGCTTTCGACAAAACGGGCAATGAGAGCGCACGCTCCACCCCGGTGGAAATCGTCCCGTGAATCCGCTGCCGGCAATCGGTGGGGCGGACTCCCTGGTCCTGGCCCAGAGGGCACCCCGACCTCCTGGTCGACCTGCTCGCGTTTTGCAAGCGGCCGATATAGTTGGTTCGGGCAGCGGCCCGAGGGCGTCCCGTGGCCCGGAGGGCACCCCCCAGGGGGTCCTCCTAATAAGCGCTAACCTAATGGCCCACAACCCGCTGAAGGCATCTAACCGTTGTGGCGACGGAAGTCGAGTTTCCAGCATTTTGGGGCCAAAATGGCTTAAGTTAGCGCTTATGGGGGTCCGCCCCACCAATTGGGCGGATGTTGGCGGGCGTCAACAGCGCGTGGTCTTGGGCAGGGGTCCCGGCGCCACACCGGAGAAGTGCCCGTGAACGTCGCCAACGCTCCGCGCTTTTCGCCCGCCGACGCCACCCGCCTGGCCGGCGAGCTCTACTCGCTCTCGCTCACCGCCGAACCGCTGCCCAGCGAGCGCGATCAAAACTTCCTCCTGCGCGATGCCGGCGGTCCGCGATTCGTCCTCAAGATCGCCAATCGCGACGAGGCGCTCGAAGTCCTCGACCTCCAGAACAAGCTGCTGCGGTCGCTCGCCGCCCGCGACACCGGCCTGCTGTTTCCGCGCCTGGTGGCGGCTCGTTCGGGCCTGGAAGTCACGCCGGTCGCCGACGAAGAGGGCGCCGCGTACTTCGTCCGTCTGCTCACCTGGGTGGATGGCGTCCCGATGGCCACCGTCCAGCCCCACTCCGCGGCGCTGCTGCGGTCCTTGGGCCATACCCTCGCGCGGCTGGACAACGCGCTCGCCGGCTTCTCCCATCCCGCCGCCCACCGCGTTCTGCAATGGGATCTGCGCCACGCTTCCAAGGCATGGCCGCACCTGGACCTGCTCCCCGAACCACGCCGCGCAATGCTCCAACCCTTCCTGGACGCCTGGGCGGCCCTCGATTGGAGCCAATTGCCCACCGGCGTGATCTATAACGACGCCAACGACTACAACGTCCTGGTGGACCCCGCCGGTTCGCGCGTGGTCTCTTTTCTCGACCTGGGCGACGTCGTCCACTCGGCCACCGTCTGCGACCTCGCCATCGCCATCGCCTACGCCATGTTCGACCAGCAGGATCCCATCGCGGCGGCGGCCGAAGTGGTGGCCGGCTATCACGGGATTCGCCCGCTCAGCGAGCCGGAGACCGACGCGCTCTACACTCTGGCGGCCACGCGCCTTTGTGTCAGCGTCTGTTACGCCGCCCGCCAGGCCCGCCAGGCGCCGCATAACGACTATTTGAACATCAGCAACCGGCCGGCCTGGGCGCTGCTCGAAAAGCTGGCGGCCTTCCCCGCCGATTGGCCCCGCGAGGTCTTCCGGCGCGTTTGCGGCCACTCCCGCGGGGCGCGGACCTCCGCCTCGCTGGCCGAATCGCGCCGCCGCGCGCTGGGGCCGTCGTTTAGTCTGTCGTACACCGAGCCCCTGCACATCATTCGCGGATCGCGCCAATATCTATACGATGCCGGCGGCCGAGCCTACCTCGATTGCGTGAACAACGTGGCGCACGTGGGCCACGCCCATCCGCGCGTGAACCAGGCCGTCAACCGGCAAATGGCGCTGCTCAACACCAACACCCGCTACCTCCACGAGCACCTGGCCGATTACATCGAACGTCTCACCGCCACGCTGCCCGAGCGGTTGTGCGTGGCCTTCCTGGTCTGCAGCGGCAGCGAGGCCAACGAGCTGGCGCTGCGGTTGGCGCGCGCCCACACCAAGGGCGGCCGGATCTTCGTGCTGGACGCCGCCTATCACGGCAATACCGGCGCGCTGGTGGAGATCAGCCCCTACAAGTTCAACGGCAAGGGCGGCGGCGGCAAGCCCGCGCATGTCGAAATCATGCCGCTGCCCGATGTCTACCGCGGGCCCTATCGCGGACCCGATGCCGGCGCGCGCTATGCCGCGCATGTGGCCGATGCGGCCCGGAACTCGAGCGGGCTGGCCGCGTTCTTCTGCGAATCGGCGTCCGGCTGCGGCGGGCAAGTGTTTCTGCCGCCCGGATACCTCGCCGATTCCTTCGCCGCGGTCCGCGCCGCCGGCGGAGTTTGTGTGGCGGACGAAGTGCAGACCGGCTTCGGCCGCGCCGGTTCCCACTTCTGGATGTTCGAACCCCAGGGCGTTGTGCCCGACATCGTCACCATGGGAAAGCCCATCGCCAACGGCCATCCCATGGGCGCGGTGGTGACCACCCGCGAAATCGCCGACTCCTTCGCCAACGGGATGGAGTATTTCAATACCTTCGGCGGCAATCCCGTTTCCTGTGCCGCCGCCCTGGCGGTGCTCGACGTCATCCGCGACGAAGGACTGCAAGAGAACGCCCGCGTCACCGGCGACTACCTGTTGGCCGGGCTGCGCGACCTGGCCGCGCGCCATCCGCTGATCGGCGACGCGCGGGGCTGCGGGCTCTTTCTGGGCGTCGAACTGGTGCGCGACCGCGAGACCCGCGAGCCCGCCGCCGCGGAAGCCTCCCGCTTGGTCGACCGCATGAAATCGCTCGGCGTCCTGTTGAGCACCGACGGTCCCTTGCATAACGTGATCAAGATCAAGCCGCCGCTGGTCTTCTCCCGCCAGGACGCGGACGTGCTTTTGGTCCGCTTGGAGACGGCGCTAATCTGAATCGCAGGCAGGCGGCGATCGAAGCCGTGGCCCCGATCATGGACTTGACGCATATACAGCGGCTGTATATACTTTTGGCGTGATCGAGGAACTGCTGGGCTTCGATTGGGACGACGCCAACGAGGATCACATCCTGCGCCATTGAACCGAAAAACGGCAGTTGACCCTTAGCATGGTCGGCAAGTCTGCGACCTGTCTGAAGTTTCAACTGCTGCGCAGTTCACCCATTGGTGACAACTGGCTTTGCTGCAAACACTTGCGACTGAAGGAGAAGACTATTCCGGCGGCGTCTCAACCGCCGTTTTTAGGTTGAAGCACGTAGTCCTCGCCGCGAAGACTGTCAAACGCGAGAAGCGCTGGAAACTGCTCGGGAAGACATTCGCCGGCCGCTATCTCGTGGTCATTTTCACGGTTCGCCGGAAATTGTTCCGCGCCGTCACCGCTTACGACATGAATGCCAACGAGAGGAGAACCTATGCGCCGAAAATCGACTGAGATGCCCGCTTTCAAATCCGAGGCCGAAGAGGCAGACTGGTACGCCACCCCGGCTGGACGCCGGCTGACGCAGCGTGAATTCGAGCGCGCGATCAAGGAGGGCACGCTCATGGTCAATCCGCGGGGACTGAACATTCCGCGGACAGATCCGAAAATACTCGCTGAGTTGCTCGCCCGCGCGAAGGAGAAAGCCACGCAGGCCATCTCACTCCGGGTTTCGGTAGCCGACATCGAAGCCGCAAAGAAGATCGCCGCCAATCGCGGCGTCGGCTATCAAACCGTCCTCAAGCAGGCTATCCGCGACGGACTGAAGAAACGCAGCGCCTGATCGATTCTCGCTCGCGAGCGCTGAGGCGAATTGCTCCGAGTGCCGGGCGGTCTAAGGCGAGTGCTCGGGACCTATTCCGGTGGCCACGGTAATCTCGTAGTTTCCGAAGCGGCGGCGCCGGACGCCAGTCTCGCGGCCGGCGCGGCGTCCGGCTACACGGCTGGCGTATTGGAAGCCGGCTGGAACCTCCGCTACGTTTCGCCTCGAACTCACCCGCGGAGGAGGTCGGCGAACCGGCACGGAGATGTCCGAGGGCTCCACGGCGGGGCGCCTGAACTAGCGCCAAAGGTGCAAAAGTGCTTTGCCGGCAGAACGGCGAGGGGCTCTCAGCCGTCGTCGGAGGGCGTTTCTCGAACTGTGGGGAGCGTGGCCGCAGACGCCGCCATAAATTTCCGCTCGAATCCACTACGGTAAATGGTATACTCTTGGCGCAACGTTACTTGTTGCAATTAATGGTCGGAAGTCCGGTTTTTTGCCGGATCTTATTAATTACCCAAGGGGGTGCAATCTTGCTCGACCTGGTTCTGGTACGCGCCGTTCTGGTCCTGGTTTTTGCCGTCGCCGCTTACTTCCTGCATCCCGTGGGTGTTTCGCCCTGGGTTGCGGCAGGGGCGGGAGGTGTCTTCAGCGCTGTCATCATTCTCTTTGAAATCCGTCTGGAACAGATTAGTCTGAAACGTCTGATCGGTGCGGCCGCCGGATCTGTCCTGGGAATCGTGGGCGCCTTCCTGATGTCGCTGGTACTCAGTAAAGCGGACGCCCCGCCGTTCCTGCAGGTGGCGCTGCTCCTCCTGATGACTTACGTCGGCCTGATCGTAGGCGCCAACAAAGGCGACATGCTGAATCTGGCTGCCCTGGGCGGTATTTTCGGCGGGGAGAAGTCTTCCAAGAAATCGCACAAGATCCTCGACACCAGTGTCATTATCGATGGCCGCATCGCCGATATCGCGGAGACCGGATTCCTGGACGGCGTGCTGGTGATTCCCCAATTTGTCCTGCGCGAGCTGCAACTGGTGGCCGATTCGGCCGATTCCATGAAGCGCAATCGCGGACGCCGCGGCCTGGACATCCTCCAGCGGGTGCAGAAAATGGCCCACCTCCACGTGCAGATTGTGGAAGAAGATTTTCCGCAGGTCCGCGAAGTGGATATGAAGCTGATCGAATTGGCCAAGGTCTACGATTGCAAGGTGATCACCAACGACTTCAACCTCAACAAAGTTGCCCAACTGCACGGCGTGGAAGTGCTGAACATCAACGAACTGGCGAACTCCCTCAAGCCGATCGTGTTACCCGGCGAAGCCATGCGCGTCTTCATCCTCAAGGAAGGCAAGGAATACAACCAGGGCGTCGCCTACCTCGACGACGGCACCATGGTGGTGGTGGACAACGCCAAAAAGATGATCTCCAAGACCGTCGACATCTCCGTGACCAGCGTCCTGCAGACCACCGCCGGTAAGATGATCTTCGGCAAGTTCGACGAGCGCATGCATCCGGCGCAGGCGCCGGAGCGGCACGACCGCCCGGTGCGCAAGAGCGATCCGCAGCCCATGGGCAATCTCGGACCCGAGAAAACCACGATAGAATCGTAGTACACATGAAAGTCGCCGTGATACTGCCCGCGGCGGGCCTCGGTACTCGTATGGGTAAAGGCGCCGCCGAGAAGACCGGCACCAGCCGCAAGCAGTTTATGCTGCTTGAGGGATCCCCCATTCTGATGCACACCGTGCGCAAATTCACGGCATCCGCCCGGATCGGAGAGATTGTCGTGGCCGTCCGCGCCGAAGATGTGGAATGGGTCGGCGGCATGCTCTCGCGGGGCTTTCCGGGAAGCAATGTGCGCGCCGTCGAAGGCGGAAACAGCCGCCAGCAATCGGTGGGCAACGCCCTGAACAGCCTCGATCCCGATACCGACCTGGTGGCCGTGCACGATGCCGTGCGGCCTTTCATCGACGCCGAGACCATCGACAAAGTGCTCGACGAAGCCACCGAGACCGGCGCGGCCATCGTCGGGTTGCCCGCCGTGGATACCGTGAAGCAGGTGAGCCGCGGCACGGGCCGCGTGCGCATCCGCGCCACCCTGCCGCGCGAAAAGCTGGTGATGGCGCAGACCCCGCAGGTATTTCGCTACGACCTCTTGCAGCGCGCCTTCGAGTCGGCGCGGGCGGACGGCTTCATCGGCACCGACGAAGCCAGCCTGGTGGAACGGCTCGATGTGGAGGTGACTGTAGTGATGGGCAGCGACCGCAATATCAAGATCACCAAGCCTGGGGACATGGACCTGGCGCACCTCTTCTTTCGGGCGGAAATGACCAAGGACGCGCAGTGAGCGAGTATCGCACGGGCATTGGTTGGGACGCGCATCGCCTGGCCGCCGGAAGGCCGCTGATTTTAGGCGGCGTCACCGTTCCCGCCGAATTCGGTCTGGAAGGCCACTCGGACGCCGATGTGCTGTCGCACGCCATCACGGACGCCATCCTGGGAGCGGCCGCGCTGGGGGATATCGGCATGCATTTCCCCGATACCGACGCCCGCTGGAAGGGCTGCGACAGTTTGGTATTTCTGCGCCACGCCCAAAAATTGACGGAGGCGGTGGGATACCGCGTGATCAATGTCGATTCCACCGTGATTCTGGAGCGGCCCAAGTTGAAGGATTACAGGGATGCCATCCGCCAGCGTCTGGCGGACGCGCTCACGCTGGAAGTGGACCGGGTCTCGGTGAAGTTTAAGACGGCCGAGAAGGTGGGGCCAGTGGGCGAAGGCCGGTCGGCCGAGGCGCAGGCGGTGGTGAGCCTCCTGAAAATGGGCACCGGTCCGTTCCACGAACGTGGCCCCGGGGCCGGTCAGTAGGCCCGGCGGGGCAATCCCCCGCGCCCTCCGCTTTTGAGTGGTGGGGCACGCTTTAGCCTAATGCCACTTACTTTGCCCATCGCACACGGAATGGCTCCAGGACGAAGACCAGGTACACCGTTTCGCCGGTGCGGCAACGTATTCGGCACGCCGTTCCTTGAAGACGCAGAGAAGAAACGGCGAAAATCGTTCCCCGCCCCGGCCGCGTCTTCATCGCCTTTGGTGGGCCGCTTGCAGCCGCGCGCATCTGGCCGGATCTACGTATCGGGCTGTGGCGATTCGCTCCGCTCCGGCCGCGACCGTGAGGGAGCGGACGGCCGGAATACCGGCGCCCAAATTACCCCAGCGCCAGATTCAAATTCTCAATCGCTTCGTCGATCTCCGCCGTATTCTTGTACCCCAGCGTTACCGAATCCACGCCCGCATTGTGGAACGCGAACTTCATCGCGGCCTGCCGGTCCTCACGGGTGGTGAACGTACCTTCTCCCACCAGTTTCATGCTGATCACGCCCATACCCTCCGCGCGGACCTGCTTCACGTGCGCCACCACTTCGCTCACGTTGCCCGCCCCGTTGGTGCCGTAATCCTCGGCATCCATCTTGGCGCCCTTGTGGTTCATGCGGATCATGGCGATATCGAGCCACTTGTTTCCCGGAAACTGGCGCAGCGCCGGCAGCCCATGCACCGACGCTCCGTGCCCCAGGATCGCCTTCTTCGACTGCGCTTCCAGAATCCCGTCCTGCCACCGCACCGTGTCCGTGGGCCACGTAGCTACGTGCTGGTAGTGCATCAGCATCACGTCGAAGTAATCGGTATTGGCCAGCTTGAGCAGTTCGTCGATCTTTTCCTGGGGGTTTACCCCTTGGCGCGTCGTCACCTTGGACATCAGCCGGTAGCTATCGCGCGGAATGCCCTTCAGCGCCACGCCCAGCATCTTGTGCATCTCGCCGTAGGTCTCGGAGGTCTCGAAGAAGCGGATACCCCGATCGTAGGCGTGGCGAACCAGCCTGTTGAACCCGTCTTGCCCCAGGTCGCGTTGCACTTGGCCGCTCATCGTCCCGGTGCCGAACGCGAGCCGCGTTACTTTGACGCCGGACTTCCCAAGCGTCACCCAGTCGGTAGCCGATCCAGGCGCCGCCCGAAGCGGCAGCCTTCCGGTCCCCGCGAGTACACCCGCGGCGAGTCCGGCTTTCAAAAAATTGCGTCGGGAGCAGTGAGCCATCGTTCAGCCCTCCAATGGGCCTTATCCTATCATGGCGGACGGCCGCTGGGAAGCCTCTCAAGGCCGTCCCGCGTGCGTCCGAACCGCCGGTTCGCCCACGCTAGCCCGCCGCGAGCCTCGTCCGCCAGTGTCGTGGGGTTAGCTGTGTGGGGCATGCAATAGCTTGCCCTGCTTGGCGCCGACAACTCCCCCCGGCGCCATCCGCGGCAGCTCTTTGCAGCCATGGCCTGGACCTGGACCGCCTGTCTTGAAAATATTTTCTCTCCTTACCGCCAGTAACCTTCCCGCGCTTCAAAGCGCCGAGTTTAATATGCGGTTCTCCGGTAGGCTGGCGATGGAGTTCTGTTGGTTTGCATTGCCCGTGTTGGCTCTTCCCATTCCGGGCGCCGCACCGCCGCAGGGCGCGTCCGCGCCTCGCAGCCGTGTGACCGGTTCTGTCACGGCCGTCGCTTCCCAAGCCAGGCAGGTTTCCTTGAAAACCGATAAGGGCGAAACCATTACCGTCGCCACCGGCGACCCGGTGGATTCCGATTCCACCATGAAAAAGCTGGATCCGCAAACCTCCGCCATGCTGGCGCGCCGCTATGGACCGGGCCGCGGCCAAGGCGCCGCGGACGGGTCCGCGCCGGAAGGCCGCGGCGCGGGTGGCGACCTCTCGCAAATGCTGGAACGCCTGCCGGCGATCCCGTTGGCGGATCTCAAAGCTGGCGACGCCGTCATGGTTTCGACTACAATGGGCAGCGACCCGTCCCGGGTTACCGCGGTCATGTTGTTGGCCGGCGTGGAACCGCTGCTCACCGCGGCTCCCAACGCTACCCGCGACATTATGAGCGGATGGAACCCGGGCGGTGGTGGCGGAGGAGAAGGGAACTAGCGTGCCGGCGGATACGCGACCGTCCAAAATTGAAAATGTGAAGGGGAAAATCATGAGTAACTTGCGCAGGTTTATTCTGGTACTCTTGGCCGTCGCGCTAACCGTCTGCACCGCGCCCGCTCAGCAGACAACCGGGATCGTCAAAGGCACTCTGACCGACGATTCGGGCGCCGTCATCCCGGCTGCGGCGGTTACCTTGACCGCCAACGGCGTAAGGAAAACCGTGCAGGCGCAGGCCGACGGTGTCTATACTTTCGTCGGCTTGCCGCCCGGCGACTACACCGTGAGCGTGTCCTTCCCCGGTTTTACGCCGTTTGGCAAACTGGTAACGGTGAGCGCCGGCGGGACCGTGCAACTCCCCATTCAACTCGCCATCAGCACCGAAAAACAGGAGATTACGGTCAAAGGAGAGCCCGGCCCCACCGTGAGCGTGGAGCCGGACAACAACGCCACCGCGCTGGTGATCAAAGGCGAGGACCTGATGGCGCTGCCCGACGATCCCGACGATCTGGCCGACGCCCTGCAGGCGCTGGCGGGACCCGGCGCAGGTCCCAATGGCGGCTCCATTTACATTGACGGCTTCAGCGGAGGCCAATTGCCTCCCAAGGAATCGATCCGCGAGATTCGCATCAATCAAAATCCCTTCTCGGCGGAGTTCGACCGGCTGGGTTTCGGCCGCATCGAAATCCTCACCAAGCCGGGCACCGACAGGTACCGCGGCACCTTGTTTTATAACGACACCGATTCCATCTGGGATTCGCGCAATCCATTCGCCTCCAACAAACCCCCGTACTCCAACCGGAACTTCGGGGGCAATGGCGGGGGACCGATCAATCACAGGACTTCCTTCAATCTCGACTTCCAGCAGCGCGATATCCAGAACAACGCCATCACCAACTCGTTTTACGTGGATCCTTCCACGTTCAACGTGACGCACCTTACCAACTCGCTGGTCACACCCACTTACTTCACCACCATCACGCCGCGCATAGACTACGCGATCACCGACAAACACACGCTCACCGTGCGCTTCGAGGAACGCATCAACTCGGCCGACAACCAGGGTTTCGGGGGCAACTTTCTCCCGCCGGGCTACTCCGTGGCCGGCTTCCCCAACGACAGGGCTTACAGTTCGAGCGGGAACGCCCAGAACCTGATGGTTACCGAGACCTCCGTCCTCACTTCTCATCTGGTGAATGAAACCCGCTTCCAATTCACCCGGACCGTGACCCAAACGCTGGGCAACCTGGCTCCCAGCATCACTATCGCCGGCGAATTCTCCACCGGCGGGAACTCGATCGGGAACAAATACGATACCGGCAAACACTTCGAGCTCACCAATACCAGCACCTATGTGCATGGCGCCCACACTTTCCACGCCGGCCTACGGGCGCGGCGGGAAAGCGACCAGAACAACAATCCGGCGGGCTTCAACGGCGGATTCACTTTCAGCGGCTGCGAGGTCGGTCCAACTCAAGCCTGCAGTGGCGGAATCACCGCGCTCGATCAGTATATTCTCTTCCTTCAATTGCAGCAGCAAGGGCTTACCGGGACGCAGATTCAGGCGCTGGGCGGCGGTCCGACCAAGTTCAGCATCCAGTCCGGCATATCTTACATCAGCATGGACCGGTGGGATGCCAGCCCGTTCGTGCAGGACGATTGGCGTGTCCGTCCGAACTTCACCGTGAGCCTGGGGCTGCGCTATGAAGTGCAGAGCCTGATCGGCGATCATCGCGATTGGGCGCCGCGCGCCGGTTTCGCCTGGGCTCCCGGCTCCGCCAGGAATGGCCGGCAGAAGACCGTAATCCGGGGCGGTTACGGAATCTTTTACGATCGCATCGGCTTCGGCCCCTTTGAGAATGCCATCCTGAACAACGGCGTCAATCAACTGGAGTACACGGTTTATAACCCTACCTTCTACCCCAATATCCCGAGTCTCTCTACGCTCAACGCAGGCCAAAATACCATCAACCTGGTTGACCCTAAACTGAGGGCCGATTACAGCCTGCAGGGCGCCATCGGGGTGGAACGCCAGTTGCCTCGCAGCACCACGGTCGCGGTGACCTATACCAACAACCGCGCCAACCACCTCGCGCAAACTGTGCCCATCAACGCTCCCTTGCCCGGAACCTACAATGATTTGCTTGCCCCCGGCCCCACCAATGGCGTGTTTCCGTACGGCTATAGCGCCGGCAACATGAACGAGTACGAATCCGGCGGCCTCCTCAAGCAGGATATCCTGATGGTCAACTTCAACACGCGCTTCAGCCCGCGGGTCTCCATGCAAGGCAACTATCAGTACACGCACGCCGACGATCTGCCCGGTACCCCCACGAATCCTTACAATTTCCTGCAGGATTGGGGAACGTCCAACCTCAACCGGCGCTCCAATTTCACCATGATCGGTTCCGTGCAGGGTCCGTTCAAGATCTCGTTCGCGCCAACTATCTCGGCTCATTCCGGCGCTCCCTACGACGTCCTGGTAGGGCAGGATATTTACGGCGATCAAGGCTCGCCTCGCGGATTGTTTGCGCCCGCTGATGCCACCTGCGGCGTCAGCGGAGTAGTTTGCACGCCGCTGGGAAATTTCAGCACGAACTATAGCGGTGTCCTAAGCTCCGCCGACCCAACCAGGATTCCGGCCAATCTGGTGCCGCGCAACTACCTCACCATGCCCGATACGATATCCGTCAACATGCGCATTTACCGCGTGTTTGGCTTCGGTCCGAAGCGTGACGCCGCTGCCATGGCCGCGGCCGCGGCGGCTGGCGGGGGCGGCGGAGGCCGTGGTGGCGGCGGTGGGGGTGGCGGCGGCTTCGGCGGTGGCCCTGGCGGCGGTGGCCCTGGAGGCGGCGGCGGCGGCGGGGGCCGCGGCGGCGGTGGTGGTGGAGGCGGTATGCGCATGGGAGGCGGCGGCGGACGGGGCGGTGGCGGCGGAGCAACCTCCGACCGCAAGTACAGCATCCAGGTGGGTGCAAACTTCACCAACATGCTGAACCATCTCAACCCCGGTGGTTACCAGGGCGTGCTCACCTCGAACCAGTTCGGCCAAGCGACCAGCGTGAACACTGCCTTCGGCGGCGGCGGGGGCGGCGCTGGCGGTCCTGGCGGTGGCGCCGGGTCAACCGCTAACAACCGGCGCATCGATCTCTCGGTGCGTTTCAATTTTTAGCGGCGCAGGCCCGTTGCCGGGGAGAATGGGTTGACGCGACTGGCTCAAGCCATTTTCGCCGGCAGCCAGAAATCTCAGGCGAGATCAGGGGTTCAGAAGACTCAACTCGACCCTTCTTGACACCGTGATGGCGTGCCGCCAAGCATGACTTCATGGACTTCGTCGCGTTCCCGTGATTCCCGGACGCTGGCGGGTGCAAGCGTCGATGCCGTGTGTGGGATCGCCCGCGGCTTGAAACCTTCTCCACGGCCTAGCTGTTGGGCTTGGGAAAGAACATAGCCCTGGTCATCACGCCGCCCAGAGCCCACTGTAGCGCTTCGATTACTTCCGCTCGCCCCGGTTGACGATCCTGGAGGAACGATCCAAATTCCTTGTTGAAGGTCAAATGATCGGCAATCCGATGAAGGTCCGCGCGGTACTTGGCAGGCAGTTTGACGGCTGCCGCCTGCAGCATGTCGAGTAACGTATTCACGACATTGAGCACGCAGCATGCCTCATCGCGGGACTCCGTCGATAGGAGGTAAAGCGCTTGGGCGAAATCTAAAATCACATCCGGTTCCGTCGGAACGGTGCCCGGCGGCAGGCCTAAGTGATGCAAGTAGAAGTCCAGCGCCTCCTGCGCCTCCTCCGGTTTATGAAAGAAAATGATTTGGCCTTCATACAAAATCGGCCAATCCGCCGGTTCATCCCGCAGCACCGTATAAAAATCGGGACTCGGAAAGTTCGGATCCAACCGCACACCCACCAGCCGGAAACGCGCCTGGCCTGTTTCTACCGTGGAATTATTCATTCCGGAAGTGTCGATCGGCCCATTTCTTAATTTGGCTGAACTCAGTTTCTCTGATCTCTTTGTCTGCGCCGCGAGGCCAATCGTTACCGAACTTGTTATTCATAAGGCGGGTGGCGTAAGCTTCGCCCTTCTCCCCCACGCGAGGGGGACGGTAGCCATCGTCTTTTACCCACGACGGTATATCGGTCGCACCTGCCTTGCCAGTCTGGCCCGCAACCGGCTTCTTGTATTGAGTGCCGGGTGGATCGAGGTCGGCAGGCTCTACGTGCGCCGCTTCCGCGGCTGCGGCGCCTGCGTCGTCGGGCACCGGCGCATGCGCTTCAGCCGGAGCCGGGGCAGCGGGTGCGACATGGACGTCCGGATCCACTGCGCCTGGGTGCCGTTTGTCTATGCCTTCCAGGGTCTCTTTGAATTCCGCCAGTTGTTTCTCGGCCTGAACGTCCCCGGGCAGTTCATCGATCCAGGTCGCCTCTTTGCGCACCTGATTAATGAACTTCTGAAGTTCACCGCGGGCCGCACTCTTGGCGGGCAGCTTGGCCATCATGGCTTCGGCTTTCGCGATCAACTCCCCGCAGCCATTGCTGCACAGCCAGACTCTGATCTGGTTGCCGACGCGCTTCAGCGACAATGCGTGCGTCTTGCCCGCCAACTTCACCGGCTGTCTTACCTTCCCTAAGGCTTCTAATCCGTCCGCTGTCATTTTTTCGAAGGGGGCTGCCGCCTTGGCGGTTTCCGACCCGGTCATTTCCTCCAGGCTCGCCGCGACCTTTATCTGCGCCGGGGTGGGGTGAGCGCCAGCGGCGATCTTTTCGGCCGCCTGGACCTCCTCGACGGAAAGCTCGCTGGCTGCCCTGGTCACCCGATAGACCTCCTCGGCAGGCTCGGACGCGTCCACTGCAACCTGGGCCAGTGCGCGGACCCCCTCTTCGCCGGTGGAAAAGAATCCGTGCGCCTCGGGAATAATGGCAATCAGGATGTTCAGTCCGCGCTCCCAGGTGGGCAGTTTGTCTCCGGTGATCAGATCCTGCCCAACGATGGCTTCGGCAATTCCTTTCAACTGGCCCACGATTGGAATGAAGTTCATCATGAGGCTGGTCATATGCTCGGCCACGGACGGCAGGCGGTTGGCGAGATCCTCGAAGAATGGGCCTATGAATTGCTGATAGGCATCTACTGTCGCCGCACCCGAGGGCCCCCCGGGCCCCCATTTCATCCTCTTTGCCGCCTCTTTATCGAGACGCGCTACTTCGGCGAGGTAGGAGTCATATCTAATCTTTTCCTGCTTGGCCCGATACTCGGCCCGCACCTTGACGAGTTGTTGTCTTTCAGCCGTGGTCGGCGGAGTGTGAACGATCAGGTCCGCGGTCTGACGTTGCGCTTGCAACTCATAGTTCCACAGCGAGCCGTAAAGCTCATCGCTGTTGACGCCCTTCCCCTCAATCCCCAAGGCCTCCTCGAAAGCGCCCATGGCATACGAAAGCCGCGCGTCATCGTTGCGAAAATGCGTGGCATTCAGATTTGCATTCGCACGTGCCGGGCTGGCGTTGAAATCCGCTCTGCCCTCCCTCACTTCAATACCGGGAGTCTTCATGATCCGATTGACTCTGGCCGTGATTTCCTCGAATGTGACGATCCTCAAGCCTGCGTTTTCAAAATCGTTCCCGAGCGCCTCGCCACCGGCCATTCCAGGCTTGGGCTGGGCCGCCAGACCGACCCGGCTGCTGGTGCGCACTTGCGGTCTGGCGCCCATTTCCACCGCCCGGGAAACCGTGTTGGCATCCCGCTCGTGTGCCGGTCCGGGCGGTGCGCCGCCGCCGGCCTGCTGCACCACGTGTGTCAGCTCATGCGCAAGTAACTGCCGTCCCGCCTGCGTCCCTGGCACGAACCGGCCGGACCCGAACACGATGTTCTTCCCCACGGTGTACGCGTTGGCATTCACCGCCTGCGCCGATTGCGCGGCGGCCGCATCGGTATGCACCCGCACACCGGAAAGGTCGTGCCCGAAGCGCGGCTCGAAATAGGCGCGTGTTGCGGCATCCAGCGGTTGCCCTGGGGAACGGAGCACGTCGTGCACGATGGGGGGCGCGTCGCTGGCAGCAGATCCCGGCCCGGCCGGTTTTTTTTGAAGTTTTTCCACCTTGTCGCAGGCGGCGCATTGGCGGCTGACGCCGGAAGCGGGCATGCGCATCACTCGGTGCGCCACCCTGTCCGCCTCGCGCTCCAGCGGATCGTCGACTTGTCCGGCCGCGAGCTTGGCCTGAAGGGGGAAGCTGGTCGATTGATTGGCGGGCAGCCCTTGAAACCGCTGCCCGCGGCCGGCCGGGACTTTGTTGGAATCCCAGGCGGCGCCCTGCGCGCCGGGCTCGTGCCGGCTCTCGCCCGCGCGCTGCGGCCGTCGCTGGACCATCCCTTGATTGCTGATCGTCCGCGCGACCGGTGCCTGGGCAGGCGCTAGTGCCGCAGGCGCCGAGCGCTGGGGCGCGCCGGATTTCGGATTTGCGAAACGCCGGGCGAACAAGACTGCACCCTCCCCGAAACGCCGCGTGAACGCGGGGTGAAACTGAATTAAATGCTACTTCGCGGGCGTCCCCCTGTCAACTGCTTCAACCGAACCGGTTCGCGAAATCGCGCGGGTGTGCGACGTAGAAGTGAGATCTCGCCGCAACGCGATTTGGCCGACGGTATTTCCGCTCGAATCAAAAGGGAGTTTCCGGGCCGCAACGCGGGTCGCAGTTGGGCGAAGCGGCTGGAATGCGAGCGGAACGGTCTGGAGTAGTTGGTACGCTCGGATTTCGCGAGTTTTCTGGCGAATTCGAGAGGTCTCCACTTTTGTGTCGCGCACCCAAATCGCGCAAATCGCGCGCCGATTCCCTCTTTGACGAACACTGCGAGTAAGATTGAGAGTGGAACCGCTGGGTCACAATGGGCAAGCCGAAGTCGACTCGGGACTCGCATGGCCTGAAAGTCGAACGGCCCAAGCCAAGGCCTGGCGAGCACGCCGTTGCGTTGCAGATCGCGAAGGCGTAGGGAGATCGACATGACGCGCAGGGATTTGCTAAGAACCAGTCTGTCCGTGCCGGCGGCGGTGGTAGCGGCGGAGAACGCGTTTTCGGAAGTCGCTCAGGCACAGACCATGCCGCCCGCCACGGCGGCTCCCGGCGCCGGCCGGGAACGCCTGCTGCTGGATTTCGGCTGGCGCTTCCACTTCGGCCACGCCACCGAGATGGCGCGCGATTTCGACTTCCGCGGCAATTTTTCCAAGACCGGAAATTTCGGCGCCGTGAGCACGCTGCCCTTCGACGACAGCGACTGGAAGGCCGTCGACCTGCCTCACGACTGGGCCATCGAGCTGCCCTTCCAGAACGATCCCGCACTCGCCAGCAAAGGCTTTTATCCGCTCGGCCGGGCCTACCCCGCCACCAGCGTCGGCTGGTACCGCCGCATCTTCGAACTCCCGGCCACCGACGCCGGCAAGCGCATCACCCTCGAATTCGACGCCGCTTACCGCGAGGCCACGGTGATCTTCAACGGCTTCTACATCGGCCGCCACATCGGCGGCTATGACTCGTTCAGCTTCGACGTCACCGATGTCGCGTCGCCCGGCGGACGGAATGTGCTGCTGGTGCGCGTGGACGCCACTCAGAGCGATGGCTGGTTCTACGAAGGCGCCGGCATCTACCGGCACGTCTGGCTGGTGAAGACCAACCCGGTGCATGTGAAGAAGTGGGGCACGTTCGCGCGTACCGAGGTGCGCCCCGGCGAAGCCACGGTGGAGATCCGCACCGAAGTGGAGAACCAGGCCAAGGGCGCACAGACCGCGCGCGTCACTTCGACCATCCTCGACCCGGCGGGGAAAGTGGTGGGAAAGGCGGCGACCCCGGCGCAATCCATCGGCGAATGGGCGGACAATGTCTATGAGCAGCAGGTGGTGGTGAAGGCGCCCGCGTTGTGGTCGCTCGAACAGCGCAATCTGTACAAGCTGGTGACGGAGATCGAAGTGGGCGGCGCCATTGCCGATCGCTACGAGACGCCCTTCGGAATCCGCACGTGCGAGTTCGATGCCGAGAAGGGCTTCTTCCTGAACGGCAAATCCGTCAAGCTCAAGGGAACCTGCAACCATCAGGATCACGCGGGCGTGGGCGCGGCGGTGCCTGACGCGGTGCAGTATTTCCGCGTGCGCAAGCTCCAGGAAATGGGCTGCAACGCGTTGCGCACGTCGCATAATCCGCCCACGCCGGAGCTGTTGAACGCCGCCGACGAGCTGGGCATGCTGGTATTCGACGAGACACGCATGATGGCGTCGAACCCCGAGGGACTCGCGCAGCTCGAGAACCTGGTGCGGCGCGACCGCAATCATCCCAGCGTCTTTATGTGGTCGCTGGGCAATGAAGAAGGCATGGCGGGCAGCGATAAGGGCTTCCTCATCCTCACCGAAATGAAAGCCGTCACCACCCGGCACGATGGTTCGCGATTGGTCTCGATGGCTCCCAACGGCGGCAATAATATGGGCAAGTTCGGATTCGCCGCGTTGGACGTGCAGGGCTATAACTACGCCGATCCGGCGGCCGATGCGTACCATAAGGCCAATCCCAAAATACCCGTGATGGGCACCGAGCAGGTGAGCGCCGTGGCCACGCGCGGCATCTATACGATGGACCACGAGCACGGCTACGTCGGCTCCTACGACCCCTATACCACCACCGGCCGCGCCTCCTGCGAGGGCTGGTGGAGCTTCTGCAATGCCCGGCCGTGGCTGGCCGGCGGCTTCATCTGGACGGGCTTCGACTATCGCGGCGAGCCTTCGCCCTACGGCTGGCCCAACATCGGCTCGCAGTACGGCATTATCGACATGTGCGGCTTTCCCAAGGACAGCTTCTTCTATTTCCAGTCGTGGTGGACCGCGAAGCCCGTGCTGCACCTGTTCCCGCACTGGAACTGGCCCGGACTGGAGGGCCAGGAGATCGCGGTATGGGTGCATTCCAACCTGGAGCGCGTGGAGCTGTTCCTCAATGGCCAGAGCCTGGGCGCCAAGGATATGAAGAAAGATTCGCACCTGGCGTGGAACGTGAAGTACGCCCCCGGAACGCTGGAAGCGCGGGGATTCAAAGACGGCCGGCAGGCGATGACCGCGAAGCGTGAGACCACCGGACCGGCGGCGAAGCTGGCGCTCACGGCGGACCGCGCGCAGCTTTCGGCCGATGGCGAAGACGTGGCGATGTTCGCGGTCGAAGTGCGGGACGCGCAGGGCCGCGCGGTTCCGACAGCCGATAACCAGGTGAGCTTCCGGATTTCCGGCGAGGGCAAAGTGATCGGCGCCGGCAACGGCGATCCCACCAATCACGAACCGGATCCGGGCAGTTCGCGGAAGGCCTTTTGCGGCCTTTGTATGGGACTGGTGCAGTCCACCAAAGCGGCCGGCAACATCACCGTGGAGGCGAGTTCGCCCGGGCTGACTGCGGCGAGCGTCACCATCTCCTCGAAAGCCGTGACACTGCGTTCGCAAGTGGCGGCCTGGGAGCGCGAGGTGCCGGCAGGTACCGGCATCACAGGCCTGTGGAGACCCGTGGGAGCCGGCCAGATCTTCACGTTCCGCCAGAATGGGAACAGCCTCACGGGAAGCGTGGAAGGCGGCGGCCGCGGAGGCGGTGACACGCCTATCGCGATCCAGGACGGAAAACTGGAGGGCGCGAACATTTCCTTCAACGCCGCCAACCTGGCCTACACGGGAACGGTGACGGGAGACAGCATCGAGCTACAGCGTTCCGGTGGAGGCAGGCCGCGCCGGGCGCCGGACGCGTCTGCCGAACCCCGTCCAGCCGTCGGTCCGCCGCCGGATGGTTCGGACCCGTCCTCCGGAGCTTTCTTCAACCTTGGGGGTGCACCGGGACAACCAGCCCCCGCGCCGTTGATCCTTCGTCGCACCAGGCGTTGACTCCTGCCCGCATTGAGGAACCTCGCTGTCCGATAGGGCGCATCTGTTTCCGATGGGAGAGTGATGGCGTCTACAATGTGGAAATTGTCGATTACCACGTAAATGGAGGGAGCGAAGATAGGAGCATCATGCGTCCTGCGGGCGGCTGGAATATCACCCGTCCTCCGGTTCACGCGGGCGAAATGCTCCGCGAGGAGTTCATGAAGCCGTTAGGAATTTCGATCGACGGCCTTGCTCTGGAACTGCATGTACCGGTCACCCGCATCAGCCAGATCGTCAACGAGCGTCGCGGGATTACCGCCGGCACCGCATTACGTCTGGCGCGGCACTTCAGCGCCAGCGCCGATTTCCGGATGAATATTCAGAAGGATTACGAATTGCTTCTGACCCGTCACAAGTCACTGAAAACGATTGAGGGACAGGTCCGGCGGCGCAGGGTAGCAGCATGACTCCCGGGACCCGATTTCAGACGCCTGCTCGCGTTGGCGGCAGAAAGACGGCGGTGCCGGAAAATGCCCGAAAGGCTGCTCGATCTGGGGGAGTGGTGGGCTTGACAGAACTCGAATCTGTGACCTCCTGCGTGTCAAGCAGGCGCTCTAACCAACTGAGCTACAAGCCCTTAAGCTGGAGTCCGAAGACTCCGAAGCTGGAGTCCATGCGGAGTCCAAGAAGCACGGTAGCGCTCCTCGGGTCCAAATGGCGTCCAAAACTAACCGCCGTAAACCTATGAAACCACTACAAACTTACCCGCAGCCCATTGGCCCGGCCACCGTGTTCAGGTAGCGCTCTAACCAACTGAGCTACGGCCCTTCGGAGCGGAAAACTCAGTATATCATGCGCTCCGCGTCACCCGTCCACCAGCGGCAGACCCACCCGGGTTTTTCGAGGATCAATGTCGATCCGCCTGCTCTGTTTCAACTTGATTCACGCTTGTTCGGCTGGCAAACTTCGGCACTCGCGGGCGCCGAGTGCCTTAGAGCGGGGGGCGCCGTAAGCAACAAGATCGCCACGAAGTGTTTCGGAACATGGACCTCAAATGGACCTTACGCGAAATGGGGTATCGGGGAGAATCGGCTCCAGGTGTTTGAAACAGTGGTGGGCCCGTGGCGACTCGAACGCCAGACCTCTACCGTGTCAAGGAACACCTTTGTCTCTGCTTTCTATTTTGGTTTCATATTAAATCGGTGTGAATGCATCAACCTTTCTTGGCCGTCGATTTTTGTTTACCAACTTGCCAAATTCAACCAACTAGGTTAATGTAGTCCCGCGGAGAAGCGAACGCCGCACTGTAAGCCGGCGGTCGTCAAGGCCATGGTCGCGGCGGGCAAGGTCCGCGCTACCAGGCTCTCGCCGGCGGTGCGGCCCTGGGGTTCGGTTTCGAGGAGATTGTCGGCGTCGTCGCGGCGCTCACGCCGAGGGATTTCTACAAGAATATGACTACGCACGTGATCACCGCGTCTGGCAGGACTTCCACCGGCCGAAGACTCCGGCCGGCGAGGTGTATCTGAAGCTCACGGTCTTGGACGACGTGCTGATTGTGTCGTTCAAGGAGCTATGAGTGAAGGAGCGCCGAAGGAAGCGTCATGAAGGACGGAGCGATGCCATGAAGTGCCCATCCTGCGCGGGGGGAAGACTGGTGCGCGACACGCGCGATATCCCGTACACATACAAAGGCGAAACGACCACGATTCCGGCCGTTCGCGGCGATTTCTGCCCCGCCTGCGGGGAAAGCGTCCTCGCTGCGGAGGAAGCGTCCCGCGTCAGCGCGGCGATGCTGGAGTTCAACAAGCAGGTGAACGCCTCTATTGTCGATCCTGGTTTCATTGCGCGCGTCCGCAAGAAGCTCGCGCTCGACCAGCGGCAGGCGGCCGCGATCTTCGGCGGCGGCCCCAACGCGTTTTCGCGCTACGAGAACGGCAAGACCAAGCCGCCGCTCGCACTGGTGAAACTCCTCATGGTGCTCGACCGGCACCCCAATCTGCTGAACGAGGTCCGGACCGGGCAATAGCCAAAGCTGCCGCCCGCTGGACCGCCGTCGGGGCCGGCTTTCCTGCGTATGGGCGGCGTTCGCGCGCCGATCTATCCATGCTGAAATGGGCTTATGGTGCAGTTATGAAGGGAGTCCGCAATACCGAGTGGTCGTACTCCTCCATCCGATCACAGCCACAATTGATGCGCAATTTCGTATGACGCGCTGTATAGCCTTGGACCTGGCGCCGGGCGGCCCTGCCGGTCCTTCCATAACGCTGGTGGTATAACGGAACTCGTTATACAATGAAAAGGGAGTGATTAAAAGCTTCGCGGAAAAGGAAACCCGGGCGCTCTTTGAGACTGGAACGCGCCGCCGCTGGAACTCTATCGCCCGCGCAGCGGTGCGCAAACTGGTACGGATCGATTCGGCCACCACACTGGATGAACTGAATGTACCTCCTGGGAATCGATTGGAGGCTCTTAAGGGCGATCGGGCCGGGTTGCATAGCATTCGCATCAACGATCAATGGCGCATCTGTTTCCGATGGGAGAGCGATGGCGTCTACGATGTGAAAATTGTCGATTACCACTAAATGGAGGGAGCGAAGAGATGAGCATCATGCGTCCTGAAGGCGGCTGGAATATCACCCGTCCTCCGGTTCACCCGGGCGAAATGCTCCGCGAGGAGTTCATGAAGCCGTTAGGAATTTCGATCAACGGCCTTGCTCTGGAACTGCATGTACCGGTCACCCGCATCAGCCAGATCGTCAACGAGCGTCGCGGGATTACCGCCGACACCGCATTACGTTTGGCGCGGCACTTCGGCACCAGCGCCGATTTCTGGATGAATCTTCAGAAGGATTACGAATTGCTTCTGACCCGTCACAAGTCACTGAAAACGATTGAGAGACAGGTCCGGCGGCGCAGGGTAGCAGCATGACCTCCGGGACCTGATTTCAAACGCCTGCTCGCGTTGGCGGCAGAAAGACGGCGTTGCCGGAAAATGCCCGAGAGGCTGCTCGATCTGGAGGGGTATGGTGGGCTTGACAGAACTCGAATCTGTGACCTCCTGCGTGTCAAGCAGGCGCCCGTATTTACCTGGTCCGCTGCTATACCAAGAATGTCAAGACAGACTTGACGCCGGACGAGAAGAAAGAACTGCGGCAAATCGCGGCTCATCTGAAGGGAGCGCAATAGGATGCGAAGGAAGGCGGCTGAGAAGAAGAGCAGCTTTGGCGCGGACCTGATGGAGGGCATGAAACTCGTTCTGGCGCACGAGCGTGGCACAGTGGACCTAGAGCAGGTGTGGCCGAAGCCTATCGATGTCAAAGCCATTCGCAAGCGCGTGAAGATGTCGCAGGCTGAATTCTCACGGGCGTATGGCATCAGCAAACGCGCCTTGCAGGAATGGGAGCAGGGCACCCGGCAACCAGACTCGGCCGCACGCGCTTACCTCACCGTCATCGCGAAGGAACCAGCCGTTGTACGCCGGGCACTCGCCAGCGAATGACGGGCGCCCAGTGAAGAGAAGAGGGGAATGGTGGGCCTGCGGCGACTCGAACGCCGGACCTCCACCGTGTCAAGGAACACCTTCGTCTCTCCTTTTCTTTTTAGCGGTTTGAGCCTGCCGGCGCCGCTGGCCGCGTAGCGGTGAATGGCTGTCAGGATGCTCAGGGCGGCGCGCTGCTCGATGGCGCGGACTTCTTCCGCGACGTTCTGGTGGAAACGGATTTTCTTCACGTGGACTTTTGCCCGCCCTGGTGGCGGACCTGGTCCATCGTGAAGCCGCACTCCGCGACCACCTGCTCAAAGGGAATGCCGCCTTCCGGGTTCTGCCGGAAGTAGTCACGCGAAGCGGCGACGGCGCGGCGGTCTTCCGCGGTCAGTTCCTCGTCGTTCTCATCGCCGATCATCACTTCAAGCAGTTTGACGACGGCGTCGAACTGGACGGGGCCGAGTTGATCGAGCAACTGGTGGGCTTGTTGTCTATCTATGGTCTTCCTCAGGCGCGCCGCGCCGGCTTCAACGCGGCGTTCTCCAAGAAACGTGTCAATCGTCTTCGGCAGCCACCACTGCAAGTCCTTACAGCCACTCGCAAGCCGGAATTCCCGATAAATCCACCGTGTCAAGGTAGCGCTCTAACCAACTGAGCTACGGGCCCTTCGGAGGAGAAGTCTCAGTATATCATGCGCTCCGCGTCACCCGTCCACCAGCGACAGAATGGTCAGCGGCGCGTTTCCTTCCAGCCGGTTGTTCACGAACAGAAACAGGAATTGCTTGTTCTCCCGCGCCCGCCCGATCAGCACGCGCATCGATTCGCGCGCTTCCGGATTCGGGTCCTGTATCTCCGTGTACGGCGCAAACATTCCACCGCGTCTTCGTACACGCGGCCGCGCCGCAACAGCGCGCGGCTCACCAGGAAATCGGCGGTCGCCGAATCCGGGATCGCCATCTGATGGCGCAATTCCGGCATCTTCGCCCACGCGTTGT
>Ga0182018_10001385_pt1 | contig 27687 bp, 25 predicted proteins | sample 812P2MmetaG_FD_120490 | JGI IMG/M metagenome (GOLD analysis project Ga0182018, IMG submission 120490) | Permafrost microbial communities from Stordalen Mire, Sweden - 812P2M metaG | ecosystem: Environmental > Terrestrial > Soil > Wetlands > Permafrost | place: Sweden: Stordalen | collected...
GATGTGCAGGTTTCGCGCGGGCGCGCGGTGGCCTCCGCGGCGGTGGGGGAGCACAACGCGCGCTTCGCGTTTCTGCGCTTCCCCGATGAGCCGGTGGAACCAGTGGATGGGTGGGCCGAGATCGCGGGCAACGAGGCGCGCAATCCCCGGATTGACGTGCGCAATCTTTCCTCGCGGCAGGTGCGCTCCGTGGAGATCGATTGGATCGTGGCCGACCGGCAGGGCAAACAATACATGGCCGGTTCGGTGCCCGCGTCCGGTCCCGAGTTCAATCTGAAGCCCGGCAGCACCAGCCGCGTGCTGCAAGACACTGCGTTGCGCTTCTCGCGTCTCTCAAACGATGGCGGGGCGCCGGTATCCATTGCGGGCATGACGGGCTTTGTCGGCCAAGTGGAATTTGCCGATGGCAAAGTTTGGATTCCCAATCGCGAATCGCTCGCCGACGCCCAGCTTCTGGGCGTTCTGGAACCGTCGCCGGAAGAGCAGCGCTTGACGGACCTGTATCGCAAGAAGGGGCCGAAGGCCCTGGCCGACGAACTGAATAAGTTCTAACGGTATTCGATCTATGCCGTGCTCGCGCCCATCATGATGATAGTCGCTAATTAAGACTATGCTTCGACTGAAGGGTCGAGCACTTTCATACCTTCGTCTTCAGCCGCTTTCGCGAGCTGGCGGTCCGAGCACACAAAGGTCGCGTGCCGTCCCAGTCTCGCGCGCAGCATAAGGCAGCCGGCCAGTTGCACTGCATCATACGCCCTGAGAGCATGCCGGTCCAGGAGCGCAGCCGCCTCCTGGATCACCAGATCCGTTAGAGGTTGCACGACGAAGAAGTTTGCCAGGTGCTCTTCCAGACTGTCGATCAGACGGTCCGCGATATCGTGCGCCAGGTCACCGGCCCGCTCCCGCTGTCTGACCGCGGACCGGAATTCCACTCGTGTCAGTCCGAGAAGGGCCAGCGTATGTCCGCCAGCAGGATCCGCGAGCCGGAGCATTTGTTCAGTGCCCGGCTCGCGGACGTATAGCTTTACCAGCGCGCTGGTATCCAGGTAGAAGACGCCCAAGCTCTACCTTCGCTCGCGTAAGACCGTTTGTGACAGCGGCTCGCCCCGCATTGCGACTGGATTAAACCCGGAGCGGGATCCCGGTTCCTGCTCCAGGATACTGTGCACCTCGGACAGCGGCCGATTAACTTTGATCGCTGTCACAGGAAACTGAGGATTCTTAGGGTTCGCGACCCTGCTGGTCAAGATCCAGTTCCGATCAATCGCACTTACCAGCACGCGCTGGCGCTCAGCCGGTATGGCGGCCCAGGGGAAGCCTTGCTGCGGAAGGTAAGCGTCGCGAAACCATTTCAGCGATACGAAACCAAGTTGTGGGTCTTTTTCGGCTCTCGCCAGGGCCATTACTATTTCCTGGGCTGGGTCACCGCCAAATTCCAAAGGCTTCGCGGCGGCTTCCACAGGTTTGGCCAAGGAGTCCTGAACATCCGCCACGCTTGACTCGACGGCTTCATCCTCTTCCGGCGTCGATGGTTGGTAGTAGATCGCAACCACGCCGGAATCCGGTAACCAGCTTCCAGCGGGCGCGTTCTGTTTCACCTGCCGGCTTTCCTTGGGACTACCGCGCCGCAAAGACACTTGTACGCGCAGGCCCTTTCGGGGAGAAAGCTTTACAAGAGGCTTGAGCGCCGCAGGCAACTGGGCCGCAAGGGCCGGGAGACGGTCAAGGGCCGCCTCAATTTCAGACTGTTCTTCCGCAATCGTCTTTTCACTTTTCATATATTTTCCTTATTTAGATTTAGATTTAACAACTATACATGCAACCAGGGCTCAGTGATGCGCGCCCCGACCCATCTATATATACTATAAGGTCGGCTGTGATGTCAAGTGGCATACGTACACTCGGTTACAAATTCCCGCGCCGGGCCTGCTCCCGCTCCAAGGCTTCGAACAACGCCTTGAAGTTCCCCTTGCCGAAGCTGCGGCTGCCTTTGCGCTGGATCACTTCGTAGAATAGCGTCGGCCGGTCTTCGACTGGCTTGGTGAAGATCTGCAGCATGTAGCCTTCGTCGTCGCGATCCACCAAAATGCCCAGATCCTTCAAGCGCTCGATAGGTTCATCGATCGGCCCCGTGCGCGCGGTCAGATCGTCGTAGTAAGTTGAGGGAACCCGCAGGAACTCGATACCCTGGTCGCGCAGCCTTGTCACCGTGTCGATAATGTTATCCGTAGCCATGGCGATGTGCTGCACTCCCGGCCCACTGTAGAAATCCAGGTACTCTTCGATCTGCGACTTACGCTTCCCTTCGGCCGGCTCATTGATCGGAAACTTTACGCGCTCGTTGCCGTTGGACATTACCTTGGACATCAGCGCCGAGTACTCCGTACTGATGTCTTTGTCGTCGAAGTGCTGATACAGCCGGAAGCCCATCACATCGCGATAGAAATCCACCCAGGTGTTCATGGCGCCCCAGCCGACATTGCCCACCATATGATCGATGTACTTCAGGCCCACGGGCCGCGCCACGGAATCGACGCCCTCGCCATGATCTATCGGCACGAAGCCGGGCAGGAAGGCGCCGCGATAGTTCCTTCGCTCCACGAAAGAGTGGATCGTATCGCCGTAAATGGCGATGGCGGAGATGCGCACTTCGCCCTGCTCGTCGCGCAGGGTCTCCGGCTCGCGCACGCCCCTGGCGCCGCGGCGGGTGGTCTCGCGGTAAGCCGATTCCGTGTCGTCCACCCAAAGCGCGATGTCCCGCACGCCATCGCCGTGCAACCGCACATGTTCTGCAACCGGATGCTCGGGGGTGAGCGCAGTGGTGAACACCAGCCGGATCTTGCCCTGCTGCAACAGCCACGATGCACAATCGCGCGTGCCCGTCTCCGGCCCGCGATATGCGGTCAGCCCCATCCCGAACGCCGATCTATAGAAGTAAGCCGCCTGCTTGGCGTTGCCCACGTAGAACTCCACGTAGTCAGTGCCATTCAGAGGCAGAAAGTCCTTCTGAGTTTCGGTTAGCGATTCCGTCAATGTTTGCATAATTGCTCCCTTACCACTTCCACGCACCGCGCATTCTCCTCGTCGGTGCCCGTCGATACGCGAATACATTGCGGCAACCCGAACGCCCCCAGCGGCCGCACGATCACGCCCTGCCGCAGCAGCGCCTCCGTCAACGCGCGCGCTTCCTCCGCGCTTAGCAGCGGCAACATCACGAAGTTCGCGTCCGAAGGAACCACTTCCATCCCCATGCCTCGGAACGAATCCGTCAGCAACCGCAGCCCGCGGGCGTTCAGTTCCAGCGACCGATGCAGAAATTCCTTGTCCGCCAGCGCGCCGATGCCCGCGGCCTGCGCTAGTGTGCTGGGCTCGAACGGCAGCTTCACCTTCAGGAGATTGGCGATCAAGTCCTCGTGCGCGAACCCGTACCCGATGCGAATGCCCGCCAAACCGTAGATCTTCGAAAACGTCCGCAGCGTAATCACATTGTCGTAGCGGTAATGCATCGAATCCGGATAGCGCGGATTGTCCTTGGCGTATTCGAAATAGGCTTCGTCCAGAATGATCAACACGCGCTCCGGCACGTGCTGGTAGAAGCTTTCGAATTCGTGCCTGGTGAAGATGGTTCCAGTCGGATTATTGGGATTCGCCAGGTAGATGATCTTAGTGTTTTCGGTTATCTGCCCGGCCAGCGCCGCCAGGTCGTAGTGCCAGTCGCGATAGGGCACCGTGCGATACTCCACGCCGCGGGAACGCGCCAGCACCTGGAAGCCGATAAAAGCTGAATCCGTGGTCAGCACCTCGTCATCGTCACAAAGGAAGGTCCTGATGATGCCGGACATGATGCCCTCCGATCCGCTGCCCGCGATCACGTTTTCCAGCTTCAGATCGAAGTTTTCAGCCAACGTGCGGCGCAGGTCCAGGCCGCCGTTAGGATAGAGATTCAAGCCGCTCAACTGCCGCCGGATGGCTTCCAATGCCAGCGGCGAGGGACCCAGGGGGTTCTCGTTGGATGCCAACTTCGAGACATTCGTCAACCCGTATGCGCGCCGCACTTCGTCGCTGGAGCGGCCCGGCTCATACGACCGCAACGATTCGATATATGGCGGAACTAAAGGCATTGGCGGAAGCTGAGCTATCCCTTACCATAGTAATTCCAATGCCACACCGCGAGGGTACGACGACTTGACGATTCCGGCCACCCTGCGCGCGCTGCATTATCGCAATTTTCAACGGTTTTTCGGTGGCCACACGATCTCGCCGCTGGGCGGCCAGATCCAAATCTGCGCCCTGACCTTGCTGGCCTGCGGGCTGACGGGGTCACCCTTTTGGCTGGGGCTGGTGAACATTCCGGGCCAGTTTCCCGTGTTTCTGTTGTCTCCCCTTGGGGGCATCGTGGCCGGCGCTTTGCTGCTGGCGGCGCGCGCAACGGTCCACGGCCTCGCGCGGTGGGGGGCGATGTCGGCGGCCGCGGTCGGCGTGTCTCTCCGTGCACTAGCGATTTCACACTCGTTCCGGCGTTCGTGCGAGCTGCTGCGCGGGCGCGCGATCTCGGCCTATTCGATGACGTTGATGGCCGCGCCGGTGCTCGGCGCAGGGCTAAGCGGTGTGGCTGCCATACATTGGGGCGTGCATGCTACCGCTGCCTGCGGCGGCATCGTTTGCGTGGCCGCCACCGTGGCCTGCGGCTGGCGCTGGCCGGGTCTTCGCACCGAGGCACGCCGGGTAATCGACGCGGCAGAGAGGCAGCCTGGTGCTGCAGTAGCATGATTCTGCCCCGCAGCTTCTACGCGCGTGACACCATCGAGGTCGCGCGCGGCCTGCTGGGCAAGGTTCTGGTGCACGGCGAAACATCCGGCAAGATCGTGGAGACCGAAGCCTACCTCGGCGGCGACGATCTGGCGGCCCATTCCGCGCGCGGCATCACCAATCGCACGCGCGTCATCTTCGGACCGCCGGGCCACGCTTACGTCTACTTCATCTATGGCATGTATGAGTGCCTGAATCTGGTCGCCGAGCCGGATGGACAGCCCGGATGCGTGCTGATTCGCGCGCTGGAGCCCGTGGCCGGCATTGAAACCATGCGGCGACGACGCCCGGCTGCGCACACGCTCCGCGATCTGACATCCGGACCGGGCCGCCTGACGCTGGCGCTGGGCATCACCCGCGCGCAGAATGGCGTGGACGTGACGCGCGGCACCCTGACTGTGCGCGCATCGCGCGGCACTCTGCGCACGCCGGAGCTGTTCGAGATCGAGGTCACGCCGCGCATCGGCATCCGTCACTGCGCCGACTGGCCGCTGCGGTACGCGATCAAGGGAAATCCATTCGTCAGCCGGTAGCTACTGCCGCACCCAGGGATTGAGCAGCGGCACGCCAGAAGGCTCGAAATCCGCGGTGTTCCGGGTGATGATATACAGGCCGTGCCGGCGGGCGGTAGCCGCGATCAGGCCGTCGCTGGCCGATATCGTTCGGCCCGTTCTTTGCGCCGTGGCGGCGAGTTCGCCCCATATGCGGCAGGTTTCAAGATCGATGGGAAGAAGCCGGTCGCCATAGCGCCTTTCCAAGGCTTGCAACCAGGTTTGAAGGAGGCGCCTTTTTTGGCCGTCTTGCAGAAGCGCCGCGCCTTTGACAATCTCGCCGATCGAGATCGCGCTGACGAACAAATCCTCGCTGTCGAGGTCGCGGATGGCGCGCGCGACGCCGGCGTCCGGCTTCGGGAGCCGCAGTTCGGACAAGACGCAGGTGTCCAGCAATACTCTCACAATTTCACGCCCCGCATGGGAGAGCGGTCGCGCGCGAGGTCAACTCCCTGCAGGCTAGGCCCCTTGGCGGTGAGAAACTCTTTGAACCCCAGGCGCTTGCCGGTCAGTTTCTCGTATTCCCGCTGAGCTAGGATGACCACGACATCACCGCGCCGGCGCACGAACTGGGGGCCTTTGGCCAGAGCCCGGTTAACGACTTCGCTAAAGCGATTCTTGGCGTCCGCAAGCTGCAATTCCATTGAGGTCCTCCTAGCTAGCTAGATAATCTAGCTAGCTAGATTATGACATCAGGAGCGGGGCTACGCAAGCGCCTGCTTCCCGCGCCACCAGGGCCCGGTTCGACCGCCGCGACGGATCTGCCGCGCCGATTACAGGAGTAGCATCATGCCGGGTTACTCCGCATCCACTCCAGCGTCAGCTTGATGCCTTCGTCATAGCTGGTCTTGTGCACCTGTCCCAACATGCGGCACAACTTCTCATCGTCCAGCAGCACGGGCGTCTCCTGCAGATACAACATCTCGGGCAACTCGCGCATCAATGGATTGAACCAGCCGAGCATGCGCAGCAGGGTGCGGCCGGCGCTGCGGAATTTCGGCTCGCGCCCCGCCGCCTGGTAGATCTTCTGGATGAAAGCCAGCGAGGAGATCTCGCCCGGTCCCGCGAAGTTCCATGCTTCTCCGTAGCAATCGTCGCGCGAGGCCAGTGCGACGATCGCCGGCCCGGCATCCGGCACAAACACGAATTCGTGCAGCGCACCGACCGGTCCGAGCCAGTTGGCAGTCTTGCCCGCCAGCGCCGCGCGAAAGACGGGATTGGCGAGGCTGTTATCGGCATAGGGTCCATAGAAATCCGGCAGCCGCACCACGATGCATTTGAATAGCCCGCGCTCGCCCGCGGCCATCAAGACGTCTTCCTGCTCCTTGCGCAATTGCCCCTTTACCGAAACGGGCACGCGGGGATGCGTCTCCGCCACCCTTTGTGTTTGCGGAATGCCGTAGCTGTAGACGCCCGTCACCAGCACAAACCGCTGGACTCCGGCGGCCGCCGCCGCATCCACCGCCACGCGCATCAGCTTCGGGTAAAGCTGGAAGTCTGTGTATGCCACGCCCAGCGTATAGACGATCGTGTCCACGCCGCGCGCCGCCTGCATGGCCCCGCCGCTATCCGACAAATCGGCGGCGACCACCTCCGCGTGCGGCAGCTTGCCAAATGCCTCTTCGAGCTTGGCCGCGGTGCGCCCGACAGCGCGGAATGGGATACCGCGGCGATCCAATTCCATTCCGACATACCGCCCGATCGGCCCGGCTGCCCCAAAAATGGCGACCTTATCCATGATTGCTACAATAGTCGCATAATGCCGGAATCCCTGGACACGCGCGCGACCGGCCTGGAAGAATCCATGCGGCGTGCGTTTACCCCAATTGAAGCGCCGATCGAAAAGGAAAAGAAGGCGCAGATCGCAACCCAGAAAACCTTCCAGGAGACCGACGCGCGCATAGATAGACTGGTGACGCAGATGGAGACCGCGGCGCTCTTCGGCCAGACCGGCGCGCGAATCGAAAACCCGGTTTCCGCTATCGACGAAATGTTGCGGAACAGGCCATAGTCCCCAAATGATTCAAACGCTATTTGGCTCGGTCGAACAAGAGCCTTCTCTCCTGGAGCGCTTGAAGAGCGGCGTGCAAAAGACCCGCGCGGGTCTGGTCACGCGCCTTGAGGACATGCTGCAGGGAGCCAAGCAGATCGACGCCGATTTGCTGGACGAACTGGAGTTCACGCTGATCTCTTCCGACATCGGCGTGCGCACCACCGAAGAGATTCTGGATCGCATCCGCGAGCGCGTGGACCGCAGCCTGGTAGGCGATGCGGCCGAGTTGGAAGGACTCATCCGCGAGCACCTGCTCGAAATCCTGCAAGCCTCCGAGCGCCCCATGCCGCGCGTGACCGAGCCGCCCGCCGTGATTCTGGTGGTGGGCGTGAATGGCTCCGGCAAAACCACCACCATCGGCAAGCTCGCGCACCGCTTCCGCGGCGAGCAGCGCAGCGTGCTGCTATGCGCAGCCGATACGTTTCGCGCCGCCGCCATCGAGCAACTGGAGATCTGGGGCCAGCGGACGGGCACTGCCGTCATCCGGCAGCAGCAGGGCTCCGATCCCAGCGCGGTACTCTATGATGCGGTGCAATCGGCGCGCGCGCGCAAAACCGATTACGTAATCGTGGACACCGCCGGCCGCCTGCAAACCAAGACCAACCTGATGGCCGAACTGGACAAGATGCGCCGCACCGCCGCGCGTCTGATTCCCGACGCTCCGCACGAAGTGCTGCTGGTGATGGACGCCACCACCGGGCAAAACGGCCTGGAGCAGGCCCGCAAGTTCACCGAAACTTCCGGCGTGACCGGCATCGTGCTCACCAAGTTGGATGGCACGGCCAAGGGCGGCATCGTGGTCGCCATCGCGCGCGAGTTGAACATCCCCATCCGTTACGTGGGCATCGGCGAGAAGGCGGACGATCTGCTGCCGTTCGATCCCGAAAAGTTTATCGCATCCCTCTTCGAAAAATGAATGGCCTCCAACAGGAAACTGATGCCCGGTATCTGCGCGAGGCGCTGGACTTGGCGCGGAAAGGCGACGCCCAAGCCAGTCCCAATCCCCTGGTGGGCGCGGTGTTGGTGCGCGATGGCCAAGTCGTGGGGCGCGGCTTCCACACGTGGGCCGGCGTCAAGCACGGCGAGATCCTGGCGCTCGAAGAGGCCGGCGAACTTGCCCGCGGGGCCACGCTGTACATCAATCTGGAACCCTGCTGCCATCGGGGGCGCACGGGACCCTGCACTGGCGCGCTGATCCATGCCGGCGTGGCGCGTGTGGTGGCGGCGCTCGAAGACCCCAATCCGCTGGTGGCGGGCGATGGCCTGCGGCAACTGCGCGCGGCCGGCATCCAAGCTGAGATCGCCGCCGCCTTCTCCGCCGAAGCGGAAAAACTGAACGAGGCTTTCGTGTACTTCATGCGCACGCGGCTGCCGCTGGTCACGCTGAAAACCGCGCTCACTCTGGATGGCAAGATCGCCGCGCCCGACGATAACCGCGGTTGGATCACCAGCGAAAAAGCGCGCGCGCACGTGCAGTTGCTTCGCCATCGTTCCGACGCCATACTCACCGGTATTGGCACGGTGCTGGCGGACGACTGCCTGCTTACGGATCGCTCCGGCTTGCCGCGCAGCCGTCCCCTGTTGCGCATCGTGCTCGATTCACGCTTGCGGCTGCCGCTCGATTCGCAAATGGTCCGTAGCGCCGCGGACGATATGCTGGTGGTGGGAACTTCGGCGGCGCCGGCCGAACGTCGCAAAGCGCTCGAAAGCCTGGGCGTCCGCGTGCTGATTCTGGACGGGCGCGACGGGCGCTCCGACTTGCGCGCTGCCATTGAGGCAGTCTCCCAGCAGCAGTGCCTATCGGTGCTGATCGAGGCCGGCGCCAAGGTGAATTGGGCCGCGCTCGAAACGGGCGTGGCCGACAAGGTGTTTTTCTATTACGCGCCCAAAATTCTGGGTGGGCTGGAATCGCTGTCCATGGCGGGCGGTGTGGGCAGGCGGCGGCGTGCCGACGCCATTCGGGTAGACCGCACCGAGTTGCACCGCATCTCGCCGGACGAGTTCGCCGTGGAAGGCTACATCGTCAAAGAGGGTTGAATGTTTACCGGGATCGTCGAAGAGTTGGGCGCGGTGGAATCCATGCAGAGCCAGGCGGCTGGCGCGCGGCTTAAAATCCATTGCCAGAAGGTGCTGGAAGACATGACCGAGGGCGCCAGCATCGCCGTGAATGGCGTTTGCCTCACGGCGATGGATCTGCGCCCGGAATCGTTTTCGGCGGACTTGGCGCCGGAGACTCTGGAGCGCAGTAATCTCGGCGCGTTGCGCGCTCTTTCGCGCGTCAACCTGGAGCGGCCTCTAACGCCCGACGGCCGCCTCAGTGGGCACATCGTGCAAGGTCACGTGGATGCGACCGGTGAGTTCTTATCGCTGGAGGCGCTGGGCGACGAGAACTGGTGGCTGAAAGTGCGCGTCCCCCCTGAACTCGATCGGTACCTGGTCTACAAAGGCTCCGTGGCCATCGACGGCATCAGCCTGACCATCGCGGCGCTCGACGGCGACTTACTATCGGGTACCATCATTCCGCACACTTACCGCAACACTACGCTGGGTACTTACCAGCCGGGCAGCCGTCTGAACATCGAGTGCGATATATTGGCCAAGCACGTCGAGAAACTGATCCGTAAACTGGACCTGGAGCCGCGGCTCACAGTCGATAGATTGCGCGGCGAGGGCTACTGAGTCAGGTGGGACCGGCTTCAGCCTGTCGTGCCTTCGACTCGTGGGGACGCCTCTTCACTCCGGCCCGGTCACGCTGTGAAGCGCCAGCGTACCCTCATATGGAGCCTCGTCCTCCGATCCGACGATCCACACGTTGCCCGGCGCCGGCGCAACACCAGCAAACAATACGTCAGATACGAAAGTGCCCTTTACGGGACTCGGACAGGGCGCAAGCCTCCATGTGCTGCCGTTCCAATTCATTAGCAGCGTCTTCTGCTGGCCTGAGCCATCCGCCAGAGTGTAGGATCCGAATGCCCAGATATCCGTCGCCGATGCGGCCGCGATCCCCTCCAGCCGATTCGATTGGTACACGCTCTTCGGCCCCACGTTGGGGCTAGTCACCACCGTCCAACTTGTGCCGTCCCAGTGCTCGATGAGCGTTAATGTAGCTGCCTCCTTAGGCGGCGGCGCCGGTGTGGAGAAGCCCACCGCCCACACATCGTTGGGCGCCAGTGCCAGCACGCCGTTCAACTGGCTCGCGCCCGTCCCGACGCTGGGGCTCGCAACCGTGTTCCAACTTGTGCCGTCATAGTGCATCACCAGCGTCCGGCTGGTGTCGTTCTCCGGTCCGGTGAACCCTACGGCCCAAGCGTCATTCGTCGCATCCGCGGACACGGCGAACAGAAACGCGTCGTTTGCCACATGCGTCGCCGCGGTCCACGCAGCACCGTCCCAGTGTTCGAATAGAAAGCTTAGAATTTCGCCGCCATCGCTCAACAGGCTGCCCACCGCCCAAATATCGTTCGCCGAAATTGCGGTCATGGCCTTCAGGCTAGGCTGGTCTCCGGCGGCGAACGAAGGGCCTGGAAACACGTTCCACTGCGTGCCGTCCCACCGCTCAATCACCTGCCCCGTCTGCCCCTGCCCGATTCCCACGGTCCCGGCCGCCCAGGCGTCTGTAGGAGAGATGTCCGCCACGCCTCCCAGGAAGCTGGTGTTGTCGCCCTTCATCCCGGGCGCTGGGAATGCAGTCCACTTGGCGCCGTCGAAATGGATGGTCGACGAGCCTACAGCCCAGATGTCGCTCGGAGAAAACGCGGAAACCGCCTGCAGTCCGTTGTTGAAATACTCGTTAGGAGTCGGCACAACTAGAAAAATCGATTCACCCGCGGCCTTCGTGGGCACGTATGTCGCCGCCATTCCCACCAGCAACAAGATCGTACTTATTTTGCGATCGCTTACTCTCATTGCTCAACGCTATCAGGCGGCGAGACAGCTTGATGTGAAGGCGAAGTAAACATCTTGTAAAAGCCCGTGAATTTCGAAAGATGAATCCTCGCACGAGTATCCGCTGCCCAGCCTGCCCAGGGTCAGCTCGACCCAGCGCTCGCCGCAGTGGTAATCGCCAGCGTCCCGCCAATCGGCTTATTGGGCGCGGCGTCATCCTCCGACCCTACGATCCACACCCTGCCAGGCGCGGTCACCACTCCGGCAAAAAGAACGTCGTCCAGTAAGCTGGAGGAGCCGACTGCCCAAACGTTGTTTGAGGCCAGCGCCACGACCCCGTTGAACGCGGAGGAGGCGCCTACATTTGGGCTTGGCACGCTCTGCCAAATCGCACCGTTGTAGTGGGCCACAAAGGTGCTGGCTTGGGCACTCGAAAGGCCTGAGAAACCCACAGCCCAGACGTCGTTGGTGGCATCGGAGAAAGCTGCGAACGCAGTGCCACCTAGGGGGACGAGAGTAGGAGTCCAGGCTGTTCCGTCCCAGTGTTCGAACAGATTGCCCCAATATCATTGACCGTCGCGTTGCCGAGAATCCAGATATCGTTCGCGGAAATGGCGGGCATGGCTGACAGGAGGGCCGAGTCTCTCGGCTTTTTGAAGGGAGGACTTGGAAACACGCTCCGCTGCGTGCCATCCCAATGCTCAATCGCCGGCTGATTGGTTGGACCGCCGCCCAGAATTACTGGAGCAGAAATATTGCCGGCAGCCCAGGCGTCCGTGGGAGAAATGTCCGCCACGCCTAGCAGGTTGCTGCATTGTCCCCGTTGATTCCGGGCACCGGAAAATGCGGTCCACTTTGTGCCGTCGAAATGGATGGTGGCCTCGCCCACGGCCTAGATTCGCTCGGAGAAGACGCTGAGACGGCAAATAGGCCATTATTGGCGTTTTCATTGGGTGTGGGCACCACTTGAAAAATCGATTGCGCCACCGCGTTGGTGGGCATATATGTTAACGTCGCTCCCGCCTACAGTAAGCTGACAGTTAAACTACTCTTGTTTATTCGCATGATTCAACCCTATCAGTGGGTCATGCAGGTTCAGGTGAAGGCTAGGTAAGCACTTTGTAAAAGAGCGATTCTTACCCGGCTACCTTCCGCAACACCTCTTCCGCATGCAGTGCCCCATCCGGCGTCTCTTCGTGCTTGAACATCAGAAACAAGTCCTTGCCCTGGCCGAGCAGCTCCTGCGCGCGCCCGGCGATGGCCTCGATATCCTCCGTCGCGTAATCGGGCTTTCGCAGCCGGTAGTACACAAAATCCGCCGTGACCACCTCGGGCACTTCGAACTTCTCGGACTCCGCCACACACAGCGAGATGCTGCGCCCCTCCAGCAGGCGGTACACTTCGTCCACCAGCCAGGAGGCGTGCCGGAATTCGAAAGCGTAGCGCAAATCCTCCGGCAGGATCTCGACGAACGCCCGCAGCACCTCCATATCGCAGCGCATCTGCGGCGGAAGCTGGAAGAGTACCGGCCCCAGCCGCCGAGCCGCGCGCAACGGGTCGATGGCCCGCAGAAAAACGCCGGTGGCTTCCGCCGCATTCTTCAGGCGCATGATGTGCGTGATACGCATGTGCGCCTTCAATGCGAACACGAATCCCGGCGGCGTGGCGGCCACCCAGTTTTCGAGCGTAGCCGCGGAGGGCATGCGGCGGAAGGTGTAGTTGATCTCGACAGAGTTCAGCCGCTGCGCATAGTGCTCCAGGAATTTGTTGGCGGGAAGCTTCGCGGGATAGAACAGCGGCTTCCATTGGGCGTAGGCAAATCCGGAGGTTCCGGCAAAGAGTCTGGCCATTGGCTTATTATGGATCTCCGGGGTACCGATTGTGAACCTGCTCATCAACTGGATGCTCAGCGCGCTGGCACTGTGGCTTTTGCCGCGCATTATTGCCGGGATCCAGGTCCGCAGCTATGGTACCGCGCTGATCGCCACGGTGGTCATTGCCATCGTCAACACGCTGGTCGGATGGCCGCTGAAGCTCCTGACACTTCCCCTGACGCTGCTTACTCTGGGCCTGTTTTGGCTGGTCCTGAATGCGTTTCTCCTGAAGCTGGCATCCGTCTTCGTGCCCGGATTCTCGGTAAGAGGTTTTCTGCCGGCGTTCTTCGGATCGATCGTCTTGACCGTTCTCAACTACATTCTGCACCACCTCTTTCACGCGAATGCCGGACTATTTTACTGAAGTAGTGCGGCCGCAGAGTCCGGTGGAACTGGCCGAGGCCATGGCGTGGGCGTCCGCGCGCCACCAGACCATCGAGTTGGGGGGACATTTCACCAAGCGCCTGATGGGTGGGCCGGCGGCACCGTCGAGTATAACGATCTCCACGTCCGCCATACGCCGCGTCCGCAAGTACGAGCCACGCGACTTGACCATCAGCGTGGAAGCCGGCGTTTTATACTGCGAGCTGCGGCGCCTGCTGGCCGAGCGGCGTCAGATGATTCCACTGGATCCGCCTTTCGCCGATACCGCCACCATCGGCGGCATCGTGGCGGCCAACTGTAGCGGGCCACGCCGCCGGCTTTATGGCACGGCGCGCGATCTGGTGATCGGAATGCAGTTCGCCACCCTGGAGGGCAAGCTGGTTGAATCGGGCGGCATGGTGGTGAAGAACGTCGCCGGGCTGGATATGGGCAAGTTAATGATCGGCTCATTCGGTACGCTGGCGGCCATCGCGGTGGTTAACTTCAAAGTGATTCCGCAGCCGCCGTGCGAGCGCACGTTCCGGTTTTCGTTTGCCGGCCTGGAAGAAGCAATCGCGGCGCGGGACGCCATCCTGAAAAGCCCGCTGGATCCCGCGGCCATCGATCTGCTCAATCCCGCGGCGGCGGAAGCTAAAAGCCCGGCCTACCTGCTGGCGGTGCAGGCGGGCGGCAATGCGGCCGCCATCGCGCGCCACGACCGGGAACTCGCCGCCATGGGAGCGCAGGCTGTTCCCGCGGACGAGGAGGGCGCCTTCTGGCGCGCCATCCAGGATTTCACGCCGCGATACCTAGACGCGCACAAGGATGGCGCAGTGGTGCGCGTGTCATGTACCCTGAAAGGATTGAGAGCGGTGATGCAGTCGATCCCGGGACCGGCCATCGCACGTGCGGCCTCGGGCGTTTGCTACGCGTACTTCAAGCACTTCGGCCAGGCAGCCGTATTCGCCGCGGAAACTGCACGGGAGCATCGCGAGACGGTAGTCGAATTTGCGCCGGAGAACCGCAAAGAGGAAATGGACCTGTGGCCCGCGCCAGGCGAAGATCTGGAAATCATGAAACGGATCAAGTACATGTTCGATCCGCAACTCTTACTCAACCGTGGACGACTCTACCGCCGTATTTGATATCGCGACCGACAAGCCCCGCCAGGCGGATCTGGACCGTTGCGTGCATTGTGGGCTGTGCCTCAACGCCTGCCCCACCTATCGCGTGCTCGGCGTCGAGATGGACTCGCCCCGCGGCCGCATCTATCAGATGGCGCAAGTAGCCGCGGGCGCGCCTATAGGCCCTTCTTACATCGAGCACATCGAGTTGTGCCTGGCCTGCCGCGGCTGCGAGAGCGCCTGCCCTTCCGGCGTGCAATATGGCAGGCTGGTGGAAGCCGCCCGCGCGGAAATCGAAGGCGCCACGGTGCGGTCGCGCCCGGCGCGGTGGATGCGGGGCTTCGTCTTCGGTCGTCTGTTGCCGTCGCCCGCCCTAATGACGGTGCTCGGCACGCTGCTCTACCTATACCAGAGCAGTGGATTGCAGAAGCTGGTGCGAACACTGGGCTTCTTGAAATTGCTGGATAGGCTGGGCGATGTGGAGCGGCTTACGCCGCCTGCCGAGCCGCCGTTCTTCTTCGGCAAGATCGGCAAGACTTTTCCCGCCGAAGGCCAGCGGCGTTACCGGGTGGCGCTGATGGCGGGGTGCATCGCCAACGTGTGCTTCGCCCGATTGAATGAGGCCACCGTCCGTGTCTTGCAGAAGAATGGCTGCGAGGTGGTGGTGCCCGGCGGTCAAGGCTGCTGCGGCGCGCTGCACGTTCATGCGGGCTTGCGGGACGAAGCGCGCGGCCTGGCGCGGCGCAATATCGACGCGCTGGTGGACGGCGGCTACGACGCGATCCTCACGAATGCGGCGGGCTGCGGCTCCACATTGAAAGAGTATGGCGAATTATTGGAAAGGGACCCAGAATACGCCGCGCGGGCGCGCGAGTTTTCGCGGCGCATGCAGGATGTCACCGAGTTCCTGGCTTCCATCGAGCTGAACCGCGCGATGAAGCCCCTGCCGGTCACCGTCACTTACCAGGATTCCTGCCACCTGGCGCACGGCCAGCGCATCCGCACGGCCCCGCGCAGCTTGTTGGAAGCGGTGCCCGGCCTGACCTTCCGGGAGATGCCGCTTTCCGATCTGTGCTGCGGCAGCGCCGGCATCTACAATGTGGTCGAGAACGCCATGTCCATGCAGATTCTGGAAAGAAAGATGGAGGACGTGAATCGCACCGGCGCGGATGTGATCGCCACCGCCAATCCTGGCTGCATCCTGCAACTGCGGGCCGGCGTGAGCCTGCACGGCCAAGGCCAGCGGGTAGTGCACGTGATCGAGCTCTTGGACGAGGCGTACCAGACGGAGAAATAGCTACTACCGTAAGAAAGTGGTTCCCCGCGTGCGCCACCGCCTGCACAGACTGATCTCGCGCGATACTGGAGCTTATGTATCGAATCGTAAGCGCGCTTCTCCTATTGACACCTTTCGCCGCCGCCCAGACCGGCCATTTGCTGCTGCGGGAACCGGCGCTCAGCCGGACACAGATCGTGTTTTCCTACGCGGGCGATCTCTGGAGCGTCCCGCGTGAGGGCGGTGAGGCCAAACGGCTCACGGCGGGACCCGGGGTGGAGACCAACCCGGTATTTTCGCCGGATGGATCGCTGATCGCCTTCACCGGCGAATATGACGGCAACGTGGATGTCTTCGTCATGCCTGCCTTGGGCGGCATGCCGCGGCGGCTGACGTACCATCCGGGGCAGGATGCTGCAGTGGGCTGGACGCCGGACGGTAAGCGTGTGCTGTTCGTCTCGTCGCGCGCGATTCCCAACGATGGCGCCAGGCTATACACGCTGCCGGCGGAAGGCGGCGGACTGCCCGAAGAATTGCCGCTGCCGATCGCATTGGAAGGATCCTACTCCGCCGACGGCGGGCACCTGGCCTACGTGCCGCTGTTTCAGTGGCAGCAGGCGTGGAAGCGCTATCGCGGCGGGCAGACGCGCAAGATCTGGATCGCAAACCTGGCGGATTCGAGCATCGTGAAGATCCCCCGGGACAACTCCAACGACTTCAACCCCATGTGGGTCGGCGACCGGATCTACTTTCTCTCCGACCGGGAAGGGCCGGTGACGTTGTTCTATTACGACACCAAGACAAACAAGGTCACGCGCGCCATCGCCAACCACGGGCTGGATTTCAAGTCGGCTGCCGCGGGACCGGGCGCCATCGTGTACGAGCAGTTCGGCGAGTTGCACCTGTACGACCTGAAAACTGAGCAAACCAAGGCGGTGGCGGTGACGCTGGCGGGCGATCTGCCGGAACTGCGGCCGCATTATCTGAACGTCGCCAAGCGGCTGCGGAATGCCGATATCTCGCCGAACGGCTTGCGCGCGGTGTTCGAGGCGCGCGGCGAAATCCTGACGGTGTCGGCGGACAAGGGCGATCCGCGCAACCTCACGAACAGCACGGGGGCAATGGAGCGCGAGCCCGTGTGGTCGCCGGATGGGCAGAGCATCGCTTATCTCTCGGATGAATCGGGCGATTACGCGCTGCAGGTCCGCAATCAGGACGGCACGGGCGAAGCGATGAAGATCTCCCTAGGCAAGGCATTCTACACCACGCCGCGGTGGTCGCCGGACAGCAAGAAGATCGCCTACCAGGACAATCACGATCGTCTCTTTTACGTGGACCTTGCGGCGAAGAAGCCGGTGCTGGTGGAGACGGACTACTATTTCAACGGCGGCAGTCTGGTGCCTGCGTGGTCGCCGGACAGCCAGTGGCTGACATATTCGAAGACGTTGAAGAGCCACATGGCGGCGATTTACCTCTACTCGCTGGCGGACGCCAAGAGTACGCAGGTCACGGACGGGATGAGCGACGCCGAGAATCCGGTGTTCGACAAGAATGGCAAGTACCTGTACTTTACCGCCAGCACCAATTCGGGTGTGGCGATGCAGCCGGATATCGAGAGTTTTTCGCGGCCGGTCACAGCGAGTGTGTATCTAGTTGTGCTAGCCAAGAGCGAAGCGTCGCCGCTGGCGCCGGAAAGCGACGACGAGAAGAAGAAGGACGATTCTAAGAAAGACGACGCCAAGAAGGACGACGCCAAGAAGGACGACGGCAAGAAAAACGACAAGGACAAAGACAAGATCCCCGAAAAAGTCGAAGTCAAGGTCGATCCGGATCACATCGGCCAGCGCATTCTGGCGCTGCCGATGCCGCCAGTCCGGTATGTGGGGCTTGAGGCGGGCAAGGCGGGAGTGGTTTATGCCATCGAAATGGGGGCGTTTTCGCCGCAGGCGCCGCCTGTCGCCACGGTCCATCGCTTCGATCTGAGCAAGCGAAAGGCGGACGTGGTCGTCGGCGGCGTAAAGACCTTCCAGGTATCATTCACGGGTGAGAAGATGCTGTACCAGCAGGACGACAAATGGACCATCGCCGAGCCGCCGCCCATGCCCGACGGTCCCGACGGGCCGCCGCCGAAACCGGGGAACGAAAAGACACTCAAGACTCAGGATCTTGAAGTAAAGGCGGACCCGCCGGCGGAATGGAAACAGATGTTCCATGAAGTCTGGCGCATCGAGCGCGAATTCTTTTACGATCCGCACCATCACGGGCTCGATCTGCAGGCCGCCGAGGAGCGCTACGGCGTGTATCTGGACGGTTTGGCGTCGCGCGACGATCTGAACTACCTGCTTACCGAGATGTTGGGCAACATGACCGTGGGTCACATGTTCCTGGGCGGCGGTGACCGGCCGGAGGTCAAGCACGTGCGCACCGGGCTGCTCGGGGCGGACTACAAGATCGAGAACGGACGCTACCGTTTCGCCCGCGTTTACGACGGCGAGAATTGGAATCCCGATCTGAAAGCGCCGCTGACGCAGCCGGGCGTGAACGTGACCGTGGGCGAATATCTGCTGGCGGTGAATGGGCGGGAACTGCGCGCCGCCGACAGCGTTTACAGCTTCTTCGAGGCGACCGCCGGGAAGACCACCCTGCTCAAGGTGGGGCCGGATCCGTCGGGAGCGAATGCGCGCGAAGTGCAGGTAGTGCCGGTGGACGGCGAAGGCGGCCTGCGGCACCTGGCATGGATTGAGGACAACCGCCGCAAGGTCGATCAGATGACCGGGGGACGGGTGGCGTACATCCACATGCCCGATACCGGCTTTGGGGGCTATACCAGCTTCATGCGCTACTTTTTCGCGCAGGTGGACAAGGAAGGTGCGATTATCGACGAGCGCTTCAATCACGGCGGCGCGCTGGCCACCGACATCATCGAGTATCTGCAGCGCAAGCTGATGAGTGTGGCCACATCGCGCGACGGGGCGGACTTCATGCAGCCGCAGGGCGCGATTTTCGGCCCGAAGGTGATGATCATCAATCAATTCGCGGGATCGGGCGGCGACGCCATGCCGTGGTACTTCCACCGCGCAGGCGTAGGCAAACTGATCGGCGAGCGCACCTGGGGTGGCTTGGTCGGGCTGACCGGATATCCCGAGTTGATGGACGGCGGTGTCGTGATGGCTCCGAGCTTTGCGATCTGGAATCCCAATGGAACTTACGATATCGAGAATCACGGCATTGCGCCGGACATCGAAGTGGAATTCGATCCGGCGGTAGTGCGGCAGGGGCACGACCCCCAGTTGGAGAAAGCCGTCGAGGTGGTGATGGAGGAACTGCGGAACAATCCGCCACCGGTGCTAAAGAGGCCGCCGTATCCCGATTATCAAAAGAAGTAAGGGTGAGGCATGCCCGCGCCCACCGATCGTCTCTCCGGCACGTTCTGGCTGCTGTTCCTCTACGACGTGTGCGAGGAGATCAGGCTGGAGGAACTGCGCGCCATTCTGGGAGCACAGCCGGCCGGGCGCGAACCTAGCTTCCGGCGGCCTACCCCAGAATACGTGCGGTTTGAGAAGCCGCCGGTGACCGAGTCCCTGGATCCCCTGCTGCTCGAAAGCGGTGAGCGGTTGCAGGCCCAGATGCATTACTACGAATATGGCGTGGTGAGCATCGAGCTGCAGTTGCCCTTCGAGTTCGATTGGCGGGAATTGATGCGCTTGGCGAGCCGTTCGATCGCAGCGCCGGAAATCGAGAAGCGGGCGGCCGATGTGGTCCGGCGCAGTCTGGCGCGCGCCCGTCCGGCCTTGGTGAAACCGTACACCGACTGGCTGACGGAAGATTACTACATCATCCAGCTCCGCCCGGTGATCAAGGGCGACGGCAGGCCCATGACGGCGGAGGAATTGATCGCGGAGCGTGGCGACGAGATTGCGCAGGTCGTACGCGGAGAAGAGATGCGCCTGGCCGACGACGAGCGCATGGAGATCCTGCAATCGCGCCGCTCGTATTATCCGGAAGATCTGGTGGTGATCGGCTGGACCGCCGCGCTGGTTTACGACACGCCGGAAGGCGCGCTGCCGGTGATGCAACTGCTGGAGTACGCCAATTCGCAGTTGATCGAATTTCGCTATTACGACGAGACCTTGACGCGCCTGCTGGCGGATGTGTACCGGTCACTCGATAAAGGCACGGGCGTGCTGGCGCGCTGGCGGCTCGCGCGGGACGCCGGGCGCCTGAACACTATCCGGCTGGATGTGCGCGAGTTGACCGAACGCATGGACAATCCGATCAAGTTCCTCAGCGATATGTATTCCGCGCGCGTATACCGCCTGGCCGCGGGCAAGGTGGGTGTGACGGATTACCGCCGGCTGGTGGACGAAAAGCTGCACACGGCCGGCGATCTGTACCAGTTCATGATGGACCAGTTCCAGCAGGGCCGCGCTTTCGTTTTGGAGCTGATGGTGGTCGTTATTCTGGTGATCGAGCTGGTGTTCTTGTTCAAGGGGAAGATGTGAGAGGGTGCGCATGCCCATAAGGCATCGCGGATCGCTGCCGAGACTAGAGAATCGAATCTTCGGCAATGGCATCCTTTTCGAAGATTGCCCGGGTCGGAGTCATCCCAGCTTCACCTTTGCGTTCGGGATCGGCCTCGGACATGAACCGGCGATAAGTGGTACTCACCAGGCAGAGCAGAACGCCGAAAGTATAGAGCGCCTGTCCAATGACGATCGGCGCTTGAACAGAAAGAGGATGTGCATCCACGAAAGGCTGCGGTCCGAACGGGTCAGGTGGTTGAGTTGCGTCTGCTGGCCGACCCAGAAGATCCCCAGCGTCATGAAAGTCATGGCGCACATGACGAGCCGCGGCGCGAGCGCGCCAGCGCCAGCCATAGGTCAGCAGGGTCATGGCGACGGCGAACACACCGTCGCTGAGGGCCGCCAAGCGCTCCACGCTTTGGCCGGCGATCCGGTTATAGGAAGTGCGCATTCAGGTCGGCGTACCGGCACTGGCGCCGGGCCGCGAAAGGATGCTTTCATAAAACGCCTGCAATCGCGCGCGGTAGAGCGGTCCGGCCACTTCGACGATGTCCACGTGGGTGGCGCCCTCGACCGTCCAAAACGATTTCGGTTCGTTCGCCGCTTCGAACACCGCGCGTCCCATAGCGTAAGGGACCGTGGCATCGCGGTCGCCGTGGACGATCAGCAGAGGCACATGCACGCCGGCGATCTTGCGCCGCGTGTTGAAACCGCTCGCGAATAGGCGTCCGGCCAGCGGCACGACGATGCCGGCCATAGCCGAGAGCGAAGTGAACGGGCACTCCAGAATCAACCCGGCGCACGGGCGGCGGCTAGCCAGGTCCACCGCCACTGCCGAGCCGAGCGACTCGCCGAGCGCCACGATCTGCCGGGGTTCGTAGCCCATGCCGATGAGGTGATCGTAGCCCGCATCGGCGTCGCGATACAGTCCGTGTTCGGTGGGGCGGCCCGGACTCTTCCCGAAGCCCCGATAGTCCAATATCAGAACCGAGGAACCCGCGGCGGTTATCTCGCGCAAGTGGCCCGGGCGACGCGCCACGTTGCCGCCATTGCCATGGAGGTACAAGGTGACCAGGTGGCTGCCGGGCGCTTCCACCCACCAGGCGTGCAGGCGGAGACCATCGCTCGTACGCACCCAGACGTCGCGCGCGCCCGATTCCGCTTGCGTGTACCACCGGCCGCCCGGATAGCGAATGGGTCGATAGATCAGGCGGCTGACGATGAAATAGATCGCGCCATAGATCAGGGCGGCGAGGCCGGGAAAGCGCATCGACCTCATCAGTTGTTGCAACACCCCGAGTCCGTTGCCGGTGAACCAGGGATGCATCGCCATTGTACATTCAATCACAACTTCACCATGTATCTCCGCCACGTCGGCACGTTTTTTCCTCTGTCATGGCGAATTCATGTGCTCGTCATCGGCGCGTCACCACTTGCCTGCTACCTTCGCTTGACGCCAGTTGTACGCTAGCGTCTCAACGAGGGAGCTTGATGTCGTCTCAAAGAAGGAAATCCATGTCGTCACAAGGAGGAAAATTTATGTCGTCGTCCGAATTCCGGGCAAGAGCCAAGCAGCACTTCGCGGTGGGCACAAGCATTTTTGCTTTGCTTGCCAATCTGGGAACGCCGGCCCCAGCCGCCGCCCAGGACCAGCCTCCCACAGCAACCCCGATTCAGCACGTAATCGTGATCATCGGGGAGAACCGCAGCTTCGACCACGTCTACGCCACGTACCAGCCGGCCAATGGACAGACGGTTATGAACCTGCTATCCAAGGGAATTGTCAACGCAAACGGGCAGCCTGGTCCCAATTCGGCGCTGGCGGCGCAATCCAGCGCTCTGGATAACACTACGTTTGGCATCAGCCCAATGCCGAAAAAAGAGTATGCGAACATCCCGCCACCGGGAACGCAGTCCGCACCAACAGTGGCGAGCGATACCTCTCCAGCTCCGTTTCAAACGCTGGCGGTCGCGGAACTGGCGGAGCCTGACCTGTTTGGCAAATACAACAACTACCTGATCAGTGGCGCCACCGGTCTTCCGACAGACGCGGTCGACACTCGAATCAAAGGGGTGTATGAGCTGGGACCAGGACCCTTCCAGATCACACCTTCGGTTGTCTATGACGATTACACCGGTAGCCCGGTGCATCGCTTCTATCAGATGTGGCAGCAGACCGATTGCGCCTTCAGGCACGCGACTTCTTCCAACCCCAGCGGGTGTTTAAGCGACCTTTTTTCGTGGGTCGAAGTAAGCATCGGCGCTGGTAACAATGGCGCTCCTCAACCCCAACCGTTCACCGATATCACCACCGGCGAAGGCTCCGACGCTCTGGGATTCTACAACGTCCAGAACGGCGATGCCCCGTATATGAAGTATCTGGCCGACAACTACACACTGAGCGATAACATGCATCAATCTGTCATGGGCGGCACCGGCGCCAATCATATTATGTTCGGTTACGCGGATGCCCTCTGGTATAGCGATGGGAATGGCCACATCGCGACTCCGTCAGCCGAGCAGATTGAAAATCCCAATCCGCAGCCCGGTACCAACGACTGGTACGATCAGGACGGCTATTCCGGCGGCAGCTACAGCAATTGCGCCGACCTGAGCCAGCCCGGTGTGCCCGCGGTCGTGAACTACCTGGAGTCCTTGAGTACCCCCATCAGCCCACGCTGCACGCCCGGCGCCTACTACTTGCTTAACAACTACAACCCCGGCTACGTCGGCAATGGAAGCCTGGAAACGCCCTACTCCGCATTCACGCTTCCGCCCACTGCGCAGCCGCACATCGGCGACGTGCTATCGACCGCGGGCCTCTCCTACACCTACTTCGGAGAAGGCTGGGACCTTTACGTCACCGATCCCGCCGGAACAAACCCGTACGATGCGTACTGCAACATCTGCAACCCGTTCCAGTATGCCAGCGACATCATGACCAACCCGGCCCAGGTCGCGGCCCACATTCAGGACACCACCGCTCTGTACGAGGACATCGACTTAGGCACCCTACCGGCGGTTTCCATCGTGAAGCCCAGCGGGTTTGTGGATGGCCACCCGGCTTCGTCCAAGCTCGACCTGTTCGAGGGATTCGTGAACCGGATCGTCGACCAGGTACAAGCCTCTTCGCTCTGGTCGAGCACGGCCATCTTCATCACCTTCGACGAGGGCGGCGGCTATTATGATTCCGGTTACATCCAGCCGGTCGACTTCTTCGGCGATGGCACCCGCATCCCGCTGCTCATCGTGTCGCCATACTCCACCGGAGGCATTGTCAACCACAGCTATGCCGACCATGTTTCGATCATCAAGTTTATTGAGCGCAACTGGAGTCTTCCAACGATTCGTACGCATAGCCGCGATACCTTCCCTAACCCGATTGTGGGATCGAACCCGTACGTGCCGACCAATAGTCCTGCGCTGGACGACCTGTTCGACGCATTCAATTTCGGCGCCGCAAATGCAGGGAATCAGTAACTAGGTTCGCTTGGAAGGTTCATTTCTCAGCCGGGCTGGAGCCACGCGCTCCCGTCCGGCTGGGGTTTTTTGTGCGGGCGATCCGCCGATTTGCTTCCATTTATACTTTTGAGAAAGGAGTTGCTCGTGACTAACAGTTCACGCTTCATCTTACGCCTGACTTGTTTCTTCGTAGTCGTCTATGCCTCGAGGACGCCTCTTGCCGCGCAACACGCTCAGGACGGCCCAGCCTCGAAAGACACCTCTCCGGACAAAGCATCTTACGCTCAGCCCACCGGCGTTGCCGGCAACTGGCACGTCTCATGGCAAGGCCGGCTGGGCACAGAGCAGTGCATGCTACACCTGCAGAAGGAGGGTGGAAAGTTGACCGGAACCTTTCAGGATTTACGCGGCGCATCGCCGTTGTCCGGGACCGTTGACGGGAAGCGCATTTCTTTCGCTGTGCAGTTTCCAGGCCCGCGTCCTTTCACTATTCGATTTACAGGGACCGCCGACGGCGGCATGATCAAGGGCACATCCCAGGCCGTCGACATTGGCGGAACGGGCGCGTACTTAGGGCATGCGGGAGAAGTCGTACAGCCCGAGCATCCCTGGACGGCAAAGCGCGTTGCCGACCAGGCGAATCAGTCCGGCGAAGCTGGGTCTGACCCGAATCCTCCGGCCAAAAATTGAAAGTGTTACTCATACTTCGTGATCGATAGGCGCGACTTATTGCGAATGGGCTTTTGCGCGGGGGCTGGTTCCCTGGCTGCTTCGGGAGAGTTGCTTGCGCAGGCAGTGGCTGCGCACTCCGGCATGAGTATGCCTGGCGCCGATCCACGAATTCCGCAGGGGCCGCCGATCCAACAGGCTCCGCCCGTCGCGCTGGCCAGCTATGTAACTCCGTTGTCGATACCCCCGATCGTCGGCCCACCGGGCGGCGGCGCGCCAGTCTTAATTCACATGCGCCCGTTTCGCCATCGAGCGCACCGTGATCTCCCCGCCGCTATGATGTGGGGATACAACGGCATGTGGCCGGGACCTACCATCGAAGTTCGCAAAAGCCAGCAGATTTCCGTGAAGTGGTCGAACCACCTTCCCAAAAAGCATTTTCTTCCGCTCGACTACAGTATCCATGGCGCCGGACGGAATGTGCCGCAGGTTCGCACGGTTACGCATGTTCACGGCGCGCGGGTCATGCCAGAGAGCGACGGCTATCCCGACGCCTGGGTCACTTCCGATGGCCGCTACGGACCGATGCGCGCCGCCGATCCGTGTCACTACCCCAACGACCAGCCTGCCACGACGCTCTGGTATCACGACCACGCTATCGGCATCACTCGACTGAACGTCTACGCGGGTCTTGCCGGTTTCTACGTGATCCGCGATCCGGAGGAAGAAAGCCTGAACCTGCCCCGCGGCCCTTATGAGGTTCCGCTTATGATCCAGGACCGTAGCTTTGCGGCCGATGGAACGCTGTTGTATCCCCCAGCCAGGAACGGCACGCATCCCGCGTGGATGCAAGAGTTCTTCGGCAACGCCATTTGCGTAAATGGAAAAGCCGCGCCGTTCCTTGAAGTCGAGCCGCGCAAATATCGTTTCCGCATGGTCAACGGCTCTAACTCGCGCTTCTATCACCTGACGCTAGTGCCTGCCGATGCCTCCGGCAAGCCCACCGGCAAGCCGGCGGATGCCCCGCCGTTCCTTCAGATTGGCAGCGATGGCGGCCTGCTGCCCGCGCCGTTGCGCATGCATTACTTGATCTTCTCACCGGGCGAGCGCTTCGACGTTGTCATTGATTTCTCCCGGCATCGCGGCGCCAACCTCGCCTTGATCAACGACGCTGCGGCTCCCTACAGTCGTGGCGGAGAAATCGTGCCCTCCGACGTCATGCTCTTCAAAGTGACGAAATCGCTATCGGGAGCGGATACGAGCGTGGTTCCGGAAACGCTTGTACCGTTTTCCGCGCTGGACCCCGCCCAGGCGGTCCGCGAGAAAACCCTGGCCCTGACCGAAATGGATCGCCCCGCCGACGGCTACACCATGATCGGCCTCCTCGACAACAAGCACTGGGACGATCCTATCACGGAGAACCCGAAAGCCGGCTCCATGGAAATCTGGTCCTTCGCAAACACCACCGGCGACGTGCACCCGATGCATCTGCATCTCGTTCGGTTCCAAGTGCTCAATCGCCAGCCTTTCGACGCGAAGGCCTACTTGCAGACTGGCAAGCTGCTTTTCACCAACATCCCGATACCGCCGGAATCCAACGAGCGGCCAGCCTGGAAAGATACCATCAAGACTTATGCCGGCTACGTCACGCGCGTCGTGGCGCGCTTCGATCTGCCCGCGGGAACACTGGCCAAGCCCGGTGACGAGTTCCGCTACGTCTGGCATTGCCACCTTCTCGAACATGAAGACAACGAGATGATGCGGCCGTTCAACATTGTCGGCTAGCCAGACTGCCCTAAGCCCACAGGTTTAGCGTGCGCACCAGGGGCTCGGGCTGTTCGTCGAAAACCAGCGCCACATCGTGCCCCACGACGCGCCAGCGGTAGATGGCCAGCGCCGCGCGCGCCACGATTACCACCGCCCCCAGCCAGGCAAATCGCAAGGGACGCTGCAACATCCAGTATTCCAAAGTTAGAAATGCCGAGACATAAGTTGTGAAGCCGAACAGATAAATGGGCCACGATACTTTCAGATTGGCCTTTCCGGGCAGATAGGAGCACGTAAATGGAAACTTATCGAAGTTGACTAGTAGCACTTCCACTAACAAGCAAGCTACAACCGTACCGAACAACATGTGGAGCGCCGCGGTCCGCCAGCCCCAGAACAGCACATGCAACGGCAGCAGCAAAGCGAACAGCGGAACGACGCCCAGCACGAGCATGGCTTTCTTGACGCCGGCCAGACACCGGCGGGCCTCGCCGCGGTCCGAGACTTGGAATACCCAGTTCGCGCGCAATTCGGCGGGCACCGCAAACACATGCCGCATCCCGCACAAGATGAAAAAGGCCAGTATCAGCGGCGCCGGCAACAGCTCGGGTATGGGGCGGTACATCCAGGAATTGCCGCCGCGCGCCACTAGCACCGCCAGGCCCTCGAAGATCAGGGCGCAGCCCACGGCTACATAGGCCGCGAAGAGCAGCTTGTGGCGGCGGCTGCGGGTGAGGGTTTTCCAGATGAAGTAGAACGCCGCCTGTTGCAATCCATCGCGCACGACAAAGCGGTCGAGCACGCGGCTCACGAATCTTTCCATGCCCGATGGCACAGTAGAGAACTCATCCGCGCTCTCGAGCGACCTGGTGACATGTCTCTTGTAACTCAAAAGGTAAGCGGCCAGGGCGGCGGCGGTGGTCCATCCTGCGGCGTGGCGCGCCGACGCTGCCAGCTCCTGGAACACGGGATTGGTCCAGCCCAATTGAACCTGATAGAGGCCCAGAAACCAAAGCGGCGGAAATGCGTAGACCGCGGCGGGGTTGGCCGCGTGCAGTTGCAGCTCGGAGACGATGCGCCCGGACAGCAAAAACATCAGGATTAGCAGCGCCACCAGCCCGAACTGCACGTAAGGCGAGACACGCCGGAACAAGCGGTATCCCAGCACATTCATCAAAATCCCTTGCACCGCAACGCAGAGGAAGAAGACGAAGGTATTCGCGGCCAGAATGCTGACGATGTGGCAGCGGGCAAAGGGGATCACGTTCAGCACCGATCCCTTCTGGAGGACTACCGCCGGAAACATCACGGGCGAGAACGCGTTGATGGCC
>Ga0182018_10001387_pt1 | contig 27657 bp, 23 predicted proteins | sample 812P2MmetaG_FD_120490 | JGI IMG/M metagenome (GOLD analysis project Ga0182018, IMG submission 120490) | Permafrost microbial communities from Stordalen Mire, Sweden - 812P2M metaG | ecosystem: Environmental > Terrestrial > Soil > Wetlands > Permafrost | place: Sweden: Stordalen | collected...
CTCCGCAATCGCGAACCCGGCGTCCGCCAGGATCTCGGCTGATGTTGCGCCACAACGACCCGGACGCGGCGACCTGCGGTTCCGGCTGCGCTCGGACACGCGGGCCCGAGGCATCGCTTCGAGAAGGTCGGCTACCGGAAACCAAGCGTCTCCATGCCGACTGACCCCAAGCCCGTCGCCGGCGTGGGCGGACTGGTCAGCCAGCGGTGGGCCGACGTCGCTGACGACGAGGGCCTGGAGGGCTGCCTGCGCGCCGGGTGGTACGGCGTCATCCTCATCGGGCACACCGGCAACCGCGCGGCGAGGCCAGCGAGTGCGACGACTGGGAGAGGTCTGGACCAAGGACGGGGAGGAGTGATGGCGACCATCATCCGAACCCCGACCCGAATCGACAGCATGGAGTCCGGGGTCTACAACTTCGTGTCGCACGAGATCTGCCGCGGTCGACCTACGTCGTCGAAATTCAGTCCGGCAGGATGCGTATGTGGGACTGGTTGAACTCTGCCGTCCGGTGAATCACGTTCTCATCCGTCAGCCGACTGTCATCCGAGACAATCCGGGGCATCCCGAGAGTCGTGGTGGGACGGCTCATTGCTAGGTACTTCCGGACCCGGTCCGCCAGTGCAAAGAGGCAAGCCGCATCCTCCGAGCTTTCACAGGCAGCGCCTGCCCTATCGAGGGCACTAGCAGACTCGATGAGAAGATCCATGCCGGTGTCGCCCACCCCAGGCATCAGCCAGTACCGAACAACTTGCAATGGCAGGCCGGACATGCCCACCACTTCGCTGCGGGAGCCGTCGAAGAGTCATCAGTCGGGAAGAACTGCCTGCATCGACCGCACTGACGGGTGGGTACCCGCCCTGCGGCACAGGGCACATTGTCCGTAGACAAATGAATTCCCCCAGTCTTCCCACCACGCAGCATTTGGTCAGTTGGCCCGGAGGAGGGGGCCGCATTACTGGGTCCCATCGGGACTCTCGATCTTGTCACCGTAAGCGGGGACGCTCGTGCTCTCAGTGAGCCATTGCGAGGGTACACCCGGTGATGTCTCTCACAGAAGCGGGTCCCCGTACCCGGCAGCAAACTGGGCGACTCCATGTCCGCGGGCCCGGCACGAATTCTCATAGCAGCCGAACCTATTCGGTAGTATGGTAAGTGGTATGGCGACCAAGAAGGTCACGATCACGCTTGAGGAGGCGCAGCTCGATCGAGTCCGCGAACTCGTCGAGGCGGGGAAAGCGTCCAGCGTCTCGGGATTCGTGCAACACGCTGTAGGTGTGTCGCTTGACGACATAGCTGGTTGGGGCGCCCTGCTCGCACAAGCCCTTCGAGACACTGGTGGTCCACTCTCTCGTGATGAGAAGGCGTGGGCAGACGAAATGCTCGGGAACCAGAAGCGACGCACCCGCTCGGTGCTCTGATGCCCGGCCTTACGCTCGATGCAGGCGGACTGATCGCCCTGGACCGCAATGATCGTCGAATCGTCGTGCTGCTGGCCCGAGCCGCGCAAACAAGCGCGCCGATCACCGTGCCTGCTTCTGCCCTGGCCCAGGCGGTCCGCCGGCCCGAACGCCAGGTGCGGCTAGCTCGATTGGTGCGGCAGCCGAAAACGACCGTCGTCCCCCTCGATCGAGTTGATGCCACGAGCGTAGGGAGGATTCTTGCAGCCAGCGGGACAACGGACCTCGTCGATGCCCATGTGGTGATCTGCGGTCGACGCAGTGGTCAGCGGGTTGTCACCTCGGACCCCGGCGATCTGCGCAGACTCGATCCGGAGATTCAGCTAATCGAGATCTGAGGCGACTTCGCGCCTCCGGCTCGAACCGGGCAACCTTTGACACTTTGGTCTATGCGCATATGGGGGCGCTTTGCGATCGACTCAGCTGTTGGAAGAGTTCCAGGAAACGAGTCGCCACCGCAGCATTGGAGAGGTCTTTCCTCGCTCGATGAACGTCATCATCGTGAATCCGCTCCGGCGCCAGTCTGACGGCATTGGCAAGTGACTGCGCATCCCCGGGCGTGAATGTGACTCCGAGCCGGAACCTCTGAACCAACTCGGCAGCGCCAGACCGCTCCGAACAAACGACGGGAATCCCCCAGGAAATGGCGTCCATCAGGGTCCCCGAGTTGCGTTCGTAATCGGGACGGAAACTGAGGATTACGAGATCAGCGGCGGAATAGGCCAGCTCGCGCGTGGCGTTGCTCACGAATCCGTCAATCAGGATCGGTCGACGTGCGGCGAGAGGCTGACCAGCCGCAATGTACAAATCCGTGACGTGGCCACCGATCAGAAGCCGCCAGTCTTCAAGTTCCGAAAAGGCTCGCCATACAACGTCACAATCCTTATTGTATTTCGAGCCGAAAATCAGGGCGATCCGGTCGGCTGGGAAAATTCCGAGTTGATCGCGGGCATTGGGAATCGGGAAGGAAACGCTACAGCCGGCAATCGCGAGGACAGTTGGCGTCATAAATGGCGCTATGGCTGACCACTCTGCTCGGGATCTCTCGTAGGGCGTCACAATACAAGCACCACCACCTTGAGCACGGCGTCGCCGCTCTGCCCATTTTGCCAACCTACTTTCGAGACGGATCTGACGTCCTCCGAGCACCACCGATGGCGGCTCGAAGGCGTAGAACAACCAGCGCCCACGACCCGCCAGCGCCGCGGCAAGGACGACGTCAATCCCGTAGCTGAGCACGACGACGTCAGCGGATCCATTCGTTCGCCGACGAATCGACCTCGCTGAGCCAACTATCGCCATTACCCGTAACTGGCCACCGAAGGTGCGGGCCAAGTTACCCAGGCGAGTCTGCCGGCTTACCCGTTGTAGTCGACTTGCTACTCGATCGAGCACCAGCGCAAGGCGTCCGTAACGAGAGACCGCGAACGGAACCGGGTCAGCGTCAGTTTCGTGAACCCAACCGCGCGAGGTCAGCACCTCTCCATGCCATCCCAAAGCAGTGAAGGCCTCTGTTAGCTCCGCGAATCTGCGCGGGAAATGGCCTTCTGACCGGTGGGCCCAATCCTCTATCACTATAACCGTGCGCGATTTCGACACCGGTTCGTTCAGTCCAGAACTACGCGAGAACCAACGCACGCCGACTGCTTAGAGTCTCGTTCCGCGTCACAGCCGAGTGTGCACGAGGTAACTGGTCGCACCATGACTGGTCTAGCAACGATCCTCCTTTTGGCGTGAGTTCTCATTTAACTTCCAACGTTCCGCTCTACGCCAACCTGGTCATATGTCATCGAGGACAGCGCGTGGTGGCTCACAGGGGGTCAAGAAGCTCGGGTTCAAGTCCCCGAAGCCCGATCAATCGAGCGAGACCTAGCGTTGAAATCTCTCACCTGGCATCCGAGTGTTGTCGACGCGGCCAGTTTCAGGATTCTGCACACTACGATCGCGCCGATCACCTTTCGTACCGACCTAAGTCGTACTTACGAGGGATAGCTCATGCCGCCGGTCCCCAGGAACAGAATGCGCCGCATCGTGGGCCTAGTCGTGATGTGCCTGGGATGGCTGATCGTGGCTGCTCTGGGTTCGGTGGTTCTTGCCCGATCCATCGCGTGGGACCAATGGCCGGTCTTCGCTGAGCTTGACGCGGCGATCGAGGTGTTGTTCCTGCCGGCCTGGCTCGTGTTGGCGGGTGCCCTTCTGGGGAGACGGCGGGTGCTAGCGGTCGCAGCCGCACTGATCTGTGCGGCGCAAGTCATCTATGTCGCTCCAGAAATTCTGGCTTCCTCCCCGCTGCCGGCCACCGTGCGTTCTGAACCGACCATCCGGCTGTTCGATGCCAATGTGTACGACGACAACCATTCGATGGCGGGATACGTTCGCCAGCTCAAGTCGTATCGTCCTGACGTACTCACGATGGAAGAGACCTGGCCCGGCGATTGGGGTCAGCTCAACGCTGCCGGTGTGCTCGCCACCCTTCCGCACCAGTTCAAAATACAGTGCTGTGGATCACGCGGCTTCCTCGTCGCGAGTCACTACCCGCTCGAACACGTCCAGGTGTCGTATGTCGATGGACTCGCTTATCTGATCACTTCTGATCTGGTGCTTCCCAGTCGCACCATCAATCTCTGGGTGGTGCACACAACGGCTCCGACCAATCCGAGCGTGGAAGCGTGGAATCTCGAGCTGGATGGGGTGTACCAGAGCCTGGAGAAAGTCCATCCGCGGCCTCTCCTTATGGTGGGTGATTTCAACGCCACCTGGGGGAACCGCGGATTCCGGGCGATTCTGGCGACAGGCCTGACCGATGCGGCGGCAGCCCGAGGGCAGCCGTTCGCCTTCACGTGGTCCCAGCGCCTCCCCGTCCTCCCCCCACTCATCAGAATCGACCACGTCCTGACCGGAGGTGATGTGACCGTCACCTCAATCCTCACGCACCCCGGACCCGGGAGCGAACACCGGGACATCACCGCCACCGTGGCCATCGGCGGTGGGAAGAGACTCAGCCCATGAGCAGAGGCTGGCCTGGTGCCCAGGCAGCGGCCGCTTGACGGACTGCGCCGCCACCCGACGGAGGTCGCGACATGGCGATACACGCCTCGACCGGAAAGGCAGTTATGGCTCTCTCCGGCTCGGCCGAGCTGGGCCCCCCGAGCGCAGCGAAGCGGGCTCTACTCGCGATGTTTGCGTCTGTCCCAGTGATTGACATGGCGATGCCGAAGGAACCTAAACGGGGTACTTGGAGTTGGGGAGGGAGGCCGAGCTCCAGATCATACCGAGGCACATCTCGTCAGAGGACCCCCAACCCCAAGTGACGAAGTGCGGCGCGATGTTGCGGAGAGCAGGAAGCTCCTGAGCCAAGCTCGGGTTGTAAGTGCAGGTGACCTGCACGCTGTCACCCGGCGACACCTTTATCGGGGTCGTTAGGTTGTAGGCCTTCTGGTAGTGGAAGTTGTAGTTCGGGACATCGAGGATCGTCTTCGCCTGAGATGTCCCGGGGTTCAGGACCATTTTCAAGGTGGCACCCAACAGATGCATGTGTGCACCCACTCTGACGATGTAGCCACTGTTGTCTATCTGAGAAGTGCAGGAGGTCGAATCGCCCTCCGGCGGGTCTGCCGGGTTGCGTCCGCACTGACGCTCGAGGTCGTCGACGAAGGCGACCGAACTCTGACCGAAGCGTTGACCGAGGTTGGCAAGCGAAGCAGCCCGATTGCACAGGGGACCGGTAACGCCGGTCGGGCACGGTATGTCCGGCGGGGCCGGTAACAGGTCAAGGTTGAGGGGCAGGAGTGGAGTCGAGATCGGCACCGTGTGCAGCACAATTCGGTTCTTGACTGGATTGTCTCCAACGAGCAGGTTGTAGTGGACCTGCATTATCACCAAGCTTCCGGCCGGAAACGGGACTCCGGTCCCCTTGGGAAAGTTGTCCGCACCGTGCCCCGGCGCCCAGACGCTGAGCCAGGGTGTGTTCGAAATCTGCGATCGCGAGGTGTCGGGAATTGGCGACTCGCCGAAACACGTCCAGCCATTTCCGTTGTCATTGGCCTGTTCAGCCTCGGCTGCAAGCGACGGTGGAACCAGGAACAAAATAGCGTGGTGGTCCTCGACACTTCCGGGGAAGAATTGGTCCGAGATGATGAACGAGTTCTGCTTGACGTCGGGGTTCAAAACGGTGCAGTGGTAATCGTCCGTCGCCCCAGGCGGCGCCTTTGGCGTGTAGGAACGAGCCATGTCGAGGTGGATGGCCGTGATTAGCAGGCGCGATTCCTTGGACGCGCCGGCGGCGGTAGCCGCCCAGGTCACTGCAGTCAGGGTGGCTGCAAAAACAACCAGGCTGACGAATAGGCGACCCCGCATAGAGTCAGGGTACTGCAACCATTGGGCACGGAAACGTCTCCCTCTCTGCGGGTCTTCCCAACGAGCACACGGGCTTCCATCGCGGCAGGAGCTCGTGGCCTTGCGCACCCAGATTGAGAGGTGACGTCCATGGACACGGAGGACCCAGGAGCTGCGCGAGGGCGGGCGGTCGGCGCCCCCAGCGAAGTATCAGCTCGATCGCGGACCGCGTGGCGTGCCAGGTCTCGCTGGCTCGTGCACCTTGGCCTCCTGGCCTCCGTCGCGGCGGCACTTGGGACCCTGCAACTCCTCCACATTCGAAACGCCATCCATGCGGACGTGGGGCTGGTCTTCGCAGGCCTGGTCATTGTCCACCTGGCACAGCGTCGCCACCGGATTGCTCGGATGCTCGCGAAGCTCGGGCGCCTTCGCCCAGGGGTCGAGCGCGAGTTACGTCTCTTGGCATCGGATGCGATCCTTACCTTCATCACGATCAACGTCGTGATTTCAGGGATCCTCGACTGGGGCCGGGGAGCTCCTTTGCTCCTTCCGATCCCACCGCCATTCGACAGGTGGCACCTGACCTCGTCTGCCGTGCTCGTCGTGTACTTGGCCGTCCACGTCTCGCGTCGGTGGAAACGCCTCCGACGGTCCACGATTCGATAACCCGTGGAGCACGTGACGGGCGAGCGCGTTACCTCGGCGGGGCCACCGGAAGAGCGTCGCACCGCCGAGGTGGTCGCGGACGTGGTCCGGAACGCTGGCCCTAAGCGGCTTTGGCTCCCGTCACCAGGCGCTCCCGATCGAACATCCCGGATACGAATCGCAAGAGAAGTACATCGATCACCAGCAACCCGACGACAAATTCGAGCGCTACGGAGAACGTCGGGCTCACCACACCGACCGCCAGCAGGATGATCACGGCCACAGGGGGAAGACTGGCCAAGGTACCGAGTTGTTGGGCGACGCGCACCTCGGTCGCCCTGACCGACACGGCCATGCCAACCACAATGCCCCAGCCGGCCATGAGGGGAGCCAAGAGGAGCAGAGCGAGAATTACTGGACTGTCGTGGAAAACGGCCGAAGCGACGGCGGAGTTGGCGAACAGCCGGACGGCGGCGAGGAAGACGCCGAACAACGTGTAGGAGAGCGCCAACGTGGGGATCATGACCGACGTCGCTTTGCCCAGGAGGAATTCCTGCTGGCGGAGAGGCGTCGTGAGAAGCGGTTCGAGGGTTCCCTGCTCGCGCTCGCCGACCACGCTGTACGCGGCGAGCGTGCTCGGCATGATGGTCGGGATCAACAGCAGGTAGAGGATGGGAAGGATGAGACTCTTCTGCAAGGCCGCACCCGATGTGCTCGGCGTGACCAGAAAGATGGTGACCACGGGCTCAACGAGGAAGAACAGCGGCAGGATGCACATGGTCGCCACGATGGACCGTTTGCGCCGGAAGTCCCGCAACTCCTTGCGGACGACGGCGCGGACACGTGTGGCGTCGAGACCCATCATGGCTTGTGGGCCTCGACGTCTTCGGCAATCAGCTCGAGATACACGTCCTCGAGCGAGTGCTGGGTCTCACCGACGGTGAGGACATCCGCTCCGGCATTGACGAGGCCCCGCACCACCTCGGGTGCGGCCGCCCTCGGCTCCGACACCGAGAGCACATAGGAAGCGGGACCGTCGGCGCGCCAGCTCTCGACACCCTTGATGCTGGTGAAGAGCTGCTCGGGCCCCTTGACCGGCTCGACGGTGCTCACGACAAGCGACTTCTCGAAGAGCTGTTCCCGCAGCCCCGCCGGCGTGCCAACCGTGCGCAACGTGCTGTTCATGATGGCCACCCGGTCGCACAGCTTCTCGGCCTCGTCGAGCCGGTGGGTAGTGAGGAAGATCGTCACTCCCCGCTGGCGGAGCCCGATGATCAGGTCGTGTACCTCGCGTGCGGCCACCGGGTCGAGACCCGACGTCGGTTCGTCAAGGAACATGACAGCCGGATCGCTCAGCAGCGTTCGGGCCAGACCCACGCGCTGGCGGAGCCCCTTGGAGAGTCCGCCGCAGAGATCTCCCGCCCGATTCGCGAGATTCACCGCCTCGAGTGCCTCTTCGATCCTCGGCCCGGGGTTGTGCAGACCGTAGAGACCGGCGAAATACTCCAGGTTCTCGGTCACGGTCAGGCGCAGATAGAGACCGGGTGCCTCGGGCATGATGGCAATGCGCTGGCGGATCTCCACTCCGTTCTCGGGGCTGAGCGGGATCCCGGCGACTGTGGCCGAGCCCGAGGTCGGCGCGATCAGCGTGCCGAGCGTGCGGACGGTGGTGGTCTTGCCGGCGCCGTTGGGGCCCAGGAAGCCGAACACCTCTCCGTAGGCAACTTCGAAGGACACCTCGGAAAAAGCAGTCCGCTGACCAAAGCGCTTGGTCAGCTGCTGCACGGCGAGGGCGGCCGGGCCCCCTTTGCCATCGAGGGTCGGCGTGCTGGTGATCTCCTTGACGCTTGTGATCGCCCTTGTGCTGTCTGGTGACCTTGACGCGTCAGCAGCCTCTGTCCGCAGTGCGTTGCCGCCGGCTTCGAGGTCAATCTCGACGGTGTCGTCAGGTATAAGACTGATCCAGACGTCGTGCTTGAACAGGCTGACCACCAGCAAGATGATCGATCGCTGGACGATGAAGGGGTGACGGGGTCGCCGCCGGCACGAGAGCCCGATGACCTGCCCCTCCGCCAGATCGAAGGAATCTTTTGGGCTGCGGAGGAACCGCATCGACGTCACCTGCACGCCGTGATGTCCCGCTTCAAGCGGTAGATCGACGGCCTCGTTGTTGCGGAGAGAGCCTACGACGCTCCCGTCGATCAGTACCTGCCACGCTCGACCGTTGTGAGAGTTGCCCGACCCCCCGCCATGGCGTGAGAGCCTCAAGGTCGCCGCTGCGGTCACGGAGCTGTATGTCTCGGAACTGGAGCCCGGTGGCACTGAGCGGCCCCCGCTCGAATTGGTGGCAGTACAGGATTGGGGAGATTTCCGTGGCCGGGGGACACGCGCAGGATCGTCCATCCCGAAGGCTGGTGTGGTCGGCCCGCACTTCCCACAACAGCCACGGCTCACTCCCAGATAGAGCGCCAGTGTATATCGGGGTTCGTTACCCCCGGGAGATAGTCCAGCACCCCGTTGGATGACCAGCCTGAAACGTTCCTCGATGTGCCGCATGGCCGCACCCGAATCGTATTGGGACATTGTGGAGTGAATCTCTTACGAATGACGTAGGATTGTGGAGAAGGGCAATCCTGCTCAACTGGAGTCAGATATGGTCCCTTCAGGCTTGGCGTTGCACCCAATAGGGCACGTCAGTCCAAAGGAGGACCATGACCGGTTCCGATGCCCTGAAGGTGGAAAGTCAGCTGGATGCCCACCACATCCCTGAGACAAACGGACGCATATCGGTCTGTCGACGGTGTGGAGCACGGACAGATAGTCCCGAAGGATTGAAACACGTGGTGCCGGACAGTCAAGTGACCCGTTCCAGCCATTGGCTCGTCGCCCAGTCGAGACTACGGGAGATCGAGAGCGCTCGAATGCAACGAACTGATAGGTAAGCCAATTTCAAGAATCGACAGCATGGGTCCGAGGTCTACACCTTCATGTAGCACGAGATCTCCCATTATCGGTGACGTCCAATCGCCTGCGACGATCGATCTTCCAAATGCGTTCTCATTGCTTAAGCACGACGCAGAGAGATTTGAGCGATCTGAAACAGCCGTCGCCATCGTTCGTCACGATCTCGGCTTTCCTCCAACAAAGAACTGAGCGGAGTCGGGCGGACGATCGTGAGGGAAATGTAAGCCCGCTCCAGGTGCTCAACGCGAAACGACCCCCCCGTTGAGAGACAGGGAGGTCGCCCGCTGGGGCGATTCCCTTGCCCCACGCAACGGTGCACGTTCAGTGCTTGTTCCTAACAGAGTCGAAGGTCCCATAGGTGGCGACACGGGACTTTGGGCCTAATCGCGGGTTAACTTCGGCGCGTGTTCAAAAACCACGCCCCGGGATTTGGTGCCCCCGACCGGGATGATCCGTCCGGGGGCCTCGTCGTGACTGGCGACAGGTGCGACCGTATTCCTCCGAAGTGGCGATCACGGTGGCCGTCTGGTTGCGGCGGACGTGCCGCAGTCGCTCAAATACAGCGGCGCGCCGATCGCACGCCCATGCTCCGTGCACCTTCCCCTTGGCGTCCGTCCATCGGCCGCGCCACGGAGTCGGCTCCTAGCAGTGCGTGGACCGCAGCTGGGGCAAGTACGCCATCCTGAATCACCGGCCGTGTTAGTTGAAAAATCCGGGGGAGAGGTCGCAGGGTTTGGTGAATGCAAGCACGAGCGCAGGATAGCGGCCAGGTGTACGGTCGGGAATGTGGCAGACGCCCCGAAAACTGCATGGGAGCGCTTCAAGCTCTGGCTTGCCCGGCGAATTTCCAACCGGCGATGAGCGGCCGGGGAGCCGCAACCCGGGATTCGGAACCCTTCAACCCGTCGAAGACGCCCTCAGCATCGCGGTAGGCACACCCACTGGCCTCCGCTGCGCCTCTGAACACGGGCACGGCGTCCTTGCAATCCCCCGTTGCATCACGTCCATTCCATCCAGTCGACGGAGCAATGGGCCCCATCATGAAACGGCTGGAGATAGCAGGAAACTTCGCCCAAAAGCTGCGTGATCTTGATCCAGAGACACTGAGGGGCGGCCGGAACGGGCTCGTCGAAATCGGGCCAGTGAGGGGCTGGATCGAAGTTCATTTGGTCACCTTGTCGAGGTTGGAGTGGGCAGCGTACAGGTAGGTGTGGAGCACGGTCCACCCCGGATTTTGTGCCACGCCGGTCCGTCTGGAACAGCGGCCCGGGACCCGAATCAGGGGCGGACGCGCTGCGACACGATGATCCCCGTCCGGCACAGATGATCGATCACGATGCCGGCCGCCTGCTCGGGGGTGACGCCGCTGGTCTCGATGTGGATCTCGGGATGCTCCGGAGGCTCGTAGGGGGAATCGATACCCGTGAAGTTGGGAATCTCGCCACGGCGTGCCCTCGCGTACAGGCCTTTGCGGTCGCGCTTCTCCGCCACCGCCAGGGCTGTGTCGACATGGACTTCCACGAACTCGCCCGCTTCGAAACGGCCCCGCGCCATGCGCCGTTCGGCAATGAAGGGAGAGATGAACGCCACCAGCACGATCAATCCCGCGTCGACCATGAGGCCAGCCACCTCGGACGCGCGACGGATGTTCTCAACGCGATCGGCGTCAGAAAATCCCAAGTCCTTGTTGAGTCCCCGACGGATGTTGTCACCATCGAGGAGGTACGTGTGGCGTCCGCGAGCGTGCAGCTCTCGCTCGACGATATTGGCGATCGTCGATTTTCCGGCTCCGGAAATACCCGTGAACCACACCACGCACGGTCGCTGACCCTTGAGCGCCACACGGGCGTCCTTGTCGAGTGCGATGAGCTGCCATGGCGTGTTCGCAGACGGCGTCACTTCATGGACTCGTCCGAGCCCGGATGCGGCATTCGCCGCTCGCGGCCGCGCAGCGATCACCCGACCGGACCACGGTAGCGCCCGCCCGTGGATCCCATTCCTCCATCGCTCCCCCTTGTTCGGCACCGCCCGCAGGCCTGTGAAGTTCGTTACCGCCCCCCCCTGAAAGTGTAGGCCTGATTGGCCGAAACCGAGAATGGCGGTATATCCTCCTGACGCCTCTATCAGGAGAAGGGGGGATTTGAGGGGCATCTCCTTCCTCCGCACGGCTATCACTGCCATACACAGCGAGTGTCCTGTGGTGCGTCCCACGGAGGTGGCACAGTTGCGGTTAACTTCAAATGGCGAATGCAGCTAACTGAAGAACGCCGCGAGGGCGCGACGAGGCACCGTCTCAAGGGGCGAGCTGCATCGATGACATCCACCAGCCCGGCCAGCCGGCGCACGCTTCTCGTCATCGGCATCGGCTTCTTGGTGACGACCTTCCTGCAATCGCCGGGGCTGATCGAAGACGACACCAAGCTGCCCCTTATAGCCACACCGTTCTCGTACATCGATTCGGCGCTCCACCTGTGGAACCCAAACGTATTCGGAGGAACGGTCGAATTGGGCACAGGGTTTCTGATGCCCATGGGTTTCTTCTTCGCGGTGACCCACTTCCTTCATATTCCAACCTGGTGTGCGGAACGAATCTGGCTGGCTCTGCTCCTCACTGCGGCGTGCTGGGGCGTTGTGCGGTTGTCGGAAGCGTTGGGGATCGGGCTCCGCTGGACACGGGTACTCGCGGGCTTGGCGTATTGCGCGGCACCGATAGTTGTCAGCCTGGTGACCACATCTTCCGCATTGCAGGCGGTGGTCTTTCTCCCTTGGGTGATGGTGCCGCTCGTCACTGGCTCACGGGAGGGATCACCGCGACGAGCGGCGGCTCGATCCGGGATAGCCATCGCGCTCATGGGGGGAGCCAACGCTGCTGTCATTCTCGCGGTGATGCCAATGCCGATCATTTGGCTGATGACTCGCAAGGCTGGACCGCGCCAAAGGGCACTCATTGGATGGTGGGTAGTTGCCGCGGCATTGGCGTGCTTTTGGTGGGTCATGGCAACCCTGTTTGTGGGCAAGTACGGCTACAACTATCTCCCGTACACGGAAACATCGACGACCACGACTTATACCTCTTCGTTGTTTGAGTCGTTCCGCGGAGCTTCGTACTGGCTCGACTACTTCACTCTAGGCGGTCCGATCTTTCCGGGGGCGTGGATCATCGTTTCCTCGTGGGCGGCCATCGTCGGGACGGCCCTCGTCACAGCCTTCGGCCTTGCGGGTCTGTGCCGTCGCATTCCCGAACGGTTGTTCTTGATCACTTCCGTGACATTCGGCGTCGTGGTCATTTCCGCCGGGTTCATCGGACCTTCGAGTGGACTCTTCTCTCATAGCGTCCAGCACCTCTTGCAAGCCCACCTCGGGCCTTTCCGGAATATCAGCAAGTTCTCTCCACTCGTGGGCTTGCCCCTTGCTCTGGGCCTGGCGGGGACCTTGGCGATTCCACTGCCGTGGAGTGCAGTCCGGCGGCGGCTCGGGCGCTTCATCCCGAGCGCAAGAATGTTCGCCGTTGCCCTCGGCGCCGTCGCGATAGCGGCTGTCGCTGTAGCGGCGGTTCCCTATTGGCGAGGGGACCTTTACCGGACGGGTGGGTTCTCCGCCATTCCTAACTACTGGTCGCAGACGGGCGCCTGGCTTGACGCCCACCAGGGTCACGAGAATGCGCTCCTTGTGCCAGGAGCGGGCTTCGCCTACGACACCTGGGGGAATCCGATAGATGAGCCGCTGCAGGATCTGGCCGACACCTCTCTTGAGTGGCGAAATCTCATTCCGGTCGGATCCAACGGCTACACCCAGATGCTTGACACCGTCGAACAGGTGATCGACAACGGCACCTCAGCATCTGGTCTGGCGCAGTTCTTGTCCCGCGAGGGCATCAAATACGTAGTGGAGCGCAACGACCTCAACCTGCCTGCGACAGGTGCGCCGCCGCCCGCCCAGGTTCATGAGGTCCTTACCGAGACTCCTGGGCTCACCCAGGTCGCCTCTTTCGGGTCGTTGCTCCCCGCAAGGCAAGTCGAGTTCGGCTCGCTGCCCGTGTACGACTCCCCGTCCGACGTGCGTCTACGCCCGGTTGAGATCTTTCGGGTCGATCAGGCAAAGTCCGTCGTGCAGACGTATCCCGTCTCTGATCCGGTCGTCGTCAGCGGCAATGTGCAGTCCATCTTGCCCCTGGCGGGTGCGGGAGCCATCGCCGGACGTGTCTCCACACTGAACGGCGACCCGATGGCCAAGGGGGTTGCGCAAGCGCCGGAGGCAACTGCGGCAATCACTGATGGTAATCAGCGTCGCACCGTCTCATTCGGGGAAATCCGCGACAACGAATCCTACGTGCTCGGTGCGGGGCAATATCTTTCGGGCGCCCCTCCTGGAATCCCGACAGCCTTCACCGTGGTTCCCGGAGTCGAACATCAAACGGTAGAGGATCCGATCGGGGCGGCATCCATTTCCGCATCTTCGTTCGGTTCGACGTTCCTGGTGGACGATCCAACTGCGGGGCCAGCGTCCGCTTTCGACGGGAACCCGTACACTGCCTGGGTCGCTGATGCCACGGACCACTCGCTCGGACAATGGATCTCGATCACCTTTCAGCATCCGTTGCCATTGTCCAGCATCACGGTGACACCTTTGGTCGGCTCCGCACTACAGCCGACAATCAGCCGAATTTCCATATCGACCGACCGCGGCTCAGTACGTCGATACCTGCCGGACCGCTCGGCCCCCGTGAGACTCTCCGTTCCGGCTGGAATGAGCCTCCATCTCAAGATCACCATTACGGCAGTCAGGCCCACTCCCAAGGTCAACAGCGGGGGGGTCGAGCTGGGTGCAGGAATTACCAACATCGCCATTCCCGGCCTGCTTTTCCAACAGCAGATGAAAGCGCCCGCGGACGTATCAGACATCTTCGCCAGTCCGGCAGCCAATCCGCCGGTGATCGTGTTTCAACGGCCTCTGGCCAACGCCAATCTTTCACTGGGTACCGTCGGGACCGACGACCCCAACATGGCGAGAGCGTTCGTCATCCCAAAGGCCATGACAGCACAGGTAACGGGATACGCCGTTCCGACCCCAGGGCCGGCACTGGAGAATCTTCTCAACTTGCTCACTCCCAAGTCGGCCGACAGTCTCTCAATAACGGCCAGCTCGTGGTTGACCGACCTGCCTAAATTCCGGCCCGAGAATCTCATCGATAACTCGACACTGCCGTGGATCGCAGCGGTCGGCGACGCGGCGCCTTCTCTCGATTTGCGCTGGACCGATCCCCGGTTTGTCGGCGCAATCTCTCTCACGCTGTCGCCCGACGCAGCGCGGCCCACGGAAATCGCCATCTCGGGATCGACTGGAAAGCGGGAACTGGTTCGAGTACCCAAGAAGGGCGGGCTGATTTCCTTTGCACCTCTCCTGACCAACACCTTGCGGATTCAATTTGTCCGCGTCGCCCCAAAGCTCGGGGTTACGCCGGACTATGACTTTCCATTACCACTACCGGTCGGTTTGAAATTCATCAGCATCCCTGGCCTGGAGACCGCCGCCATCTCCGCACCGAACGCGCAGGGGGCTGTCCACGTGCCGTGTGGTTATGGACCGCCGGTGATGATCGACGGGAAAATCGTGGCCACCTCGATTTCGGGGACTCTGGGCAATCTGATGGACCTACAACCGATGCCGTTCGCCGCATGCGCCAATTACTTTGGCGGGCTCAAGTTGGCAGCCGGACCCGATGCATTCGAAGCGACGACGACTGCAGGGTCTCCCTTTGAAGTCGCGTCAGCGGTAATTGAGTCTCCACAGGCTGCTCGAGCCCCTGCGGTCTTGGCTCCCCGGGTGGCTTCGATCGAACATTGGGGTGCGGACGCTCGCTCCATCAAGGTCACTGCAGGACCAGCGACGTACCTGGCCATTGCCCAGAATTACAGCAGCGGATGGAACGCCACGCTCGGGACCCAGAAGCTAACGCCAATCCGGATCGACGGTTGGCAGCAGGGATACCTGATCCCCGCCGGCCGAGCCGGCACGGTTACTCTCACGATGTCCGATGACAGCCTCTTCCGCCTGCTGCTTCTGCTGGGGGGGTTGTTTTTGGCATTGCTGTTGCTGTTGGCGGTTCTCCCATCGCGAAAGGTCCCGAAGGACCCCGGCGGGGAACGGTCTCCACCATCAATCTGGCTGCTCTTGGCAGGGGCGGCGCTCGCCCTGATACTGGTCGCCGGCCCGGTGGCGCTCGTGATACTGCCATTCGCGCTCATCGCCCGACGATGGGGAAATGGCGTCATGGCCTTTGCTTCGTTCGTTTCCTTTATCGTTGCCGGCGTATTGGCCGCTTGGCATCCGGCAGTTCTGTTCACCCAAGGAGCAGCCGCATTCGGGCGTCCAGCACAGATCGCGTCCGCCATCGCCTTTGCGGCCCTCCTTTGCTCATTAGTGGCTGGACGCGGGGATCGGCGGGCTCATTCCGAGGTCGACGATTAGCATTTTCCCCTACCCACGACGGTACGGTGGGGTCGTATGTTGGAGGGTCAAACCGAGATTGGGCCCTCTGGAAGGCATTTCGTGCCTGGACCGGCTTCGATAGGGGACCATTTCCTCTATCGCCGCTGCCTCGAATTGCGATTACGATGGGTTGATTCTGTCGGATAAGTATGGCCACTCATAGGGGGAAGAGGTCACCTTGGTTGTCTATGAGGACGCGAGTTCGTCCGCAATGATACTGGGATCGATGAAGCGGCGGGACAATGGCCCGCTGAGTGAGCCTCTGACGCTCAGCATCGTCATTCCAGCCTTCAATGAGGGTCCCCGTCTCATTGACCGTGCGGCCCGACTCATCGATGCCATCACAGCCGGCGTGATCGATCCCCGGGCGACCGAGCTGATTCTGGTGGACGATGGCAGCACGGACGACACGAGTCAAAGGGCCTTGGACTACTTGGGACCCTCCTTTCCTCTGATGAGAGTTTTGCGACTCGAGGAGAACTCCGGCAAGGGCGCTGCCATACGAGTGGGGGCCAGCGCGGCTGGCGCACCGATAGTGGCGTTTATGGATGCAGACATGTCGGTCGATCCCTCTCAGATACCGATGCTGCTTGCGGCGATGGCAGACTCCGACGTGGTGATCGGCTCGCGATCTTTGGCAGATTCGGTCGTTCACAGCGCTGCCATACACCGAAAGGTCATGGGTCGAAGCTTCAGTTTCTTCGTGAACGGCGTGACCAATGTCGGCCTTAAAGACACCCAGTGCGGCTTCAAAGCTTTCCGCACACCGGTGGCGCGGATTCTGTTCCATCTTATGATGGTGGAGCGCTTCGCATTCGACGTGGACGTATTGTCCCTCGCTCGAAGGCTTGGCATGCGAATTTCCGAAGTACCGGTCGACTGGCGAGCAATGGGAAACAGCACCGTTCGGCCTGTCGCAGATTCAATTGCCATGGCCCGAGATGTATTTCGGCTGCATCGACACAAAGAGCGGCCCTCGATTCCCGCCCTGGTCATAGAACCAGCCGCCGGACCGAAGGGACAACGGCACCGGTCCAAACTGACCGATTCGTACCCCGCCTTGCGCCAGACCGACCCCATCTTGCCGTTGCCGCACGATCGCGCCCTCATTCTTCTGCCCCTTTGCGGACTCAACGAGATCGCCGGTACGGCCCACCGCCTCAGCCTGCCGTCAACCAACCTGAGAGTGCAGAACCGACTGGTCTCATGCGCCGAATTGACCGAGATGATGCCCGCCACCTGGATCGCAGGTGGAGCGGCCGATCCAGGTGTACTGCAGGAGATCCGCCCTGAGTTTCGCGAGAGGCGCGACGATCGAACGGCACGTCACCCTAGGCAGTTCCGCCAAGATGAGCTTGAGCTTGCGTTTGGCCTCGAAGCCTGACCGTTGCGCATCACCGCTGTCACCTGGCGTGACCTGCCTAACCAATCTGCAGGTGGTGCGGAGGTTGTCATTGACCGGCTGCTCACGGGTCTCACTGAACGCGGCCACCATGTGACTCTTGTTTGCGGGGGACCGGTAGCGGATCACGAATACCGGACGGTCAAAGCGGGGGGAACTTTTTCGCAGTATCTGTTGGCGCCGATCATATGCATGACCAAACTACGGCGATCAGAAGTGATCATCGACGCCGAGAACGGCTTTCCTTACTTTTCGCCGGTGTGGAGACGCCGCCCATTGGTCTGCTTGGTGCACCACGTGCATACGGACCAGTGGCACGGGCGCTTTCCGCCATTGGTGGCAGCCGCGTGCCAAATTCTCGAAAGTCGTCTGATGCCCGTCGTCTATCGAAACCATATATTCGTGGCGGCATCGGACTCTACGGCAGATTCTCTGCGCTCCATCGGAGTTCGGAGCGATCAAATCCGTATCATCGAGCCCGGAGTGGACGTCCCGGCAGGCCCGCTCGGAGAAAGATCCGAAGAGCCCCTGTTCATCTCTCTTAGTCGTCTCGTTCCACACAAGAGGGTCGGCCTGATTCTCGATGCCTGGAGAATCGCTTCGCGAGAAATGCCTGGTCGGCTGGTGATCCTTGGTGATGGTCCTGACTTCATGGCGATTCGTCGGAGGGCGGCCAGTATCCCCCGCGTCGAGGTCCGGGGCCACGTACCCGAGGAAGTGAAGCGCCAACTCTTGGCCCAGGCTTGGGGGATCGTCACGGCGACCCACCACGAGGGATGGGGGATCTCCCTTATGGAGGCGGCGGCGGTCGGGACCCCGGCGCTCGGAGTGGACGCCCCCGGCATCAGAGATGCGATCGTGAATGGCGTTACCGGCGTTCTCGTTGAGGGACCAGATGAAGTACTGGCCGCGGCGCTGGCCGCGGCGTGGGTGACCTTCGTCTCGGACGAGGCAACTCGGCAGAAAATGGGTCAGGCCGCGCGGGACCGAGCAGCACAGTTCACTTGGGACACGACGATAGATCGCTGGCTGAACGTGCTCGAGGAGGTGACGGACTCGAACTCCAGATCTCGGCGACGCGGTAGTTGTCGCACCCCGCCGACCTGATCGGGCTGTCGGTGCTCCCCCCGCATGCGACTCGTTCGTAGTCCGCTCTTGAACTAGTAGCCTCAGCGATCCTGAGTCCGGAGGGCGCGTCAGATTGCCGGACCGAGTGGTCAATGCGGCCGCCACGCGCGCCTTTGGCGCCGGGGACCGGCGCCACATCACCCGAAATATGAACATCACACCAAGTGGGGAAGTACCCTCATAAGTCATGTTCGAGCGCGGGTTGGCAGCGTCGATCCTCGTGGCTGATTGGTCCTCGTGCGTGGACAGTCGGATTGCCCGCACCGAAGACAGGGGATACGGGGCATTGCCATTGGGATCGCCCGGGTCATGACCCCTGAAAACACCTCACCAGGACTGCCCGCGCACGGCATCCCGGCCAGCGGGGTGGCCCGTCGCCACCCGGATCGTCAGACGACGTGGATAATCGTCCACCTGGTCCGTGTCAGTCCCGCCGCTATGCCGTCGCCCGCTTTGCTGCGCGACCGCCTCTCTTCGGCCACGGCGGTCTTCCCCCTCATGGCCTCACGCCTCCGGGACGGACGGTGGGTTCCGGCTTCGGGTCCCAGCATCAGCTTCGTCGACGACCAGGACGACCCGCTTGCCCTCGCTCCACTACAGCGCATGGCCCTCGACCGGGAGCCTCCCGTCCGACTGGTGGCCTCAACCACTGGTCAGTGGCTACTCGTCTGCGCGCACCATTTTGCCTTCGACGGACTCGGCATGGTCTCGCTCCTCCGGTCCCTCCTCACCGGTGAGGACGCCGTGGCGCCCCCGGACTACACCTCGATCAGTTCCCCCCGCCGCTTCCCGACCGATGCGCTGCGCCGCGTCCTGCGCCCTGCCGACCGGGTGGCGCCGTCGGACGTCCCCCCGCGTCGCGAATCCTTCGTGGCCCGCAAGGCGTGCCTCGCTGGGCCAGGAGTGACAGCCCGCCTGGCCCGGGCGTGCGCCAATGCCGCCGTTGCGCACAACGATCGACAGGGGCATCGTACGAACCGGATCGGACTCACGGTCGCCGTCGGCGGAGTTCGCGGCGAGGCGGCGACCTACCGACGGCTCGACGTGGTTCCGGGTCAGGACATCGAAGGGGCCGTCACCACCGCAATGTCTGATCCGCGCGTACCGGCGGAACTGGTCAGACTGCCACCCGGCGCCTTCCTCCTCCAGCCGGCGCTACACCGACTCTCCGATACCCTGCTCGTCTCCAATCTCGGGCGGGTGGAGTTGCCCGGGGCGACGGAATTCGAGGCCTACGGGGTACCCCGAGGTCGCTCAGCGGTGGCCATTGGGGCCGTCGGCCTTCCCGACCAACCGACAACGATCACGCTGCGCGCACGCGATCTCAGCCCCGAAGACGCCGCGCATCTGCTCGACCAAATCATGGTCGAGATGACCGACCCCTAACGGCCAGTCGGGCGATGGTGACGGCAGCGAACGACCCGGCCGCCTCTGGCCGCTCTGCGAGGGCAACCCTGACCGGCGGGGCGACGCTGTGGTTGGGGACAATCGCCTTCGGCGGCTCAACGGTTGCTCTGTTGGCCGTGCTCTCCCGTCACGCGCATCACTCCTCCTTCTCCTCTCTGGCCGCTCTGCTCAGCCTGTCATTCGTGGGCGCGCTGATCCCCGCTGGTGTGCAGTTGCGGAGCGCCGCGCTGGTGGCCGATGGCCGACCCCGGCCGAGGATGACAGTGGGTCAGGCAATGGTCACCGGTGGGGCATCCCTCTTAGTGTCTCCCTTGTTCGCCTTCTTGTTGCACGTCCCCGTGGCGGCGGCGGCTCTGGTCAGCGTGCAATTGGTCGTCGCCATCCCGCTTGCGGCCAAGCAGGGTGCCCTCATGGCGCTCCATCGATTCAGAGGGCTCGGTCTCAATCTGGTCCTCGAAGGGTCAGCCCGTTTCCTCTGCGGAGCCGTGGCTGGTCGGGCCTTCGGTGTCACCGGCCTGGCTGCAGGCATCACCGTGGGCACGGCCGTAGCTCTGCTCGCACTGCGCCTGCCACTCGCACATGCCTCCCGCCAAGATCGCCCCCGCACCTCATTGGTCGACACTTCCCTCACCCTGGCCCTCCTCGGCCTCTACGTGCAGGTCGACGTCCTCATTGCTCCCTCGGTGCTCGCGCGCGCAGGAGCCACGACCTACGACCTCGCCGCGGTCCCCTCGAAGGGCGTATACCTGGTGCTGTTGGCGGCTGGACCACTCCTGTTCCCCTTCGTGAGGCGGCGCCAAGGCGGTCGTCGGCTCATAGTGGGATCGGCTTTGGTCACACTGGCGGTCGGCGTAGTGGTCACGGCTCTGCTTGTGGCCGCCCTTCCCCTCATCGCCGCCGTCCTAGGCCGCCCCCGGGCCGGCCTGACCGAATTCAGCCTGCTCGGGCTGGCTATGGCCCTGGCCGGCGTCACCGCCATCGTCACCACCGCCGCCGTGGCGCGGGGGGTCAAACGACCCTGGCCCCCTTCCGCTATTGGGATCGCGAGCCTTCTCTTGTGCTGGGCCTTCCGACCCGATGTCATGGAGTTCTCCGTTGCCGTTCTGACGAGCCAGGCCTTCACGACCGCCCTCAGCGTGGTGAACTGCCTGTGGGGCCGCGTGGGCCAGACGGAAGCTGGTGACCCGATGCAGCAGATCGAATCCCTGGCCGAGGCAGGAGACCCACTCGCCCCGGTGCAGGGCGTGCACGAGCTGCCAGGATCCCAGCCGGGTGAGCAAGCCTCCCGTCAACGATGGTTCCGGACCGGGCCACGGGGCGATGCTCCGTCAATGTGGGCTCGAAAGGCGAAGGGCGACGCCTAGCGGGAGCGACCAGATCCTCCGTCCGGCCCAGCCGATTCAGGAGCTACTCAGCTGAAGGAACTGGGGCTGGTACTGGTGGACGTTCTGCTCCAGGGCGCTCAAGCCGGAAAGGGAGTCGACGTTGTAGGAGATGATCAGTCCGTGACTCGAGAGCTCAGGGTGGAACGTCGGGATGTAGGCGATCTCGTTCGGGTACTCGTTGACCTGGGGAATGGTGTAGATCGGTACGGGCGAGCTCCAGGGCCCGGTCGGCGAGCAGGCGTAGGACAGGTCGACCGTCTTGTCCTGGAAGACGCCTCCGGGGATGGACACCGCCACATACCCGCTCGCGCCCTGTTGGGGAGTGACCCCGGTGAACAAGGTGCTGCTCGGGATGGGCACCGCATTTGCCTCGCCGCTGACCCACTGCGAGCCGTCCCAGTACTGCCAGGCTCCGGTGATCAAAGAGGATCCCAGCGACACCCGTGCGAGCTTCATCCCGAAGAAGGTCTGGCTCGAGGGATCGATGTCGGATCCGTAGACGTAGGTGTACCCACCGCTTTGGGTCACCGCAGTGCCCCACTGCGTATCGGTGTCGGTCGGTAGGGAAATCACCGAGTCGAACGACGGCATACCGTCGGGCTCAATGGAGAAGACGGCGATGCCCGAGTGACCGGTGAAGCTGTCGTACGGGCTGCCCGGCACGGGTGCGAACTCGTTGACGAAGACGAGCTGGTCCCCGTCCTCGACATAGGTGGCCGCAACCTGCCACTGGTCGCCGGGGTCGGTCGTATCGGGAATCAAGGTTTGCGGCGCGCTGCTCGAGCCACCGAAGTCGCCGTTCAGGGTGGGCAGGGCGCCCACGAGCTCGCTGCTGTGCGTGAAGCCGGTCAGCGTCATCGCACCGCTTGGCTGCGACGTGCCGATCAATGTGTCGGAGAAGACGAACGCCTCCTCGCCGTTGGGCAGCGCGGTTGAGTAGGTGGCGTCACCGCCCACCCACCCGGGTCCCCATTGGTCCGCCACCAGGCTGTCCAGCGAGCTGTCTACCGTGGCCTTCGGCACCGAGGACGGCTGGCAATCGCTGGCGAGCTGCCCCGGGTCGGGGGAGGGCACGGTGGTGGTTGTCGAGACGGGCGACGGCGTCGTCGTCGTGGTGGGCGGAGGCTGGTTCCCGTTGGCCGTCGGTGTGGTGACGGCGACGTCGGCTCCATTGCTCTGCACCAGGGTGTAGCCGGTTGTGAGCGGGTTGATCATGATGCCCATGACGGTCTTGCCACTCCCGACGAGGGACCCGTCGAACTGGGCGTCCCCATAGGTGAAGATGCCGCCGTCCGAGGCGACCAGCCAGTAGCCATCGCCGTCCGCGGTGGGCGCCATGCCGACGATGGGCCGGTTGAGGCGGATGCCACCGGTCGAGCCGTAGAACCGCGCGCCGAAGGAGAAGATGCCGCCGTCACTGGCGACCAGCCAGTAGCCACCGCCGTCGGGCGTGGCTGCCATGCCGACGATGGGGTCGTTGAGGTGCAGGGCTCCGGTCGAGCCGTAGAACGGCGCGTCCCCGAAGGAGAAGATCCCTCCGTCGCTACCGACCAGCCAGTAGCCACCGCCGTCGGGCGTGGCCGCCATGGCGACGATGGGGTCGTTGAGGTGCAGGGCTCCGGTCGAGCCGTAGAACGGCGCGTCGCCGAAGGAGAAGATCCCGCCGTCACTGCCGACCAGCCAGTAGCCCTGCCCGTCGGGCGTGGCCGCCATGCCGACGATGGGCTTCGAGAGGCGGATGCCCGAGAGGGCAGGGGAGCCGAATGTGGGCGCACCTCCGTGCGAGGTGATCGCACCGAGCCAGTCCGTCGTCCAGTAACCGCCTAACGGATCGACAGCCAGAAGCATCCCCCCGCCGTACGACGCCGGCATGCTATCGGTGACGGGGTTGGTTTCGATGCGACCGGACGCGACCGTCCCGAAGCTGATCGTCGTCGCCAGCACCCCACAGGTCGCGACGAACAGCGCGATACGCCTTCGTGTCCCCCTCGCAGTCAGCTTGCGCATGCTTCCCCTCAGCCCTGGACAGAGGCCGCTGGGGAAATAGCGATGGATTGATTGCTATTTCGGCGGCCCGGCTGACTCAGGGAGTCCCGTGGCTTTGCGTCCCCCTCTCACGAGGGGTTTGCCTTTTCGTGTGGCTATCGAAGTACGACAGTCCTCTTTTTGAGTGCGTAAGTCAAGCCAGGATGCCCATTCCACGGAGGTCCAACCGGACCGCAACCGGTGTGCAACCCGATACAGGTGTTTCGTTGCAAACAAGCGGGAGGCTGCTGCGACTTCATCTGCACCGTCACGGCGAATACACGCGCACCATCGATTGTGATCGTGGATGAACCTGTCTGCACACGCGCGCACGGCGTGATGTGCTGCACCGGATGAGAACGGCCGATGGCGCCGTCACCATCCGGTGGGTCACCTTGGCCATTGATCGGCAACCTGCCGCCGACTCACACTGGCGCGGCGGGGGTGCTTCGTTCCGCGGAGCGGCCGGTGTCCTCCTCCAACGTCGAGTCGAGGAGCAACCGGCGGACGTGGCCGTTGCGCAGCCCATGGCGGACCCGTATTGCCGCCATGTGTGCGGCTCTCGCCCGATCCGCATCGACTGGCCCGGGTCCGTAGCGCGCGCGCTCTGCCGTCCGCGCGACGCTGGCCGCGTCGTCGAGCACCGATCGGAATTGATCCGCGCTCTCCGGCGCGTGCAACCATGCCGACGGAGACGCCGCCGCCCGATCGGCGAGCTCGGCCACGAACACCGTCAGGGGTACCCAGGGAGGTCGAGCCGCGCCCCCTCGTTGCAATGCACGATCGACACTGGCTTCCGCGCGCAACGACATCTCGAGAGGTTCTCGGTGGTCATCGGACCGGAGGCGCCGGAACACGATGGCGAGCGTCGCTGCCACCACGAGTACGAGACCGCCCAAGGGAAGGAACAGCCAGACGTACGAAGCGTGCCGTGCGGGCACTGCCGCGGGCGCGGAGGTGGGCGTCGTCGTCGGGGACACCCCTCGGGGTGTGGTGGAAGGGACCGTGGTCGGAGCGACGGAGGTCGGGGTCGGGGTTGTGGTCGGTGTCGTCGTCGGCGGGCTCACAGGCCGCGGCGGCGGTGAGGTGGGTGCGACCGTCGGGCCGATCACGCCCTCGGGAGCCACCCCTCCGCTTTGCTGTTGGGGCGTCGGCTCGAACGAGACCCAACCCGCCTGCGCCCCGAGGTACACCTCGGGCCATGCGTGGGCGTCGACCCCGCGCACGGTGACCTCGTCCGCGCCGGTGCGTGTGCCGCCGGTGAACCCGACGACCAGCCGGGTTGGAAGTCCCAGGGATCGGGCGAGCACGGTAAACGCGCCGGCGAACTGCTCGCACGTGCCGGCTCGCGTCCGGGTGAGGAATCGCACCAGCGATTCGCCGGCCGGCGGGTGCAGCGTGTAACGAAAGCGTCCCGAGCGGAACCAGTTGACCAGTGCGGCGGCCTCACCCAGGGGAGTGACGGCGCCCACCGTGGCCTGCCGGGCCAGTACGGCAATGGAAGGGGGGAGGGCCGGGAGGGCCGTTTCGGTGGCGACCAGGGCCGGCGGGAAGGTGCTGACGGGAGCGTTGGCGGACGGCAAATTGAGATGGGTGAACGGCACCACTGCGGTGGCCGCGTAGTGCTGACCGGTCGAGGTCCGCCGGGTCGACTGCACCCCCTCCTGAGTGAAGACGGCCCCGCGCAGCCCCGCGAGCGAGACGGTGGCCGGAGGTACCGGAAGGATCCGGCTCGACAGGGTCGCGATAGCCACGGAGGCCGTGAAGACCGGCGATGTCCCTGCCCCGGCGCCGCCGCCGGTCGGCCCCGCACCGGGCCCGGGCACCCACACGCCATCGCGCAGCGTGTTCAGAACGGCCACCTGCCAATAGGTCGGGTACGGGCTCCGCGCCCGGAACATGACCTCATTGGCGTCGTGCACTTCCACGGATACCAGGCTTGAGGTCAAGGAGAGCTCGGTCGCTGGCACCGCGCGCAGGGAAGTCTCGCCTCCCGCACCCCCGGACCCGAGAGAGAGGGCCAACGACGTGGCGCCGATCACAGTCACGACCGTGAGTACCACTGTCGCCGAGCGCCACGGCGCGCCCGCCCGTCCTGCGCCGGCGCGGATCGGCACGGGCTGCGCCACCGACACGGTGGCGACAGCAACGATCACCATGGCCCCGACGGGCAGTGCCACCGACGCGGAGGCGGTCTGCGCACACACGAGCGCCAGCAGGCCGAAGGGGAAGAGGAGCGCCAACCCCGGATAGAGCTGGCTTGGACGGTCGCCCGCATGCAAGGTGACCGCGGCGAGGACCGCGATGAGCCCTGCCAGCACGGCGCACAACAGAACGATGCCTTGCGTCGCCGGCAACGGGAGCGCGAAGGTCACGAGGATCGGGTGGGATGAGTGCAACTGTGCTTGCAGCACGTGCCACGTCCGGGTTGTCGGGAGACCGAACGTCGTGGATCCAGGAGAAGTGGCCCAGAGAGCGACGAGAGCTACCGCCACGGTCCCCGTCAGCATGCGCACCGGGATGGCGACGTGGCGCACTGAGAGCGCCGCCGGCAGGACCGCACCGGCGGCAGCGGCGCCCAGGAGTGGCCCGGCCGCCATGCCGCCCAACCCGCCGGCGATCAGACGGGTCAGCGATGCGGCGGCGATGAGCGAAGCGCACGTGATACCGAGATCGGGGCCGTAGGGCCGAAGTCGCGCGAGCATCAAGAAACCACGACCACGGTGGGGTCGCCGGGGAGTGCGGGCAGCGTCGCCCGGGCGGTCGACGTGGTCACCACGGCAGAGGCACCGGCGGGAAGTGGGGCGTTTGCGGCCGAAACCGGACGCGGGGAGGCGCGGGCGAGGAACGTCAAGAGATCGACCATGCCCTCCGGCGAGGAGGCGCGCCCGCTGCCTCGACCCGAAAGCGTGGTGATCTCGACATCGAGCGAGGAGTTGCAGGCATCGGACACCAGCCCGTAGGTCGCGGAGAGGGCTTCCTCAAAGGCGGCCTTGCGATGCACACCGGCGCGGTCGTCCACGACGATGGAGATCCGGGCCTGGCCATCGGGTTGGAACTGATGGACCATGAGCGTCCCGTAGCGCGCCTCGGCCGACCACGAGAGGAGGCGCAGCCGATCACCGGGCCGATAGGGCCGCAACCCGCTCAGTTCTCCCCCGGGGTCTTCGTCGCCCGCCGGGCTGGCATCAGGCCGCCCCGACTCGCGGGGGTGCACCACGACCCGAGGAACAACGGTTCTCGCGGCCGGAGCGAGAGCGGGATGCACGACGAGGATGACCCGGTCAGCCTCGGCTACCGGCCGAGAGACGAGCCCGAACGGGTCGTGGACCCACAAACGCAGGGGACCGATGACGTGGACGCCTCGTCGACCTGTCGGGAGCGCGAAGGCAGAGGCAAAGCTCTCGCCAGGGCCGAGGGGCGCCCAACGAATGAGACGCCCGGGGTCGGGGCCGAGCACGCCGGCACGCCGAGGCCCGGCCGGTGGATCGAGACCGACGGGGGGCAGCGGGCGCTCCGCGTCATTGCTCAGTTGCACAACGAGATTGCAGCGCCCACCGACCGGGACCAGGGGCGGGGAAACCGTGGCGCGTACGTATGCCGCCTCCGCCCGGCGGCCTCGCAACAGGGTTATCACCGGTGCGGCGATACACGGAAGCCCGAACACCATGAGAAAGAGGGACAGGGCCCAGCGCCCGGAGAGCACCTCGGCCAGCCCCAGCACGACGACGAGCGCACCTGTGGCGGCACCCCGTGCCGTCGGCCGGAGACTCGTGATGCCACTGCGCCGGGATCTGGTGCCGGTGCGGTGGGGGAGAGGGCCCCTAGGCACGCGTACCCACTCCGTCAGCTGACGGCGCGCCCGGTGGATGCAGCGTCAGCGACCGGTACCGGGACCTGATGGACCAGATCGGCGATGACCTCCTCGACGCCGGTTCCAGCCCGTTCGCTCCCAGGGTTGAGGATGAGCCGATGGCCAAGAGCAGGACCGACGGCCCGCTGAATATCCGTCGGCGTGACGAAATGGCGTCCCGCGGCCAGCGCCAGCGCCGTGGATGCCCGCCGCAAGGCGATGGCGGCCCGTGGCGACGCGCCGACTTCCACACCGGGGTGCACACGGCTGGCCGCGACCAGGTCAAGGATGTACCCCCGTGCGGGAGGCGCGACGTGCACGGCGGGCACCGCTGCCATCAGCGCATCGAGCTCGGCGCGGCCCAGGGCCGCGGCCAACGTGCCGGCGGACAAAGAGTCGCCCGAACGGGCCACGAGCTGGTCCTCCTCGGACCGGGTGGGGTACCCCAACGAGATGCGGAGGAGGAACCGGTCCCGCTGGCCGTGCGGCAGGAGTGAGGTGCCGGCGGCATCGAACGGGTTCTGGGTGGCGAGAACCATGAAAGGGCGCGGCAGCGCCATCGTC
>Ga0182018_10001388_pt1 | contig 27648 bp, 26 predicted proteins | sample 812P2MmetaG_FD_120490 | JGI IMG/M metagenome (GOLD analysis project Ga0182018, IMG submission 120490) | Permafrost microbial communities from Stordalen Mire, Sweden - 812P2M metaG | ecosystem: Environmental > Terrestrial > Soil > Wetlands > Permafrost | place: Sweden: Stordalen | collected...
GTTGCACGGCTGGAGTCCTCGCAGAGCCCCCGGGGGCTGAACTGGATGTTCTGGAATCTTTTAAGGTGCTGATTCTAATTGGCGTCCCCGACGGGATTTGAACCCGTGTTATCGCCGTGAAAGAGACGCCGGCGAACGTAACTGATTGAAACTAAAGAGCATGGTTGGCCTTCAAAAGTACGTTTTGGAACCCTCGGGAACGCTTATCGAACCCTTATCGAACCCACGAAATAGCCATTTCTGTCGTCGTTGGCCTCAGAGCCGGTGGGAATCAACTAGATCGACTATTTCGCGCATTGCGAGTATTTCGACTACGTGCTAACCTTAAAAACTATGGCCGTACCCACGAAAAGGCCGACTACACTCCCTGATTCTGAGCAGCAACAAGTGCAGGCCCTTGAGATATTATTGCGCAGCGGCGTGCCCGCATTGGTCAGTCCCGGCGGGGAACGAATCGAACTTCCTGGCACCGTTTTCGAGGTTCTCAGGACGGTGGTCGGGTTCATGTCGCACGGCCAGACCATTACGCTCGTTCCAGACAACCAAGTGATTACGACCCAGAGGGCTGCCGACATTCTCGGAATGTCGCGCCCATTCTTCATCAAGCAGCTTGATGGCGGTTTGATGGCACACCACCGAGTTGGCAACCAGCGCCGCATTTACCTTCGCGATGTTCTGGAATTTGCAAAGAAGCGCGATGAGGAACGCCTTGCTGCCCTGGACCGGCTGTCGCGCGATGCGCTCGAAGCCGGCTTGTATGACCGGAATGTACTTCCGAAAGGCGGCACGGACGACTGAAGAGTGACTTTGCCGTTTTGCAGGGCGACGGGGCTCGAACCCGCAATCTCTACCGTGACAGTGAGCGGGAAACCCGTAACTAACAGAAACCAGGGGCAACGGACGACACCTGTAGCGCCCTGAGGAACCCATGGGAACCCTTATTGCACCCTTAACGAACCCGCGACCTCTGTCAATTCGACCTCTGCCTCTTTACCCAGATTAAATTTGGCAGAGCTTTTCGATGCGCGGTTCTCCCAAAGCCTCCCGCGACTTCTGCTCATTTCGACCTCTGCCTTCTTGCCCACGTTTTTCGCCTCCTGAAACAAACGCAATTTGCGACCGTTTAGACGCATTACCCGTGGATAGAAAGCAAACTGATTTCTTGGCCGTCGCATCGCCACCGACAGGGTTTCGAGGCAATCGCTTGTGCGAGCCGGACGGAATATGCCTTAATAGAATTCAATAAGGCCAGACAATAAGTCGTTGACGCAGAATCTTGGGACCACGCTTGTCGCATTTCATTTTCTACCATCCATGGCAACTCTGGCGTTTGTCGAATCGGTCTGGCTTCTTCAACCCTGAAGTAGGCGAGCATGACGAGTCTTAGAAAAAGATCGACATCGGATTCATTTCGCCCTCCGTAAGAGGCTCTCTGATCCACCCCAACCTAACGGGAACCTCGTATAGACGGCCTGGCCCCAAACGCCTCCAAAAATGACGCAACCCCGGGACCAACACTCGGTAAACGGGCATTCCGACATCTGGGCGAGTCTGATCGAGAACAAGAACATCTAACCCTGCGCTCCTACAAAGATCGACGCAATATCTAACGTCATCCATAAAATCATCAGTCTCGCAGTTCCGATAATCCCTTGCAGTTTTGGCGGGCAATTCGTCATCGGGCCATAAATATCGTTGATTCTCACAGTCGGCAGTCTTCCACCACTCCGACGCCTCGTCATCCGGAAAGTCATAATTTGTTGCTCCATCGGGCTTTTTTGCCATTACCGCAGGCAAAAACTGATTAAGCTCAGCGAGCGCGCGCAAAAGTGCGGTGGCTGGGTTAAGGTGGGCAGCGCAACCCAAAATAATGTCTTCCGGTTTCCTGTCAACTCTCCTCGAAATTGCGGCGAACGTTGGGATGCCCATGTCGTTAGTTACATCAAGAGCCCACAATTCCCGTCCGAGTTCACGGTAATAGGCAACAAGCGACTCGATGTACGGGAGCCCAAAAGACGTCAAATCTACTCTTGGGCGCCTGATCCGGTTGTACCACCAAATAGCCACGGCGTCTCTCTCGATTAGCTCTAAGAAGCCCCTCAAGATCGCTTCTTCAGGTGTTGTTCCTGCAGCGCACCCGTTCGCATCCGCGGAATAGAAGAACTGGCTCCTAGTCTCAGGGTGGCCAATGTAGCAGAACGCACTGAGTATAAACTTGAACTTAGAATCAACCAACGACCACATTGGCGTCCAACTTACTTCCTCAGCTTCGTCAAATCGGTTGGGGACGACGTGCAGCCGTGTTCCACGAGCCTGTGAATTCCAGTTATCGCGCACGGCCAATTGGGCCGCGCTAAAGTTGATGTACTGGCTCGGATGCACTGCCTCCAGTGATATAGAGGTATACGTCGCCATTACAGATGATTCATTGCCTTGGTAAACTGCAGAGTATCGCTCAAAGCCCTCGCACATCGCGCTTACTTTGGCTTGTATAGGTGTAGGCCCTTTACCACCAGTGCTGGATCTCACATTGCGAATAAGCCATTTAACTGTATGTTGAATTAGCGGAAAGCTGTGACCAGCGCTGTATGTATACCACAGACCTGTACTTCCCCTCCCGCTTTCTACAAGCCAAGTCAGAATTCCCGTTATTGGGCTTATGTGATGAGAGTATGACTCAAATGTATCCTCCAGAGACATGGAAAAGGACTCACCAGTTCTCACTCTCTCCTTCTTGCGGCTCCGAAGCACCACGGGTGTTGGCTTAACTGAATAATCTTGCTCTCGGCAACATGTACACTGCGGCCGTCGACTTACCGCGTGGCTGTCAAGCTGCATGGAGACCGTATCAAATGTGAAAAGATTGGACTCAAGCCGCGGATTTACTCCTTGAAGCACAATCTTAACAATCTCGATTGCAGTGAGGTTCGCTGCTAGATCAACTGCTGCAGTCAACTCTGCGCGCGGAATGCTGATCGTTGAGTCACCATCCCTAACGCCGGCAATAAACGCCTCCAGTTGCCTATTCGCTGATATTCTGCTCGCTATGCACTCCCAACAAGCAGAAATACCAGGCCTAAAATATGGTCCAATCCAAAGTCTAGTGCCTTGAAGTTTTGCAAGCAGCCAGGGTTGACCCGTAGAAAGAGCCTTGCGATTTATCTCCTTCAGTTCTCCCTGTAGGTAGTCATCCGTTACAACGACCCGTATGTGGCCGGACTCACCGACACGTACACCAGCCTTATTAAGTGCCTCGATTAACGGAGACGAGCTGGTATCGCCAATGCAATAGACGGACACAATTGTATTCTGTATCCTATCTAATCCGGCTGATGTGTCGACTCCCAATTGATGCCAAAAGCCAGCAATACAAGGAGACACGCTACGATCTCCTGCCTCGATGATATATCCGGCTGTTTGCATCTCCTTTAGGAAGTGGATTACGTCAACGAAGGAAACCTTATCTTCAAGCAACTCCATTAACTCGACCGATGTATGCTCGCCGGTGAGCAGAGGAAATATCTCCCGGTGTAATGACCCAGTGAAGACTTGGTTGCCGCGCTCGCTAAGTAGAAACACGTGGTCCGGTGGGACAAGCTCGACTGTATAGCAATCCTTTACTTTCGGCCGCTGGATCATTAGTCTGCACCTCGAGAGCTTTCGGCGGAGGAGCCATAGGGAAACGGGACCGGCGTGTCATTTTCTACTCGGCTGCCAAGCGCGAACTCGCCGACGGATGTCTCGGCGTAATAGTCAAGCCCGACTGCAGCGGCGAACAAATCAGAATCCCCTCCGCCGAGAGGGCAGCCTGCTAGCCTCATCGCAGTTGCAGTGAGACTCATGGTCTGGTAAAGTGCGCCGACATTTTTGAGTAAGAGCGCATAAGCCATCGACTCGTATTTCCATTGCAAGCGTTGAAATCGCGCGCTAATAACAAGTAGGACTTGGGGATCAGAATGCAGTGTCTGGGATGCCATCAATAATATTCGTTCGGTTTCTTTTGTGCTCTTGCTGACTTCTTCGAGTGTATGCTTGATGGGATCGTAGCGATAGAGTCCGGCCTCTAGCCCCCTGCAGTTGCGTATGATCGGGTAAATCTCAAGCTCATGTATGGCGCCGCCGCTGGCATACGGCCGGAAGCATAGCGACTGACCGTTCACTTCGTCGTGATAGACTTTCACGACTCTTGCCGTTCGGAAAAGAAACTCGCCAAGCTGCTGGACAGATATAGCCTCAAGGCCGTGTTGACGAATCGACCGTCTTTGTTCGGCGACATCCGCAAAAGACAAGTCTCGATTGGAGAGATGGTCGGTTTCCGGCTTGAAAAGGTTAATGCGAGATTCCGACAATGACGGCCTGATCAAGGGCAGTGGCTCGAACTGCTGTTTGAACCTATAGGTTCCACCATACGAACCTTCATGGCGCCCCAAACGGCTTCGCGTATGAAATAGAAGGTCGTGAAACTCCCAGTTCGCTAGAGGCTGGTCGCCATCCTCACAAGGCGGTCCAGATTGAGGGATCTTGGCCAGCAGATCAGCGTTCTGCAAATAACTAAGAAACTGGGAAGCAGCGCTATTAGCGACGTTTCCTTTCTCCGCCACAGTCTTATAGGTACAGGCTTCACTGAGAGACATTAGCAGTTCAAACCCGTGGGGACTCATTATGACTGCCCGTGCCTTTCCCAGCGGAGACTCAAGAACCCACCTATCATCTTGTCTTCGCATGTATGCAAAGCGAGATACAACATATTTGTCCGATTCCTCCATAGATGTGAGCGAAAATCTGTACCGAGCAGCAAACCCGACCGGAACCAGTCGGACCGTCGGGACGCTGTCGATGTACAGCGTGTGGCAGACAAGTGGCGCTAGAAGATCGAGGCGATGCTTGAAGTCTAGCCATTCATCGAGACGACCAGAATTCAAGAATGGTTCTCGAAGGCTCTCCGGAGTAGCTGGCTCTTGGTTGATCTTACGAAGCGCAGCAACGGCGAGATCTGATAGACCCTCCCATGGAAAAGATAATCCCTTCGACTCTACACAAAGGTTCTCTCCTCGCATTGTGAGCGTCACATCACTACGGAAGGAAATGTAGTTGTCTGTCTGCATCGCCTCTTAATCCCAGGAAAAACTGCTTAGAAAAACAAAGGTACTGGGTTTAGGTCTTCCTCGGAACGTGGCTCGCGCAACCAACCGAGACTCACCGGTACGTTGTACAATCGGCCCGGTGCCAGGCGTCGCCAAAAATGACGAAGGCCAGGAACAACGACTCTGCACACTGGCATATCGACATCTGGTCGAGTCTGATCCAGACAGAAGAGTTCCAAACCTACAGCAGCTGTTGCTGCTAAGCACGTGTGAATATCCTCAAGGAAGTCCGTGCTATTTGACTGAGGATAATCCGTTGATGTCCTTGGAATCAATAAAGGGTCAGGGACAAGATACGGCTCCGTCTCGAGTCTGCATTCCATGAACCAACGGAGAACCGCGGGATCTTCCGTATTGTAAAATCCATGACGAGCATTTGCTCCAGCTCTAACAATCGGCAAGAACTGATTGATCTCGGTAAGAGCGCGCGCGAGTGCAACATTTGGGTCAAAATGAGCGCCAGACCCCAAAATAATATCTTCTGTCTGAAATCCGATGCGAGGGGATACCGCGACGAAAGTAGGGATACCCAAGTCGGAAGTCGCATCTATAACCCAGAGATTTCTATTTAACTTTGCATAGAACTCTTCGAGTGCGGCGAAATGCCCTCCGATTTTAAATGTGTCGACCTGCACGCGCGGGCGCTTTACACGGTTGTACCACCAAAGGGCAACGCCGTCTCGCTCCACAAGCTCCAGAAAACCCTGGACTATGGCCTCTTCTATAGTATTGCCGGCTGCACAGCCATTTGAATCGGCACCGCAGAATTGGGCTGAATAGAGTTCAGGGTGACCATAATAACAATAAGAGGTGGGGAGGTAGCGGACTTCACTCTTACTTAATGACCAAATAGGGGTCCAATCAATCATCGCATCAATGTCAAAAGGTCGCGGAACCAAATGAAACTTAGCGTGAGTCTGGGTCGCATTCCAGGCTTCGCGGAGCCGATATTGAGTCTCGCTGAAGAGCAAGCAGTCGGGAGGATAAATTGCAAGGGAACCTAGAGACCTAAAGCTGCTTCTTATCGTAATTTCCTCTTCATTCCGAAAAACACCAGAATATCGTTCAATAGCTTCAGCAATTGCGGCAGTTCGTGCTTCTAAGTCAGTTCTTCCTTTTCCACCACTGCGCCCATTTACGTTCTGTCTTAATACGGACACGTCTTCGTCCAAAAGTGAGAAATTGTGCGCGGCCCTATACAAATGGTTTATACCGTCAATATTGTCACGATGACGGCTCAAATTTGAAACCACACCAGCTATGGAGCTTATATGCCGTTTCTGGCGCTCAAGCGTCTCCTCCAAAAGACTGCTTCTGTGTTCACCATCGATGAAAAACTTTTTCCTGCTTGGATTCAAGATAAGGGGCTGCGGGCTCTTAGCTCTAAGGTCATTTCCGCCACAACTAGAGCATTGAGGTCGCCGAATTACAGAATGTCTGGAGACCTCAAAAGTGATGGGGTCGAATACGAGAATGGTATCTCGCAACGAGAAGGAGTCAACGCTCCGCTGTTCGTGCCAGCGTGCGATCAGCATGACCGCCAATTCACACCCAACAGCGGCGAAAAGCGTTGAACACAACGGTTCATGCTGCCGTGTCTCGAATCCGGACCTCTCAAAGAACTTCTCAATCTGTCGATTAGCATTAATACGCTGCGCCAAGCACTTCCAGCACGCCGTGCGGGACGGCTCAAAAAGGGGGCCAAGCCAGATGAGCGTTCCGAAGGGTCTGAAAAGCAGCCAAGGAGTCCCCGCACTTAGAGCATTTCGATTGATAAGTTCTAACTCAGGGTTTAAATAATCATCGGCTAAAACGATCGTGAGCTCTGGGGAGTCGTCCAAGACTGCAAGGCCAGACCGCCGGAGAGCCGCGAGTGCGATCGCCAAACCAGGGCTCTCGCAAGCAATCACCTTAATCGATGTTCTGACAGCGGGGCGCGGGACTGTAGTTGATGCGCCGACGTTCCCTCCGAGCTGCAAGCCATCTCGACTTAGAGCGCTAGTATCACCCAGCAAATATCTCGTGGCTTCACTCAAAGTAGAACCCCTCTATTTCTTAAGCACATGGATGAAATTTGTGTGTGGCTTGATCGCCCATGATTCCCAATAGATTGAACCTTTTCCCGTAGGCCAGGGATCGTAGATGTAGAGCCATTGCTGGCCATCTAGCCTATAGCCAGCGACCGTACGAGCATGACCCGGTACGCCACTCTTGAGCGGCCTGCCATTGTCAATCTCGGTTTGTGCGGTAGCAAAGGTCGGAGTCAAATCGAGCGTCGCAGTCAAAGCGTCGTTACTGAGAGCTTCGTAAGCAGCTGCTTCCTTGCTAACCGGCGTGCCTGTGGGGCCGGTTCCCATCGCTTTTGCGACTCCATCTTGAGAGACATCGAACTTGAAATATTGCAATATCATCTGTCCAACGGCCGGGGCGCAGAAAAAGGTGCTGTCTTGCCCCTCAAGCTGAACTGTTAAGGACTTGTCGGTTTGTTTTGGATTAGCTGGTTCAACGTGTGCATCCACGAGACTGGCGACGGGTGACAAATTCGCAAGCATCTCTGTCCAGTGTTCCTTCGTGGTCGCAACTTTCGACGGATCGGCGAGATCGTAAGGCGACCAGCAGGCGACGCCCTCTAGAGGCAACCGTTCGCTGGCTTTTTGTACATCTATAATTTGGAGATCAGAAAGATCTATGACGTAAGGCGCTGTAGGATCATCACGTTTGCAGAGTAGACCGAGCTTTGGATAGCTATAGCACACGAGCGCTTTATTTCCAGGGATAGGCGTCAAGTCATTTCGCAGAGCGACCATCCGAGCCTGGAGAGCTGACTCTGCGATATCTAGAGAGTTTCCCATCGCAATGGACCACACCGGGCACGGGAGAGTGTGATTCGCCGAAGTTCGGACCCGAGTTGCTGTTCCGTCCAGCAATGTAAGGGTCTTATCACGAAAGGTCAGAATGCCATTGACATCATAAATATCTGTGTTACCCCACTTAATTGGTCTACTGGAAGGAAGATTGCTTGCCCGCGGTTCAATTCCCTTTTGAGTGAGGTCCAATGGTGGATAAAAGTTTTGAATGTGTCTGCTTGCGAGGTCACTACTTTCCTCTTCGGATAAGTAACCCGCCTCTTGTAGCGCAGTCGAGTCAATCATTGTCCGATCCTGAGTTGCGGCAGGTTGAGTGTTAGATTTTCGAATTGACGCACTTAGAGTCCTGAAGGGATTCGACCCAATTGTCTCATTAGGCCCAACATATCGGCGACAAACCATGCTTCTGCAAGTTGTGGTCGGTCATTGTAACGATAGAGATCCATACCTGAGAAGGAAATGGTCCGACCTGTTGGCGGATCCTGCCGATTCAACCATCGTCCAGTGTGAGTACCATAAAATGTCCACCGAAGCAGGACTTTGTCTCCTTCCGCGATCATGTCATTAATTTCGAACCGCCCGTCAGGAAATGCCTGATAGCTTGCTTCGAGAAAGGTGAAGAAGGCATCTCGGCTGGGCGGTACGCCGGGACTGTGCTGCACGTATTCATCGGATATGAGACGACGAATTGCTTCAACGTTATGTTGGTTGAAGGCGTCAATGAATTCGTGTGCGAGTGCCTTGAGCTCTTCTGCTGACATAATGTCCTCATTGACTTCTGTTTCGATTTGCGTGCAGGTGGCCGTTGATAAGGTGAGCAGCCTGCACTGGGGACTCAAGTAGGCAAAGGTGACCGGAGTGTTGGATGTGAGTAAGTTGTGCATTGGGGACGGTGTCGTGAATCAACTTTGCCATTTTAGAAAAGCTCGGCATCTCTTCGTCCCCTACTATCAAAAGGACAGCCGACGTCACAGCGCTTATCTGCTCTAAATGATCCACTTGACGCCATCTTGTTAGCTTCTCCATAAAACCATCATCAAGTTCGGACCATGAATGCCAACTAACTGCATCTACCAATTCTTTCCAGAGATGGGGATTCGCAGAGGCAGTGGTAAAGATATCTGGTGGACCTTTCATCCATGCCTCGGCCAGCCACAATCCACGTCCTCGCGATCGGTACAGTTTAATAACTTCGCGATAATGGCCTTTAGCTTCAGGTTCTTCTGGACCACCAGTCAGGCCCGCAGCTCCAAGGATAAGTGAAGAGAAGCTTGAAGGGAACTCGGCGGCAATCTGCAATGCGAGGGTCGAGCCAAAAGACAAGCCAACAATATGATGAGCGTTGTGATTGAGCGCCGCTTCGCCAATCTTGCGGGCAAGTAATGGCAGACTAGCTGGGTACAACGCTGGTGGAGTCAAACCGTGTCCGGGCCAGTCAACGCCCATGTGAAGCCAGCCTGGAAGAAGGTCCCATAGCGTCTGCCAGAGGCCAGAATGCATTGTGTAGCCGTGAAGCCAGAGAACACCTTCACCCGCACCCGATATTCTGGCGCGCATTTCGTCCGCGAAAATCAGTGTTGGAGTGGTCGTCATGGGGTGGTCACGCTCGTTCAAATGATTTGCAGAATTCGCGGAATGCAAGGATTGGAGCATCGGCAGCAGTAAGATTGTTGGTGGTAGAAAGGGAGAGGCGCTCCCAGATAGCTTTATCGCATTCAATTCCCTTCTTACTTCGATCAAGCAGGTGACTCACCAGATCGGCGGGCGGGACTTCTCCATAGACGTCCTTCGGAAGTGCCAGGGCGATTCGAATTATAGAAGTTCTAGGCTCATCTGGCGTTGCTCCAACGATCATTGCGTACGGGCATTCTCCATTTACTTTCAAGAGACTGAGGCCGGGACTGAACGACCTCAGTACGAAGGGCATTTCGACTTCTCGTTTCGTGCCTGAAGAAAGTCTTGACTTTCCTTTTGAAGACAAATCAATTTCAATGTAAAGGTGGCCAGTAAGGACCAAGGCTCCCTCTGAATCTGTTTGTGTCTCGAAAGCCTTCCCATTGACGCCATGTACGGGTCGGAAATGGGCCTGGTCAAAGCCATTTTCAATCACGAGGCAAGCGGGTGCTCGTACAGCAAGCGTGTAGCCGGGAATTATGGAATGAGTTTTGGACAGATGACGGATCATACTGCTGAAACCGCAATCAGCACTACTTGAAAGTCTTGCAAAAACTATGTCTCCAACGGTCAGAGAATCGTGTTGGGCAACTCGAAATTCAGAGTGTGCAGCCTCGCACAAGCCAATCCTGTAGTTGTGAAACGGGCAGATAACCGCGGTCGCACCCTTTTCCAGGTGACCTCCAAAGCCCAGGTGAGCCCCTCGATGTGGGCAATCCGCATCGTGTACACCGACGTTACCGTGGCTCTGGACCGCGACGAGGCGCCTGCCGCCGAGCGCCACGGGCGTTAGGTCCCCAGAGAGGTCCTTCTTGAAGGCAACGATGTACCAGCCATGGCTGCAGTCTTCTAGAATCTTCGTGTCTCCGTCTCACATTATAGGAAGTCGCGGCACGTAAATGTCAATCGAAATGGACCGCGAGTCGTGCCAAGCTGGTCCGCTCTGTGGCGGTGGCGAACTTTCGACGAATTCCACCTGAAATCAACGTGAGATTTCTTATTCTGGACGGGGCAGGAAACTGATTCATGCAACGGCTAGGGTTTGCTGTCAATTCGACCTTGAGCGGGTCAAATCCTTTGGGCGGTATCAAGGAGCAGCCCGGTATCACGCGCTCAAATCTCTAGTCCGGGCGCGTCACCCGGTTTCAGGCTTGTGTGTTGCACCAGTCGGGGCACGGGGCTGGGGGCATAGGCGTTGAAATAAAGCGTGTTGCCAACATTACCCCGGCTACGCTTTCCAGTCGCGGCCCCGTTTGGCCGCAACTCCCCGGAGCGCTGTACTCTAATGTGGAGGAAGAGGGTCAAACGGTTGAGGTTCGTCCCATACTTCACCGACAATCTCTGAACCTTGAACGAAGACTCTTCCCGTGATGGAGTGGAATGGGTCCGGGCCGAAGCGCCACACCCAAAACAAGCAATAGGTTTGATCCGAAGAGGATAACAGCAAGACCTTTTGACCCGCGGTCATGAGGTCCGTGAGTGGTGGGTTTTGAGCGATTTCAAATCCTGGCCTTGAATAATCGGGACCGAGCCCGAAACCGGTGCCTTCTGGGGCAGTTCCGATCCAAGACTCAATTGCGGCTCGATCCGCTTGGGAGACGTCCTTCGCCTCAACATACTGGGTCTTGAGCAGATCGATCTGGACAACGACGCCGTTCGCCATGAGGACAGCTTACACGATTTCATCAATACTTCGGTTCTCCGCTCCACATTGATATTTGTTCAGCTCTCAGGGAGGACTGTCGCGATTCGGAACCTCATTGCGGGCCCAATGACTCATGCCCAGGGAGTCGGGCGCGAAACAAGGCTCGCGTCGGGTAGAAGGCGCCACATCACAAAGATCGACAAGCACTCGCGGATTTGATAAATTTACCTCGCGGAGCCACCGTGAATCATTCTCAAAGTCGGTGCAACTTTTCAGAGCCGCCTCTGATAAACAGTAGACGTCCACCAGAGGAGCTTGTATCGAAAATCGGCAAATTACCAGCTCATCTTTTAAATGGATATAACCTATTTGGTCCAGCTTACCGCTACAACTCCGTGGACAACGGGTGCACTGTCGTTCTGTCTGGAGCTCAAGCCGTTCAGTTCCTCTCAACCGAAGGGATAGATTTCTGGAACGAGGGCCAGTGGCGGAGAGGTCAGAATCAAGCTTATGGCGCTGACAAGACCTTAGTCAGCACGGACGGTGCAGAACATCAGTGTTTGCGCAATCTTCAAACTAGAGGTTACTCACGATCGTTGGTAGATAAAAATAGCGAGGCATTGCTTCGGGTTGTTAGGTCATCCATCGAGGAATTGAAGATCGGCGATCTGATTGGCATTCGCGAATTCCTCCTACCAATTGCGGCGCATCAACTGGGTATAAGCATATTAGATTATTCGTCAACCGATCATGTCACGGATCTGGCCGTATTTCTTGAGAATGTGGTGCGAGTGACTCTTTCTAAGCAGTTGCCCGCGTCCATTCTGGAGCTGCCTGAATCTCGTCGAGCGAAAGATAGGGTGATGCAATTGGCCGACGATATTGTCCGCCAACATCGGGCGCCCACGAAAGCCGACGCAGGCGGGGTTCTGGTGAAAGATCTGATCTTGGCCTTCGAAAGGGACCATTTGTTCTCAGAAGGTGATCTTCGGGCCGCTGTTCTGGGCCCGTTTATTGCAGGGCTGGACCAAGTCGTAAATACGTGCGCATTCGCCTTATACTCGCTCTTGGCACATCCCAAGATTCTCGACAGAGTTCGATCGGAATCGGATCTCACCTTTAGCGAATCGGCGACCGAGAACCACTCTATAAACGCTCAATCGATGCGAAGTGTTGTCCTCGAGACCCTTCGGTTATATCCTGTGGCACCAGCTCTTCAGGGCACAACTGTCCGAGAGTTTGAATTCGCGGAATACCTGATAAAGGCCGATCAACCAATCATAATCGGTTCAACGGTTGCACATTTTCTGCCAGAGTTCTATTCGGACCCCTTCACATTCGATATTGAGCGGCATCGCCCACCTCGGAACGAACCGGAAAATCCGTATGCCTTCGCTGCATTTGGCGTGGGTAAACATCGTTGTCTTGCGGCAGGCTTTGCCCAGGATCTTATTGCAAAAACACTTGCAGGGATTCTTCATTTTGGAGACTTTGAGATTGAACCTGTCGATTACGTTCTTGTCATCGGTGGAACCCCCGCGCCAATTCCGACCGGGTTACGGCTGCGGTTTGTCGGCAGGCGAAACACGAGCAATCAAGACTGACCGCATACGGATCATGATTGAGGATTGATCTTCTTGGACTCTTCAGGCAATCGGGAAGTCGGTTAGGCCCCCCCCTATAAAAGTCCGAAGGGGTGAGAACGGGATTTCGGGACAACTGCAACAGGAGCCGTGCGCACGAAGGACGTGAAATTGATTCGCCTGCGGAAGAAGATGGCGGTATATTGTCTTTAGTCGAAGTGGAAAAATGGAGATTGCTTACGAAACGTCGCCTATCTCCGCACGTTCTGGTGTCTCTGAGTGCGATCGGATCCTCTCGAACCACGCGAGCGTCCGACTGCAAAACGCCGACGTTCCCGGCTGGATAAACGATATGAAGGTCGATGGTCTCAGACACAAAGCGCCCAAAGTACCTTCCGTTTCCTTAAGGAAAGCGTTGCTTCAATTTGCGTTCTGGATGGTTGGAATCAACCCCTTTTACAGCTATGCACAAGAAGCTGTATCTCCCATTCCACCGTGCGATCCAGGTTTACAGGCAAGCGCGACTATATCGTTCGCGGACACATCGTCGGTACCATTGCTAGTAAAGCCCGATTCCAAGGATGGCCAGTTAATTGCTAGCAGTCATATCTACGCAAGAAATGACACCGGATCATCGCTAAATGAGTGGTGTGCGAAGGGATATTTCTCAAATTATTTAGATCGATCAGAGAATGTTCTGCTGAGCCTCAATGGCTCTCCTCAAAAAGACGGCACTGCCTGCGTTAACTCGCAAGTCAACGCAGGGACAATCAAAGACTTCGTGCTGTCGTTTCCCACGATTAGGGATGACCTTCCGCTCATTGGCTTGGTAACTTTTCAAGCAAGTGGAATTATCGAAAGACCGAGTACCTCTACCGTCTCGAAGCGGAAAAGTTCTTCGGGCCGAAACGATGCAGCTCCGCCTAAGGCACTTGGTCCGTGCACCGTGACCTCAAAGGAAATATCACGCGGCGTGGTGATCCCGTCTTCCCAGTCAGTTTCACGTGCCAGTGAGTTGATTATGGTGACCGGTTCATTCGGGGGGCTCTTTTTCATTTTTTGTCTTTGGCGATTCAGAGCCAGGTTGATGGCACCAATGGGTTCATCTCAATGGACCTTTAGTTCCAGCACCACAACGAACCTGACCATCTTTGGAAGTCTACTCGGTGCGGCGCTTGTTTCGAGTTGTATGCCGGATTATCCACATCAAATGTCGAAACAAAGTTTTATTGTTTTGGGTTTAATCTTTGCAGTCCTCGCGGGTCTATCGCCGATTCTATATAACTTCTGCTGTAGACCAACCGGTCCAAATGCTGCAAATCCGCAGAATCTAGACTTCGAAGGATGGGTTTGGCTATTTTTGCTTGCGGACGGACTGACGATCTGGGCCGTTTGTGGTCAACTTGCCACGTTGGGCCTGCTGTTTGACGAATTCGCTAAGCGCCAGTTTGTGTCGAACGTCGGTGTAGATTCCGCGTGGCTGATTGCCATTGCGGTCTGCATTGCGCTTCTGATCTACTGTTATCGTACTGCCCGATTCTATGTCGAGGAGCACCCGGCCCGCATGGCTACGACGGTCAGTCTAGGTGAAGAAGCGGTACAAACTGGAACCAGGAAGTCACCAGGGCCACGGTGGAGTGCTCTTTAGTTCCAGAGTCGCGTGGGATATAGCGTTTTGTCAAAGTGATCGCCGCTTCCATTACTTCTACTGAAGATTTACTTTTCCCAGACGGTGTTTTGAGTCTGTCCGAAATGATCGGGCAGCTCAACATCCGCATTGTTCCTCTTGTCATCATGCCCCTCGTTCTCCAGTCGTCTGTAAAGCGAAATCGTCGAGAAACGTCACCGGCACGAAACACTCCACTACTCGTAGTTGCTCAAGCTCCCGAAGCTCTTGCCAGAGTCTTGCTCTATTATCCTCATCCGCCACCAAGTTGTCGCTAGCCTCGCCTGAGACCATCTCCAACAGGAGTCGCGATTGCTTGAGAGACAAAGTCAACGGAGACAGGTAGCGTTTGAAATAAATCGTTGCGGCATCTTTGTCGAAAGTGATCCTTTCAACAGGAGGTCCGACTCTGACCTTCATTGAAGCCAGAACCTGCCCTCTCAAGCTGGGTTTCAGTTCCAGGTGCAACCTCGAAAACAACACTTCAGGAACGTCCAACCGCATACAACTTTCTAGAAGCTCAGTAGCCGTACTTGGAATATCGCACCCTAGCCGATGGTCCACTACAATACTCAACCCATCGCTTAGTTCGGGTATTCTTGCTTCTAATAAATTCGCCAAGAAAGAAGCGAGGATTGTGAACTCTGGGCTTCTTGAAACACCATCCATCTTCAGATCGCTTAGTATGAAACCCAATCCCGGAATACCCACTCCCCGAATTAACGTTTTCGATTGTTCTTTCGTCAGTTGATCAACTGATACAAAAGCTGGGCCACTTCCGTTGAATTTCTCGGTCACAACAATTCCAAGGTTCTTGGCAGCGACCTGAAGAGTCCGCATCCAGGAGTTGGCCGTTTCTTGCGCGCAATTCTGAAAGGTCGGCACTGCGCCATTAATTAGGCCCAACACCCGCGCTGGCAAAGCCTCTGGGGGACTGTAGACGATCCAGTGGATGGCCGCGCGGATAAATGAATCGAGTGCATCAGCATGCCGGCCCGACGCAGAATATATCTTTCCAAGATATAGATTGAGGTAAATGAGGTCGGGCGCTGACCGCACACCATAAGTCGTGTCAAAAGCCTTTCTGATGAAAACCTCAGCATTTTCGTAATCGCCTAAGTTTCTATAAGCACGCGCTGTGTTAAGAGAATTGACATACAGGAGCCGTTGGTCGGGCCGAGAACTCTGCTGCAACACTGCGCCAATCTCAAGTTCTGCAGCGAGGGCAGCAATTAGATCTCCAGATTTTAGAAGTGAAAGTGCCCTGATATTACTTAGATACAAATACTCAAGACTTTCCCGCTCCGTACCGAACAATTGGAGGGCTTCGTCGAAAAGCACCTTAGCATCACCAGCTTGTCCGGTCATGACTTTTCCCCACGCCCGATTCTGCTGGTAAAAACGCCGAACATTCGCAGGAACATTATCTGGGGGGGCAGGCATCTGGGCGAGTTCAAGAAACTGAAAATCGGCGATCAGTGTTCCTTGAGCTCTCAAACGTGCATAGAAACTCTCACGGGGTGACCTTGCACATTCGAACGCTCGCCTGAACAACTGCGTGGAGATTCCAGTACTCCCCTCAATGCTGCGATTCCGAGCTTCCGAAATCAAGAGATCTACGTCCACACAGGTTTCATGTCCAAAACAATGGCCATATGCTGCCAGCCACGGATGGTTTGCTGCGGCAATCGCCAGCTGCGTCATTCGAAAGCGAGGAACGGATCGAGGATCCACTCGATGAGAAGGAGCGACAATTGAGTCACCATTTGGAAGGACAATTCGATCCACGTCGGAGCTAGGGATACTGAGCTCCTCGGCAAGGTCTGCGGATAAGATGCCGGGGATTAGGAGAGGTGTAATCGCTGAGTCGTGGCGAGTCGCAGGAGCTTTGGGCGTCGTCAGCCAAGTTATACGCCAGTCAGCAGGGAGCCCCAGAGGTAGGGTACCAGCGGATACAAGGATGAGCTTGCTTGGCGTGCCGCGGAGACCTTGAGTGAGAAATTGCACGAATATAAGGTTCTCGGGCTGCCATTCCATCCCGAACTGAGGGGCAATAAGGAGAAGTATATGAGGACTTGCGGTTACCTTATCTAAAATACGATTCGCTAAATCGAGCGCAAATAGAACTGTGCGATTGCCACAAGTTTCGGAATCTATCGCGCGACCGATAGCCTGACCATATGACTCCAGGCTCTGAAGATTCTGGGCGGGGGCCTGAACTTCCGGCATCGGGATGCCTAACTGCTTACAATACTCCCTTGCCACCCAATGACCTTTCCAAGCACCTAGACTTAAGTCAGATGCAGCGAACTTTTCCGTCGTACTGTTTGGGAAGTGCGACAGGAGCGGTTGTCGCCCGGATAAATCAATGCACTGTATTTCAACACCGCCAGGTGTTGACCAACGACTTGAAAAGACTGAACCGCTCATGCCGGGGCTTTCTCTCTTGATCGTGACCCGGTGATTTTGATCAACGAAAGATATTTTGACCGAGCACCACCTACAGAGCGACCCGAGGCGGTCACCGCGTCATTTTGACGTTCTGAACGGACTGATTTTGTTAGATCAAGAACAACTGCAAGGGCAGCAACAGCAGGCGTCGCCTTCTTGACCCTCGGGAATCAATTGCGCATTGGCGTTGGGCTTGATGGGGATAATGATGTCGTAGACCCCAGTCTTCTTGCCGTCCTCCCACGCGCTGATCTCATCGGCCAATTTTGCGTTCCTGTCAAGCTGTCGCATCACCACATTGACCGTGGCCCCGGGCGGGGTCTGGATACCCGCTTCCTTCAGCACGGCGGCCGGGTTGTTTCTGAGACTTTCCAAGTACTTGGGGTCATCCCAAGCCTTCTCGACGACGTCCGAATACAGGCGCCCAAACTCCTGGATACTGGCAGAGGCCATTGAAGATTCTCCTTAATTTTCGGGTTTACAGGGGAAATCTGACTGAGCTCCGGGGAAGCTAGTTTTGCTTGAAGGTTTTCTCGGATCCCCGATGGCAAGGAGGGTAGCGCATCATGATACGTAGAGTCAACTTGTTTTTCGCGTTCAGACCTTGTCAGCTGAAGGCATGATCGACGTCGCGGTGTCCGCAATCTTCTCGCTTACAGATGCCAAAGGCAGTTCCGGGATCGAGATATTGAGCGCAGGAGCAACCGGGGTATTGGCACGGACCCCATGGCATCATTTTCTCGTCCACGCCCTTCGTTGGGTCCGGCAGACAAACTCGATCCTGAACAGTTGCCATTCTCGCTGCTCGCTCTTAGGAATTGATGGACAATCATTCACCGCATTTCGAGTCGAACAACCTGTCTACATTTGCCAATGCAGTGACGCTCCGGAATCGTAACGTCTCCCGAAAGAAACTGTCAACGAACCAATGCACTACACTACACTAGCACTCTGCGCAGTTACAAATTACCGGGAAGACGAAAGCGGGGAAATAATGCTGAATTCAGCTGAGGTTCGCTGGTTCTGGGACGACTTGCGTCCTCTTGGTTTGGAGGATTGGTTTCGATCGGGAGGTTTTCCGCCGGGCGGCGGTGAATTGCGGTGGGATTCCTACTTAATCGATCCGGGCCAAATTGAACTCGGAATCAAACGGCGCGGCAAGAAGGATGGAGTTGAGGTCAAAGGATTAGTATCGACCGCCATGCGACCTCTGAGGTCAGATCCGCCGCAAGGTACCATTCAAATGTGGTCCAAGTGGACCTCTCAGTCCCTCATCCTCGACGAAAAACAGACGCTAAACATTCAAAAGACACGATGGTTACGGAAATTCAGTACCGATGCAGAAGTTCTTCGTGAGATCGCGCTAAATGCCGATGAGATGCCTTGCTCAGCATCGGAGAAATTGCCCCTTTACGGTTGCAACATCGAGCTTACGAAAATCTTGAACACGGAAATGAAGTTCTTGGGTTGGACCTTGGGATTTGAAGCTTTTGGCACGATGAGCAACATCGAGCAAAGCCTTCGGCTCGTCTGGGAACATCTCACAACGACCGGATTCCCGCCCATTGAAGGGAGCGTAGAACTTAGCTATCCGGCTTGGCTCAGTCAACATTTGACAAAGAAAGGGCCAGCCAATCGTCCAATTTGACTTATCGGCTCAGCTCATCCCCATTTCGAGAAGCCCGGGAAGAGTCCGCTCCCCTTCGGTTTGCAACGCCCAATGCTGCCGGCCTGATCTTTTATACCAGTAGTCTTTTGGTGTAGCGCGGCGGAGTAAAAGAAAATGACCTGTCGCGGAAGCTTCACGACGCCGGAGTCCGGGCTTTTGCTGCCCAGCCGCCCCGCGCAGCACGATCTGGAGCTTGGCTTAGGGTTTTGAGGGGCCGAGGACTCGCACGATCTGTGAATTCCCGGAAATCAAAAAGTAATTAACACGGCATTTAAAAACGCAATCCGGAAGGATCACTATATCTGCACTCCAGATTTCCCGGCCGGCTAATCCGGGTAAGGTGCAGTGCGGGACTGTTGTTCGAACTGCGATTACTCATCCCCTTTTTCAATTGCTCGATCCTCGGCCATTTTCCTCTCAATGAATTCGTTGAGGTTCTTTGGTTCGCGGTCCTTCAAGCTCTCGATTTGACGTCGAAGGGAATCAGCCACGGCTTTGCGAGCGGTGATATCGTCGCCACTAAGCGGTTCTTGCGTAGTATCAGTCGTGCTCATACGTTCGCCTCCTCAATCAATTATGCCTGAATTTAGCGTACGCAATGTTGCCCGGCCGAGCACGAGTTTGTGTGTTTCAGTTTATTTAGCCTTCTTGATGGCTTCAATTTGTGCCTGCAGGGAGGCTGCATTAGCTTTTTGCGACACGTCCACTTTGGAGGATTTCACTTTCATGCCGGTCGCGGCAGCAGTCAACATCGCTCCCTTCGGTGGTGTTTTCTTGAGATCCCTTCGGATTATGTTTGTATGGCTGTCCGTGAATGAGCGGAGCGTGCTAAATCCCTGCGGAAGGGGGCCTTGGTCTTTGACAGTTTTCTTGGTTCCGTTCACGAATTGTTGAAAAACATGTTTTGTGACCGGATCCCACCAACTCACGTAGCCGCCATCCAATACTTCAAGGGGTTGTGTGATTGCGCCCGTAAAACTGTAACGAACCCCAGGAGCGACCACCGGATCAAAGAAGTGCGGCGTGTAAAAGTCCGATACAAGTACACCGTTCACGGTATACCCATACTTCGCAGCTTCACTGGGATCGCACGCCTCAACCAGGATCAAGACCCGACCCTGCTTAGGTTCAGGAGAATTGGCCGCGACGGTTCGATTTCCCGATGGATCCACTAGCATCTCAATCGACTCATGGCTGGTCGTGAGCGACCAATCATCAGAGTAAGCGATCAGCGCGAAGGGCTGTCCATTGTCTTCGTTGAGGTGGATTCCTTGCGCGTTATAGGGAATCGTATCATCGATCAGTACGTGCCAATATCCGAGCGGAACATCTTCGAGCGTCTCGAATGCATCGACAGTGGCGTCTATATTCCAAATCGGACCCACGTCCCTGCTAACTTGCTTCTGAATGGCGGCAGCAGCGACGGTCAAGTCGCCAAATTTGATGCTGTTTGTTTGTGCGACCAACGCAACTTGATTCAACACTGGACGAACCTCCCTTGATTGTCGCGTAAATTGATCATTTTAGGAAAGATCATCTATGCATAGATCATAAGCTAGAGTCAAATGAAAAATTGCTTCATCTAGGAGTTTCTCCCAAGATCTGTTCAGTTCGAACCTTGAAATTGTGAGATTGATTGGCAGAATTGCGAGGGGAAAGCTCGGTTCACGAAGAGCAAACTTCACTGAAATAATCGTGACTTGATCCGGCCACGTCATTCGCTGACTTGTTTTCCGAAAGACTCAATTGAATATTTCGTGAGCGAAGTCAACCGAAACGTCTATCGCGTGACTCGTCCTGGTTACGCGGACGTTGACCTGTTCTTCCCGTGCCAGCCGAAGGCTGGCGATGCTGCATGCCCCGAATTAGAACGAGGATCGGTCTGGGCGGGGAATGCCTGCGGCGGGGTCGAACATCTCAAGGTCCCCCCGATCCGAGTTTGATTTGTCGCGAAATAATCTTGGAGGTCGAGAAATAGTTCGGAATGCAGGTACTTTCGGCGCTCCCCCATGAGAGGGCAGGTGACTGGAAGAAAACCGTCTCCCGCGAATGCACGTCACGCCAGCGTCGCTTGCAGGTATGAACGATGAATTCTCTCGGGTGGATGAGGCCCGCTGACTACAGTCCTGAGACAAGTCGCTCTGCAATGCTTGCAGGCGGCGCAGGTCTAAAGCGGTTCAAAAAATGAGAACGTCTGGAAAAAGTGCCTTCACGACCATGCAACTCCAGCAGCTATCCGGAGAAACAGAGCGCTTCAGTTATGTTCGTAGTCCCAATGATTGCATGTACCTCCTTCGGAATTCTGATTTCCGCAGATATTGCCACCTCCACTGGCAACAAAGGAAGGACAATCACATATCGTACAGGCTCCAGTGCCCATGACTAACCGCCTGTCATCCTCCGAGGCTGGGTCCACCAAGAGGACTTGTCCTCGGGCATCTCGCTTGTTTGTCTCCGCGACCATAGTACCCTCCGTCATCATCCCTCGCCACACAATGACCATCGAACTGTGAATCGCCTTGAATATAGCAGATTAATAACTGCACCGCGAAAGGCAATCGAGCTACTTCATGCTAAGACTCTGCAGGAAGGCGTCGTGGATATGGTAATGCGTGGCGGAGATACGGACACAAACGCCCAAGTGTCGGTGCGCTGTTGGGATCTGTATATGAGCGCGATGCGATGCCCGAACAATGGGTCGAGAAGTTGCTCAATTGTCGCCCGAAGCTGAACAGCAAAATGTGGGACATCCACGTCCGGAATGCTTTTGGCCTGTGGACGCCCTGCACATTGCGCGGTCATTGGTTGCCGGTGGGCTGAATGTATCCCCGGCAGGCGGCTCGGACGAGTGACGGGGGGCTTTATCGTCTTGCTGCAGTCGGTTGTCCTCAATGGCGGCCTTTCTGCTGCCTTTGCAGACTAATCAAAATCCAAAAAGTTATCGGCAACTTCCAAAAAGTTATTGGACGCGGCGCTCGGATTCGGCTTAGGTTCACGGCATATCGCGGCCCAATCGGGGCCGCTGGAGGTGCCGATGAACGCCACTCTTACACACCGCCGCCGGTTGCAGGCTGCCTTCAGAGGCAGGCTGCGCCGACTTCGTCCCAGCCTTAGCCTCTTCACCCTGCTGATCCTATTCCCTGCGCTTGCCCTGGCGCAGTCGCCGTTCGATACCGGATTCACCGCAATGCAAACGCTCTTCACCGGCACGGTTGCCAAGGTGGCAAGTCTGATCGCAATCGTGGTCGGCGGCTACCAATTCGCGCACGGCGAACCGGGTGCTAAGAAGACCCTGGCCGGCGTCGCAGCCGGCACGGGGATTGCCGTGCTTGCCACCAACGTTTTGACCTGGCTTTGGGGTGTGTAAGCGGAACCCCAGGCCGTGTGCAATAGCGACAGCCCAACGACTTTTCAAGCTGTGAGGGGCGACGATGCAGACACACATTACAACCCGTCGGAGGAACCGGGTCTACAAAAGCCTGCACAAGCCCCTCACATACCTCGGGGTCGAGCGGACTCTGTTCTACTTCGTCTGCGTTGGCGCCGTGGGCGTGTTCAACCTTTTCAATAGCCTCCTCGCCGGAGTTGCCGTCTTCATCGGCGGCTTCGCATTCGGCCATTGGGTCACGAATACTGACCCAGCATTTCTACGCATCTTGGCGAAGTCGGAACGCTACAACGTGCGCTACGACGCCGCCAAACAGACCGTTCCCCGCGTGGAGGTGGTCTGATGCTGCGACTCGACAAGGTTATCAAGCCGTGGAAGGAAGCCGCTTCGCTCAACGATCACATCAACCTGTATGGTTTCTGGAATGACACCGCCTTTCTTACAAAGAGCGGCGATGTGGGCATGGTGCTGCGCGTCTCCGGCGTGGACTACGAGAGTCTCGACCATGCGGAGCAGGAGTATGCCGTCAAGCGGTTGGAAGCTGCGCTGAAGGCATTTGGCCCCGGCTTCCATGTCTATCAATATCTGTTCAAGCAGAATCGGCCGGAGATCCCCTTCGCCCACTACGACGACCCTGTCGTAGAAGCGGCCATCGACCAGCGGCGGCAGTTCTTTGAAACCAGGCGTGACCGGCTCTATCAGGTTGAGATCTTCTATTGCATCGTCATTGAAGGCGCGCGGTCGAAGACCGGCGTCGGAGCCGCGCTGGCGCGTCTGCTCCGTGACCCGGCAGGAGCAGTGGACGAGCTGAAGACGCAGTTCTCTGGAAGCAGCATGAAGACCCTGCTGCAGTCCCAGATCGAGGCCGAGGTTGCCCGTCTTGAGCAACGAGTCCAGGCATTTGCGCGACAGCTCGGCGATTTCGTCGGGATTGAGGTTCTGAATCAGCAGGGGCAATTCGCGTTCCTGCGGCGCCTCGTCAACTTTGATGACTGGCGTATTGCGGGCAAGCCGCAATCCACGCAGTTTCTGGACTACCAGGTTGTCAATTCGACCATCGAGGCCGAGCGCGATCATCTGCGTATTGGCGATCATTTCGTCCGTGTACTGACTATGAAGGAGGCAATCACAGAGACCCGGCCTCTTGTGCTCGACTCGCTGCTCAAGATCGCTGCGAACTTCTACGTCGTGACGGAATGGACTCCCATGAACGCGGAGCAGGCACGCAAGGAAGTCAATAAGCGCCGCCGCCATTTCAATGTCTCGAAGACTGGCTTCATCTCGCAGATGGGCAGCGACGCAGCTCAGACGAACCCGCGCGATGTCCTGGTCGATGAATCGAAACAAGCAGACATTGAGAATCTCGGCGATTGCCTGCGTGCATTGGGCGACGGCCAGCAGCTTGGCGATTTCTCGCTCACCATCGTGCTCTATGGGCGATCAAAGCCGGAGCTTGAGCAGCTTGTGGGCGAGTTCACCGGCGTCTTTACGAACGGCGATGGCAATTTGTTCGCGGAAACCTACAACCAGCTCAATGCTTACTTCGCCACTGTCCCTGGCAACTATGCCCTTAATCTGCGCAGGTTGTACCTTTTGAATACGAACTACGCCGATCTGAGTTTTCTCTTTACGATCCTACCGGGCGAGAAAACGAACCCGCATCTCGGTTCGGAGTACCTTGCCGCGCTTGAAACCGACAACTGCACGCCGTACTTTCTCAACCTCCACAACGGCGAAGTTGCCCATACTCTGATCCTCGGAATGACCGGCTCCGGCAAGTCCTACCTTTGCAACTTTATCCTGCAAAATGCGCAGAAGTATGCGCCCCTGACATTCATCTTCGACATCGGCGGCAGCTTCCAGTCGCTCACTTCCATCTTTGGAGGCTCGTATCTCAACGTCGGCCAGGAAGCGCGCGACTTCACCATCAACCCGTTCTCGCTTGAACCCCGCAAAGAGAATCTGCAATTCCTGTTTAGCTTTTTCCGGGTGCTCATTGAGGGCAATGAGCAGCGTTACCGGCTGGACTTCAAGGAAGAACGCAAGCTCTGGGACGCGATCGAGCGGGTATATGTGTTGGAGCCAGAACAGCGAACAGTCTCCAATTTCACCAATATCATCGGAGAACTGAAGGACCGCCTGCAGCGTTGGACGCGCGGCGGCCAGCACGGATTCCTGTTCGACAACGCCGAAGATACTCTGTCATTCAGCCGCTTTCAGACATTCAACTTCGCAGGGTGGGGCGACTCACCCGATGTCTTGGAGCCACTGCTCTTCTATGTTCTCCATCGGGCCTCAAACGAGATCTCCGATCCAGCCAAGCTTGCCACCTTCAAGATGTTCTTGCTCGACGAGGCGTGGCTGTTCATCAAGAACGAGACCATTCGCAACTATGTTGTGCAAGCTCAGAAGACCTGGCGCAAGCACAACGCAGCGATGATTCTGGCCACGCAGTCCATCAAGGAACTAGAGGAGTCGGGCATGTTGCAGATCGTCTCCGAGAGCTGCCCAACGAAGATTTTCCTTGCGAACCCGGAGATGAACCGGGACGTGTACCGCGAGGCCTTTCACCTGAACGATACCGAATTGGACTTAATTGCGGGGCTTGTTCCGCCCGGCCAGATGCTTATCCGAAAGGCGCAGTCGTCGAAGAAGGTCCAGTTGAACGTCGATTCGGTCTCGCACTGGATGGCGACGAACAACGCTCGCGACAACCTGAAAAAGCGCGACTACTTCGAGCGATTCGGCATTGCCGACGGCCTGCGCCGACTCGCCGAGGACTTTCCCTTCCGGCCACGCGTGCAGGCCGGTGCTGCAACTCACAACCCCAAAGGAGCCACTGTATGAGCCGCAAACTGATCTTCATCGCCTGGCTTGCCCTCGCGCTTCCATCGCTTATTGCCGCCGCGCAAGATGCGTCGGCACGCACCGTCCAGTACCACTCCCAGGACATCGTCCCCATTCATGCGAAGTTGAAATACACGACCCTCATTCAGGTTCCGCCTACCGAGAAGATCATGGAGGCGGCAACCGGCGACAAGGATTTCTGGATTGTAGACGTAGTCGGCAACTTCTGCTTCGTGCATCCGGCGAAGGCTGGCATCAGTTCCAACCTCAACCTGATCACCGACAAAGGCAACATCTATTCGTTTACTTTGCAGGACGTATCGGGCACATCCGATACGCCGGACCTGAAAGTCTTGATCGTGCCAGCCGACCACTCCTCGATTGTCGCGGCCAGCGGGCCTCCGCAGTTTGTCCCGGCTGCGCAATTGGAACAGACTCGGCAACAGCTTGCCGCTCTCCAATCGCACGTTGAACAGGCCGTGGACGAATACAAGAGCGCGTACCCGGTGCAGTTGAAATTCGACTACACCTTCAAGGCCAACGAAGCGCCCTTCGATATTCAGTCGATCTATCACGACGACAAATTCACGTACATCAAGACGAATGCGCCGGAGAAGTTCAGCATCTACGAGATGAAGGACGGCAGGCCGGATCTCGTCACATATGACCTTCGCGACGGGACGTACATCATCCCGAAAGTGATGGACTCGGGTTATGTCGAGCTTGGCAAGAAACGGATGGACTTTACGCGGAAGGGGTGACCGTCATGACCGAGAACAACTTCGTCCCACCCACGGAGGCGCTGTCAGAGCCGGAGTTGCGCCGCACCAACAGCGATCCAAAAGGTGTGCTGCAAAAGAACCTCAAGATATTCGTTTATCTTGGTGCCGCGTTGCTCGTAATCGCCGCCGCGCTTTTCAGCTCGACCAGCAAAAAGACGCCCGCGCAGCAGGCAGCGGCAAAGGGCCAGCCGCCGCAGCCCACCCTACAGGACAACACCGACAACAACGTGCAGGACCTGAAAAACCAGCTTAAGGCTGAGCGCGAAAAGGAGCAGCAACAGTCAGCAGCCACGATTGCTCCAGACGGAGATCCTGCGCTCGCGTCTGCGACACCCGCGCAACGTGCCGCCGCCGCAGCCTATGGGCCGACCGGCGTTTCGGCGCCATGTGTTCCCGGCCAACCTTGCCCACAACCCGCCTACGGTCCGGCGGGTTATGGTCAACCGGGCAATGCGCAGCCTCAACTCTCGCCGGAACAGCAGCAGGCACAACTCATCGCCGCAAAGGAGCGCGAACGAGCCGACGAGTCACGCTTCGCCTCGAATCTTGTGTATGCCCGTGCCATAGAACAGCCACAACAAGCGCCGGGACAGGTCCCGGCTAACCAATTCGCCCCGGCCGGCCCTCGCCAGGAAGTATCCAGCCTTCAGTCGCCGCGAGCCCCAGGAGAACCGCAAGAGGCAGCCGATGGCTACAAACGTCCCGTAGAGGCAGATATCGATTCAGCAAAAGGGCAGCCTTATCTGGTCTACGAGGGATCAGTTCTCGACACAGTATTGATGAATCGTCTGGACGGAGACGCCGCTGGCCCTGTCAAAGTCCTTGTTTCAAATCCTTTGTATTCGCATGACCATCAACACGTCATCATCCCCGAGGGAACGGTGGTCCTTGGCGAGGCGAAGAAAATCGGATCAGCAGGCTTTGGCCAGCAGCGGCGAATGGCCGTCGTCTTTCACCGCCTAATCATGCCGGACGGTTACTCGGTCGATCTCGACCAGTTCCACGGTCTCGACCAGATTGGCGAGGAGGGCTTGAAAGACAAGGTCAATAACCATTACTTTGAAATCTTCGGAGCGTCTATCGCTTTAGGTCTGATTGCCGGAGCGGGCGAAATTACCCAGGGCGGCGGCACGATCAGCACCAGTGGCTCCCAGGCTTTCACCACTGGCACCGCGGGCAGCATCTCCCAATCCGCAAACACTATCCTGGATCGCTTCATGCAGATACCGCCCACGATCACGATTCGTGAGGGCCACCGCGTGAAGATTTATTTCACACAGGACATGCTCTTGCCTGCGTATACCAACCACACGATTCCGCAAACGTTCTGAGGAGGTTCCCTATGAAGTACAGTTCCTTCCCCGTCGTTGCTCTGCTGGCTTTCGCCATTGCATTCACTGGCTGCAAGAAACAAGAACAATGCGCCTCTGGCGATACACCGGAAGTCTGCAAAGGTGTCCAAGAGTGCTTCAAGTCGGGCACAGCCGTCGAAGTTTGCCGCGAAGGAGAAAGAGATGCCATGAAAATGACAACGAATCCTTCCACTCCCACCAGTGGGGCAGCAAACGCACTGAACTATGACTCGTCCAGGGCAGCTCAGAAACCCGCTCCCAAACAACCACCAAAACAGTAACTCATTTCCCGCAAAGGAGGTTCCACTATGAATCGTCTTTCACTCGCAGCAACCATTGCGCTCTTCGTCGGCGCCACAGGCGCGAACGCCCAGTTCGGCTCCGGCATCGTCTTCGACCCGACGCAATCAGGCCATGCCATCGTGCAGATCGAGCACGAAGAACAATCGCTTGCGAATGAAGCTCAGCAGATCGAGAACGGAACAAAGATCTTTACAAACACCGTCAAGATCGCAACGACTGCCCTGCAAACGTACAACACAGTGCAGCAGCAGTACAACCTTTACCGCCAGATGATGAA
>Ga0182018_10001389_pt1 | contig 27609 bp, 25 predicted proteins | sample 812P2MmetaG_FD_120490 | JGI IMG/M metagenome (GOLD analysis project Ga0182018, IMG submission 120490) | Permafrost microbial communities from Stordalen Mire, Sweden - 812P2M metaG | ecosystem: Environmental > Terrestrial > Soil > Wetlands > Permafrost | place: Sweden: Stordalen | collected...
AAACACTCACAGTCCGCAACGGGCTTCCCTGCAACGGCATCTTCGCGATGATTACCGACCACGCCGGCGCTCTCTGGCTCTCCACGCAATGCGGACTTGTTGAGATGGCAGGCACTGAATTGCAAAAGTGGTGGCAGCAGCCGGAGAGCGTGCTGACGGTGAGGGTGTTCGACGAGTTCGACGGTGTTCAACTCGGTTGGGCGCCTTTCCAGAAGGCCGCAAAAACTCCCGACGGCCGTCTATGGTTCGTCAATGACTACGTCCTGCAAATGATTGACCCGGATCGCCTTTACCAGAACGCCTTGCCGCCGCCTGTCCATGTAGAAGGAGTGATTGCAGATCGTAAGAGCTTCTCAACGGTACAGGGTCTCCGGCTTCCGCCGCGTACGCGCGATCTGGAGATTGACTACACGGCGTTGAGTTTCGCGGTTCCTCAGAGAGTGCGTTTCCGCTACAAACTGGAAGGGCATGACGTCGATTGGCAAGATCCGGGGACAAGGCGTCAGGCTTTCTACAATGATCTTGGTCCCGGCATGTTTACCTTTCACGTGCTCGCATGCAATAACGATGGTTTCTGGAGCGAAACCGGTGTTCGTTTCACATTTAATGTCGAACGAGCCTGGTTCCAGACACTATGGTTTCGCGTTCTCTGGATAACCACTGTCTGTCTGCTGATCGTGGGGGTTTATCGCGTTCGCGTGCACTACATCGCCAAAGCGATCAGTGCGCGCTTCGATGAGCGGCTTGATGAGCGCACCCGCATGGCTCTTGAGCTTCATGACACCTTTCTACAAACAGTGCAGGGTAGCAAGATGGTTGCCGACGATGCGCTAGACCCGGCCGCGGATCAAGAGCGCATGCGTCGCGCGCTGGAGAGGCTGTCAATCTGGTTGGAGCGAGCAGTGATGGAAGGACGGGCTGCTCTGCATGCACTTCGAGTGTCGACGACCGAACGAAACCATCTGACGGAATTCCTGGACCGATCGGCGAAGGAACACTGCCAGCCGACCGAGATATCCGTTGCACTGACGGTGATCGGTGATGCGAGAGACCTTCATCCGATTGTGCGCGACGAGATCACCCGCATCGCCGAAGAAGCGATAAGGAATACGAGTCTGCATTCCAACGCAAGCCAGTTGAGCATTGAGCTTCGTTACGCACGAGACCTCAGCCTAAGTCTCAAAGACAACGGCGTCGGCATAGACCCTGAGATCGTCGAAGCGGGCAAAGCGGGACATTTCGGCATACAGGGAATGAAAGAGCGCAGTGCGCGTATCCGTGCAAGGATCACAATCAAGAGCACTCTAAATGCCGGCACGGAAGTAACTCTGCGCGTCCCAGGGGATGTGGTTTATCGCCGGGAGAAGCGGTCACTTGTGGACAAGCTGAGGGATCTGAAGTTTTGGCCGAGGCGTTGACTTGAGCGCGCAGTCGGTTTGTCTGGGTAGCTTGCGTGAAGCTTTTTAGCCCGAGCTATAGAAAAGTTCAGGGTAGAATCCGTGGTTTCCGAGGTTCCTTCAAATCCGGTATGCGAATACATTGTCAATGTACGGTTTACAGAGGAGACTTATGACGCAAACGAACACATCGACACAGATCAGAAATATCATTCTTGTCCACGGCGCCTTTGTGGATGGATCCGGTTGGGCGGACGTTTACAAGGCACTGAAAAAAGAAGGCTACGCCGTCTCGATCGTCCAGAATCCGACCGTTTCACTAACAGAAGACGTAGCGGCCACCAAGCGCGCCATCGCCGCGCTGGAGGGCCCAGTGATCCTAGTAGGCCACTCGTACGGCGGAGTGGTGATCACCGAAGCAGGCAACGATCCGAAGGTCGCCGGCTTGGTCTACATTGCTGCATTCGCACTGGACAAGGGCGAATCGGTGTCGTCGCTCCTCAAAGATCCGCCACCCGGCGCGTCCGTCCCGCCAATCTTGCCGCCCGAGGATGGATTCCTGATGCTCGATAAGCAGAAGTTTGCGGCAGCATTTGCGGGCGATGTGGATCCGGAGGTCGCCTCGTTCATGGCCGATTCTCAGGTTCCCTGGGGTCTCGACGCACTCGGTGCCGCCATCACCCAGGCGGCGTGGCGGGCAAAGCCGAGTTGGTATCTGGTGACCACCGAAGATCATATGATTTCGCCTGACGCGCAGCGGATGATGTCCAAACGCGCCGGCTCGACGGTCGTCGAGGTGAAATCCAGCCACTCTGTTTTTCTTTCGCAGCCGCAGGCCGTCGCTCGACTGATAGGACAGGCAGCGAAAGGCGCTTTGGCGTCGTGATGCGCGTCGGCACATACTCGTAAACTGGAACGTCTTTTATCCCACAGGGATGGCGATAATGGCTCCTGGCGGGCGATGCCTATTGCCGCTGCGGTGATCGCGTGATGCGGGCGCCTGCAACGTTCTCGCTAGACGGAGGAGACCGAAGTGTTCCATCCCGATTAATCCGTCTAGCGATCCAAAGAGCGAGATTCTCGCAAGCCGCTTCCTTTATGTTGATAAAAACCATCTAGCCGAATTATCGGCTTGCTTGGACGCAGTGGACCGTTTTCCGCCGCCCCGATTATTTAATCGCGAATGTCTTCACGTGAATCACATTGCGTTCGAGTTGCTCTACACCCGCAGCATGCCGTCGTGTTCTTAGTACCGCGTATATCGGGCTTTTTCCGCCACGTTCTGGTCACTCTTTCCAGTCGTCATATCCACCTCCGGTCCGCGATTCCCTTGTCATCACACTGCTGCGGCGGCGCCACCACCGCCCCCAGCGCTGCTGCCCCCACCACTCCGAAACCTGGAGCATGCCGTTCGCCGGTTTTGCCGCGGCTGCAGACCGTTGGAGTTTGGGGGAGGAAGTACTAAGCATTGACACTCCTTGAGAAGCACTGCTCCTTATATAAGACACATCAAGATCCGTCGCAAACACCCCCGATTTTGTGCGGGCCTTGCCCAGGGCGGCCAACGTCTGGAATTCCGACTGGTCTCTAAGGTCTAGCCGGCCCGGATGGTTCACCGCATTGCTCGCCCGGCGAGAAACCTGTCCTAGTCTGCCCTGATTAGGGACTGTGCATTGCTGAACATTTCCCAGCAACGTTCTTTTTTTGGCGCAGGGCGAATGAGCTGGCAGCCACGACGCTCGCACTACTACCTGATCTCCCAGCCGAGTGGGATAGTTGGAATGGGGCGTGGAGAGTCCCCACGGTGACCATCGAAACCGCGCGCGCGAGACCCCATCCAATCCTGAATTGATGAAGAGGCTTGACAAGCACCTCGCGACAGCAATGTTTTACGAACACGGTGCTTGAAGATCTGCATTCCGGGATCACTCCAGACTCGCGGACGGGTGACTATGCAGATCTGGGTAGTCAGGTCGGCGAGATTCCCTGGCCAAGGCTTTCACGGCTGAGCGATGAGGAAACGAAAGCCCTCATGATCGATGTCGTGAACAAAACGTACCGAATGCTGACAGTCCTCTGAGATAGCCGGCTCGGTGGCGAACTTCTCACCGGTTTAGCTCAGCGAGATCCGTGGTCTGCGATGGGAGTATTACACGGGGACCGAACTGCGCGTCGTGCGCTCGGTCTGGCGGACCCACATCCGTTCTTGTCATCCTTGTTCTCAAGCGCGGTTGATAGCCGTGTGCTGGCCGAAGCGGACATTATTCGCGTATCGATTCGCATTCGTCAGCCAATGAGCGCCAGAATTTTGGCCCGGATCTCCGCGAGCTCGTCCGTTGAGATTTTCCCTTTTCTGGCCGCTCGTCGTTTCCGCCAATCAAAGCTCTTAACCTGATCCGACAAGACCGCGCTCGCCTTCCCACCGCTGATCGCAACCTCGAACGGATAGTTCTTGATCTGCGTCGTCATCGGGCAGCACACCATCAAGCCTGTTTTACCGTTGTAGGCGGCTGGGCTCAGCACAACCGCCGGCCGGTGCCCAGCCTGTTCGTGCCCAGCCTGCGGATCGAAACTGACCCACACAATATCGCCTGCATCGGGCACATAGGAGCGCCCCACTTAAAATGCCTCTTTGCCGACTGGACCGCCGAAATCGACTGCCTCGTGCAAATTCGCGCGCGTAATTCCCTTTAGGAGAACGGCCAGATCATAGTGCTTGCGTCGCACAGCTTCGATGACGATGCGGCCCGACTCCTCCCGCACGTCAACAGGTTCGTCCAACTCCAGGTGCGCCGCCCGCATCACGGAAGCGGGTATTCTCAGGGCGGCGCTGTTGCCCCATTTTTTGACGACGGACTTCATGTTATTCGTACTCCTGCTTATCAGCCTTGTATGAACATGCCACGATTTCGCGCATGTGTCAACATTGTAGATACATGGCCTTGGAATCGCTTTGCGATCCGCCTCGCGGTGTCGGCTACTACAGAGCAGACTGAGTTCCTACTCCCCGTTTCCCCAGGGCGGAGATATCATCTCCACCACGAAGCACCGCCCGAAAGATCACGCCCCGAAGATGACGACGCCCCCTTCTGAACACAGCGAAGAACGGGAACAAGCCTCCGACCCCTTGCCCCATTTTCCTCGCCAACCAGCGTGTGCGGTCGTCCTCGCCATCAAGGGTCTGCGATGAACGCGCGGAATGCGCGCGCCCTTGACTGCTCCGGGCGGCCCGCTAAAACCCGTCTTTCCTGTCAGAAGGAAATTGGGGGTAGTGCAAAGCGGGAGGTTCGCGATTTCGCGTGACCTTTGCCTTGCAGCAGAATCGTCCTGGTATTGTCTATAGCGCTCCGGAGCAATGTCACCGCTCGCTCTTACCCAAAAATGTCACCGTTCGAACACTTTACAAAATGTCACTGTTCGGTTACTATTAGGACGGGGAGCACAGGAGCCATGATGGTGATCAGGAATTCATCCGATTTAGGGGCATTGATCCGGGAGCGACGGATCAAGCTTGGCCTCGATCAGATCTCCCTTGCCAAGAAAGCGGGAACCAGCCGCAAATGGCTGATCGAGGTAGAAAGCGGAAAGCCACGCGCGGAAATTGGGCTCATCCTGCGGACCCTTAAGGCTCTCGGCGTCGCCCTTGCGGTAACCGATACGGCGGCGGATGTTCCGCCGGCACGCACCAAAGCCCGGGTTGCGGCGGTCGATATCGATCAGGTCATAGACTCCCTCAAGAGACCGCGATGACGGACCAACTCATCGTCCTGGCCAACGGCCGCGAAATGGGCTCGGTCATCCGTCGGAACGCCCGGCTCTCGTTCTTCTATGAGGAATCGTGGAAACAAGACCAGGGTTCCTATCCCCTCTCGCTCTCAATGCCGCTCGCTGCGGGCGAGCATAGCCATGCCAAGATCGAAGCGTTTCTGTGGGGCCTGTTGCCTGACAATGACCGGGTTCTCGAAAGCTGGGCAAGACGGTTTCAAGTCTCCCCTCGGAATGCATTTCGGCTGATTGCCAATGTAGGCGAAGACTGCGCCGGCGCCGTCCAGTTCATCCGCCCCGACCGGCTGCAATCGTTGCGGACGGAACCCGCCGCCCCAGAAATCGCATGGCTGACCGAAGACGATATTGCCGAACGCCTGCGCGCGTTGCGAGCCGATCATTCCGCCTGGCGCGCCGCGGCGGATACGGGCTAGTTCAGTCTTGCGGGCGCCCAACCGAAAACGGCTCTTCTCTTGGAGCGGGACCGCTGGGGCATCCCTTCCGGCCGCGAGCCCACAACTCATATCCTGAAACCTCCGACCGGCGAGTGGGACGGCCATGCGGAGAACGAGCATTTTTGCTTGCGACTGGCGCGAGCCTCGGGCCTGGTCGTGCCGAATTTCAGCGTTCGTCGGTTTCGCGACGAAATTGCGATCGTGATCGAGCGCTATGACCGCATCCAAAACCGTGGCGAACGGCTTCGCGTGCATCAGGAGGATATGTGCCAGGCGCTTGCCTTGCATCCCGCGCGGAAATACGAGAATGACGGCGGGCCGGGAGTTCGCAAGATCGTCGATCTGTTGCGGGAGTACTCAACCCATCCAGGGGACGATGTTCAGTCTTTCCTGGGCGCCATCGCATTTCAATTGGCTGATTGCCGGAACGGACGCTCACGCGAAGAACTATGCCCTCCTTCTTGGCGCACAGGGCGCAGTTCGATTGGCTCCGTTCTATGATTTGGCGAGTGTCCTTCCCTATCGCAGCATCAACCTTAACAAAGCCAAACTCGCGATGAAGATCGGGGGCGAATACCGTCTCCGGAATATCGGCCTTCGGCATTGGCACCGGCTGGCGGCGGATGTGCGGGCGGACGGCGAGTCGCTAATCGCTCGCATTAGCACGATGGCAGCCGGATTCCCGGATCTAATTGCGACCATTCAGAGGGAGGTCGAGGCCGAGGGATTGTCTCACCCGACAATATCAACGCTGGCGCAAAGGATAAAGTCGAGAGCCAAGCTCTGTCAGGCTCGCTTAGAAATGACATCGGTCAGATAGAGATCACTGCACCCAGAATCACTTTGCGAAGAACTGAACTCGTCCTACAACGACGGGAGCTATTTCGCCACGGCAATGCTCACACGCGGGCTGCTTGACCACGTTCCACCACTGTTCGGAAGGTCCTCGTTCGCCGAAGTCGCGAACAATTACAGCGGCGGGGGCAGGTCCTTCAAGGAAACCATGCATCATCTTGAAAATTCCGCCCGCAAGGTGCCCGGACCGTGGTGATTGGTAGCGGCTTTCGCCGGATTGCGCGCCTCCGAGATCCGTGGTCTACGATGGGAGGACTATACGGGAGCAGAACTGCGCGTCGTGCGCTCCGTGTGGCGGACCCATATCGGGCCGACCAAAACCGAAGAAAGCGGGGGGAATCCGGTTCCGGTCATTCCAATTCTGCGCACAGCCCTGGACGAGCACCGGAAGCGGTATACTGGTGACGGGTTTATCTTTGCAGGAGAACGCAAAGGGAAGCCTCTCAATCTCGAAAATCTTGCCCAGCGTGTCATAGCTCCGGCGCTCAATGATGGCTGGAAAGGCTGGCATGGTTTTCGACGGGGTCTTGGCCCAAATCTCTACAGCCTTGGCGTACCGCCCAAGGTGATACAGGAGATCCTGCGCCACGCTGATGTGGCCACCACGGAGACGCATGCGCGCCATGGGCAAGGAATGGGCAAAGACCAACAAGCGTGGTTGATCGTAAACCACGTAGTATCAACAATGGCGGCGTAGCTCAGTCGGTTAGAGCGACGGTCTCATAATCCGTAGGTCGAGCGTTCGAGTCGCTCCGCCGCCACCATCGCCCCTGCCGCAAACAACAACCGCCACGTCGCTTCCTCGTTGTGTCGCCCCATCGTGGCATCGACGCATTTGTCGATGTCGGCGAGCGCAGATCGCCTCACTTCACTTCCGCCTCAATGGCCTCCAGTTCCTTGCCGGCGTCCGCCCACTTCCCCTGCGCCGCCAACTCCCGATACCGCCGCAAATGCGCCCGTACGCGCTCCAGCCGCGGATCCGCGGTGCTCGACACCGGCGCGGCCGGCGCTCCCGCTTTCGGTGGCGAGGCATCCGCCTGCTGCACCAACGCCTGCGCGCCCGTCGAAAGCTGCGCAATGGCCTGCTCGAAAGTATCCGTATAGATCAGCCGATTCCCCACCGCCAGCACAATCTTCTTCAACTGCGGCATGCTCGTCGCGCTCGATTGTATATAAATCGAATCCACATACAAGAACGTACTGTCCACCGGCAACACCAGGGTCTGCGCGCGTAGCACGTGCGAACCCTGCTGGTTCCACAGCGTCAGATCCTTCGAAATCGTCTGCTCCTGATTAATGCGCGCCGCAATCTGCGCCGGCCCGAAAATCAGCTCCTGCTTGGACAACTGCAGCACTACGATCTCACCCAAGTGCTCCCCATCGCACCGCGCCAGCATCAGCCCGATCAAATTGTCCTTATTGCGCGGCGTGAACGGCAACAACAGCATGAACTCCGCCTGATTCTGATCCGGCAGACTGGCCACCACGTACATCGGCGTCACCGACTCCGGCTGTCCCTCCTGCCCCGCCGTGTACTTCGCCAGGTCCCACATGTCTTCCTTGTTATAAAACGCCTGCGGATCGAGCATGTGATACGTCCGGTAGATCTCCGCCTGCACGCGGAACAGCGTCTCCGGATACCGGGCGTGCCTCCGCAAATCCGCCGGCATCTCGGCGGCCGCGTGGAAGAGCGTGGGAAATAGCCGCTGATACGCCCGTATGATGGGATCCTCCGGCGCGAAAATGTAGAGCCGCGTGGTGCCGTCGTATGCGTCGATAGTGGCCTTCACCGCGTTGCGCAAATAGTTGACCTCGCCCAAATCCGGCACTTCCACGGTGCGCGAATAAGGATGCGAGTCCGAATACGTGTAGCCATCGTCCATCCACACCAACCGCCCCTCGTCCGTGATCACCAGATACGGGTCGCGGTCCCACGCGATGAACCCCGCCAGCGTCTCCAGTCGTTCCTTGATATTCCGCCGGATCATCATGCGGCTCTCGCTCGTGATCGGATTGCTCAACAGGATGTTGATATCCCCCCCGCGCACCGCCGCCGCCACGCGCATCGCCGCCGAGGAAATCGGGATGCCGCCCGTGCCTTCGTAACGCGAAAGCACATTCTTCTCGCCCGACGGATAGTTGAACTCCGGCTGCGCCGTGCGCACAAAAACCGGCTCCTGCACCACTTCGCCGTAGTAGATCTCCGGACGAGTGAGCTTCAAGCTGGGCGTCTTAATCTCCGGCGGCGCATTCTCGATCAGCAGCACCGGCAACCCATCCGGCGTAAGTTTGCTCACTGGCGCCAGCACCACGCCATACCCGTGTGTGTATACGAAGTGCGGGTTGATCCAGCTCGTGCTGGCGCCCCCCGGCAACTGATTGATATCCAGTTCGCGCGGCGTGAGCAACACCTCACGGTACGCGCCGTCGATGGTATAACGGTCCACATCCGTATCCGAGAAAACGTAATACGGCCGAAGCGCCTGGATCTGCGTAATGGTGTTATGGAACGCGCCCACATCCCACAGGCGCACGTTGTCGATGGTGCCCCTATACAAGGCCGGATCGATAGGCGCGTTGGGATGTACGTCAAATTCGGTTTCGGTCATGCGCTTCTCCAGCCCGTAAGCTGAGCGCGTGGCGTGAATGTGCGTCCCGATGAACGGCCGCTGGATGGAAATCTCATTGGGCCGCACATAAAGCGCATCCACCAGCTTCGGCACGGCGAACAGCACCACCAGCGAGACGGCCATGCTGGCAGCCGGAATCCAGCGCCGCAGCCATACCAGCGCGGCAGCCGCCACACATGCCACGATCGCCAGCCATTGCAGCGGCAGTCCGAAATGCAGGTCCACGTAATCGATGCCCACCATGAACCCATGATCGTCGTAGACCATTTGGTAACGCGCCAGGAAGAAACGCAGCGATAGCGCCAACAGGAAAATCACCAGCGCGCCGCGCAGGAAGCGGCTTTCGAGCCCACCTTCCAACCGGAAGAACGACGGATCGATTTGCCGCAGATCGCTCATTTCCGGCAGCCTCTGCCGGATCTGCCACCCGCGCGCCGCGATCCAGTAAACCAGCACGCCGACAATCACCAACGCCAGCAAATAGCCGCGCAGATCGGAGTAGAACGGCAAATCGAATAGATAGAATTTCAGCGGCAGATCGAAAACGGAGTCGGTCCACGCATTGGCCTCGGCCGGAATGCCGCGCGCGCCGAGATAGCGCACCACGGTCCAAGTCTCGATGGAGCCGGCCGCGATGAGATATCCGACAAATAGCAGGCCGGCGCTGGAAATCCAGGTGTAGAGGGGATGTTCGGAGAGTCCCGTGCCGGCAAATTTTAGCGCGCGCGCATGCGCCACCCACAGGGCGCCGAAGGCGATCAGAGTGGCGGCCAGCAGCGGCGCAAATCCGTAAGCCAGCATCGCCAGCCAGGTGTCGATCTGGCCCAACTCTTTCCACCATTGATATTCGATGGAGAAGGAAGCCAGCGAGCGCGCCCCCAACAAAATCACTATAGCGAGCACGATGAGGGTGATGCGCGCGCCGCGGCCTCCGCGTCTCGGAGCGCCGCGGTCGATGCTGCGGTACTGAGCCATGCCCGGATGGTAACACCCGGCGTTCAGGTGCTAATATCGTTTCGGTGGCCGGCAAAACAGCAACAGAGCGGAAGGGCATCCCCATAGCGATACTGGTGGTAGCGCTGGTGGTCATCCTGGGCGCGGGATTTTTCCTATACCTCGACCGGGCGTCGCATCTCCCGCTGCCGCCCCCCGCTCCGCTGACGGCCGAAGCGAGGGCCTACGTGCGCACCCTGCAGTTGATGGACGTCGACATGCAGAAGCATGAAAGCTACATGAAGCAGGCTGTGGTCGAGATCACTGGGAAGATCGGCAACAATGGCGATCGTACCCTGCGCGTAGTGGAGATCAACTGCGTGTTCTACGATCCTTATGGCCAATTGGTGCTGCGCAGACGGGTGGCTATCGTGGGCCAGAAGATGGGCGGCCTGGCGCCCGGCGAGAAAAAGAATTTCCGGCTGGCTTTCGACGACATTCCGGATAGCTGGAACCAAGCGCTGCCGCAACTGGTGATTGCGCAGATCGTTTTCGGCTGACTTTTTTGGGTAGCATGCCATCGCCCGCTGCCATTGGCTTCCGCGCACATTCCGGGTGGGCCGCGGCGGTAGCTCTAGTGCAAGCCGGCGCCGGCCCCCAGTACGCTCCCGTGGCGATCATGCGGCGGCGCATCGAGATGGCGGATCGCGGCGCTGCCGGCCCATCGCAGCCGTACCACGCCGCTGTCGGCCTGGATATCCACGAAGCCGAACAACACGTGGCGAACTGCGCGGCGCGCGCCGCGACGCTGGCCGTAACTGCGTTGCGCTGCATCGTAGAAGATCTGCGGCAACTTGGCCACCGAACGGCCGGTTGCGGTCTACTGTTAGCTTCGGGCAGGCCTTTGCCTCCACTCGAAAGAATCCTGACTTCTCACCCACTGCTTCACACCGCGGAAGGCGAGTTGTTTCGCGACGCCCTGCGCTCCGCCAGCCGGGAGTGTGGCTTGCCGCTCACCACCGTCAAGGAGCGAGAATTGTTCACGCGCGCCATCGCCGAACTGCGTCTCCCGGCAGGCGCACTTGAGCGGCACCTGGCGGCCATGGGAAAGGGCATCGGCCCACCCTGGCGGCAGGATCAGAAGTTCGCCTCCGTCGCCGCCTGGCTTGCGTTGCGCCAGCGGTGGGACAGGCTTTAGCGTGTTAATGTCGAAACTCAACACCCTCTACGCAGTCGCCAGCGTCTGGCGCTTGCCCCGATGATACTCCGCCAGTAGCGCATTTGCTGTGGCAATCGTGTGCACTGCATCCGCCACGCGCTCCAGATCGCGCCCCGGAACCACGGCGTATAATTCGTCTTCCCCCAAGTCCGTGTAGACTCGGTTGCCGATGCATGCCGAACTGGTGACCACGCCCTGCGCCAGCGCGGCGGGGAGCGCCATGCAGGTCGGGCGCGCCAGCAGCGGCGCGTTTGCCATCACGCCCGCACGCAGCGCCGCCTCGCCCAGCAGCATCAGGCGCGCGGGACGGCCGGCGAAAATTACCACGTCGGGGTCCAACGGCGTGTCTCCCAGCGGCGCATAAACCACCGCGCCCGGCGCCTCGGCCAACCGTGGGATGCCGGGCACTTCCTCCATCTTCACGTACCCCAGTGTGCCCATCAACGACAGCGTTTGCTCCAGTTCCGGCGCGCGTTCCGGCGGCAAAGCGATGTTGTGCGTGTAGCTCCCGATGGGGCAGTTGTAGTGGTCGCCAGGCACGGTGTAGAAGGTACGCCCGTCGCCCGCGAGCCGCCAGAAGCTGCATCCGGACGGCATGGTTCCTTCAAACTTCTCGACGCCAACGGGCGGATCCTTCAAGAAAGTGACGGCCACGGGCCGCCGCCTGAGTCCCAGTGCTTCGGAAAGCTGTCGTTCGATGCTGTGGTAATCGGCCATTCACCCAGTATATCCATTGCGCCTTTTTCTTCTTGTCTGCTGTGAGAGGCCCAGGGGAGTCGCCAACGGGCCCGGAATTGCAGAAATTTCACGAGCGGCCTGGCGCTTTGGGAATCCGGTGCCACCCGATTTGGGAGCTGGCGCCACGGACACACGTAGCGTTCTCTCGCCATCGCTGAGCACAATCGGCGGTGTCTTATCGAGCGTGGCCTTTTTCAAATAATCGAGCCGTTCGCTAATGGCACGCACTCTCAAAGACGCGGATGACCTGCAGAGCACCGTCCTCGAGAACCTGACCATTAGGAAAACGAGCGGGAGGAAATATAGCACGGTGGAGATTGCCCTCCCGCCAAGGTCGCGTCTTGCATTGATTGCGTCTGCCGCCGCTTTCTTGTTCTCTAATTACACCGGGCCCTGGCACGCCGGAGCAGCCCTGCGGTCCCAAGAGACAGCAACCCGATCAGACCCACTAGAGGCATAGAACTGGCGGTATTAGGCAACTGCGCTGGTTCCTGACTTGGTGTTGGTTCCGGGGTTGTTGCTGGTTCCGGGGTTGTTGCCGGTTCCGGAGTTACCACTGGCGCTGCGGCCGACGCTGTTTCTTGAGCTGGCGGCGGAGCGAAAGCTTCGGTCATCTCAACCTCTTCCCCAGTGGACATCTCAGCCTTCACTGGGGCTTGCTTTAATGCAATCGCGGCAGGCTCGGGTTCAGTGGCGGCTTCTTCCATCGGCACGGACGCAACCGGCTGGTTGTTCGCTTTGGCTAACTCGACTGCCTTGGCCTTTGAGTATACAAACTGGTGGCCGTAATTGTCGCCGGGATAGAACCACGCCCTCACCGCTTCGGGAGTTCCTGCTGCCCGCTCTTCGAAACTAAGGATAGATTTGCCCGTCGGTTTCAAACGGTAGTTCGATATGGCCAGAAAGGTGCCGTACACATGATTCTCGTCTTTGTTAAAGACTTCGACGATATTGCGGTCCGACTGTGAGTCCATGAGCTTGAAAACATAGGTGCCCGGGCTCAGGACGATCCCTCCGGGGATCTCCACGGGTGCATTGAATGTGAAGATGGTTTTTTGGTTCCACACGTCTGCTTTGGCCTGTGGCAGCATTGCCCCTAGCACTCCAAGGCACACGGATGTAATAATCTTGACGTTGTTCATTTCGAGTTCTCCTTTAATTGAGAGGGGCTTAATTTAGGCTGCTTCCACCCCCTTGATCTTCTCTCTCCTGATTCTGAGTATTCAACTCCAAAGTGGTGGATCGGACTTTAGTGGCGACAAGATTGGATTAAGGATGGGGTTCACAGCCGTCGTGGTTGCGCTCCATTCCGCCATGTCTTTGATTACGGGGCGGGACGAGCGGCCGCGTAGTATTTGAGAGGCTCCCCATAGCCATGGAATAGCTTTTGCGGGCGGCGCCCCATGCGACAGTTCGCAATACATGGCGTTTGGGGGCGGATGCCATTTTGGGGAAAATATTCGCTTCCTTGCTGTCTGGTATGCAGTTCCTGCCAATTCATCCACGAATTCCCGCCGAACAGCCGGCCATAGTTAAGCTAGCGCGCGAGTCGCGCGGGCAGTTGCACAACAAATCGGCAAGTAGTTCGCCGGGCGCAGGGAGGTTTATCGTCCCCTCTACCGCCAAGCCCGAGCCGCTGCGTGTCTTTGACAAGCAGCGCTCTTTTCAGGAGAAGTTGTGCCACGAGTGGACGAGCCATGATCGAAGTTGCGGATTTGTCGCAAGCAACAATGGAACGCGCCTGGGTCGAGGATGGCGGTCTGGTACTGCCGACTGGAAGAGGTAACCGGCGGCTGGCAGGCGAAACCGCCGGCCCCACCGAGATCACATGTTGACGGAACAACTCAGATGACTCAAGCAATATAATGGTTCTACCGCGCCGCGCCGCACTTACACTTAGCCTGGCACGCCCGGCAAAACACGCGCGCACAGGCCGGACAGGAGCTCCAGCAGTCGCCGCAGAGCAGGTGCATCTTAGCGCCAACCTTATCGCAAAGATACAGCGGGCGGGCGCGGCCGGAGCAGGCTTCGCAGAGCGGCGTGTCGAGCGCGCGCAGGACCGCGTTCCAGGCGAGCGTTACCTGGCGCTCTTCTTTCTTGCGGATGAGCCTGACGGAAATCGTGCGCACCGGCAGAGAGACGACGAGCATATCCGTCAACTCGAGTTGCACGCGCAATGAATACTTGCGCACCAGGTCTTCCAGTTTCGCCGCGCGGTCAAGCTGGGTGGCCGCAATGCGGCTGCGATCCTTCTCCCCGGCTTGCGCCTCGGCCCCGCGACGGGCGGCGCGCTTCTCAAGCTGGGCCAGCAACCCGCTGTAATACGATTCCATGCGCTCGCAATCCCGCGCCAGGCGGCGATTGGCGCTTTGCTCGATGAACGCAATGCGCCCCCGCGCCTCGGCTTCGGCGGCGCGGGCGGCCAGCGGATAGAGCGTGCGCAGCTCGGCGGCCGGCACGGTAAACGCGGGGTCGTCCTCCAGGTCGTCGCGCACGGAACGCAGCAGGCGCTCCGGCTGTTCGGCGAGCGCGCGCGCCGCGCCGTTCAGGCAAACGCTGGCGTAGCCGATGGTGCGCTCGTCGGACTCCACGGTGTGCTGAAACGAGAACAAGAAGTATGGCATCGCCCCGGCATAGTCTTCCACCAGGCGCCAAACTCCGTTCTGGACAACCAACTCGCGACTCAGGATGGCATCGGCATCGATGCGTCCAGCAGCAGTTCGCAGGCGCACGCGGGCGCCGCACACGGCGGGCGACGGAGGCAGCAGGGCGCTGAGCCGCTCCATCCATTCAGCCGGATCGTCCGCGCCGCTGCGCGCGCCGAAGTCCAGCGAAAGCCAGTCGCTCACGGCGAGCTTCGTGGATACTTCCGGCGGCACCAGCGCGCGCAGCACGCCTTCGCGTTCGCTCTCGCCTTCGCCCTCTACCAGCGCGCCGCGGCTCATGAGTAAGTCGCGCGCCCAATCGCTCAACTGAATCACGTCACACCTCGAAATCCCGGTGGAACAACGCTTCGTCGAATTCCTTCACCTTGGCATGCTCGGCCTTGGCCGCCAACAGCCGCTGTCCCAATTCCTCGAAGGCCTGTTCCACTGCAACAGGCCGGGAGTCCTGTTCCACTTGGCGAGCGGAGAGCCACAGGTCCATGACCAGCTCGGCGAAATCGCGCGCATCGTCGAGACTGCCCAGAATGGCGTCCATCTCGCCCACCACCAGCTCGAACATATTGACCTTGTCGTGCAGCACGCGTAGCAACTGCTCCTCCACGGTGCCCGCCTGGCAGAAATTGAAGATGAAAACGTCATGTTCCTGGCCGATGCGATGAACGCGGCCGACGCGCTGCTCGAGGCGCATAGGGTTCCATGGCAGGTCGAAGTTGATCACGGTATCGGCGAACTGGAGATTGCGGCCCTCGCCGCCCGCGCCGGTCGAGAGCAGCACGTCGGCTTCGTCGCGGAAGCGGGCGATGGCGGCATCTTTGTCGGCGCGCGAAAGATCGCCGCTGAAGAGCGCATAGCGGACGCCGCGCTGCCGGCAGATTTCCGCCAGGTGCTCCAGTGTAGGCACGAACTCGGTGAAGACGACGGTCTTCGCCTTGCGTCCCGCCAGCATCTCGCCAAGCTGGATGCCCTTCGATCCGTCGCCTACGCGAGATGCGATATCCAGGATGGACTCCAGTTCGGATCCGTCGCGCCGGTTTGGCCGGTCGTGGTCTGAGAGACGGCGCACGATCGAGCGGTGCAAGGCTTGCGGACTGCTGCCGGCCTGCCGCTGCATCCAACCGAGCGCCATGACACCGGCTTGTGCGCCGGTTCTGTAACGCTCGGCGACATAGGCCGAGACCCGCTCATACAGCTCCGCCTCGGCGGCGGTAGGCGCCACCACCACGCTGGCCGCCACGCGATGCGGCAGGCGCACGTCCACCGCCGAGCGCGTATTGCGGATCATCACTTCGGCCAGCAGCGCGCGCAATTGGTCCGGGTTCTTGGGCGATTTCGGCTTGGCGGCATTCACGTACAGTTTGCGGAATTCCGATTCGGTCGCCAGCAGACCCGGCTTCAGCAGCGTGATCAGGTTATACAGCTCGATCAAATTGTTCTCGACGGGCGTGGCCGTGAGCATCAGGATGAATCGCTTCTCGAGCGAGTCCACAAGCTTCCAGTTGGCGCTCGCGCGGTTCTTCAGACAATGGGCCTCGTCCACGATCACCATGTCCCAAGGCGTGCCCGACAGCGCGGTGACGTGCGGCTCCAGGCGCGCCATAGCAATGGACGCGACCACCAGCGGCTCGTTTTTCCAGAAGCGCTCCGGATCGCGCCGGAATTCCGCGCCATCGGGGGAGGCGGGCGCGAAGCCGAACTTCTCGGTCAACTCGCCTTTCCATTGGCTGACCAGCGAAGGCGGGGCCAGCACCAGGGCCTTGTGCACCATGCCGCGCGCCCAATACTCCTTCAGCACCAGGCAGGCTTCGATGGTCTTGCCCAGACCCACTTCGTCGGCGAGCAGCGCGCGGCCTTTGAAGTGCCGTAGAACTTTGCGAACCGTCTCGTGCTGGTAGACGTAGCTGTCCACACCGGTCAGCGAGGGAAGGCAGACCAGATCCTCGAAGCTTTGCGCCAGGCGGAGATCCTGCAGGCCGCGGCGCAGGAAATAATCCACCAGCGCGCCGGTAGCCGGGGACGGCGCCAGCGGGGGCGGCGGGAGAAAGGCCACGCGTACGCGCGGCGGCTCGGGTTTGGACGGTGGTTCGAGGGTGGCGGCGGCGGGCTGCGGTGGCGGTGGAGGCTCCGGTTTCGGAGTTGGAGCCGCGGGCTTGGCCGCCGCGGCGGGCTGCTGGCACCAGCGCTCCACTTGCGGGCGCAAATCCTTCCATTGGCGTTGCCTCTTGTTGGTGTTCGCCAGGAACTCCCGGAAATTAGCTTGGGCTTCCGCGGCGCGGCCTAACTGCAGATGCGCCACTCCACAGTTGTACGACGCGCCTGCGTCGCCCGGCCGCAACTTGCAGATCGTTCTCAGATAGGGAAGCGCTACGGCGTATTGTCCTGCTTCCGAGTAGATGCGACCCAGCAGGAACAAGGCGGGTACATGCTCCGGGCACAATGTGATGGCCTTCTTTAGCAGGCGGGCGGCGGCTGGCGTGTCTCCGTCCTTGAAGGCTGCCAGACCGTCATTGTGCAGGTAGTCCGCCTGGTGCCGGTTCTGCTCTTGGCGCAGTTCGGCTTCGCGAGCCTTCAGATCTCTGCGGCGCCGCTCCTGCTTCTTCGCGTCCGTCGTCAGTGCTCCTTTCCTTTGGTCTTCAGCACAATGGGAGTCCCGCGAAAGCCGAACTGCTTGCGGATCTGGTTGACCAGATACCGCTCGTCGGAAAAGTGCAGCGGAGCCGCCCGGTTGGTGAACAATACGAACGTTGGCGGGCGCACGGACGCCTGTGTGATGTAGTAAATCTTGCGCTCCTCGAAGCGCAGCCGCTCTACGAAGCGGTTGAGCTCACCGGTGGTGACGCGCTTGGTGGCGGATTCGTAGACCTCCCGAATCGATTTGAAGATGCGGTCCACGCCCGCGCCGGTCTTGGCCGAGAGGAAGACCACCGGGGCGTATTCCAGAAATTTCAGTTCGTCGCGCACATCCTGCTCGAAGTCTCTTTTCTTCTTGTCCGCGATCAGGTCCCACTTATTGACGCACAGGATGACGCCGGACCCGCCTTCGTGCGCGTAGCCGGCGATGGTGGCGTCCAGGCCGAGCACGCCTTCGGAGGCATCCATCAGCACCAGCACCACGTCGGCCATGCGGATATTGCGGCGTGCCATGACTACGCTCAACTTCTCAGCCATGAGCTTGGTCTTGCCCTTGCGGCGGATGCCAGCAGTATCCACAAAGGTGTAGCTCGCGCCGTCGCGGACGACGGTTTCGTCCACGGAGTCGCGCGTAGTGCCGGCGATGGGCGAAACGATGACCCGGTCTTCGCCGGTGAGCGCGTTGAGGAGCGTGGATTTGCCCACGTTGGGACGGCCGACGATGGCCACCTTGACGGAGTGGAGCGGCTCTTCGCCGGGCGCCGTTTCAGCGGGCACCCCGAAGCCGGCGGTCACATGATCGACTAGGGCATCCACGCCGATGCCGTGTTCCGAAGATACGGGGAAGATGTCGCGGATCCCGAGCGAATAGAAGTCGTGTGCCAGGTCTTCGCGCGCCCCTGTATCCGCTTTGTTCACGGCCAGTGAGATGGGTTGGCCCAGGCGCAGCAGCATGCGCGCGAGATCGCGGTCGGGCGCGGTGATTTCGGCGCGGCCATCCACCAGAAAAATGATATGGGCCGCGTTTTTCAGAGCGACACGCGCTTGCTTCAGGATCTGGCTGGGGATGTACTCGGAATCGTCCACCACAATGCCGCCGGTATCGATCAACTCGAAGCGCCGGCCACGGTAGTCGGTGAGACCGTGGAGGCGGTCGCGGGTGATGCCGGGCTCGTCGCCCACGATGGCGCGACGCTGGCCGGTAATGCGGTTAAAGAGGGTCGATTTTCCGACGTTGGGACGGCCCACGATGACCACCGTGGGGAGGGACTGGGACATGTGGTTTTCATCATAGCAGCCGGGAAGGGGTGACAGCCGACAGCCCTGTGAGCAGCCTTGGTATCGTTTGCGTGGTTCAAGCTGTGATCTTTGTAGCCCAGAGCCAATGCCTGCGGCAGGGCACTAACCACAAGTCGTGGTTGATCTCAAGAACGTTGGGCTCACTCCGGCGTATTCGTGCCACAAACGTGGGTTCAGATGCTTCCAGTCCCTCTTGCCGATTTCACGGGCGCCCCCGGCCACTCCGATTCGCCGGCTCCAACCACGATATAACTCCGTAGGGGGCCTTCCAAGCGGCTCCCCTTTCCTCTTACCTAAACTTGTTTCCAGAGGCCGGGGCAAGCGCGGGTACCGTGTTTGAACCCGCCCACAACCTTGGCGTGTCCATCTGTCCTCTGGACACGATACTCTAGCTGGCGATCTCGATGTCGATTTTTTTGGCCCCGGCGTCCAGCTTGACGATGCGGAAGCTGCGGATCTGCCCCGCCCGCGCCGGCTCGCGTTTGGCCACGCGCGCGCCGGACCCCGCGCCGCCCTTCCACTTCGCGGACAACATCGAAGACAGTGAACCGACGTCGGCCTGCGACTGGGCCGCTTGCTCCTCCGCTGGCCCAGCCTCCGCGCCGGCCACTTTGCAAGGCACCTGGATGCCTTCCCCCAGCTCCACCTTGGCGCGCCCGCCCGAAACGTCCGCGATGCGGCCGGTCACCACGTCGCCTTCCTTGTGCTCGGCGATGTATTCGTCGATGCTGGTGGGCTGAAGCTGCTTCATGCCCAGCTTGATGCGGCGCCGCTCGGCGTCCACTTCCAGAATCTGCGCGCGCACCGTCTGCCCCGCCCGGAGCACATCCTGCGGATGGTTGATGCGCTTCTCCGCGGTGATATCGCCCACGTGGATCATGCCTTCCACGCCCTCGGCAACCAACACGAAAGCGCCGAATTTCGTCAGGCTGACCACTGGTCCTTCAACCACCCCGCCCACCGGATACTTCTGTTGCGCATCGGCCCATGGATCGCCCAGCGCCTGCTTCAATCCCAGCGAGATGCGCCGCTCGCCGGGGTTGACGTGCAGCACCACGGCCTCCACCGCATCGCCCGGCTTCACCACATCGCTGGGCTTGCGCGCCTTCTTCGACCAGGACATCTCCGAAAGGTGGATCAGTCCTTCCACGCCCGGCTCCAGCTCCACGAACGCGCCGAAATCCGTCACCCGCGTGACCGTGCCGCGCGCCCGGTCGCCGGTCTTGTACTTCCCGCCAATCTGTTCCCAGGGGTGCGGCTGAAGCTGCTTCAGCCCCAGCGCAATGCGCCGCTTGGCGGGGTCCACCTTCAGAATCTTGACATCCAGTTCCTGGCCCACCGAGAGCACGTCGGCCGGCTTGTTGATGTGGCCCCAGGCAATGTCGGCCACGTGCAACAGCCCGTCCACGCCGCCGATATCGACGAAGGCGCCATAATCGGTAAGGCTGCGGATGGCACCGTGCATCACCGCGCCTTCCTGTAGATCCGTGAACAGCTTCTGGCGGGCGCGCGCTTCTTCCTCCTCCAGCACTACGCGCCGGTCCACCACCACGTCTTCGTCGGCGACGTCCAGCTTGATGATGCGGCAGGTGATCTCCTGGCCCACCAGCTTTTCCATTTCGGGCACGTCCTTGGCGCCCGAGCGCGACGCCGGCATGAACGCGCGGACGCCCACGTCCACGCTCACGCCGCCCTTCACCACGCCCGAAACCACGCCCGCGATGGAGCGCTTTTCGTTGAACGCGGCTTCCAGGGACGACCAGTCCTTGGGCCGCTCCACGCGCACTTTCGAGAGATCGTAGTAGCCCTCTTCGTTGCGCCCCTTGATGGACACCGGGAACTGATCGCCAACCTGTACGCTCACCTTGCCGGCCGGGTCCTTGAAATCGGCCACGGGCATAACGCCCTCGATCTTCTGGCCGATATCGATGAACACTTGCTCCGGCGAAACGGCGACGACCGTGCCTGTCAGACCCTGGCCGCCGGCTTGGGGTTTATGGGTGTGGGATTGTTCGTATTGGGAGAGGATGTCCGCGAAGTTTTCGCCGCGTTCGGGCATGCTTGGGGTTTCATCCTGTTCCAGCGTGGTGTTGTTGGGCATGAGACTACGTTGCTATTGTGGCATAATCCGGTCTGGGACCGCATCGTGGCTCAACTTGAATGGTGGCGGCGCGCCGCGCAATGGATGCAATTGCAGGATGTAGTTTGGCTGCTGCTCTTCGCCGGCATGGCGGTGCTCAGCCCCCACCGCGACGTCTATGAGATCGTTCCGATCACGGCGCTGTGCGCGTTGCAGATTCTGGAGCCGAAGCTCGAATTCGTGGGCACCACGCGCGGCAAGGTGCTGTGGATCATCCTGAAGCTGCTGTTCTGCTACGCATTGATCGGGTTCACGTTCGGGCTGACCAGCAGCTATTACTGGCTTCTGCTGCTGCCGGTGATCTCCGCCGGCACGTCGCTCGGGGTGCTCGGCACGCTGATCTTCATCGTACTGTCTTGCGGCGCGTACCTGTCGTTCCTAGGGTTCATCGATTGGGACCGGTATGTCATCGAGCTGCAGGACAAGCGCGACGTGGCGTTGCGCGTCATTCTGCTGGCAGTGGCCGGCAACCTGACAAATACCCTGGCCGAAGCGTTACGGCGGCAATTCGCCAAGACCAAAGCGGTGGCGGAGCAACTTGCCGAAGCCAATCGCAACCTGCAGCAAGCCGAAGAGGCCGTGCGCCGGTCGGACCGGCTAGCCGCGCTCGGCCAGCTTGCGGCAGGCCTGGCGCACGAGTTGCGCAATCCGTTGGGCACCATCCGCGCCTCCGCCGAGATGCTCACCCGCAGCGTCGCCGCGGAAAACGAGGTGGCGCGCGAAGTGGCTGGCTTCATTTGCGAGGAAGTGGACCGCACCAATTCGCTGGTGACGCGCTTTCTGGATTTTGTGCGGCCGCTCGAATTGCGGCCCGCGAAGGCGGACCTGGCCCAGGTGCTCGACCGCTCCGTCGCCATGGTGGAACGCGAAGCCGCCGCCCGCGAGGTGACAGTTTACAAGAACTACTCGCCGGACATCCCGCCGTTCCCGCTGGACGCGGAGCTAATGGAGCGGGTCTTCTACAATCTGCTGGCCAACGCCGCGCAGGCCACGGCTCCCGGCGGCGCGGTGACCGTGAAGACGCGCCCGGCGGGCGGCAACGCCGAGATTTCGATAATCGACCGTGGTGAGGGCATCGATCCCAAACTGATCAACACCATCTTCAATCCCTTTTTCACGACCAAACCCGATGGCGTGGGTCTGGGGTTGGCCATCTGTTCCAAGATCGTGGACCAGCACGGCGGCAAGATCGCGGTCGAGAGCGAGCCGGGCAAGGGCAGCGTGTTCCATGTATATTTGCCCATGGTGGAGGCCACATCCGGCTCGAAACTAAAAGACTGAGCCTCTGTCACTGGGAAGCGGACGACTGGCTGGAATTCCGCGCCATCGCCGCCGATCCGGACGTGGTTCGCTACATCGGCGATGGCACGCCTTGGCCCGAGGAGCGCTCCCGGCAGTTCGTCGAGCGCCAGATCGCGCTGTTCCACGAGCGCGCTTTCTGCCTGTGGAAGCTGTTGCCGCGGCTGCACGGTCTGCACGATGAAAGCGGCGGCTTGATCGGGTTCTGCGGGTTGCAACCCTTGCCGGAAAGTGAGGAGATCGAGATCGGCTGGTGGCTGGCGCGCGACTGGTGGGGCCGCGGCCTGGCCACCGAAGCGGCGCGGGCCGCCCTGCGCGACGGCTTCGAACGCGCGGGCTTGCGGCGCATCGTAGCCATCGCCCAGCCGGCCAACACGGCTTCCATTGGCGTTATGCGAAAGCTCGGGATGCGCTTTGAGCGGATGACGCAGTCGCGTGGGATTCCCGTGGCCATGTATACGTGCGCCGCCTGAAAACCGGCGTCCCGCCGATCGCTTATCCTGGGTGGAATGGAGTACTTCTTCGCCTGCCCATATTGCTGGGAGCGGATATCGATGGTGTTGGACACCTCGGTGAAGAGCCAAGTCTATGTGGAAGACTGCGAGGTTTGCTGCCATCCGATCGAAGTGCGCTACACGGTAGAAGATGAGGCAGTCTGCGCCTTTGAAGCCAGCGCGGTCGAGTAAATCTAACCCTGGACCGTAGGTGGATTTGCCGCGAGTTTTCGTCCTGGTCGGAGAACTTTATGGGACCACGCCGCCGTACTCCGCCGCAAAGGCACGGAGGGCAGGCCGGCTAAACCAACTCCCGCAAATCCCCCACCCAATAATCCGGCGCCCACTTCGCCAACTCGTCCCCCTTCCCGTACCCATACCGCACCGCGCAGGTTCGCACGCCAGCCCGCCGGCCGGCTTCCATGTCCGCGGGCGAATCGCCTACGAACAGACACTCCTCCCGCCGGGCGCCGAGCGCAGCCAGCGCGACCAGCACAACGTCGGGCGCGGGCTTGCAGGGAAATCCATCGGTGCCTTGCACATGGTCGAAGTATTGGATCAGGCCGAATTGCTCCAAAATCGCGCGCGTGGTCGGCGATCCCTTCGTGGTAGCCGTGGCCTTGCGTCCGCCCAGCGCGGCCAGCGCTTCGGCTACGCCTGGATACAGCCTGGTTTGCAGATGGCCGCGCGCCAGATAGTTGGTCCGGTATTGCCGAATCAATCCGTCGATCTGCTCCGTGGAATAATCGGGGTAAACGTCGGTGAACAGATCGATCAGGTGCAGGCCGATGAAGCCCTTCATGTACTCGAACGAAACGCTGCGGGCGGGCGGCTTGAGCGCCAGCACCTGCTCGACCGCGCCACAAATGTCCTCGGCGCTATCGAGCAGGGTGCCGTCGATATCGAATAGATAAACGGGGAAGCGCGGGATCACGCCGGCTGCGGCCGCTCGCCTTCTGAGAGCCCCGGCAAGCGCCGGGCGGGTTCCGGACGCAGCACTTGCTGCGTGCCATCGGGAGTGTCCTTGGGCGGCTTGGCGGCGATCTGCGGCAGCGTGTCGCCCCTGATAATCTGCATCACTTCGTTGCCATCCAGGATTTCGCGCTCCAGCAGCGCTTCGGCGATCCGCACCAGCGCGTCGGAATGCGCTTCGATGATTTTCAGCGCGGTATCGTAGCCGCCCTGCACCAGCTTCTTCACCTGCTCGTCGATGCGGATGGCGGTCTCTTCGCTGTAGTCGCGGTGCTGCGCGATCTCCCTACCCAGGAAGATCTGCTCTTCCTTCTTCCCGTAGCTCAGCGGGCCGAGGTCGCTCATGCCCCACTCGCAGACCATTTTACGCGCCATTTCGGTGGCGCGCTCGATGTCATTGCCCGCGCCCGTGGTCATGTGGTGCATGTAGCGCTCTTCGGCGATACGGCCAGCCATCAGGATCGCGAGGCGCGCCTCCAGATATTCCTTGTTATAGGAATGCTTGTCGTCGATGGGCAACTGCATGGTTACGCCCAGCGCCATGCCGCGCGGAATAATGGTGACCTTGTGCAGCGGGTCGGCATCTGGGATGGTAGCCGCCACTAGCGCGTGGCCCGCCTCGTGGTAGGCCGTATTGCGCTTCTCGGCATCGCTCAGGATCATGGACTTGCGCTCGGCCCCCATCAGGATTTTGTCCTTGGCCAGCTCAAAGTCGATCATCATGACTACCTTCCGATTCTGCCGGGCGGCATTCAAAGCGGCCTCGTTCACCAGGTTGGCGAGGTCCGCGCCTGCCAGGCCCGGCGTGCCGCGGCCCAACACGGAAAGGTCGACATTGTCGCCCAGAGGGATCTTCTTGGTATGCACACGCAGAATCGCTTCGCGGCCCCCCACGTCGGGAAGGCCCACCACTACCCGGCGATCGAAGCGGCCGGGACGCAGCAGGGCCGGATCCAGCACATCGGGACGGTTCGTGGCGGCCACCAAGATCACGCCTTCGTTGGATTCAAACCCGTCCATTTCAACCAGCAACTGGTTGAGGGTTTGCTCGCGCTCGTCGTGCCCGCCGCCCAGTCCTGCGCCACGATGGCGGCCGACGGCGTCGATTTCATCGATGAAGATGATGCAGGGAGCGTTCTTCTTGCCTTGCTCGAACAGGTCGCGCACGCGGCTGGCGCCCACACCCACGAACATCTCCACGAAGTCCGAACCGGAGATGGAGAAAAACGGCACGCTGGCCTCGCCCGCGATAGCACGCGCCAGCAGCGTCTTGCCGGTCCCGGGAGGGCCGATCAGCAGCACGCCCTTGGGAATGCGTCCGCCCAGCTTCTGGAACTTCTGGGGCTCGCGCAGGAATTCGATAATCTCCTGCAACTCCTCCTTGGCCTCTTCCACGCCCGCGACGTCCTTAAACGTGACTTTCTTCTGTTGCGTGGAATGCAGGCGCGCGCGGCTCTTGCCGAAGCTGAGCGCTTTGTTGCCGCCGCTCTGCATTTGCCGCATCATGAAGATCCAGAACGCCAGCAGCAGGATGAAAGGCGAGGCTTGCACCAGTAGCGAGAACCAGGGATTGGAGTTGGTGTCCTTAATTTCGACCTTGACGCCATTCTGCTGGAGCAGATCGTAAATAGCCGGATAATTGGTGGGGATGAGCGTGCGCAGGCCTTTATCGGTGCCCACATACATACCGTGGACTTCGTTGCCGGCGATATTCACGTCATGGACCTTCTTGTCTTTGACCTGGTCGATGAAATCGGTGAATGCGATCTGGTCCTCTGTAGGGTGCTTGCCCTGGCGGACAATAGTCCACAAAAGCACCGCCAAACAGATCAGAACCACCCAAAAAATTGCTGTTTTAATGTTAGAATTCACGAAACCTCCCACCGCTCACGCCCACGGGGTCAGCCACTAATAGGATAGACGTTCGAAACATGCCAGTCGATTCCAAATACGTTACGCTCCGCTTTCCCGGATGCCCAGCACTTGGCCGGAGCCGGGATTGGCGGCGAAGCCGGCTGCCGGACCGAAGCGGCGCGCCCACAGGATCGCGTCACCCATGGTAACAACAGGCCAATGACGGCGCTCCCACAACGGAACGCGCGCTTGTTGGAACAGGACTTTTATCTTCTCCGCCCCTGAATGTCCTACTGGCTGGTACTGATCACCGGGCCGCCAGTTCCGAACTTCCAGGGAACCGGAGATCCGATTCCAGTCCAAACACCCCACAAATCCATTATATACGCCATCCAACGTTTCCGTTAGGTTCGTATTTTCAAATAGTTCGGTATGTACTACCACCCTTTGGCCAGGCAACCGGACGGCGCCGGGCACCGGTAAGGGCAGGCGATAGTTGCGGTTGTCCAGATTATGGAGTGCCGGCGGGGCAATCCGCAGCCAACCGAACGAGCGAAAAACATCGAGTCCGGGGATCTGTATGCGGCCATGGCCTTCGGCCGAAGCGGCCAATTCCAGAACGCCCGCCAGATGCTCGAAGCTCACGCCGCGCAGATCGCCCTTGGCCCATTCGACCGCGCGGCGGACGAGCCGGCGCGCCACCGCCAACGGTAGCGCGGCGAGCGGATCGACCTGCATCAACACGGCGGGCGGCTCGAAGATCAGGTGTGCCGGCGTCAGGCGGACAAGTTCGGATTCCCAGTAAGCCTCCTCCGCCTGAGCCCAGTCGGCTGTGTGCGCCAGGGTTTCGGCCATGGCGGGATTCCAGTCGCGGGTCAATTGCGGCAGCAGTTCGTGCCGGATGCGATTGCGGGCGAATGCGGTGCTGGCGTTGGTGGAGTCGTTGCGCCAGGCGATGCCGCGCGCGCGCAAATACCGCTCTATCTCGGCGCGATCGACTTCGATCAGCGGCCGGACAATGCCGTCGCCGGTGACCGGGCGGATGCCGGCCAGCCCGGCGCTCCCGGAGCCGCGCAGGAAACGGAAGAGCACGGTCTCGGCCTGATCGGAGCGGGTATGGCCGGCGGCGACGCGGTCGACGGTTCCGGCTTGCGTCAAACGCTTGAAGAATTCCAGGCGGACCGCGCGCGCCGTTTGTTCGAGATTGTCGCCCGTTTCGCGGCATAGCGCCGCCACGTCGGTCACCTGCAATTCGAAGCGCAGATCCAGCGTGGCGGCCAGATCGCGGACGAACGCGGCATCCTGGCGGGACTCTTCGCCGCGCAGCGTGTGATCCAGGTGCAGCACGGTCAGGCGCAGATCCCAGCGCGGGGCGAGATCTCGCAAAACGTGCAACAGGCACACAGAGTCGGCGCCTCCGGAGACCGCCACACCTACGCGCTGGCCCTCCTGAAACATGCTATAACGGGTGATAGTTTTCGCGACTTGCTCGATCATTGCCGGCCGTTATTCATATTCTAAGCCTCGGCGAGGAGGCATCTAACCAAGTGACAACTGAAGCAATTCAACTGGCTGCCAACATTCGTCTGTTATTGATGGATGTGGATGGCGTGCTGACCGACGGCAAGTTGATTAACGTGCCGGATGCATCGGGCAATATGGTGGAGACCAAGGGCTTTGATTCGCAGGACGGCATCAGCCTGCAGTGGATGAGTTGGAAGGGCATCGCCACCGGGCTGATCAGCGGCCGCGTCTCGCCGGCCACCGCCGAGCGCGCGAAGCAGTGCAAGTTCCGCTACGTCTACCAGGGACACATCGAGAAGATCCCGATCCTGGAAGAGATTATGGCCGACGCGGGTCTGGCCAAGGAGCAAGTGGCGTACATCGGCGACGATTTGACGGATGTGGTGGTGATGCATCGCGTGGGGTTGGCCATCGCCACCGCGAATGCGCGCCCGGAGGTGAAGGCACACGCGCATTACGTGACATCGGCACCGGGTGGCAGCGGGGCGGTGCGCGAAGTGGTGGAGTCGATCCTGAAGGCGCAGGGGTATTGGGAAGAGATTCTGCGGAAGTATGAGGCGGAATCCCGGTAGAAAGTCTGGTATGATGCTGGTAGCGGAGCCGGTCGTGCGAGACCGACCCCGCAATGGCGCCTATCGCTGGCCCTTACGGGGCCATACGATCAGTACCATTAACCGACCGATAAGTCTCAGCCGGAGTACCAACAGTAGGATCATAAGCGATCCCCCTTTCCGCTTCGCG
>Ga0182018_10001390_pt1 | contig 27601 bp, 19 predicted proteins | sample 812P2MmetaG_FD_120490 | JGI IMG/M metagenome (GOLD analysis project Ga0182018, IMG submission 120490) | Permafrost microbial communities from Stordalen Mire, Sweden - 812P2M metaG | ecosystem: Environmental > Terrestrial > Soil > Wetlands > Permafrost | place: Sweden: Stordalen | collected...
TGTCCTGCGACTCGGCTGGCGATCGAAAGCGAACGACTCTGCCCCGGACGCGCATTTGACCTTGATAATCATGAAATACTCCTGACAACAGTTTCATGGTGATGCTCTTGCCAGCGCCATTCTTACCGATCAAGCCGTGAACTTCCCCAGGCCACAGGTCGAAATCGAGGTCGTCTAAAACAGTGACGCGGTCGTAACGCTTGGTTACACCACGTAACTCAAGAACGGGAAGATTCGCAGCAGGATTCATCAGAATTGCAAGAAGGAAAGTTACAAAAGAAAGTGTTCTTCCATAAACAGAAGGCCATCTGCGTTCTCACGCGTAACCACCGGCCCGTCCATCAGAATATATTTAGGTATGCCCTTAGTGCCAGTGGAGGTCATTGCGCCTACCAGTAGAGCTCCCCAATGGATACGACATGCTGGGTTACGTACTGAGGTCAGTAGAACGCCGTCTCTCACGGCTCTAATCGCTTCTGGCATGGCGTCGACACTACCTAGCTTGATGCTCCCTTCTCGTCCTGCATTACGGATAGTTTTGGCAGCTGCCAGGGCCATATCATCATTGTGAAAGTACCCAGCGTCGATTTGCTGGTATTGCACCAGATAGTCTTCCCATAGTCTCGCCACTTTATCGATATCCCAGTCTGCTGTGTCATCTGCAATCACCCGGATATTCGGATATCTTGCCAGCGCCTTTCTAAAACCTTGCGCACGTCGTTGCGCCCCTGTATGCCCTAAAGCTCCCTGGGTTTGAATGACGTTCCCCCGCCCTCCAATTGCTTGAAAAAGAGTTTCGGCTACGACTTCACCCATGTAGATGTTGTCCGGCTCCAGGAAAGAAGTGGCACCGATGTCATTCTTTGAAATCAACGTACCCATCTGCACTACAGGTATATTCTTGGCGATCATCGTGGAAACAGGATCGACCAAGGTATCAACGCACAGAGTCTCGATGGCCACAAAGTCCCATGTGCCGGTAGCCATGTCTTCTATCGCTTCGCGCTGCACGTCAATGTTCAAGCCGCCGTCAAACCAGGTAACATCAATTCCAAACCATTTTCCCCACAGTTCTGCGGTCTCTTTGCCCGAAGCACACCAGGTAGATCCAAGACCCCCATTTGACAGAGCCGCCTTTAGCTTTCGGCCAAAGGGGAGGTCGGCACGACCGGCTCCCTGCGGCTTTGTCCCCGCAGGTGACCTGTGGCATCCAGCGAGCAGACCTAATCCCAGTGTCGCCGCAGCGGTAATAAGCCCTCTTCTGTCCAGTGGGCTGGTGGAGGTCGAACATGTTACTTCACTGCGGTCTTGATCTTTTCGGGGCGCCATGAACCGACATTCCCACAGACTTCTTCATCTTGTTTCGGGAGAATCATCTGCTTCCAACATCACCAGAATACAACGCTCCGCGAGTCGCCAGAGGCTAGAACGTAAGTCTCGCCAAAGTTTTCGGTAACGAAGCGGCCGACCGGAGTCGGCCAATATTACTAAACAGTAAAGTCAAAATCCACTCTAAAAAGAGTCGTCGCCTCACCGTTGTTATAGCCCATTTCCTCCATCAGAATAAGAACTTCAATCCAAACTGTCCCTCCCGCGCAAACCCAACACCGAGACTTTTTCCGAATAGGGAGAGGGCAGCCCCGGTGACGATTCCTGTCGCCCCTTGCACGCTTGACATCGGCCAAAGAGCCTGGATCTTGCGGTACCAAACCACCGCCAGGTTTCCTTCATACAATTTAGTCAGTTCTCCACTTTCGGCACCGCCCATGTAGCAGACTTGAAATTTCGGCCCTCTGACTTCGTATAAATCTTGGTTTGGTTATTTCTTGAATTAACCACCGTGAAACTTCCGTCTGCTGGCGCGGATACTTTGATGTAGTGTCCTGAGTCCGGATTTTCCTCCGGGTTCGCAATGCGCGCCTCCGCGACATTGTGCTCATTGCCGCCATTGACCGCATAGTGCAGCTGCCACAAATCCTCCAGCCCGGGAGAATCGTGAACGATTTGCCAAGCCGCCGGATTTCCACCTTCGCGAGCGCCATTGTCCATGATGGCTACCCGCGGGTGGAGAGCCCAGACCATTGCCTTGGAATTGGATTCTGAGAATCCATGATGTGAAACCACAAACAGGCCCACCGTCCCGACCAGATTCCTGGGGCAGAACAGTTCCAGCTCTTTCTTTCGCGTGAGGTCACCGAGATCGATTAAGCGGAATTGCCCGTAGATGATGAGGATCCCCACAGAACGCGCATTTTCGCCTGGGTCGGTAGGCGGTTCCGGGTCCAGCCCACAGTACGAATTTGCTTCTCCCGCTCCCGGAAGAGGTTCGCTGATGTGTGCGCCAGCTGCGGATAGAACTTGCACCTTGATTCCCTTCAATGGAATCGTGTCCCCTGGTTTCACGATGATACGGTGGGAGTTCGCCACCACCTTGAGATACGCATAGTCCTCGCGCGGGGCTTCAGCATCCTGGAGGTTGGGTCCGTGGTCCACGAAGGTACCGATCTTCATGCGCTCGGACAACTGTGGCACGCCGCCGACGTGGTCGCGGTGGTAATGGGTGATGAGCACGTAGTCGATCTTCTTGATCCCTGCCGTTTTGGCGGCAGCCACGATCCGGTCGGCATCCCGACCATTGAAGCCGGGCCATCCCGTATCAATCAGCAGGGACTGGCCGGACGGCGTGACGATCAGAGTAGCCTGTCCCCCCTCGACGTCGATGGCATAAGTCTGGAGTGGCTTCGATCTGGCGTGGCCCGAACCAAGGAGCGCGACGAGACAGAGGCCAATGACGGAGATCCGCGGTACACGTAGCATCACGCAAGCCCTCATCTATTCATTCAGTGCGACCGGCCCGGCAGGATGAATGATGACCTTGCAAGCTCCCTCACCGCGCTGAGAGCACTCAAAGGCGGCCCGCACATCTCCGAGGACGAAGGAATGGGTCACGATGCGATGCAAGGGTATCTGCTCGCTCATTGCAGCGGCCTGTTGGAAATCTTCGCGCGCATAGACGCGGGATCCGACAATCGAAAGTTCCTTGAAGTTGACCGCCTGCATGTCGACAGCAACGGGTTTCTTGAAGACGCCTATATTGACGATGGTTCCGCGGCACCGCACCAAGGCCGTCATGTCGCGCGCGGTGTCCGGCGCCCCTGCGCATTCGAAAACAATATCAACACCGTCGCCGTCCGTGACAGCGTTCGTAAGCTCTTTGAGGTCCTCCCCCGCCGCGACGGTGCGCAGCCCCAACTCTTCGGCAAGTTTCAAGCGCGACGGAAGAATGTCACAGATCATCACTTGGGAAATGCCGCGGGAGCGTGCAACTAAGGCAGTAAGAATACCGATGGTGCCGGCTCCTATGACGACTGCGGTAGTTGCCCCTTGGATGGGTGCGCGTGAAACTCCGTGGACCGCGACAGCCAGCGGTTCCACCATCGCTCCACGCACCGGTGGCAGACCCTGGGGCAATTTGAGCAGGCTGCTCACCGGCAACTTTACGAACTCGGCCATGCCGCCATCCACGTCGAATCCGAACAGTTGGAGACGCCGGCAAACATGAGAATTGCCGGTGCGACAAACAAAGCATCGGCCACACGAGATCAGCGGGTAGGAAGTGACGAGGTCTCCAACCGCGAGATCGGTTCGGGTGCTGCGGATCTCAACAATGGTGCCGCAGAACTCGTGGCCGATGGTGAGAGGTGCTTTGGCCCGGGGATGCGTCCCAGCTACGATGGAAATGTCGGAACCGCAAAAACCACACGCGGAAACCTTGACCAGTGCCTCTTCGTCAGCTATTTGTGGCAGCGGTACCCGAACAGCTTCCACGCGCATTGGCCCTAAATATCTAGCGGCCAGCATAGTCTGCATAAAATTGTTGTCCTTTCATATGGGGCTGTTAGCTGCCATCCAGTACTAAAATTGCGCCAGCAAAAGAGCTGGAATCGTCGCTTGCCATGCAGGCAAAGAATTTCGATACTTCGTCCATATTGGCGATGGCCCCATGGGATGGGCGTTCCGCAGCAAGGCCCAACAAGGGTCCAGATTACTGGAGGCGTTGGCGGAGTTGTGTCTGATGCGTGTATCCACCACCGCACAAGCGATGGTGTTGATGCGGATAACGCATTTCGTCTACCCAATGCCATTCGCTCGTCATCTGGTGCAATGCACCTTTCGAAAAGGAATGGGCTCTTTGGCGAGAGCCTTCTGATGCCCCTGCATGTAAACGACATGGGTCTGCATAAACTCGTAGAGGCCATGCTTACCATCTGCACCGCCCATTCCGCTCTTCCTCCAACCCGCGTGGAAACCCTGCATTGCTTCGAAATGTTCACCGTTGACGTAGGTCTCGCCAAAGCGAATTTCGCGGCTCACCTTCAGCGCGACGTTGAGATCGCAGGTATAAACGGAAGAGGTGAGTCCATAGTCAGAATCGTTGGCATAAGCAATTCCCTCATCGAGGTCGCTGAACGTCATGACCGGCAGAACTGGGCCGAAGATCTCGCGGCGCATGATCTCCATTTCCTGGCGGCAATCCACAATTACAGTCGGTTCGTAGAAATAGCCCGCATCGCCTCGACCCCTTTTTCCACCCGTGACAATAGTGGCGCCAGTGCGGACGATTCCTTTGAACACCGGACTCGCAGCAATACCCACGCGGCTACGTGGCGACCAGATTGTGATGACCGGCAAACTCGGATCCGACCTCACATTCTTTGGTTCGCGAGAACTAAAGGCAGCAATTGCGGCGCAGTACCGGAGATGTAATTCATTGGTGAAGTAAATATTGGATTTATTGCCAAATTTGTGCACCTTTTATTTACTATGAAAATAAAGTGCTTGACATCAGCATAGCTCTTTCTGGTAGTCTCGCCTATCGAATTTCTGCTGGCAAGGGGTGGACGGAGTTAAAGGGTGTCGTTGTTATAGGTTAAGGACGATTCTCTCGCCCGCTTCCATGCAGTCATACCGCGGAGTCTGACGAATAGGATCAAGCTTCGTGGCTCAGGTCGATTTCGGTGACAAGCCAGTATCAGGTGAGGGCAGAAGGTGACCGCTCACCAAACGGAGCCAACAAATCGCAATAACTCGCTCGGGGAAATCGGAGGATAAGGATGAACCGGCGCAGCTTCGTGTTCAATTGTACCTCTGCGATTCTTGTAAGCACCGGTCGGCTTCAAGCATGGGATGCGTTTCCTGGCACGACAGACGCGAAGAATGAGAGCCACTATGAGTCGCTTTTAGGAAAGCCAGTTGACCTGGCAAGCCTGGGTACTCTGCAGTCTTGGACTAGTCCAGAATCTACCTACCTGATTCAGAAGTCGTTGGCAGCCGATGCCAAGGGAATGCTGAAATTGCTCGACTTCCCCTGGAGAGAGCAACAATTCGACATTGGCGTGGAGTGGCCAGAGTTTCGGACCGTCGATAAGGTCGTCGTCAAGTTTGCTACCGAGCAAAAGGTCCCAGCGCATGGATTTGCTCGCGTGGAATATTGGAAAGGTCTTACCACTTTGCAGGGCCAGTGGCAAGCATTGGAGGATGGCAAGTACTTAGGTATCCAGACCAAACGAGACGGTGGAACCTGGGAATATTCATTTCCCGCAATCAGGACCTGCAGAATTCGGCTTTTCTTGCAAAATCAAAAGGAAGTCGAGATAGCGGGTTTCGAGGTTTACGGATCTTCCCGATGGAAGTCGGGAGAAGTGTGCATTGAATGGGGTCATTCCAAAGAGGAACAGAATTGCGACGGGTGGCTAGAGAGTTACAACGGTCGAGTTGCTAAAGTCGAGCCACTCAGCGGTACCACGATGAGTGGACCGCTAAAGTGGTCTTCCATCGCTGGCAATGGGAAGCTCGGCGGAATTGTGGCAACGGTACTCTACACCTGGGGAATGGACGTCGACAGAACGGTCCTGACAGTCCGTTGTGCAGCAGGGGATTATTCGTTTCTGCCCGGAGAAATTCTGGAGGACCAGCCAATCGACATTCCCGACTGCGGCGTCTACCTTCGAAATAACGCTGTCAGTTTGACAGCAACTGAGTTCAGAGCACGCAATGCAGAAAGATATCGTATTCACGACGCCGTAGCGCGCCTTCCGGAGCAAACGCTCGAGAATGCGAAGAAGCACATTCACGCCAGGCGAGTGAGCCTCTCTTTTATTGGAGTGGATTCGAATAACCAAAAATTCGGGATAGCTCCTGATGGCCATTTGGTAGTTGGATATGGTGATCCGAGTTTCGGGAAAGCCATTCGAGCGCAATTCGGAGTCTTCTTTGATACTACCGGCGATCCAATGCTTTTTCAGAAGCCCACGCTTGTGGGCAAGAATCTCTTTGAAGATGAGGAGGCAAAGCATCAGGAATTGGAAGAAGGCTGGCTGCCAATCATTGTCACGAAGTGGAGCGAGAATGATCTGACATTCGAGCGTACCGACTACGCGGTCCTTTCGGGGCTGTCCGACGGTCTTGACGAATCCACGTTGCGGGGAGATGAACCCGCCTCGATGATTTCTCGCCTAAGAATCAAGAATGACTCTCCGGTCCCACAAGTGGCGCAATACTATGTAAAGCCATGGAAACCCGCGGAAGGCAGGTCGCTAAGAAAATACGCTGATGTATCTCTAATTCCTGAATATTCCTTACCCTCGGAGATGCCTTACGGCGCCATCCCGCCAGACATCCAGAACGCCTGGACCACAATCCTCCGCGAGGATATTGCGGTGGTGCTTGATCAAGATCGCGAAATGGCCATCTGCCACTTCGATACGCATGGAAGAGGTTCGTTGTCCTTGGACTCCAGCTTGGGGGCCGCGAAGTTCTCGGAAGTAATACATCCCGGGGAACAGATTAGCCTGGATCTTGTAATATCCGGTATGCCCTTGCCTCTTGCCGATGCTGCGCAATTACGCCACCTGGATTATGACCGTCTGCATGGAATTACCGTGAACTACTGGAAGAAACTGTTGGCAGCGGGAATGAACGTAGAAGTTCCCGATAGCTACATGCAAAATCTCTTTAATGCCAGCGTCCACCATTTCCTTTTGGTGCAGACGAAGGATGCAAAACGCAATGAGAACTATCCAAACACGGCGATGTTTCGCTACGGGAGCATCGGCTCTGAAAGCAGTCCAATTATGCAAGCGATGGACATGCTTGGAATGCATGGTCGCGTTCAAAACTGCCTCCGGGCATGGTTGTCGACCCAAGGCGACACCAAACCCGAAGGCGCCTATTTTTCAAAAGAAGGAGGTTTTTATAACTTCTGGCCTAACTTGACTGTTGACCAAGGCGCAGTTTTGTGGGCACTAGCCGAACACTACCTTTATACACGCGACAAACAATGGCTTTCCGCGGTTGCCAAACAGATTGTGGATGGGTGCGATTTCATCATTCGAGAGCGTCGACGACTCATGGAACAGTCCGCTGGCGAAAAGAAGCCTCTGCACTACGGATTGGCGCCGGCGGGTTGCCTCGCCGACAGTCGGGACTGGGAATACAGCTTCATGTTGAATGGTTATTTTTACCTTGGGCTGAAGAAATCGGCCATAGTGCTTCAAGATGTAGACACGAACAATGCTGCACGAATAGGGGCCGAGGCAGAAGACTATCTTCAAGCGATTCGCCGGGTCCTGAAAGAATGTGTGGCAATTTCCCCGGTCGCTCGCCTTCGCGATAATACGGGTGTTCCCACCGTCCCCTCATATCTTGGACTGCGCGGCTTCAGTAGTGACCTAAAAGACTCGGTCGATCCCGATGCCCGCCATGCCTACGTCTACGACTCTACGCTCGGCCCGCTTCACTTGTTGAAAAGTGAAGTCGTCGAATCGGACAGCCCGGAGGCGGATTGGATGTTGAATTGCCTCGAGGATCGTTTTTTTATGTTCTCACCGCCGCTGCTGCAATCGCGCGTAGACCTGGGCCAGCTCGGTACCGATTGGTTTGATCTTGGCGGTTTTGAGAAATTGCAGCCCTACTACGTGCATTATCAAGATGCCTATCTGCAGCGTGACGAGATCCCGAATTTTCTACGAGGATTTTTTAACACATTGCTGACCATTGCCGACCCTATGACCCTAACCTTCCAGGAAGAGCTTGACGAGGATGGAGGTGAACCGCATAAGACTCACGAAGAAGCTTGGTTCTTTCATCAGTTCCGTTTCATGCTCGTCATGGAAAAGAAAACGGATCTTTTCTTGGCGCGAGGGACGCCTCGAGAATGGCTGCAACATGGGAAGCGGATTGTCGTGAATCAGGCGCCAACCTACTTTGGGACTTTGTCCTACTCGATCCAGTCTCGCGAAAGAGAAGGGGAAATCGAGGCCAGAGTTGTTCCCCCGAACAGACAGCGTCCAAGGGCCCTGTATCTCCGGCTGCGCCATCCAGAAAAGGCAAAGATAAAACAGGTGACAATGAATGGTCGTCCATGGACCCGATTCGATCCCGAGAAGGAGTGGATAGAGGTTCCGGTGGACGTGAGCGAGGTGGCTGTTGTTGCAAAGTATTGACTTCGGCGAAGCCCCCACAAAATGACTAAAGGAATCGTTCTCGCACTATTGGCCGCGACGCTTTATGGCGTTCTTGGAGTTGCCTTCGAGCTTGCGGCTAAGAGGGAATATCCCAAGTGGGATTTCATGATGTACAAGCAGCTTTGTGGCACGCTTTTGGGACTGGCCATGGTTCTGGTTCTGCGGGTGCCGCTTATTGAGCCACACATCTTGGTGTTGGCACTCGTCGGCGCCGTCGCCTATCTCGCTACGTTGTGGGCTTATCTTACCGCGTCCCGCGAACGGGATATCGCAGCAAACTGGACCATACTTAATCTCTCCGTCGTCGTGCCGGTATGCCTCTCGATCTTTTACTTTCATGACGCATTCTCATACTCGAAGGGGGTAGGTTTCGGTTTCACTGTATTGGCTATCCTTCTTATCGGCGGCCTCGGGGCAAAGAAAGTTGATTTCAGTCGCGGATGGGTACGCTGGATCGCAGTCGCCTTTCTCCTGAACGGTTGGTTTGTCATACTACTTCGCTTCGTACCGGCAAAACTTGGTGCACTGTTTACATTCTACTTCTACGGTCTCAGCGCGATCATAACGATTCTGTATAAGGTGATCGTGCGAGAAAACTTCAGCCGGCAGAAAGGCATTTACTGGGTAGCTGCACTTGGGGCAGTCACTCATTGCTCGGGGATTATGCTCACGATTGTGGCCCTCTATGTCGTCGGACAGGTGAGTGCCCAGGCAGGTCTCATAGTCTACCCCATTACGAATGGACTACCTATCGTTACGGGTGTCGTAATAGGCAGCTTCGTGCTTCGGCAGATGGTAACAACGCGCGAAAAGTGGGGGATCGCCTGCGGTGTCGTCGCTATGGCCCTTCTCTCGTGGGGTTAATAGTTTCACGCTTGTACAAGCGAGCGCCCATCCGCGGGTTTGTCCCTCGCGAAATCCGTTTTCTGCAAGGATCGGGCGAGGAGACTTCTGGAGATCGGTAGGTAGTGATGAAGCGGCCGCCCATCCGCGGGACAACAGTGGGGATTGTGGCGAACCCGGCCTCTGGGCGCGATGTCCGGCGACTCGTGGCGCATGGTTCCGTGTTCTCGATCGCGGAAAAGTGCAACATGATCGTGCGCCTGCTGGCCGCATTGGGTTCAACCGGCGTGGAACGGACGCTGATCGCACCGGATCGCGGCGGAATCGCCGAGCGCCTGCGGCGGGCCACCGACGTCGGCACCCTTAGTGAACTCAGCACACAAGCAGTATTTCTGGATATTCCAGTGGAAGATGGACCGATTGATACGGTTCACGCGATCGAACGCATGGTCGCCTTGGGCGTCAGTGCGATTGTGGTCCTCGGTGGCGACGGGACACAGCGGCTGGCGGCGCGCGCCTGTGGCGAAACACCGATTCTTGCGCTGTCTACCGGGACGAATAACGTATTCCCAGAAGTAAGGGAAGCGACCGTCGCCGGATTGGCCGCCGGGTTGGTGGCAACCGGCCGTGTCACCGCGGCCGATGCGACGGTGCGTAACAAGACGTTGTGGGTGGAACTTAAGGGCGGACGGCAAGAGATTGCGGTAGTGGATGTATCCATTTGCAGTGATGCGTGGCTCGGCGCAAGAGCCGTGTGGCGTCCCGAATCGATCAGCCAGATTTTTGTCGCCTTTGCCGAGGCGGACGCCATCGGGCTATCGTCGATTGCCGGACTGCTGCACCCCGTTTCGCGCACTGAAGCGTGCGGCCTGCGTGTCGATCTCGCGCCGCTCGAGACTGCGCGGGCGATTCTGCACGCTCCCATCGCGCCAGGCCTGGTGGTGCCGGTAGGGGTCGAGGCCGTATCAGAATTGCGTCCCGGAGAACGTCAGGCGGTGCGACTGGCGCAAGGAACCATCGCGCTCGATGGTGAACGCGAACTCGCTTTCACCGCGTGCGATCAGGTGACCGTGCGTCTTGACCGGCATGGGCCGCTCACGATTGACGTGGACAAGGCGATGGCCACCGCTGTCCGTGACGGGCTCTTTCTGGCAGAGAGGGAGTTTAGACACGAAGAGGAGGGAGTCGTACATGAAATTGGACAGGTCGGAGCTACTGCGAGCATATCGGACGATGAAGGTCATTCGGGAGTTCGAGGAACGGATTCACGTCGAATTTGCGACTGGCGAGATACCAGGGTTCGTCCATCTCTACGCTGGTGAGGAAGCCATCGCGACAGGTTTCTGCATGAATCTCGACCAGCGCGACAAGATCACGAGCACTCACCGGGGCCACGGGCATTGTCTCGCTAAAGGATGTGATGTGCACGGCATGATGGCCGAGATCTACGGCAAAAAGAGCGGTCTGTGTGCCGGCAAAGGAGGCTCTATGCACATCGCCGATCTTGCGAAAGGTATGCTGGGCGCCAACGGCATCGTGGGCGGCGGGCCGCCGCTGGCCTGCGGTGCCGCGCTCGCCGCGAAGAAGCTGCGGACCGGAGGTGTGGCGGTAACGTTCGTCGGCGACGGGGGCGCGAATCAGGGAACCACCCTCGAGAGCCTCAATCTCGCATCGATCTGGAAGCTGCCCTGTATCTTCGTCATTGAGAACAATGGCTACGCGGAAGCCACGTCTTGCAAGTACTCCGGAGCTTGCCACGATTTTGCCGACCGAGCGAATGGCTTCAATATGCCGGGAGTCACCGTCGATGGGCACGATTTCTTTGCGGTCTACGAAGTCGCCTCCGAGGCGGTGCGACGTGCTCGGGAAGGAGGGGGACCGACGCTGGTCGAGTGCAAGGTGAGCCGGTACTACGGCCACTTCGAGGGTGACGCGCAAAGCTACCGGGCGCCCGACGAAGTTAAGAGAATCCGTGAAGCGCGAGACTGCCTCACGAACTTCGCTCAGAAGGTGACTTCGGCGGGGCTGCTGACTCGCCCCGAACTCGAACAGATCGATGCAGAGGTGTTGGCTCTGATCGAAGATTCCGCTGGGAAGGCTAAGGCAGCACCCAAGCCGTCCGCGGTGGACCTTCTCACGGACGTATACGTTTCGTACTGAGACTCGGGAGGCGAGACCATGGATAGGAAAATCAGCTTTCAGCAGGCTATCAACGAAGCGCTAGCGCAAGAGATGGAACGCGACTCCAGGGTCATCGTGATGGGCGAGGACGTCGCAGGCGGAAGCGGCACGGACGGCAAGATGGATGCGTGGGGAGGGGTGCTTGGCGTCACCAAGGGACTTTGGGATAAATTCGGAGACCGCGTGATGGATACACCGATCACCGAATCGGCCTTCGTGGGCGCTGCTATTGGCGCGGCAACGACCGGACTGCGTCCTGTCGTGGAGCTGATGTTCGTCGATTTCATGGGCGTTTGTTTTGACCAGATCTTCAACCAAGCCGCAAAGTTCCGGTACATGTTTGGCGGAAAGGCGGTGACGCCGCTGGTAGTGCGCACGATGTACGGCGCTGGTTTCCGCGCCGCCGCGCAACACTCGCAATGTTTGTATCCACTCTTCACTCACATTCCAGGGCTGAAGTGCGCGATCCCATCGACTCCCTACGATGCCAAGGGCCTGCTGATCCAGGCAATTCGCGACAACGATCCGGTCATCTTTTTTGAGCACAAGCTGCTTTACTCGGTCCAGGGTGAGGTTCCCGAGGAGCCTTACGCGATCCCGTTCGGAGAGGCGCGTTTCATTCGCGAGGGCTCTGACGTGACGATCGTGACGCTTGGCCGAATGGTCCACATCGTCTCGGAGGCCGCGGACACGCTCGCCGCGGAAGGCTGCTCGTGCGAGGTGATTGATCTGCGAACCACGTCGCCCCTCGACGAAGACAGTATTCTCGGAAGCACCGAGAAGACGGGACGGCTGGTTGTGGTGGACGAGGCGTCTCCGCGCTGCAACATGGCCACTGACATATCGGCGTTGGTCGCGCAGCGCGCCTTCGCGTCCCTCAAGGCGCCAATTCGGATGGTTACCCCGCCGCACACGCCGGTACCCTTCAGCGACGTGCTGGAAGACCTGTATATTCCCGATGCTCGCAAAGTGGCCGATGCGGCTCGGGAAGTCGTGGGTTACAAGGCATGAGAGTGATTCATCCCCTGACTATGCCGAAGTGGGGTCTCTCCATGGCGGAAGGTAAGATTGGCGATTGGATCGCCCAGGAGGGGATGAGCGTCGAATCTGGCGTCGAGCTGGTGGAAGTCGAAACAGACAAGATCCTGAGTCCTCTCGAAGCGCCCGCTTCCGGCGTCCTGCGCCGTATCCTGGCCCGGAAAAATGATTTGGTGCCGGTCGCGGGCCTAATTGCGGTGATCGCGGATGCCACGGTTCCCGACGAGGAGATCGATGCGTTCATCGTAGACTTCAAAGCTCGGTTCGTGCCGGAGCAAACCGGCCAGGCGGATGCCGCTTCGTCAACCATCCAGGTTCAGGTTGGGGGACAGTCTCTATGCTATGTAAAGCGGGGAGAAGGCGAAGAGGCGGTCCTTCTGATTCATGGATTCGGAGGAGATCTCAAGAGCTGGCTCTTCAATCAGGAAGCTCTGGCGGATCAACTTGCTATCTATGCCCTGGACCTTCGTGGTCACGGCGGCTCCTCGAAGCAGGTTGGCAGCGGAACGTTAGACGAGTTCGTTGAGGACGTGCGTGGGTTTCTCGATTCTCTGGGTCTGCAAAAGGTACATCTGGTAGGCCACTCCATGGGCGGAGCTATCGCCATCAAGTTCGCTCTCGCCTATCCAGCTCGCGCATCCTCGCTGGTATTGATCGCGAGCGCTGGCCTGGGTTCCGAGATCGATGTCGAGTACATCGAAGGGTTCATATCGGCACAGCGACGAAAGGAGTTGTTGCCTCAGATCGAAAAGCTCTTCGCTGACCGGAAGCTCGTCACCCGCCAGCTGATCGAGGATGTGCTCAAGTTCAAGCGATTGGACGGCGTGGAGTCGTCATTGCGCACAATTGCGTCTCAATTCTGCATGGACGGACACCAAGCCCTGATCCTGCGCGATCAACTGAGCGCTTTGGCAATGCCCGCCTCCGTGATCTGGGGAGCGGAAGACCGAATCTTGCCGGTGTCACACGCGCGAGATCTACCGAGAAACCTTACGGTCCAGGTTCTCTCCGGCAGCGGCCACATGGTGCAGATGGAAGCTGCCACGAAGGTCAACCGGCTCATCGCCGGGTTCTGGCGGGAGTCGCAGGGCCAGCCTTAGAGATTCATGTTGCGCTGTTCCTGTGTGATTTGCGCGGCTATGTATCAGTTGCATAACTTCAGGGAGGCAGAACCGTGAATAATCGCCGCATTTTCCTGTTTCGGGAGGTGCCTACAGCATTCGCGTCGGCCACGGCCCTGTTGAAGTCCGTTTACGGAGCGCGCAGTACAAGACTGTTGGCCTGGCTGAGCGATGCCCCAGCGAACCGCGAAGGATCAGTTGACATCGCGCGCTTTGCCCGGGTCGTGACTTCGGATCCGACACGGATTGATGGTACTAGTAGCGGGCGCATTGAGGAGTATCACGCGAAGGATCTCTTCCTGGAAACGGCTCTCTCCCCTACCTCGGATGGCAGCTATGTCGTCCCCGTGACAGAAGACGGAATGGGTTCCATCGGCCTCGTCTGGTGTGAGCGTCGTCCGATCAAAAGCTTGGAGTTGCAGTTTGCTGATGCTGCCCGCACGCCTTCAGTGGATGGCGTCAAAGTACAGGTTTGGGTGGGCACAAACACGGTGGATGGGGCTGCCGACAGCTTCGACACGATTGTCGAAACCCTCTGGCAGGGACGTTGGGTAACATTGCCGGGGCCCATCGAACGTCAAAACGACCGCTGGCGCCTCGGGGTGGACTTGAAGGCTACTCCCGGGGCTCGCGAATCCGTACACAAGGTTCGCTGGATATTCCCCCCGTCCGCGGACAAAATCGGTATTCGCCGTCTCTGGACCTTTACGGACGATGTTTGGGACACTGCGGAGTTGCGGCTAGAGTTAGAGCACCCGGTTGCCGGTCAATACGGCGAGATCGATGTATATAACGGTGAAACGCTCGAGCCGATCCCTGCCACGCGCGTTACCTGGGATCTATCCAGGCCTCTCGGTCTGAAGTTGCAGTATGTAAAAAAGAATCCACCTCCCGGTTCGACGCGCACCTTGTTACGGTTTCGTCTTCCGACCGGCTCGTACTCGGTGGCCGTGAATGATGTCCTTCAGCACGAATGCGTCTATATTCCCCAGGCTGGGCTTTTCCTGGCCAGCGGTTCGGATCCGGTTTCTCTGGCTCAGTATCAAAAACAAATTGCAGGAAAGAAGACCGTCCTCGAGCGTGTCCGCGACATGCCCGACCAGACGCTCGCGCAGGCGATGGAGAAGGCGCATCATTCCATCCAGGATAGCGGGCCCATGCTTCTGTCGCTCGCCTGCGAGAACGCCAAGTTTATCCTCGAACCGGACGGCGCCGTTCTTATCGAATCTCACGGTACGGTTTCCGATGGGTTAGGCTCAACGTGGGGTGCGGGCAAGAATCTGGAGTTCACAACGCAGCTGCATGGGGGGTGGTTGCCGATACCAGTCCGAACTGCGCAAGATAGCGGCATAACCTACAGGCAGACCACGTTCGTGGTTCCTTACGGAAAGAACGATCCCTCGTCGCCTCTTGCTTGGCTAAACCGACAGCCCCTCGGCGTGGTGGAATACTGCATCGAAAACTCCTCGTCACGGCCCGCAGACGTCGCCCTTGAGCTCAGTGTGACCTCGGATTGGAAATATCTCGAGTATGGGTTGGAAGCACAGCGCAGCGCATGGCTGGCTGAGAAGCGCCCACGCCTTCCTTTAAAGTCTGTGTCTGGGGGCGCAGTCGCTCAGAGGGTTGGAAAGATTCTGGTTTTCCTCGACACGGGTGAGTCTTTCCCTCTGCGAACCACTGTTGAGGGCGACGTCTTGCGCCTGGAAGGCACATTGCCCCCGACGAAGCAAGCGAAGTGCTGGGCATACTTGCCGCGATGGGAGATGGATATTGAGGAGTGCTCCCAGCTCAGGGGCAGCGAAGACCTGCTGGCGGATGTCGCCGCTTACTGGGGGGACATCCTGCGATCCGGCACACAGATTGAACTGCCGGATCCCCTATTGATGAATATCATCCGCTCTTCGCAGGTCCACTGCCTGATCTCCTCCCGCAATGAGGGAGACGGCAAACGTATTGAGCAGTGGGGTGCCTCAACAACCTACCGGGGTTTGAATGCCCTCTATTATACCGTCCCTTCCATGGACCTCCTGGGATTCCACGACTTTGCCCACCGCGTGCTCGACTATTACATCTCCCGCTACACACCCGATGGCCTACTTTCAGACGGTTACACATTGGCGGGCATCGGTTGGAACCTGGAATTGATTTGGGATCATTATCTTCTCACCCGCGACATCGAGTGGCTGAGACAGATTTCGCCGCAAATGGAACGCGCCTGCTGGTGGATCATCCGGCAGAAAGAGAAGACCAAGAAGCTTGATCCCCAGGGGGACAAATTGCCAGAATATGGGCTCACGCCACCCGGGGTTACGGCTGATTGGAGCGCGTACGGTTACTACTTTTGCTTGGCCGGATACTTTTATGACGGCCTTCAGTCCGCTACCAAGGCGCTCAGTGAGATCAGTTATGAGGATATCCGCATGCTCCAAGAGCACGTTAAAGACTTTCACGCGGAAATCCTTAGGGCCTATCAATGGGCGCAGACTCGCATGCCTGTGAACCAACTCCAGAACGGCACCTGGGTTTTGCCTTATCCTTCCCAGGTTCCTCTTCCCGGGACCATGGGACTATTTTTCCCGGGCGAAGACGACAATCGTCCGCTCCTGGGTTGCTTCGACGTGGAGCTGGGAGCGTCGAATATGGTACCGCTGGGAGTGCTCGATCCGAACCGCCCGGATGTTCGCTGGATGCTGGACCATTTGGAGGATTTCTGGTTCCTCAACGAGGGCTGGCACGACTATCCCGCTGCTGTTTCAGAGAAGGACTGGTTCAATCTGGGGGGATTTTCCAAAGTCCAGCCAAACTTGTGCCGGGTTCCGGAGATTTATGCGATGTTGGATGAGGTTAAGCCGTTTGTTCGCGCTTACTTCAATTTCATCGCGCCCCAGATTAACAAGCGGAATCTCACCTTCTGGGAGGATTTCACCCCCGACACCGGCGCTTGGGGTAGCACCGAAGGCAGCGGATATTTCCTCCTTCTGACACGCTTCATGTTGCTCATGGAACGAGGAGAGGAGCTCTGGTTGGCACCGCTTGTCACCGATCAATGGCTCAATCATGGTATGAAGGTCGCCGTGCGGGACGCGCCGACGCGCTTCGGCACCACGAGTTACCGCATCATGTCCTTTGCGGACCGTGGGTATATCGAAGCCGAGATCGACCCGCCCACGCGCTCCTCGCCCAAGGAAATCGTGATCCGGCTACGCCATCCGCAAGGCAGACGAATTCGGGCCGTGACGGTGAATGGAGCTCCACATACGGGGTTTGACGCCGCTAAGGACATCGTCCGGTTGAATCCCGCGATGGAGACGCTACACGTGAAGGCAGAATACTGACACTCTGCGACTGGGGAGAAGGAGACCGTGAACACCCGTGTAGTACGGCCAATCGCCGCTTAGGATCCAACAGCCCGGTGAAAGGGACTTGGCGAGATCCGTCTTGCAGGGTAATTCGGTGTGGTCCAGAGCACACTTCGAGAGCCATTGATTACGGTAGAGCTCGTTGGAGAAATTTACGCCGTTCGATTGGAATTGGAGCCTCTGGCTGCAGCGGCTCGCGAGCGGCGACATAGCGCCGGAACCTATACTGATCCTAACCCAAACAGCCAAGTAACTGGAGAGGATACGGAACTCACGAGCGGCTCACGAAGCGAATGTTTCGCCAACGATAGAGAGTTTCATCGGCCAATCTGGCGCTTCGCGCTTCTCCGGAAGAGTGCTTTGCAGCGTGCACTCTTCAGAAATCGGATTTCTTAAGCCTACATACACCACTCGTCCATAGGAGCCGCGGAACTCTCCCTGATGAAGCCGGGAACCTTCATCATCCATCATCCCATGCTACTTGCCAGGCTGCATGCCAGGAAATCGCGCGTCAGGAAGATAGTGCTCACGGAATGTTCTACCCCAACGATAACTCGGACGAAACGCCTCCGCCATTTTGCAGCCCGCCTGCAGCCCTCGGAACTTGGCCGGGATCTCGAGAAACGCTTCTAGTTCGTAGCCAAACATCTTTTTCATCCAACTGTTCTGGCTGACATGCTGCGCGACCATCTGCACCTTGGTCGCAAAAGTTTCTGTGATATCTACGTAGATTTCAGGCTCAAAGCCGACTCCCGCCGGCGTATCCATAAAGTAGATGTGCGGATTGCCAGCAACTGGAGGAGAAGCAGTTTTGATGTTGGGAATGCCGGCCATGATGACGCATTCATCGACAATCATGCTGGATATCGAGTGATCAGGATGATAATCGTGGCGCCAGTGACAAATGACTACCTCGGGCTTGGCCTGACGGAAGGCTTCGATGAAGGCCAGCCGCGATTCACGTGAGTCGAACAGAAATTCGTCATCGAAATCCAGCCATATGAGTTTTGCACCGATAACAGCGGCGCCGTTCGCTGCTTCCTTCTGGCGAATGGCCGCGATTTCCTTTGGCGGCAGCGTGGCGGATCCTACATTGCCATTTGTGGACACACAGAAAAACACCTGGTGCCCTTGCTTGGCGTATAGTGCAGCTGTTCCGCCACAAAGGATTTCGATGTCATCGGGGTGAGCGCCTACAAAGAGCACATTCATATGAGATCCTCTCCGGCTAAACTCGCGATTCGGAAATGCTGATTCCTTGCGAGAGGTGGCGAATCGCCGCCTCGCTCCATTTGATTTCGTACCTGCACGCGGCCCCATCCTGAAGGGGGATGGGATTGGACGACCAACTACGGCGTGCCAGAAGGCCTGTCGAATCATCACTGCGGCGCACTCGATCGTCAGCGTAGCCTGGTATCCGGCCACACGTGCAAACAATTGCGATTGGTCGTACTGTTGCACGCTCTGGGTGAGGCGGGGCGGAGATGGAGTACTGCGCCGATTCCCCCCAGCGAAAGACGTTCAAATACAAAATTCGATACGCCACCGGCCAGTGTTGGCTGCACCCGAGCCCTGAATACTCATGGCCAAGCCACAGTTCTCTTCAGTAGACCGTCATAACTTAAGAAGCCGCGATCGTCGCAGAGGACTCATGGCTGACGCTTACCAACCGCACGCCTACTTGGCTGCCCGCGTCGATCAAGCCCAGCGGAGATCCCGCGGGGACTTTGTAGACCGCATCGGCTGCCTTCAAGAATGGATCTCCCTGCTTAGACATCCCGCTGCATCCTGCACTTTATGCCGAAGCTAATCAACGCCTAACGGACAAATATGTATATCTTGAGCGGCGTAAAGTGTCAAACAGTTAATTGACATATAGTTTAGTATTGAAATAATAGTGCATCAGGGGGGAATCCGGAAACGGCAGATCTATCGAAGAGATTTATTCCAGAAACGCTCTATCCAGACCTCTTCCAGGGTGCGCCGGATCTGTCGGTCTTCCTTCGCTCCGTGGTGTTCTGGACCCTTCTAAACAGCACCTGTCCCCTCCTGGCCCAGGAATCTGTCCTAAGTATCTGGGAACCGATCGCACCTCCGAAAAATACTTCGGCAAGTGATTTTTGGGCGGCCCAACCACCTTGCCGTTTGTCAGCAACGGAGGGGAATCGTGACAGCGCTAAATGGCCCCCGCATCGCCGCAGGGCGAACGATCGGAGCGCTATTTCATTCAGGTCAAGAAGCCTCGTAACGGCCGGAGCGACAAGGGAGGCAGGGCTCGGCCACGTCGGCCAGTTGAACAAACTATCCACTGGTAATGGACCGGGCAGACTCGCCGATAGCTGCATACTTGCATTCTCCGGCTGAACGCAGGGCGCCGGACGACAAGACGCTGTTCTGGCACTCTTTATTGGCAGGTCCAAGGTAGAAGATGGATTTGTGGGCCGCCGGAAACATCGGGGCTAGGGCTCGAACTCAACGAAGGGAAACATCCCCCAGTGGCGGACTCCCGAGCTATCCGCCGGCTCCGCCGAATCCCAGGATTACCGTAGCCACGATCAGCAGGGCGATCCCCGTGAGCAGCAGCTTCAACGGCCGTCCCTCGGAGCCGTCCCACTCATGCGCGAGCAAACCGCACACCACTGTGGTAATGATCAACAGCGCGTTCCACAATGACCAGCCCAGTGACGGTCCGAGGCGCCCCAGCCGGTCTGCACCCCAGCCGTAGACGATCACCGAGCCCGTCCACAGCACAGACATTACTCCAGCGTTAAGCCAATCGAGGGGCGCTGTTCGGCGGAAAACCAGTGCCCAACTCCTACGTTTCGCCATGAGGTAGAGGCAATAGCCGACATTCAAGACGCCGCCTGCCGGGAGCGCGACCAGCCACAGCGCGTTCAGCCCATTCGCCGGCGTGGCGCCAAGCTGCTGGGCTGTCTCAGCGATCGGCTTTCCGAAGGCATAGCTGAAGTTCAACATGCCCGACAACACCCCGGAGAGTATGCAAATCGTCAACCCTGCGGAAAATGAGATCTTCGGGTTCAGCGATTGTACCTCGACCTTGTTGGCCTGTTTATCCCGAAGGTCGCCGCCAACGGCCTGCACCACAACGCCCACTATTGTGATTGCATTGCCAGCAAGAATCAGGAATCCATTTCTAGTCCAGATCAGGTCCGGCGTGAGCACCACCATTGGTACTAGCGCGCCTAGAGCTGTGTAGATGCCGGTCATCATGGAGAAGCCGAGCGCCATCCCCAGTGCGTCCACACCCAGCCCAAAAAACACCGAACCGGCTCCCCATCCCAACCCGAATAGCGCTGTCAGCCAAAGGATGTGGGCGGGGGCCCTGCTATATACCGCCCCGAGATGGGGAACTGTGAGCCAAGCGACAATCCACGGCAGAAAGAAGAACGCGATCACCGAATAAACCAGCCACAGGTGCTCCCACTTCCACCTTCGGACGAATTTCATGGGTAGGGTGAAGGCCCCTTGGGTAACCCCAGCCACGAGGATCCAGAATAGTCCAATCAGGTAGCTAGAGCTCATGATCTCCTCAGGCGGTGAACGGGCATCCGCTGGGCGCTTGCGCGCTCGCACTCGACTCCTGAATTACTGCACGTGTGAATTAAATTGGGCTAGAACTCTACAATATTTGGCATGTTAATGCCAGGATAAATAAAATAACTGATGACATCAATATCTTATATATCTTACCCTAATCCGGTTGCCGAAGAGTCTTTCGAAGGATCGAAGTCTCGAACATAAAAGGAACTCAATGAATGGGAAAAAGGTGAATGATCTTTCACTGTCAGGGCTCGATCGACGGGAATTCTTGTGGCGCACCGCGGTAGCAGGAGTTGGTATGGCTGTACCTCCCGTCATCGCTCTTAGAGCAGCTTCCGGACCAGTGCCACCACCGCCGGCACCCGCGGAGTGGACGTTTGAAGCGGCCAAGCGTGTTTGGAAGCCAATGACGAGAGCCGTCCAGCACGTGGGCATACCCGGCTACGGATGGCAGGCTGGGGTTTTTTGGGACGGCGGATTGCTGATTGGTCCTCAGGGAGAGGCTCGGTTTCTGTCCGACGCTGTCTGGCAGCAGGAATCCGCACCGCTTGGTTTTAACCTTCTTGAGGTTGCAGTCGGTTATGGCGATCCGCCAAAATTCCTGGAGCGCCCCTGCATGATGGATTCTCACGTTAAACGTAGCTTAGAGGATGGTCGGCTACCCATTCCAAATGTCAGGACGGAAGATGGCGACCTGGTTTGGAACGAAACCGTGTGCGCTCATCTTTTTGACCGCAGGATGGAAGAGGGCATGAAACCACGGCGCGAGGATCTGCTAGTGATCCATGCCCAGTTTAAGGTGAGAAACACAGGCAGGCGTCGCGGAACGGGACATTTGTGGTTGTATTTCGGCGATACCAGCCAAGTGATTCTCGGTTATAAGGCTGGACGGGGCGATGAACTGGGACAAGCACTTCCCCATCACTTCGAGGCGCCATTTGGAATCTGCGAAAATAAATGGTTCGGGCCCCCTTTCGGAGTTTTGGAAAGGGACATTCGCTACGTAGTGCCCAAGCCGACTAAAGGTGAAGTCCTGTGGCGCGAGAACGTGACTCCGCCGGTGGGAATGAAGAATCCTATCGAGAGAGCCATCGAGTGGCAGGTCGCGCTGGTACCCGGCGAGGAGGCCGAGTGTCGACTCATTATTCCTTATGGAGTTGTGGATCGACAAGTTGCCGAAAAGCTTGCGGGCCTGGACACCGATAGCTTGTGGGCGGAGGTGCGTAGCTTCTGGAAGGGCCTCGCGGACAGACCAATGGGTTCGATTACCACACCCGACAGTTTTGTTAACGACTATCTGGCGGCCGTAGTGGGACAAATGACGCAACAAATAGCGTACCGCCATGTGGGAGGCGTCTGGATGTATAAGACCAGCCCCAACTTTTACGAGGAATACTGGCCCATAAGTGGTGCTTGGCCACTCCCAGCTTTAGATCTAAGAGGTTTGACGGAATACTCTCGTCCAGTGCTTCAAAGCTTCATCGACACCCAAACTGATGATGTTAGCGCGCTGAGCAAGCAACTCACACCCGGACAGCAGGGAGAAGTATCCGGAGAAGGATTTGCAGTACGACCGGGCTTCCTGGGCAATTTCGGTGGATGGACTGCACACACTCTCCTCATGAGTCATGGTCTCGAACTTTGGGCGCTGGCTTCTCATTGCCGAATCACGCGCGACCACAAGTGGATGAGCAACGGGCACCGGACGCCGCTCCAGGCCATTCTGGACGCATGCGATTGGATTACCGCACAGAGACGGCGAACGATGCGCGAGGAAAACGGCAGGAAGGTGCGACACTGGGGACTCTTACCCGCGGCAGCGACGCACGACTGGCTGTCGGGCAATACCCTATGCAACGATTCGACCTCCATCTACGGAATGATTGAATCGGTCCGCTTGCTGCGCGAGATTGGCCACCCCCGGGCGGAAGAGCTAGCTAGCGAACTGGAGGAATATCGTACTTGTCTTCGCGACCGCTATCGGGAGGCACGAGACAGCGCCCGGCGTCTGCCGATGCCAGATGGCAGCGAGATCCCCTACGTTCCCCGGGACGTCAATGAGCTGGATTGGGCACAGACCGATTGGACTTACACGTATGCCGGCCCGATTCGGGCGGGGGCTTGGGGCGCGTTTGATCCCCACGATGAACTTGTTGACCAAACCCTGGCATTTCTGGCGGCAGGCATTCCCAAGGACAAAGGGTATTACCTTCAACTGTTGAACGACTCGTTTGCCCACCCCACCTCTGACAGGAACTTCCTGGACGTCGATGATCCGAAAGCCCCTCGCCATTTCTTCTGGAGGCACTATGTTGAGTACGAAACAATGTGGCCTATAATTTCCGACCTTTTCCTTGAGCGGGATGATATTGAGCAGTTCTTCGAATGGCTCTTCAACGACCTCGCCATTGCTGTTTATCATGATTTTCGCGTGGGAGTTGAATCATTGGACGGGGCTCCGTCGAGCGCGCCGGGCGACGGAGTACGTTGGATGGCAATTCGGAAGATGTTCATCAACGAACGCGGTGGACATGATGGTTCTCAGCAGTCGTTGTGGTTCCTCCAGGCGATTCCACGCTGCTGGCTTGAGCCTGGCTCCCATCTTTCGATTCAAGAAATGGGAACGCGTTTTGGCGGCCGCGCAGATGTGAATGCCGACGTGAGCAAGGATGGAAACTCGATTGCGATCACTGCCCGGCATGACCTGGTGGTTCAACCCGCGGAAATCATCATGAGGCTGCGTTCGAGTGATGGCCGCAGGCTGACCTCCGCTCGCGTAAACGGAGCTCCGGCAGAAATTCTGAAGGGCGACACGATTCAGTTGCCGTCTGGTCTGCGCGGCGAATCTAAGGTTGTGGGCTATTTTGGATGACATTTTGGGAAGCGATTCTGTCACAAGAACTCGTAGCGTGTCAGTATTCTGCCGTCATGTGTAGCGCCTCCGTCGCGGGCTTCAACCGGACGATGGCCTTAGCCGCGTCAAACCCGGTGTTTGACGCTCCATTCACCGTCACTGACTTGGCCTCACTACGCGCACCCCCCTTTATTCCGCGCGCTTTCGCGGACCTCATCGCTCATACGGAGTGCTCCGTCCCTTGATGTCGCATCCGTACTCTCGCCCTCGTGGTTCAGGACTTGCGGCTTCTTCGTTTGGATCAACACCGAAGGTTCTGACGTTCCGTGTAAACGCCTCGCCCAGGATCAGGCCACCGATATGCCGGATACCGCTCCGCCCGTGGACACGTTCCGTCGGAACTCATCCCGCAGCCTTCTGACAAACCGCGGTTTCGATATGCCTTCACTGCTTACCCCCATGGCTTTTGCCCATAGCGGCGGATGGCGGTTTGGAGCCTTCTGCTGCAAGGCGACTCCGAGCGACCTACCCTCATCAGTTACGCAAAACGAGTCGCCTGTCGCCGACTCGTTTTGCTCGTGGCGCACTCAGAATAGGAGCTTCAATGCCAGCTGCCCCTCCCGACCCGGCCCGACAGTCATGCTTTTCCCGAATAGCGCAGGCACCGCCATACTGTTGAAGGGGGCGCCAAAATTCGGATGGTTCGTGACATTGAAGAACTCGGCGCGGAACTGCAGAGTAAATTTTTCCCCGATTTTAGTGTTTTTTGCCAATGCGCTGTCCATCGTGAAGAAAGGACGGGTTCTCAACACGTTGTTTCCCATATCGCCCAAAATCAAACCTGTTGATGGGTTAGCTATTATAGGAACTGCGAAAGCTGCTATGTTGAGCATCCCGTTCGGTGGCGAACCTCCGTTGATGTACGGGTTTACTCCAGGAACAATGTTCGGCCTTTGAATCAAGCGACCGTCGCCCGTGTCTCCGCCTGTGATGATGTCAAAGGGATCGCCGCTGGTGATCGTGGCTATCCCGGACAGCCCCCAGCCGGTCGCTACTTTCCGTAGCAGACGACTTGAAAGATTAGCCTGCGGAAACTCGTAGTGAAAATCCAGGGCGAGCTGGTGACGTACATCGAAAGGAAGATTACCCCTTGACGCTGCTAAATTTTGAAAACTCTGGATTTGCTCTGATCCGATACCAATGCCGGAGCTAAGTTCCTCCATTCCACTCTCGATACCTATGGCATGTGACCATGTGTAGTGAGCATCCGCACCGAGGCCGCGCGCAAGACGCCGCCTGTAGGAAAGCTCCAGTCCGTCGTAAAGCGTGTAAAACGCACGCAATTGTTCGTATACTTGCCCTATCGCCGGATCGGGTCGACTACCCAATAGTGGGTCGAAGTCATTCGGCTCGTAATCGCCGGGAACGTGTACTCCGTGGTTGCCGACATACGCGGCCCTTACGGTTGTGCTGTCCGAGATCTGGTACTCCGTGGTCAAGTTCCATTGTTCCGTGTAAAAATCCCCTGCATTAGGGTCAACAATATAACGACCGGGCGCGGCGAGAATCCCGGTTACCGCTTGGAGGTTCAGGGGGTAAGCCAAATTGGGGTTATCAAGACTCGTAACATTGAAGGTGTTGATTGAGTTCAACTGGTAATTTACCGGGGCCTCGAGGCTCCCCGGGCCTCCCCAAAACAAGCCGTAGCCGCCCCGGAGTACCAGGTGCTTCTGGCCAAAAGGCATCCAGGCAAAACCAATCCGCGGGGCAAAGTCCAGATTATTCCGATGGTAAAGGGGCTGGCCCGGAGCCCGAAACGGCCCAAGTGGATTGTCGACAACATTCTCGGTAATACCCGTGGTTTCTTTCATGAGCCCGAAGTTGTCATACCGCACACCCAAGTTAAGCGTGAGGTCATGCGTTGCGCGGAAATCATCTTGCACATACAAACTCTGCTGCGTGTCGTGATAGTGATTATCGGGCAAGATCTTCCCAGGTCCGAAATAAGAGAAGACCGACTGGGGTTGGTCCAATGCAAAAGCCTGATCGGTCTGAAAAGTCCAACTGTATGATTGAAATTGGTCTCGACCCATAATCGCGCCCCAGTAAGTTCCACCAAACTTCAGCGAGTGCTTGCCTTTGACCCACGTCAGAGCATCGACAATGGACCCCGCGGTATGGGCGAACACGAGGGAGACGTACCCTCCCGCAATATTCATTCCCGGGACGCTGAAACCATCCATGCCAAGAGTGGACGGGGTCTGGCCGCCAAACACCAACGGCTCTAGATAACGGTTTACGCCAAGTTTTACCGTGTTCAACAACGTTGAACTAAAGACATGCGTCTCCGACAATGTGGCATACTGATGCCTGACGGTAATGTTGTCGGAATAGTCCACAAATGCTTGGGGCTGTACATCAGTCCGAAAATTGCCGGTGTAGCGTGCAAACAAGGAGTCCTTTTCAGAAAAGATCTGATCCACCCGGCCCGTCACAAGGTCCTCACGGTCGGCAGATGAAGGGTTGGCTATGAACGTACCTATGTTCGGGCTGCCTGCGATCGGTGACGTGGGAAGCGGCGTGTCGATGAGGAATTGGTTGAATACGGGATTCACGGTCGCGCGAAAGGCTGCCGTCGGAACGGTAAGGTCAATAGGAGTAGGTCGCCGAATCCGTTGTCCCTCGTAGCTTCCCATGAAGAAAGTCTTGTTACGCCAAATTGGGCCGGTGACGATGCCTCCGAAGTCATTCAATCTTAACTGTTCTGGTCCTGTGCCGAAATAGGGTGTTGCGTCTAGCACAGTATTGCGCAGGAACTCAAACACATCCCCGTGGAAGTTGTTCGAACCAGACTTTGTAATGAGGTTCACGTAGCCGCCTGAGCCTTTAACTTCTGCAGAGTAATTCTGTGAACCCGTGTCAAACTCTGCAATAGAATCGACGCTGGCCATCACCAAGTTCCCACCGTCAATGGTGATGGTCTGATCGGAAACCACGGTGGCATCTGTTCCGTCCACCAAATAATTGTTGCCTATGTAGTTCTGTCCATTGAAGTTAAACCCGAGGTATTCGCTGCCAGAGCCAGGCGCCGAATATTGCAGCGCGATCTGTGCCCCCGGCTGCTGCAACAGGAGTTCGACCGGGCTCCGGCTATTCAATGGCAAACTGTCAATCTGGTCCTGAAACACGGGAGTTCGAATGACGTTATTCTCCGTTTGCAACAGAGGAGCGACGCCCGATACGTTTACCGTTTCCTGGGCAGTACCTACCATCATCGTAATGTCGAGATGGGCTAACTGACCTGCGCCCAGAGGCCCAAAACCGGAGTGTTCGTACTTCTTAAATCCTGCCTTTTCAGCCGTCAATTTATAGGTGCCCAGTGGAAGTTCCAATAAGCTGAATGCGCCGCCCCCCCCGGTAACAACTGACCGCGTGAAGCCCGTGGACTCTCCCGTGGCCGTGATTGTCACGCCGGGAAAAACCGCACCTCCCTGATCGGTGACAATTCCTGCAATGCCAGCCGTTGTGTTTTGAGCAATCATTCGGATAGCCGACCCGGAAAGCACGAGTCCTACTAACGATGCCATCAAGAAAAGTCTCCCATATCGCCCCCCAGCTGTGATGATCATCGGACCTCCTCCCAATTCGAATATCCAGATTTTGATCGCCTTCAAAATGCCATCAAATGGCCTTGCCGTCGCGCATTCGATCCCCGGAAACAAACTGCCGCACTGTAGGGTAGTCTCGTTTGCATTGTCAAGCATTTTTATACTATTGCGCAAAATTCGATCTATTTCCCATTAAAACTTTTTATGATAGTTCATTAATATATTATATAGTGACAAAAGTGAGCTATTCCAGCACGTTAGCTGCTTGTGCATGGTTTGCGTCAGACCTTAGGTTCTCGGGTATTCCAACGGGACGGGGAGGCGAGAACGAGCCATGTCTTCACCGACTCTCGACGCGATCGAAGAACTCCAGACAAACGCCCAGTACGGCGGGGTCTGGGAATTTCCTCGAACCGACGTCCTGAACGCGCAAAGTTACTTCAATCAGGTTGGCCTGTTTTACGTAGGCTCGACTGCCAAAACGCGAAAGCTCGAGGACGGAATGAGTGAA
>Ga0182018_10001391_pt1 | contig 27601 bp, 19 predicted proteins | sample 812P2MmetaG_FD_120490 | JGI IMG/M metagenome (GOLD analysis project Ga0182018, IMG submission 120490) | Permafrost microbial communities from Stordalen Mire, Sweden - 812P2M metaG | ecosystem: Environmental > Terrestrial > Soil > Wetlands > Permafrost | place: Sweden: Stordalen | collected...
ACTGACCGCGTATTGGTGGATCAGGTCAGCCCATCCCCGCTTGAGCCCGTCCGGACCAAACGTTCCCAAGGTTCTCGACCTCCCCGTGTACGATGTGTCGGCCGGATACGTGATTGTCCCTGTAGCCGTGAAGCGTAACTTCGCCCCTCCGCGCACGTCGATGTTCGTATCCACCCATACTTTGGTCGCGGCCACATCTATCTCGATCGACTTGATGCTGCCCGACTTCGTGGTAACCGCCTGGGCCTGCGACGTGTCCGGACACACGATTACTAGCGCACCCAATAGCAGTGCCGCAACACACATGGCTGTCTCAATCCTCACGATTTTACAGCTTGCCCTTCCTTGATTCCCTGCCGCGCTCGACCCACTTCATAATCTGCGGGTAGGATATCTCTCGCCTCGCGCCACTTGCAACTGCCGGTCCGGATCAAGACCCCAATTTGATTACCCTCTGCGACAGCTGCCACCAAGGGCTACACCAGGGTCACAGCGGGAGTCCGCGGTCTAATGAAACAACTTAGCTTGGGGATAGTGGTGGGAGTGCAACCTCGCGAGTGCACTGGCAGACGCCTCATAATGCAGCCGGCCGTGCCCAAAGCCCGCCCCCGCCATGACCTTTTGGGACCTGCCCCGGAGCCGTGTACCCGCCCTATACTCGCGTTATCGACGATGATTTCTGGACAGTTCTCCTGAGAGAAAGTTGTGGAAATGATAATGAGGATGCCAAGAATCCCGTGGCTATCTATGAAGTTTCTCGCGCTGCTTTTGACTCTCTTTTCACTTTGTGGCTGTAGCGCTGTTAATGCAGGAAATTCGGCCGCTACACAGTCATCCGCGCGGTCATCCGCCCGGTCATCCCCGCAGTCATCCACCCAGTTATCCCAGCAGTCATCTTCGATCATTGTCACGCCAGCGACAGCCCAGGTTCGCCTCGGAGGCGCGCAGCAGTTTTCGGCGACGATCTCTGGCCCCATCGTTCCGACTGGCTGTGTTGACGGGACAGGACAGAACGGGACGGTCGAGCCCCGGGACGATGGATCTCAGCCACTGCGCCCTTGCGCAAAGATCCTCAGTGGAACGAATTCTGTCGTGACTTGGTCAGTGAACGGTGTCCTTGGAGGAAATACAACGGTAGGCACGATTGATGCAAAAGGACTCTACACGTCGCCTGCGAACCTGCCAAATCCAAACACTGTGAATGTGACTGCGAGCAGCCCGGCCGACACTTCAACATCGGCAGCAGTTCCGGTGACGCTTGACAACCCAATCCCGGTCGTGACGTCGATCTCGCCCGACACGGTTTCTGTCGGGAACTTTACTCTCACAGTTAGCGGCGGCGACTTTGTGAACGGTGCCCAGGTCCAGTTTGCCGGCACCGCGTTGCAGACCACTTTCAATTCTGCTTCGCAACTCACTGCGGTCGGTACCGCTACTGCGGCCCAGCTCGGGAGCGTGCAAGTCTCAGTAAACAATAGTGGCCCCGGATCAGCCGCTTCCACCGCCCTTCGTGTCCAAGTAATACAACCAATAAACGCTTCGCAAGTCCCTTCCCAAGACCCGGCGGGGATCTTTGATGGCAAGGGCAATTTCGATGTCGCAGCCTACGTAAGCATGGCAGGCAATTACGGAACAGCTGCGATGATTCCCGAGAGATTCGGGATGTCATGGACCAACTACCATAAGACAATCTCCGCCCCAACATGGTGGCAGGCACCTAGCGCCCAGTACATTAGCCCCGCAAACAAGTATGACGGATCTTACTATTCGCTTGGCACTCCTTGTGTCGCGGTGGACGCACAATTCAATACTAACTACGCGCAAGCGGCGTACGTGACTGATTCAACGGTTTCTGGAAGCATTCCCGGGGTTGACGGTATCATGACGCTTCGGAAAGACCATTGCGCATGGGCGGGTGAGCCTCAGCTTTACTGGGCAATGGGGAGCGGATACGACGGGCACCCCACGGTTACGCTGCGACCCGACATCGTCAAAGCTTCGGATCGCTATGGAATGCCACAACAACCGGTGGAAGTTGTCCGAGCTTACGGGGCGGGCGAGTGGGCGGCATGCAGCTACATGGTCTTCCAAAGCGGCCAAATCGCTTGCGGCGAAGGTGGGAACACGGGGCAGGATTTCTACTACTTTCAACCATTCCCCGCCAATTTTACCCCGACCGCCGCTAGTGTGACGAACAATGGAGAATTCCTGCTAGTCACAGGCTGGAACACGGAAACTTACAAAGGAGAACTGGCGGTTCTTGCCATGGGCAGTTCAAAGCCCGCAGGACAGTTCTGGGGATACGAGTGGACTGAAGCCTATCCAGGATTCCGAAATTACAGTCTACCCGTGTTCAACAAGCTGCTAGGCATCATTGACTTGCCCGGAATGATTGCACCGACTGAGATTGAGGCAGTAGGAAACTGGGTCTTTCGCCCTGGATTGTTGATGCCGGGAAATACCGTACCCGGCTATTTTCCGCTCTCGAACCAAGCGAACTGGGAGTGTTTCGCTGCCGGTTCGTGCGCGAACCTGTACGACACCAGTGGATTCGCGCTAATCGCTTCCCGGTATGAACGCAAGGTGTTGCTCCTAGATCTGACTCCGCTATTCAAGATGGTCAGCCAGGGAATGTTTACGTCATGGGCTCAGTTTCGGTCGAACGTTGCGAATGTCGGCGCCGAACCGGGCCAATGGCCGCCGACATTCGCAGAAAACCCCGGCGAGACTCCACTCGTCGTAAAGACGATTGAATACAACAACCAGGTAACCGCCATCAGCGCTTCGCTTTATCCTGACAATCTCGCTTTTATCGCAACTGAGGACGGGGTTCTTCATCTATGGAGCACAGATGGATTGCAAACCGGGACTGGAACTGGAGCGAATGCTAACGAAATCTCTAGCCTTCTCATTGGAAACAACATTACCCGTATCGCCCACATGAAACACTGGCTGCAAACCGATTGGGTCAACGGCAATGTGCGGTATCAGTACATCCTGCTTTCGCGCGGTGACAAGACGATTACTTGGATCGATCTCTCGAGTGGTAGCCCCACGGTGCTTCGTACGCTAGAGGATTCACGGCTGGTTGACCCGATATCCGTTGAAGATAACGACAATCACCTAACGCAGTCAGATCTGATCGACGTAGCAGACTATGGTGACGATAATGTCAAGGCTTACCGCTACGGTCCCGTAATCTTCTATGGAGTAGCGACTCCGCCTCAAGTGTTCGGCATGGGCCTGACTGGCACTGACCCGTTTGAGTATGAGGGAGCGTATGCGACCCCGACGGGTCCGTTTGCGGTTTCAGACGAAAACGTTCCGTAGCTATCTACGATCCTTACGATCAAACCTCGAACCCTCGCCTATCGGATCCGAATGACAGCCGGAAGACCCTCCTTTGGCCCAACCATTGCGATGAGGCGCCCCTATGGTGTTGAGGGCGCTGCATGCTCGGTCGCGTAGGCGGTTTGCCGGACGAAACGATCTGACGCAATGCGCAGGATGATATTGTCGACCCAGGCTCGGACCGCTCCCGTTTTCTTCTCGGTGAAAAGAGATACGATCCAGGCAACAATAAGCGTAACCACACCGACTATCAAAGCGTAGAACACGTGCGTTGGGTCAGGCTGCCACCTTTGCGGGGGCGCGAGCCATGCCCGGAGGAAAAGTACTAAAGGAAAATGCAGCACGTAGAGAGTGTAGGAGAAGCCAGCCAGAAGGTGAGCAACTTTAGGATAGGCTCCGTCAGACTTTCTGAACTCAATCTCGAGGACGCCGAACAGGAAAATGCTGAACATGACTCCCAGCGTGAAGTCGCTGGCAAGCGGGCCTGTGCCTCTGATTCGTGCTGCCACGAGGCACGTGAACATCGCAGTGAATGAAAGCAGCAGGTATGCGATCCGCCAGATTCGATGGCGCAGCCTAAGTTTCGAGTAAGCGACTACCACAATACAACCTGCCATCCAGATAAGAAATCCGGGCAATATTGGAGATCTAACAAACGCTGCCACACAGATAACTAGTGCCGTCAGTGGCACGGCACGACGCACCATATTATTCGCCCACGCCACGACAGCAGACAATCCTATCGGGAAGAGAGCGTAGTACCAGAATTCATTGGCCAGGCTCCACAGTGGCCCATTCGAACCGAACACTGGAGATACCAGAGTTTGCAAGAAAGCCAGATTGCCAAGAAAGGCCCGCACCGTGAGCCGACTCTGCACAACGCCGGTCCCGAAACTTGCCAAGGTGTGCGAATAGAGGCCCGTTGACGCAAAAATAACCGAGCCGGTTTTGTCCCACATAAGTCCAAGCAGCAGCCCCGGGATCAGTACAACGTAGAGCCTCGTCAAACGATCAATAGCATATGCGCGCCACGACCAGTTCCCAGACACAAACCTTTTCAGCACCGTTGACCCTATGAGAAAACCGCTGAGCACGAAAAAGACCACTACTGACTGATGGCCAAATCCCGTGAAAAAGTAGATGGCTTTAACTAGCGGACTGCGATGCTGAACGCTCTCGAAATCAACGAAGAACAAGTTCCGAATATGCCCCCACAGCACGAGCCAGGCCGCCGTTGCGCGGATCAGATCAAGATGTGCAGATGCCGCTCTACTGAGTGGCCGTAGCTGAAATTTCGGAAACGCCCTCGGCCAGGCAGGCGGGTGGGCGCCCACCGGCACTTTGACTTCCTTGCTGTCACGCACCGCTGAAGCCTCTTTCTCTAAACTTGCTTCGACCAAAAGGTCTTTGGATTTCTGGGATAAGGCGAGAAGTATCTAGCGACGCTTATGCCCACTTGCTCAGCCAATGCTTCAAGTTGTCGTTAATCTCTGACCTCCCGGGGTCGCACGGGTTTGGCCGGATAGCCGTAACAAATCATGCCTGGGGGCAAATCTTGGAGAACGGTGCTGCGGGCTCCGACGACGGTGCCACGTCCAATCCTGACGCCGGGACCGACGAACGTGTCGTTCGGCAACCACACTTCGTCTTCGATGTGGATAGGTCTCTGCTCAATGGGAAAAGCAATCTTAGTGTAATCATGGCGGCCTGTACAGAGGTAGACGTTGTGCGCGATAGCAACGCTGGAACCGATGACGATTTCACCCAAATTATAAAATACGCAATCATCGGCGACCCAGACGTAATCCCCAACCGTTAACTTCCAGGGATAGGTAACGCGAACGGTTGGCCGAAACTGAACAGACTTACCGATCTTCGCTCCGAAAAGCCTCAAGAGAAAGTTTCGCCATGGATAGAACGCTTGAGGCGACCACCGAAAGAGCGTGTCTTGTAAAATCCACCAGATCTGGACGGTAATAGCGGATCGGCCCCGGAAACCAGGCGGCATTCGGAATTGGCTCAAGTCCTGGAAGCGTCTCACTTCAACCATGTTGTGTGATCCAGTCGACCGTAGTCCGAACGCCCTCTTCAACAGTGTACGGGCAGGCTCCCGCTACCTCTTGAGTTGCAGACATATCGTATACCATCTGAGTCCGTAGATTGCTTAGACGAAATGACGTCAGCGGTGGATTGTTCCATCCCAGCCGTCTGAATCCATCCCCCGCTTTGGCTAGGACGCGAAGAGCCGCGACCGGAACATCGTGGACCGGGGGCGCGCCGAAGGCTTGACGAATGAGTTCCGCCATTTCCCTGATCTCAAGCGGCTGATAGTCCGCGACATAAAACGTGCGGCCATGGACACGATCTTCGGGGACGGAAAGAAATTGCTTTATCTGGTGGACAACATTTCCAACATATCCGTAAGTCTTGTACACCTCCTCTCCGCGAGGATGCGCGTACAAGCCCTTGCGCACGGCGTCAAAGAATCCTCGATAGGGGATCCCGAACCATGGCCCCCAAATGGAAGTCGGCCGGATTATGACCCAAGGAATCCCAAGTCCGCTGGCCCGCACGATCTTCTCGCCTTCTACCTTGCTTAATCCATAATTCGTGAACGGAGCATAGTCATCATCGCGCTGAGGTTGGGTTGCGGTTGGATGTACATACCGCGAGGAAGTGAAGACCACTCGCTTAACCGATCCGACCTTATCCATCGCCGAGATGATATTTTGTACGCCGATCGTGTTGGCCGCATACTCAGCTTTCGAAGAGCCATCCAGGTCACAGCGAGCGGCGAGGTGAACCACTAGCTCAGGCTGGAACGATTTCATCGCCAGGTGTAAAGCTGTCGAATCAAGAAGTTCTCCTGGCTGATGAAACTCCTTGTGATGGCAATTGAGCGGGCGCCTATGATCGAAATTGATAACCTCACAACTACCGTCAACCAGGGATTGAACTAAGTTGGTACCGATAAAGCCAGAACCACCCGTCACGAATACTCGGCTCATAGTTGGACTCGATGACTATCTGAAACAGTAGATTAGGTGAGCTTAGGAACTCTGAAGGAATGATTACTTGTGACCGCCAACGTCGGCGACGAACCTAAATCGCCCCCAGAGCTGGGGTGTAAGTTCAGCCTCACTGGAAACGTCGGAAACCAACCCTGTCGCCTTGTTGGACCAATATACCCGCTGGATTGTCTGTATTCCGTTTCCGCGCAGGAGCCCAATATCGCCTCGAAGTTCCATTCCCGGCTTTAGCGTCAGTCCCAAGGTGCTGAGTGGAATGGAAAACTCAAAATCGCCCGCTCGAGCACCGGTCGTGGAATCTACACTCTCTCTTGCGAGCTGTACGTATTCGCTGACGTTTTCCACGTCGTCAAACTTTAGGGTGCTGAGGGAGGACTCAAACACAGCACTCTTCCGCGGAGCAGTCGCGATGGGTCGATACAGCATCGCCACCGGCCTGCCGTTCACCAGGGAGACGAGCAAACGAATATCTCCCGGTGCCGCTGATTTCCGCTGCGGGTCGGAGTCCGCATTCGTGGCGAGCATTAAATCGAGACCACCGCCGGTTTTGAAAAGGCTCTGGAGCGACGCTCCGGAGTTTTCAAGGGCCTGGGGATCGTTCGTCCTAAACGCGGCGTACAACCGATCTCCTGCCACTTTTAACGCAGCCTGCGTCAGTAGCTTGGTGCGACCCCAATCGCCTACCTGTTGCCATCGCTCATCAATGGTTACGAAAAGTTTGGGGTCCCACTTCGAGAGGTCTTCATGTGCAGGTGGAGGTGCGGCATCAATCGGTATTATCAACGTACTGGCCGGCGCTGCCTGTTGCCGAGCAGACTCCACCGTCTTGAAATAAGCCTTTGCCTGATCAAGTGCGTTCGCGGTCACGTGAATAATCGAAGGAGCAAGGCGCCGGATAGAATTCAGCCCGTCCACTCGTACGATGGCGGAGGAATCAGTGACAACATATACGTTCCCGTCCGGAGTCTGAGTAATCGAAGGCCAAAAGTTTTCCTCGCCCGTCGTCAGGTCAGTAACCGACATTCCACGAACAGACTTGCTCCGCTGTGCCCACGAAGCACTCGGTAAACGTGAGTCCTTAAACAGCGTCGCAACAAATAATCCATCCGTCGTAAAAAGATAAATATTTCCTTTGTTCCCATTGATGGCCCAGAGCTCAACGTCGACCGACTTGTGTAGCCGGAATGATGGACCGAGCAATCGGGTCGTACCAATCAGCTCGCCGGGAAACCCAGGCAGCGGGGAGATGTGCGATGCATGCAGTCCGGGCCACAAGCTGGGATACGACCATTTTGCGGTTCCATGCTCGGCGCCAGCCAGCGACTGGGAGGCGAAGGGCTCAGGACCGGTCGTCAGCACCGTCCAGTCTTCCTGCGCGGCCAGGACTTGGCCGCCCCCGGTGGACGTTGGCCTTTGTGTACGCGGGCACAGCATTGTGCCTCTGCTCAGATCGTAGATCGGAGCTCCGCCAGCGGTGAATGCAATCGGCTTATAACTCATCGCAGTATCGGTGGTCAGTTCCAGGGTTGGTGAAACCGTGGTGGTGTGAACAATTCCCGGGACCAACGTTATCTCCTCCGGCTCTGCTATGCCATCATCATTCAGGTCCGACCAGGCGAAGGTGTATTCGGACAGGTCCAGCGGCTTGCTCGAATCGGCATGGGGGACGGGAACATGGGACCTGAACGCCGCGGTCAGGAACAGTTGCCTAGAATCCGCTCTGCCAAACGCAGCAACCGGCACGGCCACTCCGCCCTTGCTAATCCAGACGCCCACCAGTGACGTTCCGGTCATAGGATCGGAATTGTAGGCGTTTGTCCAGTATTTGTGGCCCCCGAAATAGATGGGAAAGTCCGGATTCTCGCTAGCGCCCGCCCCTTTGTAACGCCCTCCAGATTCTTGAAAGGGTTGAGTGGGCGGGTCCTCAGGGGAAAATGGTCTGAACTCCTGTTCACCCTCTTTCGGGCGGTGCTGGATCTCGATCAGGCTGCTCTCCCCCGTATTCCAGTTCAACCGGAACGTCATTCCATCCAAGTAGAAAAGAGTCTTGTCTTCAGGATCAAGATTTCCGCCGCCACCATAGGGAGGTGATCCATAGAAAGCCCGCTGCAAGCGACCGTCGAGGCTCCACACGCTCACGCGTTTTGGCTGAAAATCTTGTTCCGTGACCCACAGTCGATTGCGGTCGTCAATGGCTATTCCATTAGGATGATGCATCAGTTGCTGATCATACGGTCCGGATGTGACCGCGCCGGCCGTTCCAATTGACCGTACGATCCTTCCCGACGGCGCGAAGACTTTTACTTGGTTACTCGCACCCCAGTCGCTTACGTATAAGTTCTGCTCGGCATCCATTGTCATCTGTCGCGGCTGATCCAGACCCTGCTCAGCGAAGACCTGCGGATTCGCAATGTGTAGTTGATCAGCGCCGGATGCTGTTTCGGCAAGGGTTGTTTTCAGAACTCGCTTTCCACTAACAATGAACAAGTCCCCCCGGCTGTCTGCGTAAACCCCTCCCGGTTGGGAAATCGAAAAGGTCCCGACAACCCGGGAAAGAGCCGCATTAATGAAGAGCAACTTGTCCATTTTCGGGAGGCTTACAACGACCAAGCCGTTGTACGCGGCCACGCCTCCTATAACGTCCAAGTCTGGCCTGGGGAATCTCCACGCCGGATTCAGCACCGGAGGGTCTTCGCCATTTCCAAGTCGTGGATTTCGCGGTGCGCTCAATTTGCGTTCTTTGTCGTTAACCAACTCATGCAGCCTCATTTCCCCTTTCCAACTGGAGGCAACATACGCATACACACCTTTCTGCGGATGAGATCCCAGGTCGCGCGCAATTTGCTCTGCGCCGGTCCAATCGCCCCCAACCCACATTTGCCCGTGCAGTTTGTTGCCATCCAAATCAACCCAGGCTAGTCCACTTCCTCCCTCCGCAACGGCGCTTCCAATCAGCATCTGTGCAGGCGAACCAAGGTCACGCTTCCCGTGGACGGGTACCACTCCAGCCGGAACAAAGCAGACTGCTCCAGCAGGGGTGTGGCTCGTCAACCACTCGCTTGACGTGTCGCTTGTCATCCATGGAGGCTGGCCGGGATTGTAGACGGAAAATTCGTACTTCAGGTCGATTTGCTGGCGGTAAAGGCTGCGCGCAGTATATGTTCCGGGCTCAACCATTCTCCCAGGTACGTTGTAAACGGCGTGCGCTGCGGAGTTTGTATCTCGTTCAAGATCATCTAATCCATCCCACCAGGCAACTTGATCACCGGCAGGGAAATAGGTTTCGCTAACCAGATTACGCACGCGCACTCCCCGGTGATTTTCGATGACTAAAGTGACAAAGCCTGGACGATCCAGATGGAAACGCACAGCAATGGGAGGATGGAGTGGTTGCGTTGCCGCCGTCGTTCCCGCGAATAGTAGCCCGGTGAGGCCAATCAGGCTGAGCGCCGCAACGCGCGTTTGTCGCACCAAATCACTCCAACTTCGCCCTGAGGCTCATGATGAATGATTTCGAACTTATGCCTCGCTACAACCTCGGCCAATTCATCAAATGACCGTCCACCCCAAAGATGGTATTCCAATCGCATCTGCTTGATCTTGGCCAAAGAATGATCGTCCGAAAGGATTTGCCATTCAGCGCCTTCACAATCAAGTTTTAGTAGATCGACCGTCCCGCCTAACCTCTGAATAACCCTTTCAAGACAGACTTGCGGTATCGCTCGGGACGATGTTTCAGCTCTCTCGGTTCTGGCATTTCCAGAAAAGCTATCATCAATCATCTTGACATAGCCATTTGCCGTACCCACAGCCTCGGGGAAAATAAAAGCGCCAATCTTTGTTACATTCTGCTGCAACACGGGTAGAATTCGCGGATTTGGTTCATACGCATGGATCGTCGCCGCGGGAAAGTAAGACTTCGCGGCCAAGGTGAAACAGCCGACGTTGGCGCCGATATCGGCTATTGTCAAAATAGGGCCTTCCATTTCAGACAGACCGTATTGGTCATCAATGAAATTTTCGAAAAAGACGATACGAACATTTGGTTCTTCCCTCTCGTCGTATACCAATTGCATCTCACGACGATCAACGATGATATGTTGAGAGGGCCTAATCCAAGCTCGGCGGAGAAACGGAATGCCAAAAAAGCGAGCGCGACGCATCCATCGGAAATGCCTTGCGATCCTTTTTATCATGTGTTCTCCGATCTAGACTGCGGGTGAATTGTACACCGGCAGTAGGGATTCAGTATTCTCTTGCAGGAACTTTCCTGGCACGATTCAGCAATTTACGCTCTTAATACAGTCCGCAGAGGTCTCAGCAGGAAAGAAGAAGGCATTGTCCAGTGGCCTACAATTTCGCACTGTATCGAAGCCCCATGCTCCCTTCTTGTGGAGGGCTGAATCATATGAATTAGCTTTCAGCCACTCTTCGAAAACAACTGCGGCGTCCAGGCCCTGTCGCTGGTAATGAACCTTGTTAATTTCCACATACAAAATTGGACGGAAGCGGTTGACGATGTTCACTGCACCGGCCAAGAATCTGTGTTCGTGACCTTCGATATCGGCCTTTATGAAATCTATGCGGCCTACTCTGAGCGAGTCGAAAATATCATCCAGCCGGTTGACTTGTATCTCGGTCGACCTGAATTGAAGGTCCTCCGAGTCAATGACGATAGCTGCGTTTCCTGTCTCCGCGCCATTCGCAAAATCTTCTAGCAAACTGATCTGTAAGGAGCCGTTCTGATCAGACAGTCCTGACTGGTGAATATGGACCGTATCCTCTAGAGCATTCCGTCTTGCGTTCTCGGCTAGGCGCTTACAGTTCGCAGACACTGGCTCGAATGCATGCAGACAGCCCCGCTCTTTCAGGTGACTAGCCAAAGGTATAGACCAAAACCCTATATTTGCACCTACATCAAGGACGACCGAGTCGGGTCGTAACAAACGCACGGCACAGCGTATTGCCTGATTATCAAAGTCCCCCAAATAGTAGGAGCGGAATTCTGTGTCGGACCTCAGATCGACCAGCATCTCGTGTCCTAAGCGCATGCGAGTCCACGCAGTGCAGAAGGGCTGCGAAAGGGGGGCAAAATGTCTATTGACTGCCCCCGCAACATGCCATTTACCCCGCAATTCAGGAGTATGCCTAAGCGCAAGTGCCGCAGAAGCTCGAACACCGTGATTGATCTTATCCTTCAGCATGACGGACTACCTCGACCTATATCAGTTTTCTCTGTGCCAAAACCGGCAGCCTATCCCGGTAAGCGAAGCATGAGCGCAATTAGTTTGCGGGCACAGACTCGCGGTAATTCAAAATTACTTAAGAGGTGTCTCATAAAACATTCGAATGACAAGTACTCGGGCTATAGCGGATCCGTCGAAATCCGCCCTATGAAAGCATAGTCAAGCCGATTGGCCCAAATCGGACTCATTCATTGCCGATTGCCGGGACAGGGTGCCGGACTGTGCCGTCCAGCGGTCCTGGTTACTCTGGTAAATATCTTTCAGAATGGCTTCCACGTTATAGCGCACCCGCCACTCCGGAAAATGACCTTGGAAACGGCGCACATCGCTGATGTACCAGATGTGATCGCCAATACGATTCTGCTCCACGTATTCCCACTCCAGCGGCCGGCCGCCGATCTCTTGGCAGAGATCGATGGCCTCGAGCATTGAGCAGTTGCTCACCCGGCCGCCCCCCATGTTGTAGAGTTCGCCGGCGCGGGGCCGGTGAAAAAAGCAATCGAACGCCCGAATCAGGTCGGCGCTGTGGATGTTGTCGCGCACTTGTTTAGCTTTATAGCCGAACACCTTGTAGCGGGTTCCGGTCACCGCGCAGCGCATCAGGTAAGCCAGGAAACCGTGCAGTTGGGTGCCGCAATGGTTGGGCCCGGTTAAACACCCACCGCGAAAGCAGCCGGTGCGCATTCCGAAATACCGGCCGTATTCCTGAACCAGCAAATCTGCCGACGCTTTGGAGACGCCAAACAGACTGTGCAGGGTCCGGTCAATCGGCATTTCCTCCGGGATTCCATTCTTGTACGCATGGCTGGGATCGATTTCCCAGCGCTTGTCTAGCTCGACCAGCGGCAGGAAATTTGGCCGGTCGCCGTAGACCTTGTTGGTGGAAGTAAAGATAAAGACTGCCTCCGGAGAAAAGAGACGCGTGGCCTCGAGCATCGTCAAGGTGCCGTTGGCATTCACCGTGAAATCCACGGTGGGATTGGTGGCCGCCCAATCGTGCGAGGGTTGCGCCGCGGTGTGAATGACCAGGGCGATGTCCCGGCCGTAACGCCGAAAGATGGCGTGCATGCTCGCCTCATCCCGTATGTCCACGTCGTGATGGACGTAGCCAGGCAGTTCGCGCAGCAGCCGTTCGCGCATGTGGGTCGTGGCGGCCTCTGCGCCAAAGAACTGGGCCCGCATGTTGTTGTCGATTCCGACGACCTGCAGGCCGAGCGCCGCAAAATGTCGCACCGCTTCCGATCCCACCAATCCGGCGGCCCCACTGACGATGGCAATGCTCACTGGGTACCCCTTTCGAGGTCAAGAACGGGAATTTTCTCGACATCCTTGCCGGAATCCGGTCTGGCAAGGCGCAGAAGTTCGGATTCCATCTTCGGAAAAATCACGTTTTCATCCCAGTTCTCATGGGCAAAACGGCGGCCCGCCTGGCTCATTTCATCCCGCCGGGAAGCATTACTCTGCAGAGTGGCCACAGCATCGAATAACCGAACCGGGTCTTCAGGAGCAACCACCAAACCGGCGCCCGATCGTTGCAGAATGCTGGCCACGGCGCTGTCCGCGTTCAGCGACGCGACGATGGGACAACCCGCGGCCATGAAGGTTACCGTCCGCGAAGGGAAAACGATGTCGGCCACGACGCGCTGCTGGGTAATCAGGCAGAGGTCGGCGACCGCCAGCATTTGAAAAAGCTCCTCCGGCGGCTGCACCGGAAGAAACTTGACGTTGGGCAGTTCCATCGCCACAGCGCGGGCCTCCGTCGACCGCCGCATCGCCCCGTCTCCGGCGAACAGATAGACGATTTCAGGATGCTCCCGGGATAACTGCGCGGCCTGAAGAATCACCTCCAGCCCCTGCTTAACCCCCATGTTTCCGGTGTAAAGAACCACAAACTTGCCCTCCAGCCCGTGGGCCCGGCGGAAGGCTTCGCCCTCGGCTCCGCGGCGGAGTTGCAGCAGGCCCGGATCCGCGCGCAGCGAAAAGAGAGTGACCTTGCCGGGGGCGATCGACTTGGTGAGTATCCGCCGCCGCATCCCTTCGGTCAGGGTGGAGACTAACGCGGCTTGATGGTAGGCAAACTTTTCCAGCCGATAGAGAGAGCGTATCAGTCGCCCATCCCGCAACATGCCTAGGTCGGCAGCGGCGTCGGGCTGCAAGTCCATAACGTCATAGACGAACGGTATTCTCCACAATTTTTTCAGGAATGCGGCCGTGAGTCCCAGTCCAAGCGGTGGTGACTCGATCAGCAAGAGGTCTGGTTTCCCACAACGGAGGCCGGCGAACAGGTTGCCCATCAGAAATGTGGCTTCGAACAGCATGCGCCGGGAAGCCGTCACCCGCCGGGGTATCCATGACCAGGAGCGGAGAATATTCACCCCCTGGTGCCGCTCGCGCCGCCACACCGCGCCGCTGTACGGTTCGCCCACCCGCCATTGCGGGTAATACGGCATGGTCGTGCACACTGTGACTTCGTGACCATGCGAGGCCAAGTACTCACAACGCGAAGTCACCAGCGGCCCGATTCCGGTTTCTTCGGGCCAGTAGTTGACGCTCAGAACAAGGATCTTCATATAGAAAGCCGCTCCTTCTCAAAATTGGAAATCGTTCTTACCGATTTGCACTTCGTCAACTTTGACGATTGGCGGCTTACGACGATGTAAGTCAATTGCCATGAGCAGGAAACCTCGGGAATTAAAGAACTGCGATCGGCCGGACGTCTTGCCGGCGGCAATGCCGCGGGACGAAGTCCGTGCTTCAAACTGCAATCGAGAGAGTTATTGCGGAAATTGACCTTCGCATCGCAGTTTGGGGCGTAGGGTTTCCTGGCTTCTCTCGGTCCTCTCCGCTGCCAGCGCGGAGCGCCCCACAGGCATGGCGGCCAAACAAAGTCCGCTGACAAAGACCATAAAGCCCAGCTGTGTGGGCGGCGACAGTTGTTCGTTGAGCAAAGAGCGACAGGCGTCCCAAGCCAGCAGCCAAACCAGCAAGTGTTGCTGTCTTCCAGCCGCTGCAGCGCGAATCGCCATGCTTCCCGCCACCCATACCCGATACGCTAGAAAGGAAAAACCAAATAGTGGACCGGCTTCCAAAACCACGCGCGCCCACTCGTTTTCGGCGAGAAGGAATTGCGGTGTGCCGGTCAAAAGGGCCGATGCCGCATTGGTCCCCAGGCCGACGCCCTTTCCAAACAACCCTGTGACCGGCAGAAGATAAAACGGATCGAGAAACCAGCCGAGAACCCGTGCGGTCGTATCCTCGGTACCACTGACGTCATTCCAACGAATCATGAATGTGTCCACTGCCTCGCGAAAGAAGCTGGTCAGCGATAAAACGGACAAACAGGCGAGAATTAAGGCTGCGACTGCGAAAATCCGGTTACTGCGCCCCCAATTCAGAATCGCAAACACCAGCGCCGCTACGGCTATGAGAGCACACCCCAGTACCAGCGTGCGGCTGCCCGACACCGGCTGCGCGACGATCACACTCACCAAAGCCGCGCCCAGCAGCCAACGAGGATAGCGAGCTTCCGGCTGCACCAATCCAAAAATCAAGAATGTCGTCGTTAATACAAAAAAGTGGGCCGCCCCGGTGGCAAAGCTAAAGGTGCCCGCAGGCCGAATCTTTCCCAGCACGAATGAGATTTGCAGCGCGTCCGCCGTGGTCGCTGCATTGATCCAGCTATCCGGCGGCGACATGAACTGCCAGATCATCAAGCCGGTCATGGGCACGGAAAGCGCGAGCATCCATTTGCCGAACTTAACGACGTCCTGATAGGAAAACACTTGCGGAATTACAAAAATCAGCGGCAAGTGAAGAAAATTAGTTCGCAGGCCGTAGATAGCTACCAGAGGGCCGCCTCCGATACCTGCAATCATTTGAAACAGAGCCAGCAGAATGAAACCGGTTAGCAACAAGAAATAGACGACCATGGGTGCACTGAAGGGAAACCGCCGGCAGCGCACCGCTTGAATATAAATAAGAAGGACGAGGGGATCGCGGATCACGAGCAAGGGAGCCGTGAGTGAAGGAAAGATCCATTTCCGCAGTGCTCCTTCAGTGATCAAGAGAACGAAGTACAGCCAAATCATCCGCTTCAAGACGGTCGCTTGCGAGTCCGCCAAAGAGGCGTGGCTCGCGGTGCCAAACGGACCCAAGGCTGACATCGGGACGTTTCCGTCTAGCACGATGCGCACTCCGGCGATGGAGATAACGGCGGCAGCGGCGAATTGACGCCGGTGTCTTTCAGAAGCGCATAGCGCACCGTGGACGCAACTCGACGGCGATATCGCTCCCAGGAATGCTGCGCCGCCTTCCGCCTCGCGGCGTCGCTCATGGCAGCCAGCCGATCGCGATCGAGTAGCAGAATTTCCAGTTTCTCAACAATGGCTCCCGCGTCGCGAATGGGAACGATGAAGCCATCCTCGCCGTCGCTTATGAACTCCGGTGCCGCCGTGTGGGAGGTGGTAATCACCGGGACGCCCTGCGACATCGCCTCCAGCAGGACTAGGCCGAAACCCTCAAACAACGACGGGAAAACCATCACGTCATGACGACGCATCTCCTGCAGGATAGCGGTGTGGGGAAGCGAAGGAATCCAGTGATGGACTCGCAGCGCCGCATCCAGCGCCGGACATTCGGCGACTCGACGACCTATGATGGTTAGTTCAACCTGAGATGCAAGCTGAGCAACCGCTTGCAGCAAATAGCTCACTCCTTTGCGCTGGCTGAGTGCGCCGGCGAACAGCACTTTCAACTTGCCTGTCCTTGCGCCTCTTTCGGTTGGCGGCGCGCTCTCCGCGGGAGCTCCGTAAGGGAGGATGCTGACTCGTGCGTCCAATTGACCGGCCTTGCGTAAGGTGGACCGGACAAACTCGCTGGCAACAACGATGTCAGTAGCCAGAGCAAGTTCTTCATCCTTGCGCCGTAGCTTCTCTTCGCTATCCGCCCGTCCTTGCAGGGTCACCGCCCATTCCGGTTGAAGGGATGCTTCCTCCTGCATCAACTCCCGGTAACACCGCCAATACCCGATGGGAAGCTCGTATATGGTCTTAATGCCCAGCCGTCTCGCTGCGCGAAAGCTCGCCAAAGCTCCGTCTTCGTACGCATAGAGACCGCAGATGTGTGGTGCATGGCGCAGCCTGGCAGCAACTTTCAAATCCAGGCTGCGGTACACTGCGTCGACAGAAAATCTCCCGAATTCGTGGCGCAGCGGGCGCGAGAGGTTGAGTTGGCGGGCTGCCAGCCTGCCGATTTCGTCCCAGGGATGACAGTGCAGCTGGTCTGGGCGAATGTGTGAAAAAGCGCGACGCCCCAGCTCTCGCGTGACGGCGCGAGGGAGCACGCGATTCAGCCAGTGCTGGGGGTTCCACGAAACAGTTGTCCAGAACTCAGAGAGCAACCCGGCTTCGTTCAGCCCGCGGGCTGCCTCCCGAACGTTTGCATTCCCCGTGGGATGGCTAAAGAGAATCATTGAGCGGGCAGCTTCAAGGCGTTCTTCATCATGAAAGGAACCATCAGAGAATCAATGCTAGAGATCATTACTCGGCACTAAGAGAGTACGAGAGGACGCTTGATCGCATGCTCAGCGGCCCGGGGAACAATCGAGCTTCAATTTAGCGCGGTTTTGCTGAGCCAGCGCCCGCGCTTGCCTCCCCGTGACAAAGCCGGACACTCCAGTTCGAGTTACCTCCACCATCCGCCTCCATACATTCCGGTCGCCTTTGAAATACCACTTCAAGCAAGCCAGCACACCAGGCATGGAGCGCGAACCGACCAACCGTTCATTACAAAAATAAGCCAGTGCCCGGGACAGCCCAAAGCATTTAGCAATCAAGTAGTGGTTGTTGAAGCATATGTCTGGAAACAAGGGGCCGCTGAGTTGCGTGCGATCTTCGCCCGCCGGCCTCGGGGAGGCATAGTGCTTGACCAGGATTTGATCGTCGAACACCACATCGAAACCCGCCTGTCTTATCTGCAAACATAAATCCAGCTCCCAGCCCGCCTGGGCGCCGGAACCATGAAGGCCGGTGTCGATGCGATACGATCCGAGAGCACGCCGGCGAAATGCCATATTAACGCCCTTCAGGAACATAACTTTTTTCGTGTGGCCCAGCAGCGGGCAATGATGATTGCCGTACTGAGCCCCGTACCAGGTCAGAATTCCGACCTTTGATACCGGGGCGGGCTGGAACAAAGCAGGCTTGTCGGGCATTTGAAGCCAGTCCCTACCTCCCACGGCTCCGATCGAAGCGTCGTTAAAACTCGTTTCGATACGCGCCAGCCAATCCGATTGAGGTTCGGAGTCATCGTCGGTGAAAACCAAAAAGTCACCTGCGGCATTATCCAGTCCACAATTCGTAGCAAAAATTACACCGGGCCTGGTAACTGGGACGCTGCGGAGCGCGGGAACCTTGCGTTGCAACATCGAGACGATATTCCAAGTCTCTAGGTCTGCTTCCCTAACAACTACCAGCACCTCGTCAGCCGGTCTGCTTTGGAGCGCCACAGCTTCTAGACAGCGTTGCAGATCGAACGGCCGCTTGTAGGATGGGATTATGACTGTGACTTTCATAGTGCGCAATGCAGCGACTAACACAATCAACGATCAGGGGTGATCTCGGCTAATCCATCGGCTCGCCCGAAGTGTGATTTAGACAACCGCCACCGGGCTCCACATCTTTTTCAGTGCGAGCCAAACCGACAGCACGACGCTGGGCACCCAGGAATACGTTGTGAATAGAAGAACGCCCTTCACCGTCGATAGATCGAGGAATGCAATCATTGCGACTTGCAAAGCGATCGTGCACGGGATGAGAAGAGCCGGGGGCACGATCCAGGCTCGTGCGCAATTGATGCCCCAGAGCAGTCCGGCAGTCGTCGACACCACGGCGCAAACTGCCATCAGAACGCCCTCGGCATAAAGGCCGCTGTACTGATGGCCCAGCACCGACAGGATCTGCCTGGGAAATACCGCTACCGCGGCGACCGACAGCACGGACACGGCAAAGTATCCGGCGACAATCTGGAAGTAGCGCCGGCGCAGTTGGTGCACGGATTGGATGCGGGCGAACGCCGGCAGTACCACCTCCGCTGTAATCGAGGAAAGCAGGGCAAAAGCGACTGCTAACCGCCCCAGCGCCCCTACATTGGCCACGCTATCCGAGTTGCCAAATATGCTTATCAGCCAAACCGTGATCTGCCCCTGCAAGCAGTAGTAAATGGAGTGAGGAGCCTGCTTTTTTAGGACTGAGACTATTTCGGAGCGCATCGCTGGGTCCGCAGGGGCACTTCGATCGACCTCTCGATGCACCCATCGGCGAAGCATTACGAACTGAACCCCGTATCCGACGACCACAGACAAAATCGCCACTACAGCATTCATGAAAACGAACAGAGCTCCTGCGACTACCGCCAGCTTTACTATTGCCGACACCAGAGCCTGGTTTTGGATCTGCCGGATCTCGGATTTGAGTCGTAAGGCCACAGCGTAGATTCGAGTTATCAACTCCAGGCCCGAGCCTGCCAATACGGCAACGACCAAAATGGCAATCGTTGACCAGCTCGCGCCATTTTGCGCCAGTAGCCAAATGAGAACGGGAACTACGGCTAGCAGAGTGAAAGCTGCCAGCTGGCGCCGCAACTGGAAAGCGGTATTGAGCAAGCTTCCCAAGCGCTGGCCGTCTTGCCAAACTCTGCCGCCGATGGCCGTGAGCGCGCTGCTAATCCCGCTATCCGCGAGAACGAGAATCGCGGCCAGCATCGTATTGCCGATCGTAAAGAAGGCATACTCACGCTTGGATAACGTGCGAACGATCAATAGCCCCGCGGCGAATCCCAGCACTTGTACGATCGCTTGGACGAAGGCGAATTTCGCTAGAATCGGCACCCACTTCCGCGCAGCGGGCGCCGCTAACCAGCCTGAAACAGCTGGGGACGATACGAGTTCTACATCGAGAAGTTCCATTCCCGCCTGGGAATCGATGATTGCCGTCGTCTCAATGGGCATTTTTGTTTGTTTCGGTGCGGCGATAATCTCGACACTATTTAGCGATGGAGAACGAGCGCAGCCGAACTTAGTGAGGCTGTCAAGCGGACTAAGCTTTCCTTGCGTGCCCGAGCCAGCTTCGGCGGGACGACTGATGTACCCGCATTAGTTGTAGCCGTACTGCGAGTACGAGTATCCGTAGTTGGGCCGGCGCGGATCTAGCTTATTGACCGCCATGCCCAAGATTCGCGCTCCAGATACTTCCAGAATCCGGCGTGTGCGGAGGAGGCCTCCGCGAGATGTCGTACCGCTGGCCGCTACTAAGAGGACACCGTCGACGAGACCGGCGAGGATCACTGCATCCGTCACCGCTAGGACCGGTGGCGAGTCAATGATCACAAACTCGAAACGGGTCGCAACTGTTTGCAACAAGAGCGCCATCTGCTTCGAGGCGAGCAAAGCTACCGGGTCGGGCGGAACGGCGCCAGCGGGGAGCACCCAGAGATTCGGCTGCAGTGCAAGCAGCACTTTGGAGGTGGCCAGTTCACCCGTGAGAATGGCAGTCAAGCCTTCTGGCTTCTTGAATCCGATTGCTTTAGCGACTTCGCCCTTGCGGAGATCGCAATCGATGAGCAGAACCCGATCTCCGCGCTGCGCCAACGCCTGGGCTAAATTCAGGGCGGTGGTCGTCTTACCTTCGCCGTTTTGCGAACTAGTAATAAGCAACGTCTTGACCGGCCTGGATCGAACCGAAACCGCAGTCCCCAACGCGCGAAATGCTTCGGATAACGAAGAGGTCGGATGTTTAGTCAAGCTCATAGCGAGCTGATCACTGCCCGCACCTCTCGCCAATCGAATCGTTTTCAGCCACGAACCGCGTTCGAATGGAATGACTCCGAGAACCGGAGTCACCATAAGAGCTTCCGCTTCTTCCGTTGTCTTAACAGAAGAGTCCAGCGCCTCTTGCGCGAAAGCTCCCATAACGCCGAGAATCAGGCCCGCCCATACGGCGGCCGCGATGTTTAGCAGCTTCCTCGGCCGCACCGGGGCGTCTGGCTGCAGCGCGCTATCCACCATGTGAATATTGGTCGACCGCAGCGCGGCTGACACCGTGGCATCTTTCACGCGCTGCAGCAAGCTCTCATAGAGCTGTTGATTGGTCTCAAATTCGTGACGCAGAAGATTATCCTGGATCAGCAACTGATTCAGGCGGCCCACTTCGTTTTTTTGCTGAGCGACTTCGGTCGTGGCTAACTTCTCGCGGTTGTAAGCCGCGTTGTAGTCGGTGCTCATCCGACTCATGATTCGATCCTGCTCGCGGTTAATCTGGTCCTGCGTTTCGTTTATTTCTAACTGCACTCGTTTGGCGTTGGGAAAGTTGGGCCCATACTGGGCAGCGATTTCCGTATGCTGCTGCTTCAACTCGGCAGACTTCTCCTCGAGCTTCTCCAACAACTCATCGTGTACCAGCGAAGCCATTTGGACACGGTTGGATAGCACCTGGCGGTAGAGAGACTCTTTTTGGATGCGCTCGCTCTCCGCGCTGGTCAAATCGCGGCTCTGGTCGGCAAGCACTTGTTCGACCACGTTCTGTTTGTCTCCTGAGTCGACAATCTTATTTTGCTGCTCGTAGTCGACTACGGCCTGTTGCGATGTTTCGACATTCGCCTTCAGTTCCTCAACCTGCTGTTCCATCCAACCGGATCGCCGGATCTCTTCGTCTTTCTCCCGAAAATTGTATTCGATGTAGTTCTTGACTAGGCTGGTGGCCACCTGCGCGGCCAGTCGCGGGTCTGGGCTGGCAAACGTTACGGCGAGCATCCTGGTCTTCGGGACCTGCTCAACTTTTAGGTGGCTTTCAAAAGCGGCGATGAGCGGTACCTTGCGCGTCTCTGGATCCGCGGTTGCTACTTTGTCGGCCGAGCCGCCGAGATTGCGTGCGAGGTTTAGCTGTTCGATGGTTTTCCACGCCAGACTTTCACTCTTCAGCACTTGAATCTGGGTTTGCAAGAAAACGTCATCCGCATCCGTTTTCTGATATACGTCGCTCGACGACTGCAGCTGTGGAGTTTCAGGCTCGATTTCTAGGCGAGCCGTGGCCTCATAAACGGGAGTGATCAGGAAAGAGAGGATAGCGGCGATGGCGGATAGTGCCACTACGGCAATCACAATCGTCCATCGCCGCTTCAAGAGAACATACAGATAGGCGGACAGCTGTGTATTCCCCTGGCGCCTCTGGGCGTGATCATCGAGCGCCGATGGCATGCGTGATGTCGCCACCGCCGTCCGGGGATGGTAAGTAATCGCTTGACTAGGCGGTTCTAGGTATTCGTTGTCAGTCATTGTCGCGCCCTTCATTACCACATCTTCGCTGATCGGCCCACATGCATTCGTGGGGCAAGGAGGTATTCGGAGAAGAATCTCGGGGAGACTAAAAGCGCGACCCATAGATCGCGACACCCGTGGCCGCCTGCACCACCGATTCGATGCCGCGACTGAACGCTCTCTTGGCGCTGCTATCGGGGACGAAAAGAATATCTTCAGCTTGCAGGACTGGGTCAGAACTCTTGCCTCGGAGGATCGCCTTCAGGTCTACGGGGATCTGTTTGCGTCCTTCCTGGGCTTGTGGATCACTGCGAAGGATGACGGTGCGACTACGCAACGCGGTCGTTTTTGTGTCTTCAGCCAGGGCAATCGCCTGCAGAACCGTCATGCCATGTGTGCTGGCCTTCATAGGGAATCCGCCAGGTTTGTTTACCGCCCCCACAACATAGACTATTCCGGCGGGCGGCACCGTAATGCGGTCGCCGGGATAGATATTCACGTTGAGGCTCGGATCACCACTCTCCAGCAACCGCTTTAGATCAACCGTCAGAGTGTTCCCAGTAGGGATCTGTTCTGACCCGCTAGCCGTTCCACCGGCCAGGTGCAAAGCACGGATCGCAATGTCACCCCGAAGTATGATGGCGGTGCCACCAGCATCGTCCGCTAGACCCTCAGCCTGGGAGAGGATATCCAGAAGTGTGGTGCGCCTGAGGACCGGATAGATTTGCGGCCGTTTCACCGCTCCGGTGATCGCAACCGTGTGTAGGCTGGACTGGCCGACTGAAATTGTGATATGTGGATCGCTGACCAGGCCTTGGGCCTTGAGCTCTTGTGAAAGTAGCTTCGAGAATTGAGAAAGTGTCAAACCGGCCGTGTTGAGCGAATTTGCTAGAACCGGGACCGTGATCGTCCCCGTTGCGCTTACGCGATATTCGCGAGACAGCTCCGGCACGTCCAGAACGTAAATATTCAGTAGGTCATCGGGCCCTATGATATAGTCCTCTGCTTCTGTTAGTCCGCCCGGTATCGCTCCCTTCGGCGGTGCCGCATCCGTCTGACCTCCTTCCGGATTAGGAACCTGCGCCTGGAGTTCTCCCGTCCATGCGACCACTAGAAGCATGACCAGAGCGGCCCTGCACACCCTAGCGACGAAAGTCCGCCGATTTTCACTTGTCCCACGCGTATATCTTAAGGACATAGGTGATTCACTCCGTTTCTTGCCTTCCACCGTGAAATCAGGAATTGCGACCATGCCCTGCTGGGCCGGTTGAGCCGCAATTCGGTTAGGGTCCTTCGCCCCGCGGTTCGTGCAATCTGAGCCCCGGCGAAGAATAGGTTCACGCACAGCCCGCGCAACGAGGGGGCGTACACATGCACCATGCCTTCCTCACAAACGCGGCCCCCCAGGCGACGGTTGTGCTCTTGGCCGCCTTCTCCCAAGTCCACCTGCTCCACTCCGGCGGCGGCCAGGCTCTCAAACGCCCATGCCGTGAGCAACGACCCGACCGAGTAACGCGCAAAGTCGGGACGATAGCCCGCATGCTGACAGTAAAACTTTTGCTGATAGTGCTGGCCAATCAGGAATGCAACCGGGGATCCATCAACATACATGACGTAGATTCGAAGCCATCCTTGTTGAGCACAGAATACAAACTTCGCTCGAGCGTTCGGCGTGTTCAGCACGCGGCCATCAAGATCGTGCTGCCACGTGGTTACACGCACCGCGGTGGCATCGCGCAGACCATCTTCCAGCTCTCCGATACCGGAAAAGCACTGGAACCGCGCTCTACCCGGAAACGCACGCTGCAGGATGCGGGTCTTTCTTTGAGCTTCTCGTCTATTTTTTCCGGAAAGGGCCGGCGCGCGCTTGCCGGATGCTGGGGCCAGGGGCGCCACCAAATAACGAACGACATGAGGAACGCGCTCTTTCATCAAAAAACCCGGCATGTGCCGCAGCTCGCGAAGCAGATCTGACTCCATGGGGAGGCGCTGAAAGCAGAGCTGGTCAATTCCGTCACTCCGAAGGGCATTGCGGAGCTGCAGAACAAACACTTTGTCAATGGCGGTGGACTGGAGGCCCATTCTGCCTCCGGCGATCACTTCCAACACTTTGGCTTTGGGACCCCGGATGTTTACAGACGAGACGACAGTCGAAACCCTGCATTTTCGGACGTGTCCCACCAGCATGGCCTGCGGAACGCCTCGCTCGGAAGCGGTGATCACGTAGGGGTGAAGTATTGTCGGATCGCGCTTCAAATTGTCCAGGTAGTAGTCAAGGTTTGTATTCAGATTATGGGTCCACTCCGTCCATATGGGTCTTAGAGCCTCGACCGCCGGTAAACTGTCGGCCACCTGTACCGAAAGCTGTTCGGCTGCCTCTTCCGAGGGGTAAGAGTTGCTTAGAGCTTCGACTGAATGGTTGGGGAAAACAAGCGATCCGTCCGAAAACGTTTCTGTTGGGTTCATGTGAGGTTCGGCTAATTCACTCCTGTGACGCCGGCTAGGACGGCGTGTAGAGATCCAGCGGCTCTCTTGATTTCGAATCTCTGCTCAAAGCATTGGCGTGCGAGTTGGCGCATATTTAGCCTCTTCGCCTCAGGCAAGTCCAAGTAAGAGCGGAAGAACTGGCATGTGCCCAAAAGAGTGTCAGCAGACACGATACCCGCCCCGTCTGACTGGATTTCGCGCCAGATATTGACCTTGTCGGAGATCAACGCGGGCGTGCCCGCCGCCAGGGCCTCAGCTACCACAATGCCAAAGTTTTCCTGGTGCGAAGGCAGCACGAAAACCTCCGCAGCGTGCAGCGCTCCCCATTTCTTCGCACCGCTGATCATTCCGGTCCAAGTGATCCGTGAGGCAATCCCCAGCTGCTCCGCCCGATGCTGCAGATTCTTCTGCCAGCCCAACTGGTCCGGACCGGCGACGACCAAGTGCCATTCGGAGTGCTCCGCTAGCACTTTGGCGAAGGCGTCGATCAGCAGATCACAGCCTTTTTTGGGATGGATTCGCCCCATGAATAGCGCCAGTTTCTTGCCACGCAGTTCTGGGTAGCGACCGAAGAATTCATTGACCTCGGCTTGCGGGTCGCCGGTCGGTAGAGCGGTACCATAATTGACTACGACTTCATGGCAGCGATAGAGCCAGAAAGACTGGCGGGCCAGCACGCGCTCTTCCTCGCAAGTGAAAAGCACGGCCTGTGCGTCGCGCAGTACGCGATATTCCGCCCACGGCCAGTACATCCATTTTTTGAGGTGCTTCAGCGGGTATTGCCTTTTGAACCAGGGATCAAGCATGCCGTGCGTGAACAGCACATAAGGCGTGCTGGAATTGCGCAAGGCTTGCCAGGACGCAAAACTGTGAAACTGCCAAATTCCATTCACGATGACGGCATCGTAATGGCTTCGGTTCTCCCGCAGCCACGGTATAAGGCGAGGGCTGAATGCGTACCCGAGCTTGCTTGGACCGAGCGCATGGACCGGCAGCCCGCACCGATTCAAATACGGCGCGTCAGGGGGGTCGAGAGTCGCGATTTCAACCCGATGTCCTTGGGAATTCAACGCATTCCCCAACTGCTTCACGCCCTCAACAGGACCACCGCCGGCGGGATTCACGGAGCCAATGACGTGGAGGATCTTCACTGCACGCCACTCGGGGAGCAGTTTGACGGCTTTGTCATTGCTTGGTCGAGTTCGGCCGCTCGTCGCTCGGTCTTCTCGCGACATACTTTGTCGTAAAGCAATAAATAGTTGTCGATCATCCCTGAGCGAAAACGCGCTGCGTTGGCGATGCTCGACTCCCTCCTACCCTCCATGTTCTCGAGAGCCCGATTCAGAATAGCGGCGGCCGACTCCGGGTTCTCAGGATCGATGTAGACAGCTGCCTCACCGGCGACTTCGTCCATCGGGCCGCGCCTGGAAGTTGCAACCGGACAACCGCAAGCTTGCGCCTCCACAATGGGCCATCCGAAGCCTTCCTGAAGCGAAGGGAAAAGCATCATGCTCGCCGTGGAATACAAAGCTCGGAGATCTTCGTTAGCAACTCCAGTTAGCTCCAGGGCCACATTACTCATCTCATTCTCGAGAATGAATCGGCGCATGTCCGTGGTCCAGGGTTTGCCTACCATTACAAGCCTGAGAGTGCGTCCTCGGGCAAGCCTGCGAAGAACGGAGAAAATACGCAACACGCCAAGGCGGTTCTTGTACCACTGGTTACCGCCCACGTGCAGAAGAAACGGCTGACTGAAATCGATAGAGAGGTCACGAAGTCGCTGCGCGGCTTCGCACTTCGGCATGGGTGAATACGGGTAGTTCAGCGAATTGTAAACCCGTGAAACACGATGCTCGGGCATATCGGCGATGCGCAGAAGATCACTGCGCGTGGCGTCGGACACACACCCGATATGCTGGGCTTTAGTCAGTCCGTTCAAGATTAGCCGCTGCAGTTCCCTTCCCGTCCAACGCGTCGGATGGAGTGGAATTTCTCCCATTGCGCTTCGCACCGCCATCAGATCGTGACAAGTCACAACATGCGGGACAAACTGTAGATACTTGGTGTAGAAAGCGTTTGAGTGGTCACAAACGTGAACCACGTCCGCCTTTTTGGCGGCGGATCTAAGTGCAAGTGGAAACAAGCCAAACTTATCAACGTACCCCAACCACTTCCCAACGCCATGTTCCGAACGCCGTAACTGGCCAACAATGGAAGGCGGCGACAGCAGCCGGACCTCATGGCCAGCGTTGGTCAATCCCTGTGCCATGAAAGCCGCAAACCTCTGCATGCTTTCCTGCCTGTCGTTCACATAGTTACCTAGCAATAAAACCTTCATAGCAGGAACAGGCAATGCCACCCAGGATTCAGCAACTCCCAACTGTTTTCTCCGGAGAAAAACAGTTCATATTCTCCGGGCATTGAGCACTGTGGAGATTCGGCGATCTTATGCTGCTCCGGTCCCCCGCAGCACTGCGGGCACCGTGCGTGCAAGGATCTTGAGATCAAGCCACAACGACCACTTGTCGATGTACTGCATATCGAGTTCCATCCATTGCTCAAAAGGAATGGAGCTCCGTCCGTAAATCTGCCAGAGACACGTGATGCCTGGCTTGACGCTGAAGCGGCGCCGCTGCCAGTCTTGGTCAAATCGTTCATAGTCGCGGAAGGACATAGCCCGCGGTCCCACCAGGCTCATGTCACCCTTCAATACATTGAAAAGCTGTGGCAGCTCGTCGATGCTCGTCTTTCGCAGGATTTTCCCCAGAGGAGTGACCCGCGGATCCTTCTTGATCTTGAATACCGGCCCGGTCATTTCATTTCTGGAAAGGAGTTGGTCTTGGAGCTGCTCGGCGTCGGCGACCATGGTCCGGAATTTGTAGATGCTGAATTGCCGCTTGTTTAAACCTACACGGCTCTGGCGAAAGAACACCGGTCCCGGCGACATGAGCCGGACGAGTAGAGCAACCGCGAACAACAGGGGAGCAAGGATGATGAGCAGCACAGCGGAGAGCAGAACGTCCAGTGAGCGTTTGATGACGGCGGGGACTAGCTCGGCGGAGCCGGCAACCGCATGGACGTGGGAGTTCTCCTCCAGGTCGTGAAGATTAGGGTTGGCAGTTCGCAAGTTGAAAACCTGGGAATCGAACCGGAGGACAATCCCATGCTGCTCGCACAGC
>Ga0182018_10001393_pt1 | contig 27587 bp, 28 predicted proteins | sample 812P2MmetaG_FD_120490 | JGI IMG/M metagenome (GOLD analysis project Ga0182018, IMG submission 120490) | Permafrost microbial communities from Stordalen Mire, Sweden - 812P2M metaG | ecosystem: Environmental > Terrestrial > Soil > Wetlands > Permafrost | place: Sweden: Stordalen | collected...
GCTGGCCGGTGCTTCCCGATCCGTGCATAAGCGCGATGTCCGATGGGCCAGCGCGTTCATTCATCAGTCGCCGGCGAAACAAGCGGCTTCACAATCTGAACACCGTGCTTGAGTGCCTCCAGTTCGAGTAGTGGGTCAGTTTGAATCGAGGGCTGTGTTTGTAAACACGGAGACCGGCCAAGATCGTTTGCCCGGGACGCTGGGCTCGACCTTCGCCAAGCCCGGGACTATGCGCCCAAGCGGTTCCAAGAAGTCTCCGAGATCGCCATGTATCGGACCGCATTTAGTCAGCGACCGATGTGTCGCCAGCAGAGCGTCCCACACGCCTTTCCAAGCCACATTCCGCGAAGAACACATTCATTGGGCAGGTAGCTGCGGAAGAACTCCTCTGTACCCATCCGTAGCCCAATTCAGTTCGTTCCCAACGCAGCGCTACCTGGCTTTACCTGATGAGGTATCGTTGACGAACGCCGAGAGCTAACAGCACGCATATCGTCAACAACAAGACGATCGCCCCCGGTTCCGGCACTGGAGTGGTTGGAACGGTTTGAAAAAGTACGTCGTCCACTCCGATAAAGTCCGCGCCGGTGCTTAAGCTTCCCGCATTGAGCGTGACGCTGGTGATCGATTTCCCCACATCTGTGAACCCAACAAACGACAGCGCACCAGCGCTGGAGGAAGTGCCCGCCCCCGGGATGAATATCTGCTCGCTCGAACCGTCGGAGAAGGTTATAGTGTCGCTGAAGAAGACCGTCTGAATGCCTGAGAAGTAGGCGCCAAACGCCTGGATAGGATTGGCGAACGTAAAGGTCAGTGTACCGGCTTGCACCTCGACGAAATTCGCTCCGCCGGGCGTAGTATTGTAGCCGTCGAGCGTAGGAAAGCCCGGGAGGTTCGATGTATCCCGTATAGTCTGGTTGTTCCCATCGAGATCGCTCCCCGTAAGGGTCACGCCGGGCGCAACCGTCAGGCTACTGAAGCTTCCCAAAGGGGCGCTCTCGAAAGTGATAAGCGAGCCGCCTCCGAGCGCAGTTATCGCCGAGTCGAAACTGGCAGCTGCCGCGGCGGACACTGGATGTGGGCTGGAAGTGGTCGCCATTATGTCCTCGCCCGTATACAGGATGTCCCCGTAAGCGGGGAAGCTCAAGAACGCAACAACCAGAAGCGCCGCCATGTAGCAGGCTGTTCTTCTTGGTGTCCTTTGATCCGATCGGTCGATTGGGCTTGTAGTCATAGTGCCGAGAATAATATCATCCACTCTAGAGGTTGACAACAGTCTATTTTTTCGGGTTTTTGGACAGATTTTTGCCACGCAAGGATCCGCCTTCAGCATCATGATTCGACAATACTTGGCCGGTTGTGAAGGTGGATTTCTTGGAAAATAGGCCTTCGATGCTGATCCACCGAGGGCCGCTTAAACGTCCGATGCTGATTTGTGCCGCTTACGCGAAAGTCTTGCCTGACTCCGAAGTGTTTACTCCTCGCAGGTTTCATCGACGTAAGGCTCAACCTAACCCACTACCCCAGTTCGCGCAGGATCGCGTCCGGCGCTGCACGGTTCGTCTGGAATTCGTCGGCGTAGCGCCGGCCTGGATGCGGGTCGCGGCCGCGAGCGCTCGTTCTCCTGAAAAGCCTCACGCCGTCGCGTCAGGAACCGGGCATCTGCGAATACATCGATGTGGTGGAGGACGTTGCGGGGCATCCGCCGCGCGTCTATATGTTTTGGTGCGATCCGGTCTGGATTGGGCTCAGGGAAATAGGAAGATACCAGCATGTTCGATCCCGAGTTGGAATCCTTCAAGATCTCGATCGACCTGCGCGCTTACGCCGCCAGCCACGGGTACTTCCTCGACGGCAAGGATAGCTGGCGTGGCTCGGCCGTCATGCGTCATGCGAACGGCGACAAGATCATCATCAAGCGCGACGCCGATAATCATTACGTTTATTTTTCGGTCAGGGACGAAGCCGATCACGGGACGATCATAGATTTCGTGCAACAGCGCCTGCGCCTCGGTTTAGGTGGCCTTCGCAAGGAACTTCGGCCCTGGCTCGGACGATCCGCCGAAATACCGCCCTACCCTCCCCTGCAACCGGCTTCCAAAGACCGCATGCGTGTCGAGCGGGCATACGCTGCAATGCAGGATGCGCCAAGCCATCCGTATCTCGACAACGAGCGCGCCATTCCGCCGTCCATCCTGCAGAGCGACCGTTTCGCCGGCCGGGTACGGATTGACGCGCGCGGAAACGCGGTCTTCCCGCATTTCGACCGGCAGGGCCTCTGCGGCTTTGAAATCAAGAACAAGGGCTTTACGGGCTTCGCATCGGGCGGAGCCAAGGGCCTCTGGCTGAGCCAGGAAAGGCCGGACGATAATCGCCTGATCTTCTGCGAGTCAGCGATCGATGCGTTTAGCTATGCGGCTTTGTTTCCGGAGGGCCGGGCGCGTTACGCCTCGATTGGGGGACAACTCAGCGCGCAGCAATCTGAACTGATGCGTGCCGCGGCCGCCGGCATGCCCATGACCGCGAAAATCGTCGCGGCGACGGACGCGGATGCGCCCGGGGAAAAGCTGGCCGACAGCATTCGGGAAGTCGTCGGGCTCACGGGGCGCGACGATCTCCACTTCGTGCTTCATCAACCTGACGGTTTCAAAGACTGGAACGATCAACTCCGAAACCGGCCGAGGCGCTCCCCCACCTCCCGGCCACGTAAGCCATCCCTCGTGTGACGCGGGACGGAGTGGCCGCGCGCCCCTGTCACGAATGCTGGCTGGCGCGGCGAGCAAATGATGGCCGGCGCCGACCCCGGACCGGTGCGGCCGGATGCCCATGGTGGCAACGAACGACACCGACGTGTTTTGTCGAAAGAATTCCTGGACGACCTCGTCCATGGAATAGGTTGCCCAGGTTGAGATTTCTGTGAATATGCGTGATCCGCCGTCGCATACGATGATCCCCCGCATTCCGTTAACGATGGCAGAATGTGCGGGTATTTTGAAAATTTCAAAGGCGCATGCGTGTCACCTTGTCGCCGGCCGCATTGCAGGCTGCGCGCCGATTCCAGTGGTCAAGATTGGTCGGCGGCTGCTGGTCCGGCGGGAAACATTAATGCGCTGGATCGACACCACAGAACGGTCTACGGTACGACAGTCACAAAAACGGAAACAGCAAATGCGCGGAGGCGTAAGAATACAAGGCCCGTCTTGGGTAGGCTATTGGCGCGACGAAAATGGCGTCAAGAAGAGCGAGACCCTCGGCCTTCGCAAGGAGATGACGAAGACGGCTGCCCGCGAAGCCGTGGCCGAAATCGTCAGCAAGATCAAACGGAGTTCGTCCCGGTCGAGCTTCGGAAATTTCGTGCGCGATATTTATTTGCCCTTCTACACAAGGAAGTGGAAAGGCTCGACGAAGGCCAAAAACTCGAACAGGGTCGATGTGCATTTGGTGCGGGAATTCGATGAATGTGAGCTATCCCTTTTTAAGAGGGATGGCCTACAGGATTTCTTGGACCGGAAGGCGAAGACATACAGCTACTCAACGGTGAACCATCTGCGCTGGGACTGCCGACAAATATTCGGCATGGCGGTTTCGGAAGGCCTGATTGACCGCAACCCAGCCGAACTATTGTTCACTCCTAAATGCGCTGCCAGGAAGGAAAAGCGCGTGATGACGGTGACGGATATCCGCTCGATGTTCGGTGCGCTCGAAGAGCGGGAAGTTCTCATCCGCAAGCTTGCCATTCTGGCAGGGATGAGGCCGGGTGAAATCTTCGCCCTCCGCTGGGGCCGGGTCGGTGAAGCCTTCGCCGATGTCCAGGAACGGGTATACGAAGGCATTCTGGACACGCCCAAGACTACCCAATCGGTGCGCAAGGCAGCCATGGCGGATGGTGTGGTGGTGGCTCTGGAGCACTGGCGCAGAGCAAGCGGCAATCCGGGCGCGGAGGCGTTCGTGTTTCCATCGGAGAAAGGTACGCCCATGAGCAAGCACAATGTCTGGCGACGGAATATGGAGCCAAAGCTAAAGAAGTTGGGCTTGCGGTGGGCGAATTTTCTGGTCATGCGGCGGACGTTCGTATCCTTGAACAAAGCCCGCGGAGCGGACGCGAAGACAATTGCTGACCAGGCAGGCCACGATGTCGGCGTATCGCTCCGGGACTATGCGCAGACCCCGATTGAGGTGAAGCGGTCCCTCGTCAATGAGCTTGAAAAACTTGTCCTTGGCCCCAAGTAAAAAATGCTTTGGTGTTAAACCGGTGTTGGCCGCTACATAGGGGTCTGTAAACTATTGAAAATGGTAGGCCCGGCTGGACTCGAACCAGCGACCCTCAGCTTAGAAGGCTGATGCTCTATCCACCTGAGCTACGGGCCCCTGAAACGAGTGTACCGCAGCCCGCCGGCCCGCTTAGCGCGGCGGCGGGAAGTACCACAACAGTATGGACTTGCCGACCCGTTGCTGGGGCGGCCAGAAGCGGCCGGGCCAGTTCACCAGGCGCAGTTCCTTCCACTCGGTCACGCCAACCGCGTTCCAACCGGGCAGGGGTGTGTTGCGATTGAGGTAGCGGATGTGTGGGAAGCCGTGCTCCTTCTCCAATTCGCCCATGATGTAGGGTGTGTAGGTGACCTCCGTGGCGTCTAGATCTTTCAGGCGTTGGGACAGGCGTTTCTGGTCCTGGCCCCAATCGAGATCGGAATCCACCAGGATGTTCTCGGGTTCGCTGCCGGCGATTTCGTTGAAATAGGCCAGATAATCGGGGTGGGCCAGCAGGGAGGAAGCGCCGAACCAGAGGCAGAAAATGGCGGAAGCGGCCAGCGTCCAGCGGCGGTTGTCGCCGGTGTCGAGCAGGTGGAGCGCGGCAAACGCCCCCACAAGCGAAAAGCCTACGTAGATCGGCAGGACGTGGCGAATGCCGATGTTGATGTGCGTAAACGTTCCCACCAGCATGACCCCCGCCGAAAAGGCCAGCGGCAAATAGAGGTTCCGGAACGGCGGAAGCCGGCGGAAGGCCAGGAACACGCCGACGGCCAGCAGAACCAGAAATCCAATGGGCGTTTTCACCCCCAGCGCCACCCAGTAAAAATTCCAGAAACCGGTCTCTCCCACGGCGCCGAGCAGGTAGCACAGGTGGCCCTTGTCGTTATGCTCGCGGACCTGATGGATGCCGGCCCACAATTGGGGCGCGGGCATGGGAAAGCTGAAGCCGGGAACCGTGCCGACCGTAAACCGGTAGCCCGCCCAAACTATGAAGCAGCCGATCAGGACGGCCATGGCGAAGGAGGGCAAGCGCTCCCGGGCAGCCGCCAAGATGCCGGGCAGCTTAGGGCGTTGGCGGTAGAAATACCAGGCCAGGGCGAGCAAGGTGCTGGCCGGAAAGAATGCCAGGCAGGAGAACTTGGAAAGCACCATCAATCCGGCGGAAGCGCCGAACAGAACACCGTTCCGAAAGGTGGGCCGCTCCAGCCAGATCCGCCCCACCAGAAACGTGGCTGCCAGGAAAGCGGTGAGTGCGATATCGGTGGTGGCCAGGCCGGAGTGAGCCAGAACCGGGGGGACAAAGGTGAAAAAGAGGACGGCGGTGAACCCCACCGCGCGGCTGAAATATCGCGCGCCCCACACGTAGACCACCAGACAGGCCAGCCAGAAGAACGGAAGTACGCCGGCGCGCGCCAGCGAAAGCGCCAGCTCATACCGGTGGCCGCTATAGAGAATGTTGGCGCCTTCGCGGAACATGTCGATGTAGACTTTCCGCGGCGTGTTTTGCGAACGCAGACCGATCAGGTACGGGCCCAGCGCGACGGCTACGCGGGCCAACGGGGGATGTTGCGCCTCCCAGGTATAGACGCCCTTATCCAGGTACTCCATGCCGCAGGCGAGGTGCGCGGGCTCGTCGGAGGTGTGGTCGAAGACATGGTACGTGGCGACGATGCGCAGGGTGGCGAACAGCACCGCCGCCACGGCCAGGATGCGGCTATGGCGTTCCAGGAACGCCACCAAACGTTGGGCGCGGCCGGACGTGGGCGTGGTTTGAGCGCGGGCAGTCGCAGCCGGAGCCTGCGCTTCACTGCGCTGCCTGTGCCGTTTGGAGCCCACTACTTGATTTCCAGAATCTCTTTTTCCTTGTTCTTGGCCGCCTGATCGATCTTCTGCATGTAGGAATCGGTCAGCTTCTGGGTTTCGTCGTGGGCCTTTTTGTCGTCGTCTTCGGTGATCTTTTTGTCTTTGAGCAGTTTCTTGATCGCCTCATTGCCGTCGCGGCGAACGTTGCGCACGGCCACGCGATGGTGTTCGGCGGCGCCATGCAGCTTCTTGACCAGTTCCTTGCGCCGTTCCTCGGTCAGGGGCGGGATGGGAAGACGGATCAGTTTCCCGTCGTTGGCCGGGTTCAGACCCAGGTCGGAAGTCCGTATGGCCTTCTCGATGGGACCGATTTGCGACACGTCCCACGGCTGAATGGTGATGAGGGCCGGTTCGGGAACGTGAAGGTTGGCGACCTGGTTGAGAGGCGTGGGGGTCCCGTAATAATCGACCCGGATATGGTCCAGAATCCCCAGGGAAGCCCGGCCGGTGCGGATGGTCGCCATATCGTGCTGCAAATCCGAGATGGCTTTCTCCATGCGCGTTTTCACGTGGGCTTCAACTTCTTTAATGGATTGGAAAGTGGAACCGCTGGGTGCTGCAGGCTGTTCAGTTTTCATAGCGCAGTCTCTCCGGGATTGGATGGCTGAGCCCAACCCCTCAGTGGATCACGGTGCCGATGGGCTCACCCATCGACATTCGCATTATATTGCCTGTCGTGTTCAGATTAAAGACGAGTATCGGCAGCCGGTTGTCACGGCACATGGCGATGGCGGTCGCGTCCATCACGCCCAAAGCCTTGGAAAGCACTTCCAGGTAGCTGATTTCGGTATACCGGATGGCGCCTGAGAATTTGAGCGGATCCTTGTCGTACACGCCGTCGACCCGCGTGGCTTTGGCGATGACGTCGGCCTTGATTTCCAGGGCGCGCAGGGTAGCGGCGGTATCGGTGGAAAAGTAGGGGTTGGAAGTGCCGGCCGCGAAAATGACGATGCGGCCCTTTTCGAGGTGGCGGATGGCGCGCCGCCGGATATACGGTTCGGCCACCTGGTGCATTTCGATGGCGCTCATCACCCGGGTAGGGTGGCCCATCTGCTCCAACGCGTCGGAAAGCGCCAGCGAGTTGATGACCGTTGCCAGCATGCCCATGTGGTCGGCGGTCACACGGTCCATGTTCAGGGCCGCGGCCGCCACACCGCGAAAGATATTCCCGCCGCCCACCACCACGCCCAGTTGAATGCCCGCGGCCGCCACGCCGGCCACTTCGCCGGCCAGTTCCTTGACGCGGGCGGCATCGATCCCGAAGGGAGCCCCGCCCGCCAGGACTTCGCCACTCAGCTTCAGCAGGATGCGCCGGTAGGCGGACATTTACTGGGCCGCCGAGGGTTCGTCTGTTTCGACGGCGGTCTCCCCAACTTTGAAGCGCGCGAACCGGGCCACCACCATGTTCTCGCCAAGCTTGGCGATCTTGGTTTTCACGAGTTGTCCCACCGTCAGGGTGGGTTCCTTCACAAAAGGCTGTTCCAGGAGGCACATTTCCTCGTAGAACTTGGCCATGCGGCCCTCGATCATCTTGTCGACCACGGCCGGCGGCTTGCCCTCATTCAGGGCTCGGGCGCGCTGGATGTCGCGCTCTTTGTCGATGACCTCCTGGGTGACATCTTCCTTGCGGATAAAGCGCGGGTCGGCGGCCGCGATGTGCATGGCCACGTCGTGGACCAATTCCTTAAAATCGTCGGTGCGCGCCACGAAATCGGATTCGCAGTTGACTTCGATCATCACACCGAGCTGTCCTCCGGCGTGAATGTACGTGGCGATCAAACCTTGCCTGGCGGCACGCGACGCCTTCTTTTCGGCCGTTGCGATGCCGTGCTTGCGCAACCAGACTTCGCCTTCCGCCAAGTCGCCATTGGCTGCCACCAGAGCTTTCTTGCACTCCATCATCCCCGCGCCGGTTCGCTCACGGAGTTGCTTCACTAATGTCGCGGTAACGTCCGCCATGATTCCTATGCTTCCTTATCTGGTATGAGTGGGCAGGTCCGGGACCCGCCCCACGGTTCTAATGCGCGCTTTCGGTCACGGCCGGATCGCCGGTCGGCTCGGCGGTTTCCGAGGAGGGGCCCTTGCGGGACGCGGTTGGCTCGTCTTCCATGCTCAGGCTTTCGGCCATAATCTTTTCGGCGTACTTGGGATCCACGTATTCGGTGTATTCCATCATGCCTTCGCCGGCCGGAGTTTCATCCTGGACAATCTTGTCGGCGGTGAAATCCTGCTCGGTCGCCAGCGCACGGCCTTCGATAACCGCGTCGGAAATCTTGCTGGCAAACAGGCGGATGGCGCGCAACGCGTCGTCATTGCCGGGAATCACGTAATCCACTTCGTCCGGATCGCAGTTGGTGTCGACGATGGCGACCACGGGAATGCCCAAACGGCGGGCTTCCTTGACCGCGATGGCTTCCTTGTTGGAATCGATGACGAACACCACATCCGGCAGGCCGGGCATATCCTTGATACCGGCCAGGTTCTGGTCGAGGTGCTTGCGCTCCCGCTCCAGACGGATGACCTCTTTTTTGGGGCGTCCGGCGTACCCGCCTTCCACCGACGCCATGCCTTCGAGTTCCTTCAGGCGTTTGATGGATTTCTGGACGGTAGCCATATTGGTGAGCAAACCACCCAACCAGCGTTGGTTGACGTAATACATGGCGCAACGCGTGGCCTCTTCGGCGATGGCCTCCTGCGCCTGGCGTTTGGTGCCTACAAAGAGAACGTTTTTCCCTTGAGCGGCCATCTCACCCACAAACCGGGCCGCGTCTTTGAACATCTTCAGAGTTTTCTGAAGGTCGATGATGTAGATCCCATTGCGTTCTCCGAAGATGTATTCCTTCATCTTGGGATTCCAGCGCTTGGTCTGGTGCCCGAAGTGAACGCCAGCTTCGAGCAATTCCTTCATGGATATTGCGGGCAAACTGCCTCCTATATCAAGTTGAGAGGGGCAACACCCCTCCGGGGAAAAACCTTCACTGCGCCGCCAGCCACGCGGTCCAAAGCGAGATTTGCGCGGTGGTGGCGAAATGAAAGCTGCTACACACACGAAAGGGGCTGGACAAATCCAGCCCCAATTCGTATGAAACCTATCGTTTGGAGAACTGGAACCGTTTCCGTGCGCCCTTCTGGCCGTACTTCTTCCGTTCGTGCGCGCGTGGGTCGCGGGTCAAGAAACCGAGCTTCTTGAGCCGGGACCGAAGTTCCGCATTGAACTCCACTAACGCTCTGGCAATACCCAAACGGGCTGCACCCGCCTGGCCAATGACTCCGCCGCCATCGGCGAGAATTAACAGGTCGAACTTCTCCGTGGTCTCGGTAGCCGCGAGCGGTTGCCGCACCAGTGCGCGAGAACTTTCCGTCGGGAAATAGTTCTCAAATGGACGGTTGTTGACCTTGATCTCGCCCTTGCCGGGCCGTAAAAACACCCGGGCCACCGATCGTTTGCGGCGGCCTGTTCCCAAAAATTGTACTATCGTTGCTGCCACTAAAACTCTACCTTCCCTTATTTTCCGGCCATCGCGGCGGGCTTCTGTGCCGCGTGCGGATGCTTGTCACCCGCATAGACCTTCAATTTTCGATACATCTGTTTGCCAAGCTTGGTTTTGGGAAGCATCCCGGAGATGGCGTCTTCAATCATGCGGGTGGGCCTTTCCGCGCGAACCCGCTTCAAGCTCTTGGAAATCAATCCACCGGGATAGCCGGTAAAATGATGATAAATTTTGTCTTCTTCTTTTCGGCCCGAGACGCGAACCTTTTCGGCATTGATGACGATCACGTGATCGCCGGTATCCAGGAAGGGCGTATACGACGGCTTCGTCTTGCCCATCAGGATCATGGCAGCCTTACTGGCCAGCTTCCCCAGCACCATTTCCTGCGCATCGAGGACATGCCACTGACGGGTAATCGCGTTCTTGGATGGAAATTCCGTACTCATTGACACACACGTCTCCGCTTCAATGTACTACAAACTATTTAGCGTACCGGGACTGGGGGCGCCTTGTCAAATGGGGGTGAGAGGAAAACGATTGAGCCGCTGATGAACGCGGATCAACGCGGATAAAACAATTCGCTTTTTCGGTCTGTAACTCAACGGCATTTGTACAACGGCTTTCGCGTGGCGCGTCCGCCTTCGGTCCTTGCGCTACCATCGAAACATCGCCGCCAACTGGAAAGACAACCTTCGCGTAGTCATGGTCTCGACGCGCAACCCCTTGAATATCGGGGCGTCGGCGCGGGCCCTGGCCAATTTCGGATTCGCTCGGATGGCGGTGGTCAATCCGTATGATGTCGCGTTTCGCGAAGCGCGATCGGCAGTGGGGGCGGCGCCGTTGCTGCAAAAGGCGGAAGACTTTTCGAGCGTCGCGGACGCCGTCTCGGAATGCCGCCTGGTGGTGGGGACCACGTCGGTGGGGCATCGCGAATTGCATCATCCCATCCGGCGTCTGGAGTATGGGGCGCGCCTGATTCGCCGGGCGCTGGCCCAGGGGAACGTCGCTCTGCTGTTCGGATCCGAAAAGTTCGGGCTATCGAACGACGATCTGAGCCATTGCCACTGGCTGATGCGCATCCCCACCGTGGACCAGGAACTTTCCATGAACCTGGGGCAGGCGGTCGCGCTGTGCCTGTACGAACTGGCGCGCGATCCGAAAGCGGCCGCGGCGCGTCCGGAGAAAGTCCGGGCGGCCACGGCGGGCGAGACGGAGCAGGTGGCGGCGCGGCTGTTGGACGCCCTGCACAAGAGCGGGTACGTCCATCCGAAGAATGAAGCCTCGACGGAAGAGAAGATTCGCCGCCTGGTGCTGCGGCTCCAAATTTCCGCGCGCGATGCTCCGGTGCTGCTGGGGATGTTGCGGCAGATTCTGTGGAAGCTGGATGCATAGTTGGTATAATCGCCTTGCCTAATGGGCGACTCCTTTACTTCCAACGGCGCAACCAAGCGCGATCTCTTCCTGGTAAGTCTGCTGTTCCTGTTCCTGGAACTGGCCTTCATCCGGTGGCTGCCGGCGGAAGTTCTGTTCCTGACGTTCTTCACGAACACCATTCTGCTGGCCTGTTTCCTGGGGCTCTCGCTGGGCTGCCTGGCGGCGCGCCACAAACGGAATTACCTGGCGCTGACGCCGGTGCTGGTGCTGGTCACGCTGGCCGCGGGCAGCGCCATGGAATCCGTGCGGCTTCGGCTGCAGGACATTCTGAACGTCGGAAAGAACGACGCTTCTCCGCAGATGGTCTATTTCGGCACGGAATTCCATGTTCACGACGTGGCCTCGTTCGTAGTGCCCATAGAAGCGGTGGCGGGAGTGTTCTTCATCCTGGTGGCGTTGGCGACGATCGGGCCGGGACAAGTGATGGGCCGCCGGTTCGCGGCATTGAAGAATCCGGTGGAAGCCTACATCGTGAATATCGGCGGAAGCCTGGCCGGGGTGTTGCTGTTCAATCTCTGCTCGGACTGGCTCACCCCGGTGGGATGGTTCGGAATCGCGGCGGCGGGGACGATCTACTTCTTGTGGAGCGCGCCGCCGCGGCGATGGTGGGCGATGGCTGCCGCGGCGCTGGCTCCGCTGCTGCTGGCGATTCCGCAAACGCAGTCCCAGGAAAGCTGGTCGCCGTATTACCGGATCGACTACGCGCCCGCCACCCGGTCGATCGAGGTCAACCTGATCTCCCACCAGGCCATGTGGAGCCGCAACGACCCGGTTCCGGAATACGCCGTTCCGTATCTGCTGAACCGCGACACCGGCGGGCAGCCGTTTCACGATGTCCTGATCATCGGCGCGGGTTCCGGGAACGACGTGAGCCGGGCGCTGCAATGGACCGCGCCGGATGCGCAGATCGACGCGGTGGAGATCGACCCGGTGATCCGCAATCTGGGCGAGCGCTACCATCCCGACCATCCGTATCAGGACCCGCGCGTGACGGCACACCTGGGCGATGGACGAAATTTTCTGGCCTCCACGAAGCGGCAATACGACCTGATTGTGTTCGCGCTGGTGGATTCGCTGGTGCTGCACAGCAGCGTGAGCAACATCCGGCTGGAGAGTTATCTGTTCACGCGCGAATCGATGGAAGACGTCCAGCGCCATCTCAAGCCGGGCGGCCTGTTCGTGATGTACAACTACTTCCGGCAGGGCTGGATTGTCTCGCGCCTGAGCAAGACTCTGCGCGGCGTATTCGGCCGCGACCCCATCGTGCTGGCGATGCCGCATCTGGATGCCATTCCCGCCAATTTGAAGATGGACGGGTTCACCATGTTGCTGGACGGCCCGCGGGCCGAGGCGATCGCGCGCGGATTCGAGGAGCACGGCTCGTGGTTCGAACGGAGAGATACCGCACCCGGCCTGGCGTCGCCGAACGGATTTCATCTGGACGAGAAAAACACCATACGCTTCAGCCCGGCCAAGGTGGAGGCGCCGGCAGACCTGCGCGCCGCCGAGGACAAGTGGCCGTTTCTATACCTGCGGAGTCCGATGATTCCGGATCTGTCATGGCGGGGCGGATTGGTGATCGGCATCGTGTCATTGGTCCTGCTGTGGTGGTTCGGATTGCCGATCAATCCCGGACAGTTCAGCCGTCTGAATGCGGCCATGCTGTTCCTGGGCGCCGGGTTCATGCTGCTGGAGACGAAGGCAGTGGTTCACGGGGCCCTGGTGTTCGGGAGCACTTGGGTGGTGCACACCATGGTGTTTTCCGGGCTGCTGGTAATGATTCTGGCGGCGAATCTGTGGGTGTTGAAGTGGAAGCCGCGAAGCCTGACACCGTTCTATCTGGTGCTGCTGGCGGCGATGGTTCTGAATATCGCGATCCCGCTGGACAGTTTCCTGGGCCTGCCACGGGCGCTGCAAGGCATCGCGGTCGGGGTCCTGGTCTTTTCGCCGATTTTCTGTGCGGGCATCATTTTCGCGCAACTCTTCGCGAAGGCGGAGAAGCCCGACCAGGCACTGGCCTACAATGCCGCCGGGGCGATTTTGGGCGGCCTGTTAGAGATGTGTTCGATGCTCATCGGATTCCAATGGCTGTTGGCGCTGGCGGCATTGATCTATGTGGGGGCGTGGGTGGCGGGGACGGGGAAGGTACGGGCCGCGGCGGATTAGCGTTCTTGGTCGCGAAGCCGCGCCTTGACGTAACGGAGGCCGTAGTCGAATTTGCCAAATAATTTGCAGCCGTGCTGATCCATGAGGGTTCCTTTAACGTTCGGGGTGTCGAAGTCCCGTGTGTTCTGGTTCAGAAAACAACTTTCCGTCGGCTTGGTTTCGCCGAGATGCGAGAAAACTGAGGCCAGTACGATGGAGTCCTGAAAAGATATGTCAAAGGCAATCTGAGCTGCTCCAGCAAGGCCGATCACCGACGCGTCCAGCGGAATGATCTCCGCCACTTTGAGGATGCGGCCTATAACGCCTTCTAGCCCCGCGCGCTCGCGGCTCGCGCTCTTGACTAGGAGATCCACAAGCTCACTGAGGTTGCCCATCGCTGCGCGGTAGGCCTTTGATCGCCCAAGTTCGTCACGATGCCTCCGAAGTTCGGCGATAAACTTCTCGCGATCGCTCTTCTTGCGCATGAGCGCAATATGCGGCTCGGCGAGCGAGAATGCGGGAACTACCAAATGAATGCTGCCGCGGACGCGAGCGCGATTAGGTCTGCGCAGCTTTCAGACTGCTCCTGATCGAGCGCCGCTTCCAATACGAAATTCGATTCGACGTAGACATTCATTGCACCGCGCTCAATTCGATTCGAGCGCGTTTCAACCCGTCCAGCAAGCCGGATTCGGACAGCCATTTGAGCGAAGGGTCTTCATTCACCCGCGAGTGCCCGTACTCGGCTATGTCGGTTAACCAAGTGAGGAGGATCAGGTCCAAGACCTCACCCCTGGCGCTTTCAGCCGTCTGCTCGAATTTTTCGAAATACGGTTTCAATTCAGCGGTAGCGTCCATGGTGAAATGGGGCAGTTCCTCCATCGAAGTGTGGTGGTCCTGATGCCAGAAGTACATCCGTTCCGCTGTAGCAATCAAGAAAAAAGGGACGTGTGGGAGGGTGCCATGCTCTAACAGGTTTCTCCTGTATTTCGCTACCCAATCGTCCGAAGTATCAAGAATGCCTTTCACCTCGGCCAGCAATAACAGTTGTCCCCACTCATCGTACGCGACGAAATCGACCATGTCGGATAATGCCATGCCAGTGCTCTCCACCCCCACCCTCTACAGTGTGGCGCGTATTCGACGCGAATCGGATTCCGATGGCATACCGAACAGAAAGCCGTGGCTCCCGGAGTCTCTGCCGGGAGCCACGCGCAACGTACTTCTACGTTACTTCTGGTTTTGCAGGTTGGCGATAGAGGCTTTGAGCAGGCCCACCGCATAGGCTGTATTGTGTATCCCGCGGCTGCCGTCGTTAGTCACGAACGTCCAGTTGTAAGCCGCTTCCAACTGCTGCTTGGTCCAGGTGGAATCGATAGTCAGGGATGTTTTCGCCGAGTTATTGGGCGGCAGCATGGTGGAAAGCTGGTCCAACAGCTCCTGCACCTCGGTCTGCACGCCATCGATCTTGCCGTCGCCATTGTAGTCGAACAACGGGAAGTTGAAGGTGGTAACGTCCGGCCCATGGCAGGTTTGGCAGGCGGCCACCAGATCTTCGGCCGGTTTGCCAGTGGGGGCGAAAGTTGTCTTGAACGTGTGGTCCCCGGCATTCAGGAACGCGGGATCGGTGGTGGCCACGGTCTGCATGTGGCAGTCGACGCAGGTGTTGGTGACCACGAATTGGTGTGCGGAAGTGGGGATCTGCTCTCCGTAGGTGTAGCCGTTCGTGCCCATCAGCATGTCGGCTTGCGGGCCTTCATGGGGGCCAAAGTGGGAGCTTCCGGCGGTGCTATCCACGTAAGTCGCGGCGTCTACACGGGCCTGGTGGCACTGCATGCACAGGACGCCTTCTCCGGCGGTGGTGACCTTAGTGCCATCGGCCAGGGTGGCCGATGCCATATTGCGGATCAGGTGGGAATCGTTGGTAGGCGCGGTCAAGCCGTGCGGTTCGTGGCAGGTGTAGCAATCGATCGGGTGGTATGACGTGTCGGTGATTGCCGCGCCGCTCATCCTGGCGATGAAAGCGGTGCCGGTGTGGCAACCCACGCACGTCGCATTGCCGGCGGGATCGGTGGTGGTCACGGCGTGAACGGAGTTGGCCCACGCGGCGCTCTTGATGTGGTGGCTTGGCTCATCATGGCACTGGCTGCACGCCCCTGTGTTGGTGGGCACTGAAATGGCCAGGGCGTCGCCACCGTAGTTGGCGTGCTCGCTGCCGGGTCCATGGCAGTTTTCGCACTGAATATTGGCCAGGTTCTGCAAGGCAGCCGGCATGGCGGCGAAATTACCCGGCTGCAGGACGCTGGGAAACGTCCAGCCCATTTGCGCGGCCATGGCGGAGAATCCGCCATCCTTCGCGGTCGAATTGGCGTCGTACCCGACCGTGTGGCAGGCAATGCAACCGGCGCCGTAACCCGTGCCTTCGACTCCGTTGACTCCGTTGGTGAAGAGGCTGGCGTGTTCCGTCTGCGACCACGATGGCACCATCGCCGCCGCGAGACCCCCGCTATGGCACTTGGCGCATGCGGCGACGCCAACATACGTGCCGGCAATGAAGGTCTGAGCCAAGGTCGTCGCTGCGCTGCCGCCCGCGGTGACCGTGGCGGATACCACGTACTCGCCGTGTATATCTGGCCGCAGCAATTGGCGTCCGGCCACCTGGTAGGCCAGGCGGTCCGATGGCTCGGCAATGGGCACATTCGATCCCAGCGGACTGTTGACTAACGCGGCCACCGAATTGGCCGGCTTAGTGGTCAAGGTCCAGGTGGCTGCGACAATTTGGTTGGCCGGGATGCCGATATCCACCTGTACCTCTAAATATAACGGCTCGCCGAGCGCTACCGTTTCCAAACCGCCCGAGACCTGCGTCGTGGACGGCAGTGTATAAGCCGCGATGTCGCCGTTTGTCAGCGCCCGCACTACCAGGCGCGGCGCCATCGTGGTTTGCGCACTCAATGTGGTCATGGCGGCCACAGCCATCAGCGCCAGTGCCGGAAGACCAGCTAGCGCCCTGGGAAGTCGTAGTTTCGTTCTGACCCCCATCATGAAAACTCCTTTTTAGAAGAACGTTGCCTACTATAGGTTATTCAGGCCTTATTATATTTCACTTATGGGGTCTTCCACTATAGGTATTTACAACGTTGGGGAGAATTGTTGAATTACTCGACGCGGACTTTACGGATCGGATTACTCCGCCAGAAAATCGGAGGCGCGATACACCTCGCCCATGCCGCCCGCGGCAAGAGGGATAGGAAGCCGCCGCGGAAACGCCGGGCGAAGAGGCGTGTCCGGCAGATATAATAAGGTGCATTTTCTCTCAAATCGGAAGGAGTTGGCCTTGCGAAAGAAAGTCACGGTCGTGGGCGCCGGAAACGTCGGCGCGAATTGTGCTCTGCGGATTGCCGATCAGGAACTCGCGGACGTCGTGTTAGTGGATGTGGTGGACGGTGTTCCCCAGGGTAAAGGCCTCGATCTGCTGGAATCCGGGCCGATTCAAGGATATGACGTGATGGTGTCGGGCGCCAACGATTACGGGCCCACGGCGGATTCGGACGTCGCCATCATCACCGCGGGATTTCCGCGTAAGCCGGGAATGAGCCGCGACGATTTGCTGATTGCGAATTACGACATTGTGCGGGCGGCCACCGAGCAGGTGGCGAAACATTCGCCGAATTGCATTATCATCGTGGTCACAAACCCGCTGGACGCCATGGCGCAGGCGGCCTACTGGGTTTCGGGCTTCCCGAAGAACCGGGTGGTCGGGATGGCGGGCGTGCTGGACAGCGCGCGGTTCCGCGCCTTCATCGCGCAGGAGCTCCAGGTATCGGTGGAGAACGTCACGGGCGTGGTGATGGGCGGCCACGGCGACACCATGGTGCCGCTGGTCCGGCTGAGCGGCGTGTCGGGAATTCCGCTGACGGAGCTGATGGACCAGGCGACGATCGACCGTATCGTGGACCGGACGCGCAACGGCGGGGCGGAAATTGTGAAGTACCTGAAGACCGGCAGCGCGTACTATGCGCCGTCGGCGGCCGCCGTGGAGATGGCCGGGTCGATACTGATGGATAAGAAGAAGGTGCTGCCGTGCGCCGCCTACCTGGAAGGCGAATACGGTGTCAACGGCCTGTATGTGGGCGTGCCGGTGAAACTGGGCGCCGCGGGAATCGAGAAGATTTACGAGATCCAGCTCACCGATGCCGAGAAGGTCATGCTGAAAAAGAGCGCGGACGCCGTGCAGGAACTGGTGGACGTGATGAAGGCCAAGCAGGGCTAAGCGCCAAACATTATGAGCCCTGGCGGCGGCTCCAGTCTCGAATGGTCTCGATCTCGGCGGGCGGGATGTGCAGGAATTCCAGAAATTCTTGGTGCTCGCCGGGAGCGGACTTTTCGAACTCGGCGTGCCAGCGGTGCATGTTGTCATCCGTGAAGCCGGCGGCTCGCATCACGGCAACCCATTTCTCTTTGGTGACCATAGGGATTCTCCTCGGGGAAACGCTGCTTTGAAGCAGACGCGCGATGGCTTGCTGCTGATCGCGCAGTTGTTGGATTTGGGCGCCCAATTCCACCATCCGGCGGCGCAGGACGGCGGCGGCGCTGGCGGTTTGCGGAGCGTCTAACAGGGAACGGATGTCGGCGAGCGTCAAGCCGGAGTTGCGGTACGCGCAGATCTGGCGCAGGCGCTCCAGTTCGGCCTCGGAATAGACCCGGTAGTTGCCGGAAGTGCGGCGGGGCCGCTTTAATAAGCCGATGGATTCGTAATACAACACCGTGCTGCGGGCCAAATGGCAGGCGCGCGCCAGACGGGTGACGGTCAGCGGCATCGATCTTCAGTATCAACCCTGAAGTTATAGACAAGTCAAGGCCAAACATGGCGGATGGCCTTCACTATAATTAGGCTGCACATGGCCAAACCTTCCCGAAAATCCGGCAAGCCCGGCTCCGCGGCCGAGGTGGCGGTGGTCTACGAAGACGACGCCGTTGTGGTGCTGGATAAACCCGCCGGACTTCCCGCCGTGCCGATTCCGGGTTCGCGCACTCCCTCGGCCTGGTCTCTGCTTTCGACGGCGCTCCGGCTCCAGCGGCAACGATGCTTCGTGGTGCATCGCATCGATCGCTTCACTTCCGGAGTGCTGCTCTTTGCGAAGGCGGAGATGGATCGGGACAAGCTGGTTCGACAGTTTCTGGCGCACACTCCGGGGCGCCGCTATCTGGCGGTGGTGCGCGGCCATCCAGCGGCTAAGGAAGCGACGCTGGTGCATTATTTCCGGCGGGTGGGCATGGCGCAGGAATTGCGTACCGAAACCGACCCCAACGCCGCCCGCGCGGAACTTCGCTATTCGGTGGAACGGCTTCTGCGCGGTGCTTCGCTGATTCGCGTCGAGCTGGTGACGGGATTGCAAAATCAGATACGGGCGCAGTTCACCGCGATCGGCCATCCGGTTATCGGCGACCGGAAGTACAACCCAGCGGAATCGTCGGAACGGCTGATTGACCGGGTCGCGCTTCATGCCACGCACCTGCAGTTCGTTCATCCGAGATCGGGAAAGCAGATCTCGATCGACAGTGAACCGCCCCGCGATTTTCAGAGTCTGGTGGAGCGATTGTCGCCGCGCGGCGGCAGCACGTAGACAACGTGGCGCAGCCAATCCCAGGCTTCGGCCCAGGCGCGAAGGCGACGGCTGAAGCGCCCCGCCATGCGCATCAAGTGGTTATTGTCCGGATTCTCATCGGAACCGTACAACTCGCGCTTTGGAGCGTAAATGGGATTCCACCCTCCGCGCGACCGGCCGGTCTTCTTCTTGGCCTTCTTGGCGACCTGGCGAGGGATCAATACTGGATCGCAGTGGGCGAGAATGCCGTGGCTCAACAGGTCGTCGATGCAGCCTTTCGCGCGCACACCAGTCCCGGTCCGGGATTGCTGGAGCCGGTCTACGAGGCGGTCCGCATCCACGGCGGGTTTTTCGATTCAGAACGGCATCGCTCGCGTCGTCAACGGACTCAAAGAATGATCTCTCGCGCGGCCACTCTTAGGCGCTTGGGAGATTCCAGCCCGCCGCTCGGGCCGCTCCTTCACCGTCGCGGTTCTGTGTCAGGCCGTCTCACAAAGCCGGGCTAGCCGTTCGGCCAGGGCGATCCTGCCCGAATTGCCGATGCGCGGATATCCACGCGGGAGCCATCCTGAGGTTGTGGAGGGATTCAAATGGCAAACGAACTAGCCGCGCTATCGAGTGAACTGGCCGCCGTGGTGGAACGCGCCGGCCACACCGCGGTCGCGGTACACGCCCGGCCTCGCTTCTCGTCGAGCGGCACTTTCTGGAGACCGGGAGTCATCGTGACGGCGGAACACACCGTCCGGCGCGAAGAAGACATCACCGTCACGCTGCCCGACGGTCACAGCGCCCCGGCCAGCCTGGTGGGCAGCGACCAGGGTACCGACCTCGCCGTCCTCAAGGTGGAAGCCGAAGGCGTGGTGCTGCCCACCGTCGGCGTACCCCAGCCTGGCAACCTGGCGCTCACCATCGGACGCTCCGAGGATTCCGGCGTGAACGCCACCATGGGCGTAATCAGCGCCGTCAGCGGCGCCTGGCGCACCTGGCGCGGAGGACGGCTCGACAACTACATCCGGCTGGACCTCACGCTCTATCCGGGCTCCTCGGGAGGCGCGGTGGTGGACATCGCCGGCAACGCCATAGGCATTGCGACTTCGGCGCTCTCGCGCATCGCGGGCGTGGCGATTCCAGCGTCGACAATCGACCGCGTAGTGGATGAGATTCTGGCCCGCGGGCAGGTGTCGCGCGGCTATCTGGGCGTGGGTCTGCAACCGATAGAATTGCCGGAACATCACAAAGGTCTGATCGTATTGTCGCTGGGCGAGGACGGGCCGGCCGTCAAAGCCGGGGTACTGATCGGCGATATTCTGGTGTCGCTCGACGGGGCCGCGGTCTCGGAACCGGAGGACGTGCAGAACGCGGTGGAGTCGCATGCGGTGGGACAAACGGTGCGGGCGGGAGTGATCCGGGGCGGCGATCCCCGTACGGTTGCCATCACGATCGGGGAACGGCCGCGGAGGGATTGATCATGGGCGGATTCGGAGAAGTATCGGAGCGCTTGCGGCGCTCCACGGTACGCGTGTCGCCGGGCCGGGCATCTTCGGGCCAACGCCGGGGATTCGGGTCGGGCGTGGTCTGGAACGCCGCCGGTCTGGTCCTTACGAATGCGCATGTGGCGACGCATCCGGAGTCGCGGGTGGAATTGTGGGACGGCCGCAGCTTTCCGGCTCGTCTGACCGCCCGCGATCCGCGCCGCGACCTGGCGATACTGCAAATCGCCGCGGAGGGCCTGGAGCCGGCCACGCCGGGAGACTCCGGCGCGCTGCGGATCGGGGAACTGGTTATCGCGGTCGGCAACCCCATGGGGTTCGCCGGCGCGGTCTCCACGGGAGTGGTGCATTCCACCGGCCGGTTGGCGGGCATGGGCCGTCAGAGCTGGATTCTGGCCAATGTACGCCTGGCGCCCGGCAATTCCGGCGGTCCGCTGGCCGACGCGCAAGGCCGTGTGGTGGGCATCAACACCGCGGTGCTGAACGGGCTCGGGGTGGCCGCGCCGTCCAATGCCGTGGCCGACTTCCTGCGGCTTGGACCCAGGCCGTCGCTCGGTGTGACGATGCGGCCGGTTTCGCTCGGCCTGATGATCCTCGAAGTGGAGGAGGGAAGCGCCGCCGCGGCCGCGTCGCTGCGCCCGGGAGACGTCCTCTTGATTCCGATGGACGACCTGAGCGCCGCTCTCGATTCGGGACGCGACACGCTGCGCCTGCCCTTCCTGCGCGGCGACACCAGGCGTGTGCGGGAAACCGTAGTGCGCCTGGCTCCGGAGGCGGTGGCCGCGTGATTCGACTTCTGATCGCGGCGGAGTCCGCGGTCGTGCGCGCAGGGCTGGAATCGCTGGCCGCCTCCAGTCCCGGCGTCGAATTGGTGGGCGCGTACCCGGATCTCTCGGCTGTCGACGATTTGCGTCCGGACGTGGTCCTGGCGGCCACTGCAGCGGACCAGGTTCCAACCCCCAGGGACGGACCGGGTCCGTCCTACGTGCTGCTGGCCGGCGATACGCCGCCGCCCTGGACGCTTGACGCGCTGCGGACCGGCGTACGGGCGATTCTGCGGCGGGACGCATCGGCGTCCGCGATCCTGGCTGCCGTGGAGGCAGCCGCCGCGGGGTTGGCTACGATCGATCCTCAGGATCTGGAGACGCTGCTTCCGGTGCACGGGCCGGTGGCCGCGTCCACCGGGAATCCTTCCCTGACACCGCGCGAATTGGAGGTGCTGGTCCTGATGGCGGAAGGCGCCGCCAACAAAGCGATCGCCTGGAAGCTGGCCATTTCCGAGCACACCGTCAAGTTCCACGTGGCGTCGGTGCTGGCCAAGCTGAACGCGTCGACGCGCACGGAAGCGGTGGCGATCGGGATTCGGCGCGGACTGGTGATGTTGTAGGAAAGCTGCAAGGGCATCAGGATGGCCGATCGGTGCTCCGCCGCGGAACCGCGACTGTCAAGAAGCGGCCATACTACGGCGAGACCCGATCTCGCTCTACCAATCGAGAACAAACAGCTCTGAGGGCCGGGGGCTTACCTTGAACAACTCATTCATGGCGGAATGGGCGGAATCCGTAGAACCGCGACTGCGGTCGTTCAACTTCCGCGGTCCGATACAGCCGATCAAATAACCGACATGCGGCGCCTCGTGAATGAGAATCGCCCGTTCCTGGGCGGTTAGTCCGCCGTGGGTCCGAAAGCACTTCCCTTCCGTCCCCTTCAACTTCGCAACAACTGCATTCGCCGTCTCATAAGTGATGCCGTACGGTTCGTCCTTGTACACCTTGCCGTTGTACTGCTGAGGTTTTAGCTGGATGTAACCGTGCATCCTTTCGATGGTTGTGAACCGTCCCACCTCCGCCACTCCGCCGCCGTCCGCGGTCGTCACTTCCAGTACTCCGGTTGGAGCCAGGATGGCCCCCGAGCCGGCGGACCCACCGCCCGCCGAAATCCCTACCTTCGTCACTTTGCCGCCTCGCAGGACGATCAATGTTCCAAAGCGGCCGTAGTGCGAGGAGAACGCGGCGCTCTGAAACAGGGCATCCGGCTTTCGCGTCAAAACCAACGTGGTTGTCATGTGTTTCCCTCCCTTTCACTGCCTTCGGACAAGCCGCGCCAAAGGGACCGGCTCTCAATCGGTCCACGATGGCGTACGGCGCCAGTTCTAACCAAGGCTCTTTGTAATTTGGAAGGTGGGCATTCGCGATGGACCGGCCAAGTGCTCCGGACGAATCGACCAAAACAACAACAGCTCACCCAATCCCCGATCCAACTAGTCTTTGTATATCACAGTCTCCGGAAAAACCACAGACAAACCAGGGCGCTTGCCAACGGAACGGTACCAGGCGGACTTCAGAACAGCGGCGGACTTCAGAACAGGGGCGGACATCAGAACAGGGGCGGACATCAGAACAGGGGCGCACGATAGCCGCGGCGCCAGAAGACCGAGAGCCGCGGAGAGCCTTCGGGGCGCTGGACACGGAGTTGAATGGCGTGGAGTTTGCCGTCCAGCGACTGGCGGGACGGGCTATAGCCGAGCACGTACTGCGAACGAAGCTCGCGGCCGATTTGCTGGGCCACCTTCTGGGCGTCCTGCCGGCTGGCGAGTTGGAAGTAGCGGCCTCCGGCGCGGTCTGACATATCTGCAAGAGGATTGGCGACCGGCATCTCGTCCACATACTGGTTGCGGATCGCGAACAGCTCCGAGGTGTCGATGGCGTAGACCTGGACGTCGGCTTCCGCCAGTTCCCTCGCGATTTGCGTTTGTGAGAAACGGCTGAAATTGTCGCCGCCGTCGGAGAAAATCACCAGGGCGTGACGCCGTTTATGCGCCTGTTTGAACTGTTCCAGCGCGAGATGCACGGCATCCCACAGCGCCGTGCGGCCGTGTGCCGGCCGGGAGAATACGGCGCTCGGGATCTCGTCCGCATTCGGCGTCCAGCGCACGGCGGTTTGGGCGCGATCCGCGAATCGGACCAGTGAGAACTCGTCTTCCGGGTTGGAATCGGCCAGCAGGGCCGCGAGAGAGCCGCGCATGATCGGCAGCTTATCGAGCATGCTGCCGCTGGTGTCAAAGACCATGGCGAGCGAGAGTGGCGCGTCCTGCTCTCCGAAGGAGGCGATGGTCTGCTCGACTTTGTCGTCGAACAGGCGGAAATCGGCGCGAGTGAGGCCACGCACCGGGTGGTCCGTCCGATCGAGTACCGTGGCTGCGACGAGTACGAGATCCGAATTCGAACGGAAGCCGCGCCGATCGGCGGTTTGGCCCGCCAGGGCGCCGGCGGCCAGTACGGCAGCGGCTTGAAGCACTTTCAGGTTCATATGGATTGATGATGCGCCGCGAAAATGCGTGGGAACCTGGAGCGCCGGAGCTATACCGTACCAGGGTCCGGCTGGTACCGCGGCCCCGCGAAGCTGATACAACAGAGGCATGGATCTCGCGGCGTCACGCCGGCAATTCCTGACGGCTGCAACCGGTGCGCCGATTCTGGTTCGGTCCTGGTGCGGCGTGCGGCTGGCGTTTGCCGGAGGGTTTCCGCTCATGGATGCCGCCGCGGAGGCCGGGTTCCGGGTTTTGCCGCGGCGGGATTTTGCGGCCGCCCTGTCTGACCGGTCCGTTGACGCGGTATGCGTGGATACCGCCGCAATGGTTATCGACGCATGCCGGGCAGGCAAGGACGTGTGGATGGAAGCAATGCAAGCGCCGGTATGCGGATCCATCGCGGAAGGCCGCCAGATGGTGGAGGCTGCCCGGAGATCTCGGCGCGTCGTGCAGGCGGGTACCTTTTGGCGCTCCAGCAGGCCGTTCCAGGAGGCGCGCCGTGCGGTCCGCCATGGAGAATTGGGTGAAGTCGTCTTCTGCCGCGCATTCGAAAGCGGGGAATGCGCCCGGCCCGTCCACCTTATGGACCTGCTGCAATTTACCTTCGACGAAGCCATGCCAGTCTCGGCCGCCGCGCAGGGAAGCTGCGGCAATCGGCAGGCGACCTTTCGGTATCCGGCGTTCGTGGCATCCTACGAAAGCCGCGGCGCGGGAGAGCCCGCGATCGCCTTTCACGGCGCCAGGGCGACGCGGATCGTCTCGCTGCGCGAGGATAGCGGCCTGGTCGATCACTGGCGCAATTTTCTGGAGTGCATCCGCTCGCGCCGGAAACCCGTATCCGACATTGAGACGGCTGTGCGCTCCGCCGCGACCGGGCGGCTGATGGAGCGGGCGCTCGGCAGCGGAACTCCAGTTTCCTTTCCAAGGGAGATTTGACGCATGAACGTGGACCGCATACGGCGCATCTGTCTGGGATTTCCTCACGCCACCGAACAGGTGCAGTGGGAGGACGATCTGGTGTTCAAGGTGGCGGGCAAGATGTTCGCCGTCGCGCCTCTGGTCCCGGCCAAAGTGACGCTCTCCTTCAAGTGCACACCCGAAGAGTTTGCGGAGCTGACGGAGCGGGAGGGAATCATTCCCGCGCCTTACCTGGCTCGCGCCCATTGGGTGGCGTTGGAGCCGCAAGCCCGGTTGCCAGCGCCCGGGTTGCAGCGGCTGCTGCGCCAATCCTACGACCTGGTGGCCGCCAAACTGCCGAAGAAGACACAGGCGGAACTGCGCAAGTAGAAGGGGCGTGCAAATTGATGCACGCCGGGCTACGTCGCGGGATCTGGTTCTTGGTCATCGCGCCACTCACGCTCGAACTGATGTCCGTGGCGCCGAGAGGCCCGCAGCGACCGGCGTTGCCGGGCGGTCATCGACCCTTCCACATTCGCGGCCTCCCGGCTACAGGGCGACACCTGGGACTTCGGGGAATTACCCGATTATAGGACTGCTATCACTGGCTGCCGGACTATAAGCCGGTTTCTGTACCCTTGCGGGCGGCAGTCATTCATCTCGACCGTCCATTGCTGAACGGCTCTAGCGACCTACCCGGAAGTATAGCGGAGCGGGCCGCTCCTCCTCCCCTATTTGGTCTTGCTCCACGTGGGGTTTACCCTGCCAGTGAAATTACTCCCACCGCGGTGCGCTCTTACCGCACCATTTCACCCTTACCGGACCTTTCGATCCGGCGGTATATTTTCTGTGGCACTTTCCGTATCCGTTTCCGGACCCCGGCCGTTAGCCGGCACGCCGCCCTGCGGAGACCGGACTTTCCTCTCCCGTCACCAGGAGCGACCACCCGTCCGGCAGCCATCACTCGATTATTGCATTTCAGACGGGCTGTGTACTGACAAACACCGTAGATGCTGCTATTTCCGTACCAAACCCATTCAAGTTCTTGCAGATACTCTCCCAAATCGGTGTATGCTATTCTTAACTCTGTCTTTGGGCTCCTTTGGGCTCATGCAGGAAGCTCGGTTTTCAGGGCGAGCTTCGATAACGTCGCGTGCGCCGCGGAGGTGGCACATCGGCAGGTTATCGGGATATTTGTTTGGTTGGTCGGACAGGTTGTTGAAGCTGAGGAGATGCACAAGACAATGAAGACACTAGTTGCGATAGGCGCAATCGGGATACTCGCGTCCGGACTGTTTGCGCAAGGCACGAACTTCGACGGACAGAACAAGGCATCCTGGGAAGAGATCAATTTTGAATTCAATTCCTCGATCCTATCGGATGGGTACCCCAGTCTGCTTCGCCTGGCTGAACTGCTGAACCAGCACAAGGATTACCGGGTCAAAGTGATCGGCAATACGGACTATGTGGGCTCGGCGGCTTATAACGACAAGCTCGCGCTGCAACGCGCCGATGCGGTCAGGAGCTTCCTGCTCAAATATGGCGCCTCCCCCGATCAGATCACCACTACGAGCGAAGGCAAGCGGATTCCCGAAGTCGACAATGCCTCCAAAGAAGGCCGCTTCATGAACCGCCGCGTCACGCTGGAAGTGCGCGATGGACAGGGCAATATGATCGGCGACGGGCAGATCAGCCAGGTTCTGCCGGAGATTACCTCCATCCAGGATGCCCTCGCGAAGCAGGCCGATTGCTGCGCGCAGATTCTCAAGCGCCTCGACAAACTGGATGACATTATGGCCGCGTTGAACGCCTTGAAGGGCGAGAACGACAGCCTCAAGACCCAGATGGCCGACCTGCGGAACCAGGAAAACGCCCTCCGCGATCAGGTCAACGGCCTGCCCAAGCCGCTGAGCGAGAAGCAAACCACCGACATCGCTCACAACGCGGCGGAGGGCGCGCTCGACGAGGCCAATCAGCACAACAAGAAATTCTCGCTGCTCGGCATCAATGCCGGACCGAACTTCGGGACCGCCAAGGGCGGCAACGCCAACGTCAGCGCTCGCGGCCAGTTCTTTTCGCCATTCGGCGGAACCGGCACCACGGCCGTCCAGGCCCAAGGCGAGTACATTTATAATGCCGGTTACAACAGTGAAGGCCAGTTCGATATCGGTTTGGTCCATCGCATGGGCCAGTTCCAGGCGGGCGCGTTTGCCAGCTTCAAGTACCTGGACTTCAAACAGTATTCGCAGGGCGGCGCGCTGGGCCAGGCGGATATCATGTTGGATTATGTGTTCAAGGGCGGCCGTTTCGGCGTGTTCGGCACGCAGGGCTTCAAGAACTACGCCGTGCTGAACAGCGTCGAGATCTTCCCGGGCGTCTACAACCAGGCGTACGCGCGCATTATCAATCAATACGGCGCCGACGGCATGATCGGCCTTTGGGGCGATGCATACCTCGATGGCGATATCGCCATTCTGCGGCGGCACATCAACGGCGGCACGACTGCCGGCGGCGAAGTCCGCCTGGTACAGCCCATTACTCCCCACGTGGCCTTTACGGTGGAAGGCGACTTCAACGAAACAATCGTCAAGAGCAGCACCACGGGCCGTATCGCCTTCGGTCTGCAAGTTGGCAATTTCATGAAGCCCAAGGAATACGCGGACACCAAATCGCCGGTGCCTATGAATGTTCCGCGTATTCAATACGAACTGGGCACGCGGACCGTTGGCACGGCGGCTCCGATCGCCGATGCCGGCCCGAACCAGCTCAATATTCCGGCACAGGTGGTCACGCTCGATGGATCGGGTTCTTACGATCCGCTGGGTCTGTCTCTCACCTACCAGTGGCAGCAAATCAACGGTCCCACGGTCACCATCAACAATCCCACCGCGGCCAAGGCTACCTTCACGGCCACTGCCGGTAATTCGTACGGCTTCCGCCTGACGGTTACCAACACCGAAGGCCTGAAGGGCATCGCCAGCACGGTGGTGACCACGCAGGCGGCGATGAACACGACAATCACCGAGTTCGTGGCCAACCCGGCGTCCATTGTGGCCGGCCAGAGCAGCACGCTGCAGTGGATCACGCAGAACGCGAC
>Ga0182018_10001394_pt1 | contig 27586 bp, 26 predicted proteins | sample 812P2MmetaG_FD_120490 | JGI IMG/M metagenome (GOLD analysis project Ga0182018, IMG submission 120490) | Permafrost microbial communities from Stordalen Mire, Sweden - 812P2M metaG | ecosystem: Environmental > Terrestrial > Soil > Wetlands > Permafrost | place: Sweden: Stordalen | collected...
ATGCCAGATTAAATCATTTGCCCCGTCGACCGAAATGCTTTACCATCGACCGGTACACAGTCTCTTATTTGTTTGTCTCAGCCAAGGGGACAAGCCCAGACCGTCACGAGGTCGCCTTCTTCTTTGCCGATCTTCTTGCGGAGGCCGGATTTTACGGGTAGCTTGTGAGTGCCGTCACCAAGCGCCATGAAAGAGCTGCGAAAGGGCTCGCCGTCGATGGTGCCGCTCACTTTGACGAGACCCTTCGTGCCGAAGAAAGCCGCCGAATCGGGCATCGCCACATAAGTCCAACCGCCTTTGGCCGGCGATTTTCGGAGCTTGGCTTTGAATTGCTTGTTTAGGGGGCTCACGGTGAGATTAGAACTTGAAGGTCGGAGGCTTGGGCGGCGCCGGCATGGCCGGCGCGGCAGGCGCAGCTGGCGCTGCCGGCATCGCGGGTACTCCTGGAATTGCAGGGGCTGCGGGTAACTTCGGCGCGGCGGGTATCGCCGGTGCTCCCGGTATCTTCGGCGCAGCCGGCATGGCCGGCGCCCAAGGTATGGCGGGCGGCGCGGGCGCTCCCGGAGGGGCAGGCGTGCTCGGCAAACCGACCTGCTTATAGTTGGGAGGCACCTGGAACGCCGTCGGCGGCGGCGCGCCCGCGACGGTGTTCTTGCAGTGGCACATCTGCTGGCCGAAGCTTCCGGTGATCCTGCTCAGTACGGGCATCTGCAGTTTGGTGCTGACCCAGCTCTCGGCGACCATGGGCACTTGCGGCGGCTTCGGAATCGCGGGGGCGGCCGGTGCGCCAGGTACGGCAGGTGCGCCAGGTACGGCCGGTGCGCCCGGCATGCCGGGAACCTGCGGTGCTGCCGGCGGCTTGGGCGGAGTGAGAGGCGGCAGCGTGATTTGCGTGCCATGCACCTCGACCCCTTGCACCATCTTGGTACCCAGATCTTTTACCTGCATTCCCGGTGCGGTGGGTGGAGTGGGCGGGGCCGGCATCCCCGGCACGCCGGGGGGAGTGAGTTGCGGAGGCGTTAAGCCGGGCGGTGTGGGAATCGCCCGCACTTCCTGCTTGGCATGATCGAGCAACAGAGTCACTCCGGTGGCCGGGTTGCTGATCACCGAGGTCGCGCCGTAATCGACGCGGGTCTGTCCGTCCGCCGATCGCGCCATCTTATACGAGATCTGCGAGGGAACGCTCCCCGGTGCGGCCAATTGTATGGTGTTGGTGCATTCGGTAGAAGCGGCAGGCAGTGAAGGCGGTTTGGGCGGCGTCACAGCCTTTACAGAATATCACGGGCAGTGCATGTCCTAAAGATTGGACAGTGCCATCGGGCTTGGGTGTGCCACCGCGGCATGAAATACTCCCTGCATGTTTCCCACGGCGCGCGTAACGATTTTCACATGTGCCCGATGGTTACGCCCGGCGTGCCTCCCATCCCGCACGTCGGCGGACCCATTCTGCCTCCCTGCGAAATCGCCGTGCTCACGGGAGGATTGCCGCAGGCTCGCGTCACCGACATGGCGCTGTCCGTCGGCCCTCCGGATATGATCGTGATGGGATCGATGAGTGCTTCGTTGGCGGCCTGCCGGCAGCCCGCATTATGGACCCCCAGATGCACGGCGGCATGATCATACTGGGCGAGTTTACAGTTCTCATCGGCGGATAAGGCTTTTACCGTGGCGCAGGCACTCTTGCCGGCACTCTTGCCTGCAGCGCCGAGACTCTGGAATCCTGAGGTCCTGGAATCGGGATGAGCCTGTCCTCTCATCGAAATGGCCAGAGCCGGCGCCATCAGGCGCTTGACGCCGAGCGTGAAGAGTCCGAAATTCAGGCCGGCGCGCGTGCTGAAGACCGGGTCGGTCAGGATAGTTGTGCCTTCGATCTTCAACAGAACGGTGGAATGGCCGATCCAGGCAGCGTGAATACCGGTATCGCTCCACTGTCTGGGGCGCGGCCGTCCGGACGGGTCAAGGATGGCGCGCTTGCGGTCGGCCGAGTATCGTTTCCAGAATTGGGAGCGGTGCGATAGGCCCAGCCTAGCATCCCGGCGTCCCCCAGGAGGGCAATATTGCTCATCTATTCAATTAAGACGCAGCGCCGGGCCGGGCAGTTCCGTTGCCGCTCAAGCCATGAGTATGTCGATCTTCGGCAGGTCGTCGGAGGTCAGCTTCCAACCGGCGGCAGAGGCGTTGGCCCGAACTTGCTCCGGCGTGGTAGCACCGGCGATCACCGATGCCACCACGGGCTTGGCAGCCAGCCAGGAGAACGCCAGCTCCAGCAGCGTATGGCCGCGCTCTTCGGCAAATTGAATGAGGCGCTCCACCTTCTCGAGGTTTTCCTCGCTGAACATCTTCGGTCCCCACCCGGCATCGCCGCGGCTGCCCTTGGGGAGCGGCTGGCCCTGGCGGTACTTGCCGGTCAGCAGGCCGTTGGCCAGCGGAAAATATGGCAGGAAAGCGATATGCTGGCGCCCGCATTCGGGCAGCACTTCGGCTTCCGGCTCGCGATGGAAAAGACTGTACTGATTTTGCACACTGGCGAATTTTCCGCCGGCCTCGCGGATCTGCGCGGCGGAGAAATTGGAGCAGCCGATCTCGCGCACCTTCCCTGCCTGCTTCAATTCTTCCAGGGCGCCCAGGGTATCGGCGATGGGCGTCTCCGGATCGGGCTGATGAAGCTGGTAAAGATCGATGTAGTCGGTGCCCAGGCGCCGCAGGCTGTCTTCGGCGGCCTGGCGGAGGTACTCGGGCTTGGCGCCGTGGCGCGTTTCGTCGAACTTCATGCCGAACTTGGTGGCGACGACGATTTCCCGGCGGCGCTTGCCGAGAGCGCGGCCCAGGAATTCCTCGCTGTGGCCTTTATCGTAAATGTCGGCGGTGTCGAAGAGGTTGATGCCGGCCTCCAGCGCGGCGTCTATCACGCGGCGCGATTGCGCTTCATCGATGCGCCAGCCGAAATTATTGCAGCCTAACCCGGTGAGCGAAACTTGCAATTTGCCGATCTGGCGCCGTTGCATACTGGTTGCTTGCATGCCAACATAGATGCGCCGCGAGGCCCGCGGATTCGGATAGGGCGGCGCGGTTGGTGGGGGAAGTGACAATCCAATCTGTGGTTGTCGGAACGGTAAGTGGGGCATGTGGATTGCCAGAGGGGAAGCGGTGGAGGGACGAGAAATGAGAACCTGGAGCGATCGGCAATATCCAGCAGCAAATTCCGCGACAATAGTTCGATGAGCTCGCTCGAACTCCTTCTTCGGGGGGCCGTGGCCGGAGTAGCAATTTCTGCCCCCGTAGGACCGGTCAACGTCCTTTGCGTGTCGCGGACGCTCACGCAGGGGCGATGGGCCGGTATAGTCTCGGGAGTTGGGGCGGCGTTCGCGGACACGCTTTACGGCTCGGTCGCCGGATTCAGCATCAGCTTTATCATTTCGTGGCTGCTGCGCGAGTTGTTTTGGATCCGGCTGATCGGCGGCATGCTGCTGATCGCCATCGGCGCGATTTATTATTTCAAACGGCCGAAAACGCTGAAGGAAGCCTCCGAAAGCTCATCGAGGGGTTCAGATGCCGCGTCGACGTTCCTGCTGACTCTGACCAATCCGACAACTGTCCTGTCGTTCCTCGCGGTGCTTGCCATATTGGGATTGGGCGAGCACCGGCATTGGACCCTGACGCTCTTTCTGGTAATGGGAATCTTCGCCGGCGCCATGCTCTGGTGGATGTTGCTAGCGTTCATTTCGGGCCATTTTCGCGATCGATTCAACGATCGGGCAGTGGTATGGCTGAATCGCATCGCGGCCGGCGCGATCGGCGCATTCGGGTTGATTACCATGGGTCTGGCGTTTAAGAAATAGGACGGCTCTCACGCAGAGGCGCAGAGATCGCAGAGAAGAGTCATACCAAAGTTTTGCTCTGCAAAGCAAGCTCGTGGAAACTTGCAGAACAAACAGGAGACGCCCCATGGCGCCAGCCGACCGCTCCGTGGCCTCCGCCGCCTCCGTGCTCTCGAGTCTTGCCTTTGATTTTGTTTTTCTCGGTGTCTCTGTGCCTCCGTGGTGAAGGCCGCGCTGTGTCTTCTACCGCCTCTGCGTGAGATCTATTCTTACGCCAGAGCCTTGAGCTAAAATAACCGGGATGAGATGGGCTGCCGCTCTACTTGTCTCGGCCCTCGCTATTCCGGCCCTGCAAGCCGCTGACTGGATCAAGATCAGCACCGCGAATTTCGAACTCCTCACCAATGCCCCCGAGCGCGAAGCGCGCAAGACTCTGGCCATGTTCGAGGAAGCGCGCGGATTCTTCTTACGCGAACAACCGTCGCTGGCCGGGTCGCCTCCGCCCGCCATCATCGTGGGGTTTAACAGCTTCAAGGATTACAGGCCCTACACCCCTAAGGCCGAAGTGCTCGCTTATTACCAGAGGCAAGAGACCGGCGACTATATCGTACTGAGCGATCTGCAGCTGCAGCGTATGCGTGTGGCCATCCACGAGTATGTGCACCTCCTGGTAAGTCATTCCGGTTTATCCATCCCGCTTTGGCTGAATGAGGGCATGGCGGAGGTTTATTCCACCATGCAGGAGCAGGATGGAAAGCTGGTAATCGGGGAGATGAAGCGCGACCGCGTGCTCTCGCTTGGGGGAGGGAACTGGATGCGGCTCCCGGACTTGCTGCGCGCCGACGATCGCTCTCCGCAATACAACGAACAAGACCTGGAGACGATGTTTTACGCGCAGAGCTGCCTGTTAGTTCACATGCTGATGCTGGGCGACGGCTACGCCGATAAGTTCTCGCGGTTTTTGGAGCGCATCTCCGCCACCGGCTCTTCGCAAGCCGCATTTTCCGAAGTGTACGGTAAGACGGCGGCCGAAATCGAGAGACAGATGACTCTGTATTTTCGACAGCAGGTGCAGAGCGGCGCCGCGTATCCCGCCGGAACGGCGCCACTGGAAATCACTGAAAATCGTCCCGCGACAGCGGTGGAAGTGGGCGTGACGCTGGCCAACCTGACCGCCCGCCTGGGCAAAGTGGGGGAAGCTAAGAGCCGGCTCAAAGAACTGGCGGCGCAATATCCCAAGAGTGGAGAAATCGAAGGCGCGTTGGCCGATCTGGAAGTGCAAAACGGAGATACCGGCGCCGCCCTGGCGCATTACCGTTCGGCGCTGGCGCTCCAGCCCGCCGATTGGATGGTCTACTGGAATTATGCGCGGCTTTTGGATGGCGAAGGCGGCGCACTCGATGCGCGCCTGCAGGCGCTGGAAGAAGCGGTGCGGCGCAATCCGGGGCTGATGGAAGGGCGTTTGCGACTGGGTGACGATCTCTGCGTGGCGGGACGCTTTGCGGACGCGTTGGCGCGGCTTCAGCAAGCGCCCAAAGTAGAGCCGGAGCAGGCGGCGCCGATGTTCGTCGAAATGGCGGTGGCTTCCTACGGGTTGCGGCAAGTGGACGAAGCGCGCCGCTATGCGGACCAGGCGAGAGCCGCGGCGCGAACGGCGGCAGAAAAGGCCGAAGTGGAGCGGCTGCTGGCGCGAATCCAAGTGCCTTCGAAAACTGAAACGCCTGAGCCCTCCAACGATCCGGATCGCCCCACGCTGCGCCGCGCTCCTCCGAAAAAGGGTGGCGGGGGCGGCATCGAGCCGTAAGTCCGCAAACCGACTCCCTCACGGTCGCGGCTCGGAAAAACAGGGTGCCGATACCGAGCCACGACCGTTACGGAGCGGTCCGCAGCTCTAAATACTCCGTGGATCCCAGCCCGCGCGATACTCTCGCGCGAGGTACTTGTTCGCCTCGGGAACGTTGGCGATCGTCCCGGCGGACGCATCGTATAGCAATCGCCTTCCGGTGCGCAGGGCGATCGAGTAGAGATTGACTGCCTCGGAAAGCGGACCGGCATTGACGAAGCTGCCCGGCGAATGTTGTTTATCGCCGCGGCAGGCCGCCACCCACTGAGTGAGCGCCGGCGAAAGCGAAGGCGTATCGGAGCTGCTGACGTGACTACGCGGTGTGCGCGGCGGAGCCTGAAATGCCCTCATTCGCGCCAGTGGAATCAGATGTGGATCTTCCAATTGGAAGCCGGAGAGAATTTTGCCTTTGTCGCCGATGAACATCATGCCTTCGGCCGGCAGTTCCTCGCCGTCTTCCTCCAATTCCGGCGGAGTGGGCGGATGGATGCCGCCGTCGTACCAGACCAGCTCGACGGGCCCGCGGCTGCCGCGCGCCGGATAGCGGAAGCGGACCACGCTCGCCAGCGGATAGGAAAAATCATTGTGGATGGTATGGGAAACGCCGTCCTGCAGCTGGCAGGCGTGGGTAAACATGGGGTCGACGCTAGTGGGGCCGGCGAGTTCGAGCGCATTGAACACCGTCCAGAGACTGTAGTGGCCCATGTCGGCCATGGATCCGCCGCCGAAATCGTACCAGCCGCGGAAAACCATGTTGGTGTAGTTGGGGTGGTACGGCCGTTCGGCCTCGGGGCCAAGCCAGAGGTCCCAGTCGAGCCCCTCGGGAACGGGCGGACGATCGGTGGGCAGGGTCAGGTACTGCGGCCAGACCGGGCGATTCGACCAGTTGTGCACCTCGCGCAAAGTTCCGATGGCGCCGGCATTAATCCACGCCATGACGGACGTCATGTCGCCGTTGCTGTCCCACGGCATCAGGTGGGTGGAAACGCCGGTTTTGCGCGCGGTCTCGATGACGAGTTGCGCCTCCTTCAAGCGGTTGGCTAGGGGCTTGTGCGTAATGGTGTGCTTGCCGCGCTTCATGGCCGCCATGGCGATGACGCCATGAAGATGGTCGGGGGTCATGATCTTCACCGCGTCGATGCCCTTTTCCTTTTCGAACATCTCGCGGAAATCGGCATAGGCGGCGCAGCCCTTGTATTGGCCGGAGGCCTTCTGCGCTCCGTAATATGTTTCCACCACGCTTTGGCCGGCATCGCGTCCGCCGGGAATGGCGCCCTCGACTCCCGGGCTCCAATCGGACTTCTGGAGGATGCGGCGGAGGTAGGTGAGCAGTCCGTCGCGGTCCCAATCGCGGTAATTTACGGCGTGCTTGTTGGGGTCGCAGACGGCGGTGATGCGGATGTCCTGCGAGGCCAGGAAGTAGGGCATCTCGCGGATTCCCTCCGTGCCCGTACCGATATAGGCGAGATTGATCTGATCGCTTGGGGCGACGTACCCGGGTCCTCCGAGCACGCGTCGGGGGACGATGGAGAAGGCAGCAGCGGCGGCGGCGCTGCCCAGAAACTGGCGGCGGTTGGAATCGGACATCATGGCCGGTAGGATAACTGGAATCGCGGGAAGCGGCAAGGCTGACGGCGAGGCGAGATCGCTAGGGAGTGCCGCAAGCCATACCGCATCGCGGGTTTGCCTGTACCGGACTCGAACTTGAGGCGTGCTTGCATCGTCCTGGAGAAACTCTGGAAAGCCGCGTACGTATTCCACTCCGAGGGGAGCCTGGAAACGGAACTCTGGGTTCTGGACCACACTCTGCGCATCCTGTTCGGCGACGTCAGTCAGGTCGTCAAGGGGATTCGCCAGAGCGTCACCAAGCGCCGGTTCTTCGGGGCCAAGCGCAAGACGCTATGCGGCGTTGCGGACTACATGCACCGCAATCGCGCCCGCATGCGTGTACGACGGAATATCTCGCCAAGGGCTGGCCAATCGCCAGTGGCCCCGTCGAGGGCGCGTGTAAAAACCTCATCAAGGACCGCATGGAACGTTCCGGAATGCGCTGGACTTAGGAGATGGCCGGGGCGATCGTCAAGCTCAGAGCCATCTACTTGAGTGGGGACTTCGATCCCTACTGGTCCTTCCACATCGCCAGTGCTCAACAGCGCCTTCATCCCGGCCACTGGAGCGTCGTCCTAAAGTAGCCACACCCGAATCATTACGCGTGGACCAGCTGATAGCGGGCGGCCATCTCTGCGAGCGAGATCGGCGCATAATCGCCCGCGTGGCCGGCCTGGCCGAACTGCACCATGCGCTCGGCAACTACTTTCTTCATCGCGTCGCGAGCCGGCTTCATGTAGTCGCGCGGGTCGAATTTCTCGGGCGATTCGGCGAAGACTTTGCGGATGGCGCCGGTGATGGCGAGCCTATTGTCGGTATCGACGTTGATCTTGCGGACGCCGTTCTTGATGCCGATCTGAATTTCCTCGACCGGCACGCCCCAGGTCGGTTTCAGCTTACCGCCGTACTGGTTGATGATGTCCTGCAGATGCTTGGGCACGCTGGACGAGCCATGCATTACCAGGTGGACATTGGGCAGCCGCTTGTGGATTTCGATGAGAACGTTCATCTTGAGCGTCTCGCCGGTGGGCTTCTGGGTGAACTTATAAGCGCCGTGGCTCGTGCCGATGGCGATGGCGAGTGCGTCGAGGCCGGTGAGCTTCACGAATTCCTCGGCTTGAGCCGGGTCGGTGAGGTGGCTGAGGCCATCGAGGCCGGTGCCGTGGCCGTCTTCGATGCCGCCCAGGCAACCGATCTCGCCTTCCACCGTGACGCCTTTAGCGTGTGCCATCTCGACTACCTTGCGGGTGGCATCCACGTTGTACTCGAACGTCGAAGGCGTTTTGCCGTCGGGCATGAGCGAGCCATCCATCATGACGCTCGTGAAGCCCATGTCAATGGCGCTCTTGCAGGTTTCCACGCTGTTGCCGTGATCCAGATGCAGGACCGTGGGGATCTCGGGATAGACTTCCGTGGCGGCGATCATGAGGTGATACAGGAATCGATCCTGCGAATAAGCGCGCGCGCCGCGGCTGGCCTGGACGATGACCGGGGACTTAGTTTCCCTTGCCGCTTCCATGATCGACTGGATCTGCTCCATGTTGTTGACGTTGAACGCGCCAACACCATATCCGCCTTTTGCCGCTTCGTCCAGAAGCTGGCGCATTGACAATAATGGCATTTACATTCTCCTTATCGTGAAATAAACCCGAAACTCTGGAATGACTACGCTAACATGATTGCGGGAAAGCGGGCAAGGCGCTGTCCGGGAAGATCACTTATACTACAGATTCCGCAGACCCATGACGCCGTTCGTTCCGCTGTTTCATAATCCGCATCTACAAACAATTCTGGGTCATTACTGGAAACGGCCTGATTGGGATGCGAGGTTTCCGATTGAGCAGCGCTTTTATCGGACCGAGACGGATGTCCAGGTGCTCGTGGAATCGCAGAGGCCGGCAGGCCACGTGGCGGGTGAGATCCTTATGGTCCACGGGTTGGAGGGTTCGGGACGCGCGGTTTATATCCGCAGTCTCAGCTGCGCCGCCCTCAACGCAGGATTCGCGGTCCATCGATTCAATATGCGAACCTGCGGCGGCACGGAGCGATTCTGTCAGACGCTCTATCACGGCGGTCTGACAAGCGATCTGCTTGCGGTAGTGCACAAATTGGCCGACGAGGGCCGCGTACCGTTATTTCTGGTGGGGTTCTCGCTCGGGGGAAATGTGGTGGTGAAACTCGCGGGCGAACTGGGGGAACGCGGACCGAAGTTGCTCGCGGGCGTGTGCGCTGTCTCCGCGCCGCTCGATCTGGCGGCTTGTTCCCGGCGAATGGCCGAACGCGACAATCGCATTTACGAACGGCGCTTCGTGCGGCGTATGCGGCAACGATTGGTGGCGACCGGGCGGTACAGCCAGCGGGATTTCGAGGGTCTCAAGAGCGTTACGGCCATCGACGATCGCATCACCGCGCCTTCATTCGGGTTCGGCAACGCCGCGAACTACTACCATACGCAATCCGCCATGCGGCACCTCGAAAGGCTCCGTGTGCCGGTGCTGCTTATTTATTCCAAGGACGATACGCTTGTGCCCTCGGAGACCTTCGACGCCCCGGCGGTTCGCGAGAATCCCTGGATCGGGCGCTTGCCCACAGAGCACGGAGGCCATCTCGGATTTCTCGGACGACGGCCTCACCGATTTTGGTTGGACGCGGCCATTATCGAGTGGATGATGGCGCGGAATGCCAGGCGCTGAGTCTGCCATACTGAAGATCTATTTCCATGGATCCGCAGGAGTCATTCATGTCGCGAGCCGCGCGGTGGCTCACCTTTGGGGCCGCCGCGTCGATCGTGTTGTCGATCGCAGTTTTTAACATACTGATGGGGCTCGCGCTCGCTGCGCTGCTGTTTTCCGGTGAAAAGCTTCGCTTTCCGCGCATAAAGCTGCCGCTCGCCATCTTCATGCTCCTGACGCTTGTTGCATGGGTCCATTCGCCGGATCCCTGGTTCGATGGCTATCCGCAGATCCGGAAATTCTGGGTGTTTTGCATTCTTCTGCTGGTGTTTTCGACCTTGCGCAGCCTAGCTACCGTCCGCTGGCTGTTCCTGACTTGGGTCGGCCTCGCGAGCATCAGCGCACTGCGCGGATTCGTCCAATTTGCCGGCAAGATGCAGGCGGCGCATCAGTCCGGAGTCGACGCTTACACATACTATGTGGCGGAACGGATCACTGGTTTTAGCAGCCATTGGAATACATTTTCCGCGCAAGAGATGTTCGCGCTGGTCATGCTCGCGTCTCTGCTGCTCTTCGGTGTGCGGGTGCCGAAACGCTGGGTCTGGTGCCTGTGCGGGGTGCTGATCGCGGTAGTCTTGTATCTTGGCCAGACCCGGGCGGTGTGGATCGCAACCGTGATTGCCGGGCTGTATTTGGTGTGGTTCTGGAAAAAGTGGCTAGTTGCGCTCGTACCGTTGCTGGTCGTCGTTTTGTTTTTCGTCTCACCCCCCGTTATGCGCGAACGATTCACATCGATTTTTCACGCTCAGGAGGTAGATTCGAATCGTTTTCGGATCATCGCCTGGAACGCTGGGATCGAGATGATCGAAAAGCACCCTTTGCTGGGTCTTGGGCCGGAAGGTCCGAAATACCACTTCCAGGAATATGTGCCGCCTGATGTTTGGACCTCGCGCCCACCGGGCTTCTACCAGCACCTCCACGATGTCTATTTGCAATATGGCGCCGAGCGCGGCATTCCCGCCCTGCTGGTGTTCCTATGGCTGTTGGGGAAAATAAGTGTCGATTTTTGGCGGGGGCTGCGATCCTTACCTGCCGGTCCGAGCGATCGCAGATTCCTATTGCATGGTGGGATCGCCATGGTGCTAGCGATGATGGTTGAGGGCGTCGCTGAGGTGAATTTCGGAGACTCAGAGCCTCTGACGATGTTTCTGGTAGTGGTGGCCTGCGGCTATTTGGCTCTTGAGAAGGAACTCGTCGCGCCCGGCGCGTTACACGCCCAACAATCGAGCCCATCGACTGCTACGCGGTAGTGGCAGACTGTACCCGATCAAGCAAAACTGGTCCAGTGCAAATAGTACCACCGACTCCAACCTCGCGCCTGAGGCGATTTGCTGCTCCCTCTGCCAGGGAGTTGTGTAATCGGAGATCCCCACAAGGTGGCTGCTCTGACAGGGCGGAAATCCGAGTCGACCGGGCAATTGGATCGACTGCCTCACGAGATCCACATTTCGCTCGGCGGTATATGTGAAATTTTCGGTTTTTAGGCAGGCTAAATTCGCGGGGCTCCAATCGGTCAGCGGAAAGTTGATAACTTGATTCAGCGCCGTGTTGTTGACATCAGGCGGATATAGGACTTCGAACTTAGCGGCGGGGAAGGACCCGCACACAAACTCCCGAATCGATTTTGTAAAAGCGCCGATCAGCCCTGGCAGGAACGCGCACTCTTGAGCCAGTTGGCGGGGATCCGCATACTGATTCGCTATGACCGCCATTGGTTGCCCGTAAGCAGCTTGGAATGTCTCGGTTGTATATGCATCGTAGAATGGCATGCCGGGCTCTGTCACAACGGTGGCCGTCGGACCAGGAAAATACCACCACTGGACCTCGCCGAACTGTAAATACGGCACAACGCCGGCCTGCGCCATCAGGCTAGCCATGTCGCAATATACTTGCTGCCAAAACGCCGTGCTCACTGGCCCGAAGTTTGTTTGCAGCGACGGCGTCGTCAACCAGACGGGGTCTCCGTTCGGATATCTCTGCGCGATTCCGGTGGCGACACTGTCATCTCCGTTTTGCAACTCCATACTGAATGACGCGGTAGGTTGAATCCCATATCCATTCAGCGCGGCAAAAAATGCTACGCTCCAATCGCGCGCCGCACGATTGATCGGAGGGGAAGCCGCGAGATCCGTGCGCCAATAACTTCCGTTCGGATCGGCGCACGTGCCGTCGATTCCCCCCGCGAGCGCGGGACCACCAGTTTGTGCCGTGAGGGGCGTGCTGCTAGCCTCCGAGTTGTTGGTGATCACGGAAATCGTGAGCCCATTCCCGGCGGTACCCAAACTGCGCGCCGTAATCGTTAGCACTGCGCCCTCAGCTTGCGCTCGCACGCTGTTCGAGCCGGCGTTAATGAGGAGCGCGAAACAGAGTGCGATTGTTGCGGCGGTGTCACTAATGAGATTTAAGTGCTGTATCAGCGTGCCTCCCAAGTTGACACTCGTAATCTGCCCGAACTCCGGATTTCCGGAAAACGATATCGTCGCCGAGGCGAATTGCATTCCGGGCCTGTAGAGTTCGTAGAACCAAAGGGCACCGGCATAGTGATTGGCTCTGCCGCGAAATCCCAGCTTCTGAATAAGCCATGCGGTACGCTCCGGCGCTAAAGCTATCGAGTGGTTGGTGTCCCAGTCCGTCGCCAATGTCGCCGTTGCGGATAGTGGGAATTCCGGAATATCGTATGTAGGAACCACGAGTTCTAAGAAATCGAAATAGAAGTAAGTTCCAAAGGCGCCATTATTAGTGATTTTGACGGTGTGCGCCGCTCCTCCCGAAAACATTCCGAGAGGGACTCGGACTAGGACATCCTCGCCCGATAACGCCATGCTCAGCGAAACCGGCGCACCCGCATCCACCTGAACGGAAACCTGTCCTCCAGACGTCAAATATCGAGTTCCGAGGTAGAGGGTGTGGTCGACGCTCGAACTGTAGGTACACTGGAGGAAAGACCCCGTCGCGGTAGTCCAGTGAATAGATCCCCCGGAAAAGTTCCCGTTAGCGCTGTTCCATCCTCCTGAATAGGTGAGCGCGCTGGCGATATCCTCAATCCGGAGGCTCCCGGGTCCAGCCACTTGATATTCCAGATTGTCTCCCGTGACCGACCAGTTGGTCGCAACCACGGAAAACTCGCTTCGTTGGAAGGTTTCGGTCTGCAAATCAGCAGCCCATGTCCAACGCATTTTTCGCACGTTCGACGTCGGTACAGGAACAAGCATTGAACGATCCGGGTCGATGAAGCCTTGAAGCGCACCGAAATTCAGCTTCACTTGCCACTGCTGCGGCGATGTCCCACCGCTGAAGTTCACAAAGCCGGGTGACCATGTTTCGGTATTCGCGCCGAACACCGTCGCGTAGACGCCTACTCGGTTCGCGTTTGCACCGGCGCCTCCAGCGTAAGTAAGAGTGATTTCGGTTCCACTCGCGGATGCACTCACCGTGCCGTCACCAGACTGGTTGATTGCTGCTGCCAGAGCGCCTATCGAGGTTTCCAGCGTGTCGGCCGATGTGAGGCGATAGTTAAACTGCTGATCCAGCCACGCCAATACAATGTAGTCCCCTTGGGAGGGCAGTCCGCCCAGTTGGAATACCGCGCTGGCGGAAGTGAACTGGCCGATTGGAGTCGCGTAACCCAAACCCGAGGCGTCCAGCGGCACATCGTAAAGCGTTTCTACGCCATCGCTCTCCGACCAAATTCGCAGATATGGCGAGTCCACGGTCGGATAGAGGGTGGAGTCTATCGAAATGCAGTTGTTGCGAACCTCCTGATAGCTGAGCCGAACTCCAGTCAAATTACCATCGGGTAAGTTGCGAAGAAGTGGGTGCTCGAATACGTTGTCGCGATTCCATTCCAGCACCACCCAATCGAATGGATCTCTCCAACAGCCCGAGACTGTGAATCCGTTTGGGCTCGTCTGGCTAAGTGCCGCTATCGCCGACGGCTTTTTAAAATAGGACTGCAGATCCCGATCTGGTCTCAGCTTGGTGAGTTGTTCTGCCATCAGAGTCGAATGACTACAGTGAGGTCGGCTCCAGGGGTGGCCTGCCCTACTGACAGCACCGCGACTGTTACCTGCGACATGGCTTGAAGCGGTGGTAACGTGCTCCCGAGGATGCTGTTTGAAGCGATCGCTCCGGGTGGAAATGTAACCGCACAGTACCTAGCGCCGTTAACGTTGATTTGCACCTGCACGTCGGCGTCGGCCGCGGTTCCCAGGATCGCGAATACGTCTCGCACCGAACGTGCTGTTTCGACAACAATGGCCGGCGCCACGCATTGGTCAACAGCCAGGAACCCATCCACCTGGATTGAATACTGTCCCCCGGAGAGAGTCCGCAAACCACTATCTTGGTTGTGAGTCATGCATATGCCGGTCGTCGGGCTATTTCCTAACTTGTTCGTGACGAACAATTCCGCGCTTCCTACGCGAACATCTGGTAACGAGATGGAGTAATTCCAGCTTCCGCTATAAGCACTGCCGAAGAAGCCCGGCGGAAACGGCACGATAGTTGTCTGGCTGGTTAGCTGGTAGACTGCCGTACTAACCGTATGCGCTGCCGCAATACTTCCGTCTACCGCCCGGGTGACACTATACTGGGTTCCGTTACTATCGACAGCCGTCACACTAAGGATCTCGCCATCGATCTGCAGCTTAGTCCCGGCCTGCGCGGAGCCTCCGGCGTCTAGTGTCAGCACTCCATCAGCTGCCCCAAGATCGCTAGCGAGTACTGTAGACGGTGTCCCCAGTAGCTCATTCCAGTAGTAAAGAGTCAGCGTTCCCGACGAGATGCCGCCGGTGTTTGTCAAATCGATGAACGACACGCCGCTTAGTATGACCGCCCCCCCTTGCAGGTCCTGCCCCAGGCCGAAGAACGGCTGTGGCGGCACCTGGGTGTCCGCGCTCCCCGACCCGCCAATCGTCCACCGTGTCACAATCGAGAGCTGCTTCGAACACTCGAGATTATTGACGTTTGCCGAGCGGCCCGTAACCTCCACCACCTCGCCTGTCCGATTCGGAATCGTGAATTGGATCGGGCTGCTCTCCGCGACCGCGGCGAAGTGCCATGCTGCCTCCGCCACCGTAAAGAAACTCGTCGCGTCCGGTTCCACATCCCACTTCGAAACCGTTATCGTCGTAGCGTCGTTGCTTATTACACTGCGTTCCTGGCCCCCACCGGCGCCACGTGTGATCCGCACTGTCATGCCCACGTAGGCGTTTGCCGCCATCTGCAACGTTGCGTTCCCGGCCATTGTCGGGAAATGAGTCGTTACGGCGACCTCCGGCTGCAACTCCGATCGCCAGTAGAAATTCGCGTGATCGAAATCTGGGTCGGGCGGCGGGATTAGTTGATCTGTCAATCCCCCATCGGTGAAAGTCGCAGCGATCGTTTGCCCGGAGGTAACTCGCAGCAGGTTCGCTGGCGAACTTCCGCGGTATACGTTGAAACCTGCCGTACCTGCTGTGAAGCTCAAGCCTGTGAGTGTCACGCTGCTACCATTTGCACTGATGATCGCAGTGACCACGAACGACAAAGCGCTCTCATCCCCCGCGGCGTCCACCGCCGACACAGCGTAATAAAGCACTTGATCGCCCGTAAGAGACCCACCGGAGCCGATTGTCGCCGACAAGCTTACCAAGGGGATGCCCGGTCCGGTGCTCACCACCGTGGCTGGTGCAAGGAAGCTCACGATGACGCTGGCCTCCACCGTACCATCGGTGTTGGTCGCGGCTGCCTCGACGATGCCGAATTGGACATTTCCGTTGCTGTCCACCACGCTGCCCAGTAACGGATTGGGTAGTCCCACGCCCGAATTGTTCTGTGTAGCCTGCCCCGAAGCGGACGTCGCTTGACCGTTAGTGTCCGCGTACCACGCATCGTCGTGCAGTTGCGCCGTGATCGTCGCGGTTCGATAGTTGGTTGCCGGCGATATCTTTAACACTCGAAAGGGCTGGCGTAGAAAGCCCTCCTTGAGGTACGTGACCGTGATCAAATCGCCAGGCGAAACCCCGAAGCTTCTGATGCTCGTCTGAAACGCGACATACGTGTTTCCGAGGATCGACTTATCGAGGTTGAATTTGAGAATCCGCGATGCTTGATCGAACTGGGGAAGGCCCAGCGCCATTAACGTTGCCGAGGTGGTTTGCCCCGTTAACGCGATATCGTCCGGGTCAACCATCTCATAGCTGTCTTGCTGATATCCATTTAACGCATCCTGAAACTCTACCGACATGCAGTTCGGTGTGTCGGCGATACTGCGCGATGTCACCACCACGCTGGATCCCCCAGTTGCCTTCCGCATAATTCCTGAGAATCCGCTGCTGCCGTCGCCGAATTCATAACTTGGCCATCCGCCATTCAGAGTCTCGGTACTGTTCGACCATACCGGGTGAGAGGGACTCTCCAGTGCGATCGAATTCTCGATGTTCGCTTGGAGGACGCCACCCGGTCCGTAGGTCAGGTACATCCGCGAGCAATTGCGAATTCCTCGCACCGCATCTCCAGCGCTTCGCCTGTTCTGCAAAAGGAGATTACATTGAAAACGAGGTAGTGTGATCGGGTTACCGTTGATATCGGTTGCCGCGATCTCCTGATCGCAGTATGCTGCCGCGGCCGCGAAGCTGGTAAGGTCGATCTCTGCCGCCGTCCACCCGCTTCTTCGCAGCACATCCAGAAGAATCCAGGCGGGATTGTTCGAGAACTGATCGCTTATGTAGGTTCCGTCCGCTGCATAGACCGGCACCAACAGCCCTTGTACCAACACCTCCACACTGGGAAGGGAAGTTCCGTTGTTGAGCTGGTTCGGAACCACCACCGAAAGATACGCCATGCTCCCGTATGGATCGCCGGCTGGCGCCCCGGTGGAGTCCGTGAAATTAGGATCTAAGGCGCCATCTCGCGTCCCCAGTGTCTCTATGTTGTACCAACCGGTGCCCGTCATATTGGTGCCGCTCACAGCGATCGGTATCTCCACGTCATTGACCAGAACCGTCAGCACGCCCTGAATCTGGCCGATTCCTAGGAGCACCTCCATCCGCGTCAGGTTTCCGTCGTTCCGCGCGAACGTCACGATCGGCTGCTGCCAAACCGTTCCGTAAATCATCGGGACATAGTCGTTATAGAGAGCCTGATTAATCGAAACCGCCGACGTCGACCACGCCTTTCCGTAGCTCCGGACGCTGATTGCCGGTGGAATGAATTCCAGTCCTCCGAATCGCGTGAACATGCCCCTTGCTTGGCAGTCCGTGCGTGCATAACCGCAATCTGTGTAAGGAGCGGCGCCGTTTAGATTCCCCATTCCACCTGGAAGGCCTGCCGAGTAGCCGCAGCGGTAATACAAGGAGTACTTGCCATTGATCCCCCCGTCCACGGCCTCCGTTTGCTGTGCCGGTGTCGCCGGAAACTGCCAGGGGCACCGCCGTTCAATCTGCACCTCGGGTAGGAACACCCTCTGCAGGCTCATGCGATTCAGCGCAGTTAACCGAAATGTTGATTCGTCGCTCCGGTCAGGCGGATTGCATATTCCCTGAAAGACCACCGTGATCTCTGTGAGGGCTGCATTGTCCGGCAGGTCGTAGAAGAGCACCCCAACTGTGATGCGCGCGCCCTTCCATCCAACGGACCGTTCGATTTCCGAGAAGTAAGAATCGGCATTGGCCAGGAGAATCGAGATCTGCGGGCTTCCATCGATCCCTTGATCCGACGCCGTTTGAATATCGAAAGCACTATGCTGGATCACTCGGGCGGTGTACGTGTTTCCTCCCGCTGTCACCGTGTGTGTGCACCAGTATTCCGTTTGCCCGTTGGAAAGAACGCAGTTGAAGACGATTAACGGCGTGTCGGTGACGGTCTGCTCCTTCAGATCAGAGATTGTTTGCATAAAGAATATTGACCGTCGCCGAATGTCGATTTACATCCGTGCTCGTAAAGGTGAGCGCGTCGTCGCGCAAACGGGCATTTTCGTAGCACCCGCCCGTCGTGCTCACCTTGTATAGTGATGGGCTATCCTGCGGTTCCAGTTGCAGGCCATATATATCGACGGCAGCGCCTGGCCCAAACTTGATTCCGAACGTCATGGATGAGGCTGTCGAGTCCCCAATTCCGGTGCAGGCAAACCGCTGCCAATCGGTACTGAGGTTCCGATCGTAGCGATTGCTTCCGAGTAACAACGTGAGCGTTCCAGGCGTCGACGCCTTTGCGTACACGCTCAGGCAATATACATATCCGCCCGGCGCCGTCAGAGTTTGCGACAACTCCTGTGGCGCCGCTCCGGAGTTGGTCACTTGCCATGCGTTGTTTCCGCCCGTTGGGTCGGCATTGGCTCCGGCGAGCGAAAGAAACGACGACGCATCCCAAACTGCATTGCTCCAGTCGTTGCTCCACGCCAACAGGTTCGCCGTTGGATCGACGAATGTGAAATTGTTCAGCGTGCCCTCGGCGGCCGCGAAGAACTGGAGCAGGGTGGTCAGTTCCGAATCGCTCAGTGCGGCGTACTTCAGTTGCCACTCCACGGTTGCCGCCCCTGGGTCAGCGAGCTTTACAGTCGTACCGTCCTTGGCCGTATTGACCAAGGTCCGCATCTGGCGCCGTTTCTGGGCAGGAAACTGAGCCAGGGCGCCGGTCGGAAGTTGGGGGTAAATGAGCATTAGAGGTTCCGGTTTTCTATCACCGTCAGCGATGTCTGTCCCTGCATTTCTGCCATCGAACCTAAGGGCAAAGCGTCGCTGGCCAAGCTGCAATTCGGGTACTGCATTCCATCCCACGGGTCCGTGAATGCAAAGCTCCCGAGCCGGCCCTGGTTATCTTCGAAGAACTGCTCAAATGCCGCCATCTCACTTTCGTCTAACTCGCTGAGCTGGATTATCCATTGATGCAGCGCGCCCACCGAATCGCGATAGCGTTGCTCGCTGCCGTCGAGAAATCGCACCGTTTGATTCTGAAAGCGAATCGATTTAGTAGCGGGATACTGTGCCACCGCGCCGGTCTTGAGTTGTGGAAAGGTTGCCATTTTAACTCCGCTCGCCGCGCGTTCCCATTTCGACTTCCGCGGCGAGTTCTTTTTCCAAAATTAAGAACGCCTCTACCTGGCGGGCGCTCAATTCTTCAACCGAGAAAGCTCGAAATCGCCGCCGGAGGAAAAACTCCTCCAACAGCGATAGGCTTTCCGCCGTGATATACGGTTTTGGGCACGTGTCCAGCGTGACATTCCTTCGCGCCCATACCATTCGCGTCGGCCCGAGCTCATCTGCTGGAAGCCATCCACACCGCCGCTTTTGCTCCAGGCCGGATCTCCGGCAAACGTCGCACTTCCAACCGGCCTGGTTCGAGTGTCCAAAGTGGAAGGCGACAATCAGTTTTTTCGTTCTTCCGTGCTCAGCCCTGTCTGCGACCGCACCAATGCCGCCGCCTCTCGAAACAGCTCCTCCGGTCCAATATCTGCGAGCGACTCCGGTGTGGCTGTTACGCCGTCCACTTCCAGTCCCGAGATCCCGAGCAAACCCCACTTTACGTAAAGCCGCTCTACCTCCACTCGTAGCAGCGCCGCATCCATCTTCTGCCCTGCAACCTCGCCTGCCTCCAGAAACTCCGTCCTTCGGGCTAGATCGCGCACTTGGCGCATCAGTTCCGCCCGCCTTCCGAATGACATCTTCGCCACCGTGAACTTCACGCCGCTCGCTACCCGCGACTCGACGGTGGCCACACTTTCATAGATCATGGCAGCTCTCCCTCCCTACGCAAACGCCACCGCGATTTCGTTGTTCACCGTTCCCTGCGCCCTCGACGATCGGAATTTCCATTGCAGGCGATTCTTGCTGTCGTCGAATTCCGGGACCACCGGAATCACGTTCGGTAAATACACGCCGACTAGCTGCCCCTGCGCCTCGCCCAACTGGAACATCACGCTGATCGGCGCTTGCTGCCGCGCCGCCTGATATAGCCCTTGCGTGTTCGGATCGTTCTGGCTGTAAAGCTCGAACGCCGCAGTCACAGTCCGCTCCCCGGGCGATATCGCTTGTGGAAGGCTCGATCCGAATTCTTTGAACCTGGTATCCAACCCGTTTTTCATCACCACCGATGCCGACGTAATGGTGAAGAATTGTGTCGGCGCCGTTCCAAGCCATGCCTCCCCAAGATTCCCTGGGATGATCGTATAGTCGAAGGCGCCCACAGTCGGCTCGGCGGGAAAAGTCTGTAGCGCCGCGCCCGGGTTGCTGGCAAAGGTGACGCTGTCCACCACGTCCTGCGCCTGGCCGCTGAACCGGAATTCGTGGTAGTCGCCGTTCAGATCGATCTCCATCTGGTCGACCGCGCCTCCACACAGCAATCGCTGGACCGCCGTCGAAGGGTCCCAGTAATCGAAGATCCCTACGCTTGGTAACTCGGTCGCGGGCGCGTATGTAACTGCCACTCCCACCGTTGCGCCCGGCGCCGGCGCCGCCGTGAACGGAACATTTAGTTGAACCGTCTCTGCGTCGACGATTGTCGCCACGAATCGGATCTCGCCCCCGCTGCTCACTGCCTGGCCGGCCGAGAGCCCATGCGGGGCGGCGAATGCCAGCCGGCCGTTCCCGGTTGCGCTTGCGGCCGTTCCGCCCGCGAAGGAGGCCGGCGTACCGCCCATCGCTGCCTGGAACAACGGGCCGTAACTCGGATTACTTGTCCCCTGCTGCCAGTTCGTCAGCAGGGTCCGCACTTCAAAGCTGGTCTGTCGCCTGCCCCCAGCCGGCACACCCGTAAACGTTCGGCTGCCCGTCTTGTCTTTGCGGTCTGTCACCTCAAGCTGCTGTCGGACCGTCAGCTTCAACGCCGGAATCCGGTTCGCTGCCGTAATCGCCGGAACCTGTCCGTACGCGCCTTCCAGCGCCGTGTAGAACCGGTTTGCGTTGGACGAAATATAGGAGGCCATATTAGCTTCTGCTTACTCCAATCTCGAACGTGATCTTTGCCACCTGTTGAAAGTTCTTGCCGCCGTGCTTCACGGCCCCGAAAACCGCTTGGTATTCGCCACAGTAAAACATGCCGTTGCCCCAATCGCCGCGGTTTGCATGCAGTACTTGCAGAATTGCATCCACGTAATTGTCCAGTGCGTCTTGTAGCCCATCCAGACGATCCTGCGAGTGCCGTAACTCCACCGTCGTTTGTACATTTCCGGAAAAAGTCCGAAACTTCTCCGCCAGGCTGTTGACAATCTTTTCGCAGTAGACATTTACCGCGGGGTACTGCATGGTGTTGCTCTGATCGGCAATGTCCGGCGCTGCGTTCTGTGCCCGCACCTGGGCACGGTTTAGCGGAATCAGCGGCTGCCCGTTATCTTGTAGGGAGTCGCTTAAATAGGAATTGACGCCGCTTGCCCCCGTGAGAAGCTCTATCGTTTGGCCCGTAATCAGGCTTCCGATTGTTGTCGTCATTAACCCCTCAAAATAACGCGCGGCAAAGGCATCAGGCAGTTGGGCGATTGCCCCCAGCCTGGTCCAGTCCCACCGCCCGCAATCGTATTCGGCTGCACCCACGTCTGCGAAACTGCTATCGGCGATGCGTTTTGCCGTGACAACGCGTCTGGATCGCTGCCAACATATACATTCCAGCCCGTAGCGCCTGCCGGCGCCGCGGTTGGCTCTACCAAAAGCGTGCTGCCTGCCGTTGTAATGGTCGTCGGTGTCGATGGTGCGCCTTCTTCTCCTTTTCCATTGACCCAAGTCATCGACACATAATAGGTGCTATTGGGCAGGCTGCCGCCCGCGCTGACTACCTGGGGTTGTTTGGGGCGCGGGACCGGAGACCACGCAATTCCGATCCCCATCAGCAACAGCCGCTCGTATGCCCATCGGGACCGCTCGTGAAACTGGCCTCGCTTCGCCGCGTACCGATCGTTCAATTGACTCGAGTACGCATCTCCGTAAACCAACTCCAAAGCACGGAATGTGTGCCAGAGCTTGAGCGCGGGTGTCACCACCACGTTGTCGATCTGCGGTCGCGCGTTTAGCCAGAATGCCTGCTCTGCGCCTCTGGACCCGCTCAGCAGTGTGCTGATTTCGAGCGCGAGTTCTTCCTGCGCCAGAGCCAGCTTCTGAGTCACGTCGATACCCTCGACGTTTGCCACATTCGATAATTGTGTGTCCTGCGCCGTCAGGTCTTCCATGCCTGACATAAGACCGTCCGTAAACAGAGCCATATGTCTGCCTAATCCCTGGCGGTTCTGGCTCCGCCCTTCAGCTTCTTCATGTCGTCCGTCAATCTCTTCAATTCGTCGGACGATACCATCGTGACTTCCAGTTTGGCTGCTGTTGCAGCGTCCTGCGCGGCCCTATACGCCGCTTCCTGCGCTTGCAGGAATGCCGCCGCCTGGTCTGCCTGTGCCATTTCCGCGGACCCTTCCACGATCATCTTGGCTGCCAGGTGCCGCGGCACCTCCACCAGTACGCCCTTCTTGCCGCCGTCGTCCGTCCCCAGGCTGCTCACCACTGCGAACGGAGTGGTTATCGTCGCTTCCATCGCCCGGATCCTCTGGTAATACGTCTTCACATCCATTCGACTCTCCTCTTGATAATGAGCCGCGACCGCAAGCGAGCGGTCCGGCGTTTTTCACGATGAGGAAGTTGCGGAAGCACTTACCGGGCCGCGACCCATCGTTGCTGAGCCGCGGCCGTGAGGGAGCGATCCGCAATCCCGCAAGTTCCTCGATCCGTCTACATTACTAACCGCCGAAAAGCCTCGCGCCGCGAAGATTCCCGCACCGAAGCTATTACGACACTGAGACCCCGGAGCCTCACTCCCCGCGTCCTCTGCCACCTCAGCGTCCTTCGGTTTTGACTTTGATTCTTGCTTTTTCCAACGTCTCTGCGGTAAGTGTTCGTTTGCTACGTATTCACCTGCACGCCCGACGAATTCCGCAGAATGCCGCAGCCGTACAGAATGTCCACGGTGAACTGCTGCGCCAGCGTATCCGGCTGGTAGCTCATCACCACGCGCATTCCGAAGTTGCCCAGCTCGGCGTACTCCGCGATGGCCCCGGTGCCTGGCAGCGGTTGCGGCAGCCGCCGGATCACGAGCCCCAGGGCATCCCGTGTAAATGCCAGATTATGTGTAGTTACAGGGCTGCTCCCGGTGTACTGCACAAACTGCGACCGGAATACGAAAAAGTCCTTGATCTTTCCGACCGTCCCGTCGATCAGCGCCTTCAACCCGGCATCGCCGGCAGTCTGAAACTCGCTGAAGCGCGGAATCTGCCGCCATGCCGAATACGTGGCCGCGTCCACAACCATGTACTTTTCCGAAGCCGGCGGCACCTTTGCCAGGAACAACGCTGTTTCTGCCGCGTCGATCACGCTCTCTGTGATCGCCGTTCCTGGCGTGCCCACCGGAGCGTTAGCCGTGAACCCCGCGTACAAGTTCAGCAGATCGTTCTCCACCTTCTGTGCGATCGCCGCCACCGCCGGCTGCATGTAGATCTTCAACAGATCCGGCACCGCCAGCACTTTGGTTACGTCCGGAATCTGGAAAGTCGCTTCCGCGTGCGTGTTCAGCACGATCTGCGCATTTCCCAGATTCGGATTCTGCGTTTGCACCGTTCCGCCCTCGAGGATGTTGTTTGCTTGCATCACAGGGGGGATCGGCACGTTAATTGTGTCGCCGGCATGTGCCAGAGCTGGCTCATAATCGCGATTCACCAGGTTCCCCATAATGAGGTTCCCTACCAGCACCGGCAATGCATCCGCCGCCACCAGCTTCACAATCGCGTTGGCGACATTCGCTGAAGTAATTGCTGCCATTTCTTCTCCTTGTTCCTTTCTTCTTGCCGGCTACTGCGACTCGCTCCCGCTCGTCTAGCCGGAACTTCTCTACAGCCCGCGAAGGGTCTGCGATGCCACGCGTACGATTTCCTCTCGTACCCGCTCCATCTCCTCCGCGCTCATGCCTGGCCGGATCTGTTCGAGGGTCACAGAGTCTCTGCCTCCACCGGGGGCTTTGTGGGTGGCCGTCATTCCCGTTCCGCCCGGAATTCGCGCCGGCAGAAACTCCGGGTTCTCGTTGACGAAACTCGCGAGGTACTCCTTCACTGGAACGTCGCCATCGTCGCCCCGCGCCACCAGTCGGCCATCTTCGTTGCGCACAATCCCGTCTTGCACTGCCTTGAATGCCAGGTCTATCTTCGATACGCCCAGCCGTTGCAATTCTGCTCTCACTGCGGAACTGCGTTCTGCTTCCGCCGCCGCTTTGTGACTCCGCTGGTTCTCAGCAACCAGTTCGTTCATCCGGCGCTCCAGTTGTTCCCGGCGCTTTCGTTCCTCCAGCAACTCCGTCTTGTACGCCGGTTCGCTCCTGGCCTTCTCGCTATTCGTGAACTCCTGCACCGCCTGCCGCACGATCGCTTGTATGTCGATTCCGTCCATATGTCTCCTTGGGAACACCTACTCCCCGTGTTCGATCTCCTCCACCACTGTGTTTTTGATGTCCTGCCGTGCGTCACTCAGGTATTTGAGAGCCAGCCTCTTAAAAACCTCCTTCCTTAAGGTCTTCGACTCGATCCCAAGGCCTAGTAACTTCTGCGCATCGTCTAATTCCGTGCCTAAGTCGTTGATGTCGAACTCATCTATGCCCGAAACGTCGATCGTGAACCTGTCCTGTCTCGCCGCTGCGATTGTCCACAGCGTCCGCTTCATCGCATTCTTTACCGCACTGCCGTAAGCCCGCAGCACTTCTTCCGTGGTCGCGAAATCCAGCTGCTTGCTCACTGCCGACTGGCGAGCTCCCGTGCCTGCCTCACCAGATTGGATCGTCAAGTAGCAAACCCGATAAATCTCGTCTCGCAGATTCTGCAGGTTGTCCGCTGCAATCTGGTAGACCTTGCCTTCCGGTTCGGTCCACCCGAATCTGTCGTCCTTCCCCAGCTGGATGTAATACGACTCTCCGACTACCTGCTTCCATTCCCGGTCTGAGTACACTACCGGGGAAGCAAACAAGCCCATCGTGAGAGCCCAAGAAAGAGCGTTCGACTTATTGAAGTGCTCCAGCTGCAGTGAGGCTGCCTTGTTCATCAGCCATAAGCCGTCCGAGACTTTTATCTCCAATACCGGCACGCGTCCCAGCGATGCCAGCCCATGCCGCCCTTCATCGACTAACTCGATCGGACTCGATTCCCCGCGCTTCCGGTAAATCTGATAGTGTTCACGGTCGTAGTAGATCCACCGCGTTTCCTTTTCCCACTTCGCATCCGTGACGTTCGACTGTTGCAGGCACGATGTCCGCAGCACGATCCAATCCAGTCCGCCTAGCTTGTCGTGATTCCAGTTGATGACCTCGTCCGCGCCGTAGTCCATTAGGTACGCCCGCGATTGCCCGCACGCATCTTCCTCCGCCCGCGTGCGCGCTTCGCCGTCAATCTTCGGAAAATCGATCACGATGTAGCTGCTTCCGCAAACCAGGGCCTCCACGAACCGTTGCCGGAAGAACTCCGTCAGGCGAGTTCCTTTAAGATCGCAATCCTCCGAGAGCGCAGCATAAAAGTTCTGCGCCGCTGGATCGCTGCCCCCAAGCATCAGCGCCGGTGCGCAGCGCATCAACGTCGCCGCATACCAGTCGATAATCGATCCGACATAGTTCTCGTAAAACACCCGCGCCAGTCGCTCCAGGTAGATATCGCCTGGCTCCTTATGCCGCCGTACCAGGTACAACGAGGCGTTCGAGCGTAACTGTTCACCGCCCGTATAAAGGTCTTTGTACTGCCGCCAGATCGCTTTCCGCGCGACGTACTCGGGATGCTCCCGGTTGATCGTTTCCATCACTGAAACATCCTCACCTGCTGCTCTCCAATCGGCGGCAACGGCCGGCACTCCTCCCAAATCAGGTACCCAAGCGCATCCGACGCATGGGTCCGCATGCGATCGCGGTCTTTATCGATCTGTCCCGTGTCGCCCTTGTAGCAGACCTGCTCGAAATCCATGATCAGTTCCTTGCATTTCCTATCGATGAGCAGCCCGATATGCCCGCTGGCCGACTTTAGCTTTGTGTTCATCAAATTAATTCGCTCGCGCACACTCGGGTTGGACCTGGGAACTTTGTAGTCCACGTCCAACGGCGAGTAAGTCTTGAAATGTTCCTTCACCATGTCGTAATCCGACATTCCCGACGTCTGCTGGGCGAATCCCGAAGCGTCCCCGTAAATGTGAACTCCCGGTTCGTGTTTCGGATAACGTGTCAGAAACGCCTCCACCGCCTGCCGCGTGGTCGCGTGACGGATCACGATTTCATCCAGCACCGTCACCTGCCCGCTCGCGATTTGCGCGATCACTGAACTCATTGGGTCGACGTTGAAGTCCAACGCCCATAGGATTGGCTTTCGGCGATCGAGACTGAGAACGCTCAAATTTTGCGACTGTTCGAACGCGCTGTACACGCGGCTGCCATCCAGGCTGAGATACTCCCCCAGCACCTCTTGCGCATAAAATTTCTCGTCGTAGCTATCCCGTAAACGCCTGTAAAACTCGGGATCGCGTTCGAGCAAATGCCTGTTTTCGCTGGGTTTCGCCAGGATTGTCTTGTACCCACGCGCCGGTTTCCCGATAAACTTGCGGTATACCCAGTCGTAACCTTTTGGCGTCCACGCCGCGAATCCGCATAACACAGACGCCTTCGGGTCTCGCAGTCTGCCTTCGAGCCTTAGCCACGCCTCTTCCTGTGTGTAAGTCAGTTCATCCAACCCGAACCATGCCAGATTCGTGCCGCGCAGCCGCTCGAAGTCGTCCACCGGCCGAAATAGGATTCGCGACCCCGTATCGATCATTACCAGCGCATTCTCGGCCTTATTGTGGTCGTAAGGTATGTTGTTTGCGCCCAGGATCTCGAACAGCGTAGCCTGCGTCGCATCGCGCAGCATTGGGTAAGTCGGAGCGCCCAGCAGGCCTGTCCGTCCCGGATTTAAGTAAGTGAGCCGGATCGTTTCTTGGCATAGTGCCTGACTCTTGCCGCTTCCAATTGGTCCCGAGTATCCTTTATAGCGGGCCGTACACTTGTGAAATGCTTTTTGTGAGTCCAGAGGATCGTAGGCTATTTCTCGGTATCTGACAGCGTGTCCGGACTCACCCATGTCACTTTGATCTCCTTGGCCTCATCTTCCTGCCCTAACTCCTCTCCTAGCTGTAAAAGCTTCATGTACTCGGCAACTGTCGGCTCGTACCCCGCTTTCGTGATCTTGTTCTCAAACTGTCCCAGCGTCTTTTCGAGAAGTTCGTTGACCCGAACCTTGGTACGCACCTGTTCCCAGTGCTCACATAGCCGGCAGTTCTTCGGAGCCTTCTCCTTCGATTGCCCTTTTTTTGCCATCCATGGTCCCCAGAATAGAAACGGCCCCGCAGTTTTGCGGAGCCACCCAATCTTTCTACGCCCCTGAGAGTAGCACTCACCCTCTAACGCGCTGCCCTCGCTGTCTTCCGAAGTACGTGAAAAGAAAAGAAATATAGTTCTTACCAATTTGTGACCGTAAACCGGCCAATCTCGAAAAACGCAGAGGTGGGATTCTTTTTCAGCTTAAATTCTGATACTTAGGAGCGAAGGCGGGGCCGCGGAGTCATGTGCCTTGGCGGGTAGCGATTCCG
>Ga0182018_10001395_pt1 | contig 27579 bp, 24 predicted proteins | sample 812P2MmetaG_FD_120490 | JGI IMG/M metagenome (GOLD analysis project Ga0182018, IMG submission 120490) | Permafrost microbial communities from Stordalen Mire, Sweden - 812P2M metaG | ecosystem: Environmental > Terrestrial > Soil > Wetlands > Permafrost | place: Sweden: Stordalen | collected...
AATTCGCGCTCTCGTCGATAAGATGGGACATCCTCCTGGCGCGCCGTTCGATCACAGCAAGCCCGAGCCACCTGCCCTTCCCGCCGAAGAAATCTACGGCATTTTCTCGTCGGATCCTGGCAAGCAATACGATATGCACGAAATCATCGCGCGCATCGTGGACACGAGCCGCTTCGAAGAATATCGCGCCGAATATGGCCAAACGATTCTCTGCGGATACGCGCGAATCGGCGGCTGGGCCGTCGGCATCGTGGCGAACAATAGAAAGCACGTCCAAATCGCGGCGGCTGGCACCGGCGAGCGGAGGATGGAATTTGGCGGCGTCATTTACGCGGAATCCGCTGAGAAGGCCGCGCGATTCATCCTCGACTGCAATCAGAATCTTATTCCCTTGATCTTCCTCCACGACGTGAACGGTTTCATGGTTGGCAAAGAAGCCGAGTGGAGCGGAATCATTCGCGCCGGGGCAAAGATGGTGAACGCCGTGGCCAATAGCGTCGTACCGAAAATCACGGTGATTTGCGGAGGCAGTTTCGGCGCCGGACACTACGCCATGTGCGGCAAGGCGTACGATCCGCGATTCGTTTTTGCCTGGCCGACTGCGCGGTACGCGGTGATGAGCGGAGATGCCGCCGCCAGCACGCTTGTCGAAATCAAAATCAAGCAACTCGAACGCGAAGGCAAGAAACTTACAGAGGCTGACCGGAAAGAGCTCTACGATTCGACACGGTCAACGTATGAGCATCAAACCGATCCGCGCTATGGCGCGGCGCGCCTGTGGGTGGACGCGATCATTGATCCCGCGCACACTCGCGACGCATTGATTTTTGCACTCTCTGCCGCGGCGCTGAATCCGGAAGTTCGAGAATTTAAGACGGGCGTGCTTCAGACCTGAGCGGCCGATCCGAACAAGACCCATTTCCTATGCCAAATGAACAAGTGAAAATCATCGAGTGCCCGCGCGATGCGTGGCAAGGGCTGAAAGACGTTCTTCCGACGGAAGTGAAGGTCGAGTACTTGAGCGGCTTGCTCGCGCTGGGCTTCCATCACCTTGACGCTGTCAGCTTCGTTTCCCCGAAGCACGTGCCGCAAATGGCCGACAGTGAAGACGTGATGCGAAGGTTGAGCCTCGCTCTTCCCGCAGCCAATCCGCCGGAAATCATAGGAATCATCGTGAACGAGCAGGGGCTGACTCGAGCGCTCTCGGCGCCGGCTGTAACGACGATCGGTTATCCCTACTCGATATCTGCATATTTCCGCCGCGCCAATGCCAATATGTCCCGCGACGAATCGCGCGCCCTGGTCCAAAAAATTCGCACGGAAACCAAAGCCGCTGGACGCGATTTGGTCGTCTACATCTCGATGGCGTTTGGGAATCCCTATGACGAGCCGTGGGGGCCTGAAATTGTCGAGGACGCTCTAATCTGGCTCAAAGACATCGGAGTGCGCACGGTGTCGCTCGCGGATACCGCTGGGAGCGCAACCGCCGACGATGTGGCTGAACTTTTTCGCGCAGTGAAAGATTGTGTAGCGGGGGTGGAGTTGGGCGTCCATCTCCACAGCCGCCCCGAAGGCGCTGCCGAAAAAATCCTCGCCGCTTACGAAACGGGTTGCCGGCGATTCGATGGCGCATTGACGGGCCTCGGCGGCTGCCCGTTCGCTGGCGACGAACTAGTCGGCAATATTCCTACGGAAACTGTACTGGCGACGCTGGCCGCACGCGGCGTTTCTACTGGCATTGACACGAAATCGCTCGCGATTGCCTGCGCGATGACGGGAAGAATTCGCGAAGTGTACGCTCACGCGGCAACTGACTAGAGCGAGCGGCGCTCACCCGAAATACACATGGCTTATCAAACGCTGAAACTCGAATACGACGGCGAGCTCGCGATAATTACGCTCGCTCGCCCCGATAAACGCAACGCCATCTCGACGCAGATGATCGAGGACTTGCTCGCGTCGCTCGCCGAAGTGCAATCGAGTTCTGCGCGTGTCGGAATACTTACCGGTGAAGGCAAAGCGTTTTGCTCGGGCATGGATCTGGACGAACTGCGCGCCATCGCCACACGGTCTCCTGTGGAGCACCTCGAAGATTCGCGCAGGATGGCGCGATTATTTCGCACCGTGTATTCGTTTCCCAAGCCGCTCATTGCTGCCGTCAACGGCCACGCGCTGGCCGGGGGATGCGGTCTCGCGACGCTTGCCGATTTCACAATTTCCGTGCCGGACGCGAAATTCGGCTATACGGAAGTGCGCATCGGCTTCATTCCCGCTCTCGTTTCCGTGTTTTTGCGGCGCCAAATTGGAGAGAAGCGAACGCGCGACCTGGCGTTGACCGGCCGTTTGTTTGACGCTGCCGAGGCTCGCGAAATGGGCTTGGTGAATTTGGTTGTCGCTGCCGAAGAGTTGATGGCGGAAGCGCGGAAACTGGCGGCCACGCTGATCGCCGCAAGCCCGACGAGTCTTGCGCGAACCAAGCGATTACTGGTGCAATTTTCCGAGGGCGACCTCGATCGCGAAATCTCGATGGCCATCCAGGAGAATGCCGACATCCGTTCCACCGCGGATTTTCGCGAAGGCCTCGCCTCATTCCCCGAAAAGCGCACTCCGAAATGGACGGGCGAGTGATCCTCCGCAGCCTCGAAGGCTGACGTCCGGTAGTGCGTCTGGTACACTTTTTCGCCAATGCCTGAAGAACTTCGCAAACGCGCTGACGGCGACACGACGCAGTTTTACGACACGACGATTCGTGTTCGATACGGCGAGACCGACCAGATGGGCGTCGTCTACTACGGCAACTACTACACATGGTTTGAAGTCGGCCGCGTGGAACTTTGCCGCCAACTCGGCTTCGAATACAAGCAGATGGAAATTGAGGACGATAGCTTTATCGTCGTTGCCGAGTCCTCGTGCCGGTACAGGCGTCCGGCGAAGTTTGACGATCTTTTGCGCGTCCGAACGCGCGTTTCGGAGGCGCAGCGGCGCACGATTCGCTTTGCCTACGAAATAATTCGCGACTCGACGAATGAACTGATTGCGACGGGCGAGACGTTGCATGTGATTTGCGACCGCCTGGGCCGGCCGAAGTCTTTGCCGGACAAGTACCGGAAATATTTCGACGTCGCGCCCGTCAAGCGCGCGGACCACGCCGCACCGGCGCAGCCGAACAAGGATTAATTCAAGCCGCAAACATGACTATCGCGATTAATGGCAACGACCTGACGCTCGAGCAGCTCTACGAGGTCGCGCTCAATGGAATGGAAGTGACTCTCGCTCCGGATGCCCGCGAGCGGATGAACGCGTCACGCGCCGTCATCGATCGCCTGGTCGCGTCGGACACTGTCGCCTACGGCGTGAACACGGGATTTGGCAAGCTCGCCTCGGTTCGGATTTCGCGCGATCAGATTCGCCAGTTGCAGACGAATCTTGTTCGCAGCCATTCCGGCGGAGTGGGACCTCATCTGAGCGAAGCGGAAACGCGCGCAATGATGCTCTTGCGCGCGAATGCCGTCGCCAAAGGATTTAGCGGCATTCGACCTGTTGCCGCGGAGACGCTCTGCGCCATGCTCAATCGCCGAGTCCATCCGGTGATTCCCTCTCAAGGTTCCGTCGGCGCTTCGGGCGATCTCGCTCCGCTCGCGCATCTTGCGCAAGTTGTGATCGGCGAGGGCGAGGCGAACTACCAAGGCAAAAATATTTTAGGCGGCGAAGCGATGAAGTTGGCCGGTATCGCTCCTATCGTTCTCGAAGCCAAGGAAGGCCTTGCGTTGCTGAACGGCACGCAAGCCATGCTCGCACTCACGGCACTCGCTCTTCGCGCCGCGACAATTCTCGTGGATACGGCCGATGTTGCGGCGGCACTCTCGCTGGACGCTTTGCGCGGCACGCCAACGGCGTTCGATGAACGAATTGCGAAAGTGCGGCCTTATCCCGGCCACGCAACGACAGCGAAGAATCTCGCGCGGCTCAATGCGGGCAGCGAAATCCGAGAATCGCACCGGGCGCCGGCGCAAGACACGCGCGTGCAGGATGCGTATAGTCTGCGATGCACACCGCAGGTGCACGGCGCGGTTCGCGACATCTTTACGCAAGTTGGTGCGACTCTCACGATCGAATTAAATAGCGCGACTGATAATCCGCTCGTTTTCCCTGATACCGGCGAAGTTTTAAGCGGCGGAAACTTTCATGGACAACCGCTTGCGCTCGCCGCGGATCAACTCGCGCTTGGCATTGCCACTCTGGCCGGAATCTCCGAGCGGCGGACCGAACAAATGACGAATCCGCTGACGAGCGGTCTGCCGGCGTTTCTCGTAAAGGACGCTGGCTTGAATTCCGGTTTTATGATGCTGCAAATTACGGCGGCCGCATTGGCCAGTGAAACGAAAGTTTTCGCCGCGCCGCACTCGGTGGATTCGATTTCGACTTCCGGCAATCAGGAAGATTACGTTTCGATGGGAATGGGCGCCGCGCGCCGGTTGAAGCCGATGCTCGAGAATCTCGCGAACATTCTCGCAATCGAACTGCTGTCCGCCTGCCAGGGCATCGAGCTTCTCGCCCCGCTTCGGACTGGCACCGAAGCTCGCAAAGCACTCGCTCTCATCCGCGCGGCATCGAAGTTTGTGGAAGCAGACCGCTCGCTCGCACCCGATATCGCCGCAGTGGGGTCGCGCATCGGCGCGGGCGAGTTCGCCGCGCTGGTCCGCTAGCTCAACGCGTGAAAGAAGAATTCTCCGAATCGAAATCCGGTGATGTAACTGAAGGGAGGTTCGCCGAGGGAATAATGCCCGCACGGCAAGCGCAGCACTTCGCACGACACTCCTTCGCTTCGCAGCGCATCCAGAAACTCGTCCGTTAGCTCACGCCAGAACGTCGGATCGTACATTCCCGTCACTGCGAGCATCTTCTTGCCCGTTCCGCGCAATTTGCCGATGTATGGAAATGGACTGACGGGCGAAAAAAAACACTGCGCTTCCTCCGGCGTAATTTTTGCCCTCATCGGTTCCCAGACATTCGAAGTTGTGAGCCCGGTCACAAGAACGTCGCCGAAGTAGGTGGACACGTGGAGAAATACGCCCGCGCGAAGTCTGGGTTCATGCGCAAAAGTGACAAAGGCGATAGACGATCCGACGCTCGTTCCCATGATTCCAAGCTTGTCGTAACCCTGCGACGCGAGCCACTGCACGCAGCCGCGAACGTCGCAAACCGCTTGCCGATTTGCCTGCAGCGTCAGCCCGATGTTGGGGCCGACGAGGTGATCTCCACGCGGATGATCCGGGATAGCCCGGCGATCGTGATACGGCAAGCTCAGCCGCAATGCCGAAATGCCGATGCGCTGGAGCCACCGGCAAACGCTGACTTGTTCGTGCCATTTCGCGTTCCATTGCGAGAGAACGACGACGGCGGGGCCGCTGTGCCGCGCCCGAAAAAATCGAGCGTGAACCGTGTTGTTCACGGGCCACGGCGATTCAATCGCGCTCGAAAAAGTCAATACGCCGGTTTCTCCCGGCTCTTCCGCCGACGGCGTGAAAAGCATTTCGCTTTTCGGCTTCGGAGAAAACCATTCGTCACTCGCTGCCAGCGTCGCGGAGACGAAGCGATTCAAAAACGCTCGCGGATCAGGTTCCGTCGCGCTGCCGCCGATATGCTCGAGTCCCCACGCGAACGGCAAAGTGCGGCGGTGTTTTTCATCGGCCCAGCGGCGATGTTCGTAGCGGCGAATTTTTTGTTCAAACCAGGAGGCAGGCATGTATTTCCCAATATAGCCAAGCGTTTCGTTGCAATCAAACCGCGTTCGAATGTTAGAACTCGGGCACTACACTTCGTGCGCGCCTTGAGCGCTAGGATTCACTATGGCACAGTGCAAATATGCTTTCTGGAGCTGTAATCGGCGGGATTGCGTTCGTCTTCGGTCTCGCGATCGGAAGTTTTCTCAACGTTTGCATTCTCCGGATTCCCGCGGGCAAATCCATCGTTCTGCCCGCGTCGGCCTGCACGAAGTGTGGCACACCGATCAAGCCATGGGACAACATTCCCGTGCTGAGCTATTTGATTCTGCGCGGAAAATGCCGCAAGTGCGGGACGAAAATTTCGCCGATGTATCCCGCTGTCGAGTTTCTCACCGGCGTGCTATTTCTCCTGTGCTATCTCGCGTTCGGCGTCTCTTTGATAACGCTCAAGTGGTCGATTTTTTCTGCGCTGATCGTCGTGCTGGTATTCACTGATATCCGCGAGCGAATTCTTCCCGACCTGGTGAATTTCACTGGATTCGCTCTCGGCTTGGTGCTGAGTCTTTTCACGCCACCGTCGGACGGAATGGCTCTCTGGCTGGCCGGGCGCGTGTTCGCTTTTCCCCCGCCGCGGCCCGTACTGTCACTGATTGACGCGTTGCTCGGCGCCGCATTCGGCGGCGGAGTTCTTTGGGTAATTTCCGAAGGCTATTTTCGGCTGCGCGGCCGCGAAGGCATGGGGCTCGGCGACGTGAAAATGATGCTCATGGCCGGTGCGTTCCTCGGCCTGCGGCGCACGATTCTAACGATTCTCGGCGGCTCGCTGCTAGGCACGGTAATCGGCCTCGCAATCATCATCATCAAGCGCAAGGGCACAGACTATGAATTGCCGTTCGGCGCTTTTCTCGGTGCTGCGTCGTTGCTGGTCGTTTTTTTCGGATCGCCCGTGGTCGAGTGGTACGCGTCGCTGCTGAGATTTCGGTGATCATATGCTCGCGGAATATTTGATAAACATTGCTCTAGCTCCCGCGCTTGCGGTCACGCGCGCTTCGGCACCCGCACGGCCGATTTCGCCCGTCGGCTTCGGGATCGCGGCGGCATTCGGGCTGGTGATACTTGGCATCGTCGTTCTGGCTGTAATCGCCATACGAAAATTGTTGCGCGATTCGAATGATCCCGGAGAGCGCGATTGGAGCGCGCTCAACGCCTCGGCCGAAAATCCATCAGCATTCATGGCGGCATCGATGCAAGGCGTCATCGAGAAGCTTCGCGCGCAGGAGCGCGAACTGGCGCGACTTCATCGCCTCGAGCAAGAGCGCGCCCGGGAATCCGAGCGCATCACCGAAGAAGTCACCCGCAATATGCCCACCGGCCTGCTGCTGCTAAGCGCGAAGGGCGCCATCACCTCGGCCAACCCCGCCGCTGAAACCGCACTTGGCTTCACGGGCATGCAGTACCGCGCCTACTCCGAAGTTCTCGGCGCCGATTCCGATTTGTCCAACATGCTCACCGCATGCTTGCACGAAGGCAAAACCATTCATCGCGCCGAAGTGCAATACATCAAGCCAAACGGCGACGTCCGCCAACTCGGCGTGACAATCTCGCCCATCAAGCGCGCCGTGCCAAATTACTCGCGGCCGAACACTGACGCACCGATCGCTCTCGCAACCACCGATATCAAAATTATCGGCGCACTATGCCTGATGAGCGACCTCACCGAGCTCACCGATCTCCAGCGGCAAATTCGCTGGAAAGAAAATCTTGCGACCCTCGGCGAAATGTCGGCAGGCATCGCGCACGAATTCAAGAACGCCCTGGCTACGATCTCCGGCTACGCGCAAATGATTCGTCACGAAGCGCCGGCCGGAGATCTACTCGAAAACTCCGAGAAGATACTGGAACAAACGCGCGCCTTGACGCACGTCGTCACCGAATTTCTGCGCTTCGCGCGTCCGCTCGAGCTCTCGTATGAAGCAGTACCCGTGGGCGCGTTGATTGACCGTGTGGCCGATGAAATTCAGGAAGCAGCGCCCGGATGCATAATTCGCGCCGAGGGCGACTTCATGGAGATTCCCTGCGACGAAGCGCTGCTCCGCCAGGCTCTCCTGAATCTGACTCGGAACGCAGCTGAGGCTGTGCGCGATCGCGGCTCGGCGGGCCGTGTCACGATTTCAGGCTCCGTTCAAGACCGCCTGGGCCGACCGTGGCAGCGGCTTGCTGTGTCCGACAATGGACCCGGAATTCCGGAGCAGGATCTCTCAAAAGTATTCCTGCCGTTTTACACCACCAAATCCGAAGGAACGGGACTCGGCCTCGCCGTGGTCCAAAAGGTGGCCATGCAGCACGGCGGCACCATAGAGGCGCGCAATCATGCCGACGGCGGCGCCGAGTTCATCCTCTGGTTACCTTTGCGACAGGAGGCCGTACCGCAGGCCTTTGTCCCAGTCGCCACCCGCGGCTAAACTAAGGAGGACTTTTACCCCAGCTATTTCTAAGGCGGTGTGTATGCGCACTCGATTCTGGACCGCAAGCAACGCGATTTTCCTACTGGCAGCACTCGGAGCGTCCGCACAGCAATCGCAGCCACCTCAGACCCAGACGCCTCCCGACGCAAAAACGCAAATCGTGACCGTGACTACACCGCCTGCTCCTTCCATCGCCGATGCTGCGCGAAAAGCGCGCGAGCAAAGGAAATCCGAGCCGAAATCGGCGAAAGTTTTTACAAACGATAATATTCCAGCGGAGGGCGGCATCAACGTCGTTGGCGACTCGACTGCTGCGGCGCCCGCCGACGTTACCCCCACACAGGCCGCGATCATCGAGAAGACTTGGCGCAGCCGATTCGCCGCCGCACGCGCGCAGCTCCAGCGAGACCAGGCCGATCTCGACCTCATGCAGCGCGAACTGGGCAAGCTCGACGTTCAGTATTACCCCAATGATCCGACCAAACAGTTGATGCAAAGTGTCACGATGTCCGATATCAACGACAAGCGCGCGAAGATTGCCGATAAGCAGCAGAAAATCCGCCAGGATGAAGGCGACATCTCCGTCCTTGAGGACCAATTGCGAAAGTCCGGTGGCGATCCGGGCTGGGCGCGCTAGAATCCCCAATACATGGAACCGGTCCTACTCGTAGAAGATAAGGCCGAGTTGCGCGCGATGCTGCGCAAGTTTCTCGAACGCGCCGGTTACAAGGTTGACGAAGCTCCCGACGGAAATACGGCGATCGAAAAAGTTCGTGCACGGCGATATCTCCTGGTTCTCTCCGATTTGAAACTCCCTGGAAGTTCGGGACTTGACGTATTGCGCGAGGCGCGACGTGTGGATGGCTCGCTTCCCGTCATTCTTGTTACCGCTTACGGCTCGGTGGAAGAAGCCGTGACGGCGATGAAAGAGGGCGCGTTCGATTTCATACAGAAGCCCGTGGATTTGGATCACTTGAAAATACTTCTGGATCGCGGTGCGCGGCAGCAAGAATTGCTGCGCGAGAATTTGCTGCTGCGGGAAGAGTACGCCGCTCGCTATGGCTTTCCTCGCATCGTTGCCGAGCATTCGTCCATGAAAGAGGCGAGCCAGATGACCCAGCGCGTCGCCGCGACGGATTCCACGGCTTTGTTGCTTGGCGAGAGCGGAACTGGCAAGGAGCTCTTTGCGCGGGCTATCCATCACTTGAGCCCAAGGCGCGAGCAGTCATTCGTGGCTCTCAACTGCGCCGCGATTCCCGAAGGCCTTGTCGAAAACGAACTTTTCGGCCACGAGCGCGGCGCGTTCACCGGGGCCGGTGCGCGGAAAATCGGGAAAATTGAACTCGCGCATCGCGGCACTCTCTTTCTCGATGAAATTGGCGAGCTCCCGCTGGCAACCCAGGCGAAGTTGTTGCGCGTTCTTGAGGAACGCTGCTTCGAGCGCGTGGGCGGGACGATGGCTGTCGAAGTGAACGTGCGTTTGATTGCCGCGACAAATCGCGATCTGCATGCCGCCGTCGATGAGAAATTGTTCCGCGAAGACCTCTATTTCCGAATTTCGGCGGTGCCCATCACGATTCCGCCGCTTCGCGACCGCGGCGATGACATTTATCTTCTCGCCGAGCATTTTCTGGAGCGATTCCGCCGGGAATTTCGCAAGCCCGGCTTGGTGCTCTCGGAAGAGGCGAAAGCCGCGATGCTGGGTTACCGATGGCCTGGCAATGTGCGCGAATTGCAGAATGCGATCGAACGCGCGGTGATCCTGTCTCCGGGCCCGGAGATTGATGCGGAGGCGCTGCAGCTTCCTTCCGCTCGACCGACGCGCGAGCAGTTGCCCGGCGGGATGTTGAATGAGGAATTTCTTTGGGATGGGCCACTCGAGGAAGTCTCGCAACGCGCTGTGGCGCACGTGGAACGCTTCAAAATCGAGAATGCCCTGCAGGAATCGAAATGGAACAAGACGCGCGCCGCGGAAAAGCTCGGCGTTTCCTACAAAACATTGCTCAGCAAAATCAGAGCTCTGGGACTCGAAAACTAGCGAGTGAGAAAGCCCGGGGCCAAGGCCCGTTTTACGAGCGAGTGCTTTTCCGCCGGACTAAAGTCCGGCTCCCCCTGCTGAAGCAGGAGGCTCCCACCCGATTCCCAGGAACCGGCTAAGACTTCTCGGCCGTGTGCAGGGCGACGCTTCCGAAGTTCCACAATTCATAACGGACATCGGCAAAGCCTACGCCTTCCATCCACCTCGACAGTTGCGGAGGCGACGGAAATTTAGCCACCGAGCCCGGAAGATACGCGTACGCCTCGCGGCTGCCAGAAATGGCGCCGCCGACGCGAGGCAGAATGTGCCGGAAGTAAAAACGAAATGCCGCCGGGCCGAAACCGTGCTGCGGATCGGAAAACTCAAGAATTCCGATGCGGCCTTCCTTGCGCAGAACGCGCATGATTTCGGTCAAGCCTTGCTCGTAGTTCGCCAGGTTCCGGAAGCCGAACGCCGCCGTGACGAGATCGAAGCTTTCCGGTGCGAACGGTAATGATAGCGCGTCAGAGGCGAGGAATAAGGCGCGACGGCGTGAAGAAGCGGCCTTCTCGCGCGCGCGTGTGAGCATTGGCAGGGCGAAGTCGCTGCCCCAAACTTTCGCTACGTTACCATGCGCTGGCTTCGAATCATTCGCCTGACGCTCGAGGGCAAACGTAAGATCTCCGGTTCCGCAGCACAAATCGAGGACGCGAGCATTCGGCCGGGACAAGATAGCAGCGAACCGCTTTGCCGTGCGGCGGCGCCACGTACGATCGAGAGAGAGCGAAAGCAGATGGTTGAGAAAGTCGTATCGCGGGGCGATGCGGCCGAACATTTCGCGCACGCGAACGCCGGCTTCTGCCTGGTCGCGCGCGCCTTCGGGACGCGTTCCCGTGAGTGGCTTCGAACTGGACTCTTCTGCTGCGACCGGTCGGGACTCGGTTCCTTGCCTCGTCATCTCGCGCCCCGCGCTAGGCGCGCCACTTCTGGCGCCTCTCGAATCGCTTCGATCACGAGTTGATCGGGAATTTCGATGCCCCATTCGACGCGCCCAATTCCAACTGGCAAGACCCAACGAATGCGCCCTGCGTGCGATTTTTTGTCGCCGCGCATGAGCGCGAGCAGCTTCACCGGCCGAATGCCTTCTATGCTCGGGAGGCGCCCTACACTCATCACAAGCCGCGCGATTCTTTCCGCCTGAATCGAATTGATGCGATTCGTCGCCAGGGCTATCAGCGTCGCGACCAACATCCCCCAGGCGATCGCTTCGCCGTGGAGATGGCGGCGATAGTTCCCTGCCGTTTCGAGCGCATGCCCGAACGTATGTCCAAAATTCAGGACCTGCCGCAGGCCGGACTCGCGCTCATCCTTCGAAACGATCGCTGCTTTTGCGCGAATGGAGTGCAACATCAGCCATTCGAGCGCGCGCGGGTCGCGGCGAAGTACCTTCGCCATATTCACTTCGAGATAAGCGAAGGATTTGCTGTCGCCAATGTTGACGTATTTAACGCCTTCATAAAGGCCGGAACGGGACTGCGCGCCGGGGAGCGTCTGCAGGAAAACAGGATCGGCGACGATGGCTACTGGGGGATAGAATGCGCCGACGAGATTCTTCCCTTCGGGCAGATTCACTCCGGTTTTTCCGCCGATCGAGCTGTCAATTTGCGCGACGAGTGTTGTCGGGACGTGGATCAGCCGAACGCCTCGCAAGTAGCTCGCCGCGACGAAGCCAGCGATATCACCAACGACGCCTCCGCCAACTGCAACGATCGCCGAGCGGCGATCCGCGCCTGCTCGATGAAGGGCGCGACACACTTTTTCGACAGTTGCCAATGTCTTCGCGCTCTCGGAATCGTCAAACAATATTGGCGCTGCAGCGCCCGCTGAGCCGAGTGCCTTAGTAATCTTGTGGCCGCAATATTTCCAGACGCGCGGCGAGCTCAACGCGAAAACTCCCGTCACATCGGTCTGCTTCGAGATCACTGCTTTCAAACGACTGATTGCGCCGCCGCCACAGACAATTCGGTAAGTACCCGACGCGGATCGAACAGAGAAGGTCTGCATCAATTCTGACCGCGGAAAGATTGGCGGATTTCGGAAGAAGCCGGAATGGGAAAGCTACTCCGCCAGATGGAGGATGTCATTTTGAAAATGTAACACAACTGCGGAATCAGCCCGGCGCTATTGGCCCTTTTGCCGTTCGGCCGTCCGGTTCTGCAGGTCATCGACCGTGGCGAGGATTACGTGGCCGACCATTCCAAGACTGCGCGCGCTGACTTTGTCGATGGTGTCGCCGGAGGTATGCCAGTAGGGATAATCTTCCGTGCAGCAGTCAATGATGTCCACCGCGGCCACGTGGCGCTTCATGAATGGCTGATGATCGTCTTCAATCGGGCGCGAACTGTCCAGAAAATAATCCTGATAGCCGAACGCGACTGCCTTCGACCAAACCAAATCCGTAAGCCATCCCGTGGAGTCCGAATCGCGGCGAATCTTCAAATCCTTAGGGCCGACCATGTCTGCAAGGATGACAGCCCTGACGCGCTTCAGATCGCCAGAGAGCGCCATCCGTGCGGCGAGTTCCCTGCTGCCGTACACGCTGTCGTCGTCGTTCCACTCCACGAATGCTTCTTCACCATCGAGGAAGGCGATCCAAACTCCAAGCGGCTGATCCTTCCGGGAACAAAGAAGGCGCGCCATTTCGAGCATAAGTCCAGTAGACGAACCACCGTCCACGGCGCCGACGAAGTCATCCTGCCGCTTGGTATCGTAGTGCGTGAGAAGAAGAAGAAAATCGTTCGTCTTGCCCGGAATCTTGGCAACGATATTTTTCATCGGCACGGAACCGATGGGCGTGGACGAATTGAAATCGTCCTCATCAAACTTGCAGCCGCTCTTCGTCAGGTCCGCACGAATAAAATCCTGCTCGCGGTGAATTCCGTCGGTATTTGGCTGGCGGGGGCCGATGGCGACGATCTTCGATGTGTAGTCGTAGGCACGAGCGCCGTCGAACCCGCCCGTCTTATCCGCCGGGAGAGCATCTGAAGCGCCGCTGGTATCCGCCGGCGCAGCGGCAGACGCCAGCGCTGGCGCTTCGCTCGATTGCGCGGTGCCAGATTTCGCCGTCCCATTTCCGCATCCGAGCAGCGCGAACGCCATCAGAGCCGCTGCGATTGCGATTTCGTGTGTATTTGCGTCCATGCGCCTAGCTCGCTCCCGACTCGTCTGCGAGCCGCTTTTCACGCTTCCTGACGACCATGTATGAGACGCCGATGCCAATAAAATAGAGTCCCAGCAGAACGCCCATGAAGAGAACCATTGTCGTGGCGTCAGGCGTCGGCGTCACGATGGCGGCGAGAAGGGTAATTACGAGCACTGCGTAGCGGATATTCTTCCACAGGAATCTTGGCGTCACGATTCCGAAAAGCGACAGGCAAAAAATCAAAACCGGCAGCTCGAACATCAGTCCGAGGCCCAGCAGGATAACCAGAATCAAATCGAAATATTCATTGATGCTGATCAGCGGTTTAAACGGGCCCTGAAATCCGATTAGGAATTTCAGAATGTAAGGCAGGCTAACGTAATAACCAAATGCGATCCCGCACAGGAACAGTGCGAGCGACGAGAATACGAACGCGCTCATAGCGCGGCGTTCGTGACGGTATAGCCCCGGCGCGATAAACATCCAAACCTGATACAGCACTACGGGCGAGGCGATCACGATTCCCAGGTACAAACCAAGATTGATGAGCAGGCTGATGGCCCCGGTCGGGCTGGTGTAGACCAGCTTATCTTCGAAGTGCGCGGCGCGAAGCGCGGCCAGCATCGGACGCGCCATATAGGCGAAGACTTTGTTGGAAACGGCGACGCCAATCATCATTCCGACGCCGATCGCGAGCGCAGAATTGATGAGGCGCTTTCTCAGTTCGACGAGATGCTCGAAGAAGGACATCCGTCCCCCTTCGTCATCTTCGGGCTTTAGGGCAATTCGGCCGGAGAACGGAAGTTCAGGTTGGATGTCGGTGGCCATCACTTGGAGCCGGGAGAAGATTCTTGAACGATTGAATCGGAAGAAATTTCTCGAAAAGCGCCCCTCTCAGCAACCTCGGGGGTCGCAACCTCCGCTGTTTCAGCCTCGGCCGCTCGAACCTGAGCGGACTCGACTTCGCTGGGCGCAACTTCGCTGGGCGCAACTTCGCTGGGCACAACTCCGGCGGGCACAGCAACAGTCTGAGGCGCAGCCTCGGTGGGCTCGGGCGGTTGCGCGAGGGCAGCGGATTGCGCCAAGCGCACCGCAGCTTCACGCACTTCGAGTTCATGCTTTCTTAGCTCGATGGCTTGCGATTCGCGCTCAAGCTCGCGCATGTGCTCGTCAAAAGTCGAGCGCAGATCTCCTGTCGCGCGCCGGAATTCAGCCATGATCTTGCCGAGATTTCTGGCCAATTCGGGCAATTTTTGCGGCCCAAAAACGACCAGGGCAACAATGAAGATAATAATCAGGTGAGGAATACTGAGCATCGAGGTGGCAATTTCGCCTTCGTTCGCATCATAGAGTAGGGCATGTGGCGTGTCAAATTGCCCGAAACTTGTATGCTATACTGAATTCGAAGGGGCGCGACGGAGGAATCAAAAGCAATGGAAACATCCAAGCGTGGCCTGTTTTTATTGATCGGCGTTTTGGCCGTATCCGCCGTTCTCGGAGGGCTTTACGGGCCTTCGGTGAAAGCTACGGCGGCGGGCGCCAACGATATTCAGGACTCCGTTAAGTCGTTTACTCGCGTCCTAGCGATCGTCCAGCAGAACTATGCCAACCCGGTAGACACCGACAAGGCTATCTACGACGGAGCGATTCCCAACATGCTCCGCGTGCTTGATCCGCACTCTTATTTCTTCGATCCCAAGCAGTACGCCACTTTCCGAGAAGAACAACAGGGCCGCTACTACGGCGTTGGAATGACGGTTGCCGCACGTGAAAATTACACGTACGTTGTGGCGCCGATGGTCGGATCGCCGGCGTACAAAGCGGGCATACGTCCCGGCGACACAATTCTCAAAGTTGACGACAAATCCTGCGACGGGCTCGACACGACTCAGGTCGCGGATCTTTTGAAGGGTCCCAAGGGCACCGAGGTCAAAATCTCGCTAGGCCGCGAAGGCTGGGACAAACCGATTGTGGTGAGCGTCATTCGCGACGAAATTCCCCGCCCTGGCGTGGATTTTTATTCTGTCGTCCGGCCAGGAATTGGTTATGCGCGCGTTTCGGCGTTCAATGAAACCACGGACACCGATCTTGCATCCGCGCTCAAAGACCTCGATGTGTCGCATTTGGACGGAATGATTCTGGACGTGCGCGGCAATGGCGGCGGATTGCTGCAGCAAGCCGTCGGCATCGGCGACATGTTCCTTGAGAAAAACCAGCTCGTGGTTTCATTTCACGGCCGGTCTGCTCCGGAGCGGCGCTTCTACGCGGTGCGCGGAAATCAGGGCGTGACTGTTCCGTTGATCGTTCTTATCAACGGGCAGAGCGCTTCGGCATCGGAAATCGTAGCGGGTGCGATTCAAGATCACGATCGCGGATTAGTGGTTGGCGAGACCAGCTTCGGCAAGGGACTCGTTCAAACACAATTTCCGTTGAGCGAAGAGACCGCGATGCTGCTAACGGTCGCGCGCTACTACACACCCAGCGGCAGGCTGATCCAGCGCGATTATAAGAATGTGTCGCTCTACGACTATCACTACAATCCGAAGCCGCCGCGCCAGCCTGAAGTGAAGCTAACTGACAGCGGCCGCCAGGTTTTCGGCCAGGGCGGAATTACACCCGACATCGTGGTGGCCGCGCCGAAGCTCGATCCGTTCGAAGAGACCCTGGTGCGCCGAGGAATCTTTTATCCCTTCCCGCAGGGCGTCGGCGATTTCACGCGCCATTACCTGGGCGAGAAACCGACCGTTGGCAAGAATTTTATCGTTGATGACGCCGTTCTTGCGGAATTCCGGCGCTACCTGGAATCGGAACACGTCCGGTATTCGGATGAGGATATCAAAGACAATCTCGACTGGCTTAAGTGGAGAATCAGGCGCGAAGTGACGACGTCCGTCTTCGGGTTGAATGAGGGCTACAAGGTCGAACTTGAGAATGATCCGCAACTCGACAAGGCCCTTGCGGCAATTCCTCAGGCCAAAGCTCTCTACTTGAACGCGCGCAAAATCGTTGCGCAGCGCCAGGCAGTGCCTGAACAGCAACCTTAGATCGTCCAATTCCAATTGACTCTCGCATTATCGGTCCGTCCCGAAGCTGAGTTTTGGCTTCTTTGCTGACTGGCTGCAATCTGCCGGCATTCTGCTAGCCCTCGCCGTCAACGCCGCGTGTTGCAGCGATGGAACGGGTAATCACACTCGTCAACCTCATTTGTTCTTCGCAGAATTAACCTAGTCGCGTACCTCTCAGAGTCACATGAACCCAGCGCCAACGAAGCGATTCGTTCCGGGAAGCCTTGCTTGGCCGGACACGAAGTCACGATGGATCCTCGCCGCAGCGTGGATCGGTTTTGTCGGTGTGGCTACGTTCTGTGCAGTGGCATTTGCGCCCGGCCGCCCGCTAACCGCCTTCGGCGATATTTCTCTTTGTCTTGTCGCAGCCTTCGCGAGTATTGCTCTGCTCTCCAACTGCGGCGCTCCGCCACGGCGCAGCCAGGCATTTTGGCTCCTCTTCGGCCTCGGTGTCGGTACATGGTTGCTGGGTCAGATCATCTGGACTTATTTCGAGGTGGTCCTGCACCAGGACGTGCCGAATCCCTTCATCGGAGACGTGATTCTCTTCCTGCACGCCGTTCCCATGATCGGCGCTCTGGGCTTGCGGCCGCACGATCGCCGCGAAGATCTTCGAATGCATCTCGGGTACGTTGACTTCGCTCTTCTATTGACCTGGTGGGTTTATCTCTATCTCTTCGTCGTAATCCCCTGGCAATACATTTCACCCAACGTGGATCTTTACGGGCGAGCGTTTGACACGCTCGAAGGCGTCGAAAATTTACTCTTGGCCGCGGGTCTTGCGGCCCTCTACCTGCGCGCGCGAGCGGAATGGAAAACAGTGTACGCGCATCTTTTCTGCGCCGCGTTTCTGATGGCGATCGGCGCGTACATTTCAAATCTCGCGATCGATGCGAATCTTTATTACGCTGGAGGCCCGTTTGACTTGCCTTTGATGGCAGCGCTCACGTGGTTTGGGACGGCCGGTGTGATTGCGCGCCAAATTCGGCCTCAAAGCGAACTCGATGCAACACATATGCGCGTGCCGAGCCCGTGGCCAGCTCGACTTGCCATGGCCGCGGTTTTCTCGATTCCGCTGATGGCTCTGTGGACGATCAATCTGAGCAGCGCGCCGCGCCAGGTGCAGGAGTTCCGTGTGGCCCTAACTCAGATCACAGTTCTCGTGGTCGGGCTGCTCATCGTCGCCCGGCAGCGACTCGTAGATCGCGAGAGGATGCGGCTGCTTCGGGCCTCAGACGACGCTCTCGAAAACTTGAAGCGGCTGCAGGCGCAAATGATTCAATCCGAAAAACTGGTGTCGCTAGGCCAGCTGGCGGCTGGTGCGGCACACGAGATCAATAATCCTCTCACTGGGATTCTCGGATACTCGCAACTCCTTGCCGAAGAACCCGGGCTGACGGACAAACAGCGCGCACTGGCCGATAAAGTGGCGGCACTGGCGCGACGTATCAAAGCGCTGGTGACCAATCTTTTGAGTTTTGCACGGCGCGTCCCTGCCGAAAGGACATTGCTCGATGTCGGCCAGGTGATCGGCAGTTCGCTGAACCTCAATAATCTCGACGTGCGCGGCAAAAATATCCGCATCGAATTCGACCCCGCGACGTTGCTGCCTCTCGTCCGCGGCGACGGCAATCAAATCATGCAGGTCTTTTTCAATCTTGTGGACAATGCGGTAGATGCTCTCGAGGAAGTGGGAGGCGGTGTGCTTTCGATTCGTGCGACGCACGAGGGAACGAACGTGGTAATCGAGGTCTCGGATACCGGCCCGGGAATAAAATCTCCCGACCATGTCTTCGATCCGTTTTTCACAACGAAGCCCGTGGGCAAAGGTACGGGTCTCGGCTTGAGCATATGCTACGGAATTGTTCAAGAGCATTTCGGCACGATCGAATGCTTTAACCGGCCCACCGGCGGCGCGACGTTCCGTGTGACGTTTCCAGTCGCTGCGCAGCCCGCGCCCTCGAATGAGCTTGCTGAGATGCATCGCGTTTCGGACTGATCTTCTGGTTTCGGTACGTCGCTTCTTAGCTTATCGTTAGGCCACATCGGACTTGCCGCGCGCTAGCTAAACCGGCATCTTGCATTCAGACTAGACGTTCAACTGGGAGCGTACACCCAGCGGTGCTGCGTTAGACTGCGGAGCGAGTGGATGGACATTCCTAAATCTGCCGAGAGAAATTCATCGGCAATCGTAGAAGAGGTCTCGAGCGCGACGCCGAAATCCGCTTACTCGGCTGACGATGGGAAATCGGGAGCTCAACCGTCCACGCCGTCCTCGAGTGTCACGCCTAAACCGGCTGCGAAGCCGCCGGCTGCTGCGGCCGCCCTAAGCGCAGGTCCATCGAACTCTCCCCAGAATGCAGTTCCGGGCGCGACTCCGGCGGCTAGTTCAGCTGGCACGCCGAAGTCTGCTCAGCTAACGGGTCCACAGGGCGCGCCTGGCGCTTCTAACGCGGCTGGGGCTGCAAGCCCCCCGCTCGCGCCGATGACCGCGCCGGAACTCATCACCAAAATGCTGAAAGCCGCACCGAAGACGAGCGATTTAATTTTCTCGCCCGGGCGCGCTCCGATGGTTGAGCTCCACGGCCAGTTGCGCCAAATGAAAATTGACAACGTGACCGCCCTGACACCTGAAGATACGGCGAGAATAGCGGGCGAGCTGATCGGGCGGAACACGATTGCCGTTCAGAAACTCAGGGATGAAGGTTCGTGCGATATTTCCTACAGCCTTCCCAAGCTATCGCGGTTTCGCGTGAATATTTTCACCCAGCGCGGGAGCTGCGCAATCGTGATGCGGGTGATTCCGAGCGTGGTACCCACGTTCACCGAACTCAATCTTCCGATGGAGCTTGCGAGTGTCGCCGGGCTTCGCAACGGTATTGTCCTCGTAACCGGGCCTACTGGTTCCGGAAAATCGTCCACGCTCGCGGCGATTGTAAACCAAATCAACGAGGAGAAGGCTTATCACGTCCTGACGATCGAGGACCCGATCGAATTCCTGCACATGCACAAGATGTCCACGATTCACCAGCGCGAACTGCACAGCGACACGCCAAGCTTTGCGCTGGCCCTTCGCGCCGCTTTGCGACAAGCGCCGAAGGTGATTCTGGTCGGCGAAATGAGAGACAAGGAGACGATTGAAATCGCGCTCGAAGCCGCCGAAACGGGCCACCTTGTCCTCTCGACTCTGCACACGATTGACGCTTCAAAGACGATCGAGCGCATCGTCGGCGTTTTTCCGCTCAGCGATCAACAAGCGATTCGCTCGCGCTTCTCGAAAGCGTTTCGCTACATTGTGTCCCAGCGGCTGATTCCGCGCGCCGATGGCGCGGGCCGCATCGCGGCGATGGAGATTTTGAAATCCACGATGCGCACGAGAGAGTACGTGGAAAAAGGCGAGAGCGAAGGAAAGTCGCTCGTGGACGCGATGCGCGACGGCTCGACCGAAGGGATGCAATACTTCGATTTCGAACTCGAGAAATACATGCGCGCCGGAATTATTGATATTGATACAGGGCTTTCGTATGCGACCAATGCCGGCAACTTGCGGCTTCAAATCACGGACTTGATTGACGAACAGAACGAGCGGATGCCGATTAACGCGTAGCTAGCAAAATAAAATTGCGGCGAAAGTTTACAGGGGAATCAAGCGCGGGTTCGGCGACGCCTGCATCACAAACTGCAATTTCAACGCGACCTGAAATCGTCCATCCGGAAGCTGAGTTAGGCGAACTACTTCAGAGAGATACTCCCAACCAGTCCCTTTGCTCGATGAAGTGAACGGGTACGAGACGAGCACACGCATGCCGGCGTAGTAGGAATCCCTCCACGTCATAACGTTCAGGCAACCGCGCGAAATGTTGGTGGTGGACGTGACGTCTTCGAAGTTTCCGTCGTCAAAGCGAACGGGGCGCAAGCGGACAGGAATTAGAACCGAAGCGCGTGCGGCGCGGCGCCGCTCAGCCTGGAACGCATCGGGCTCATGGATTTCGGCTGAGATCCCGGGCACTGGATTTAACGCACTCATACAGCTCCTCAGTTAATGAATGCGGCCGCCGCGAAGCGTATCGCATCGCTAAATTTAAGATTGCCGATTCCGTCTGGCAGGGTCGATGGTACAAGAGTACCAAAGGGGCAGTACGTGGACGCCCGAGCGGAGTGAAACCAGCAGAAAAACTAGCCAGGAAGAGGGACTTCCAATATCTGGTGGACGAGAGGGGATTCGAACCCCCGACCCCCGCGTTGCGAACGCGGTGCTCTCCCAACTGAGCTACTCGCCCACCGGCAAGAATTATTCTATCAGACGCGCGGGCGAGAGCAACACGCGTATGACGCATCAACTCTGTCTGAACACGAGTCACCTACCTACGAACTGAAGTCGGCGCCTCAAATCCTTCCGAGCGCACTAGAAGACCAATCCCAGCGCGACAGTAAGCGAAATCGGTACGTCACGGCGAGACGCGATCTTGCTAGAATTGAGGCGTGACGGTGAAGCTGATTGCGATCGACATTGACGGCACGCTGCTCGACAGCCAGTGGCAGATACCCGAAGCGAATAGTCAGGCCATCGTTGAGGCAATTGCGCGAGGAATCGAAGTTATTCTCGTCACCGGGCGCCGCTTTGATTTTGCGCGGCCGGTTGCCTTGCGATTACCTTGCGAACTGCTGCTGATCGTCAATAACGGCGCCCTCATCAAATCACTCGATGGCCAGACGCATTTCCGCCGTTTGCTTCCGGTCGCGACGGCGCGCGAAGCTCTTAAAGTTACCGCGGAATATCGCACGGGAGCGGCGCTCGTGTTTGACCGGCCGAAAATGGGCCAGATCGTGCTGGAACACATCGATTGGAACGATCCCGTCCGGCACGCCTATTACGAGCGAAACAGCGAGTTCATCTCGCAAGTCTCGCCCCTCGAAGACGCTCTCAGCGAGGACCCGATTCAGGTGATGTTCAGCGGTGGCTGGAACACAATACGCGAACTGCAGCAGATTCTGCAGAATGCTCCTGCTGCCGTCGAGTACACACTTGCGATCACCGAGTACGAAAACAAGGATTTCTCAATTCTGGATGTCATCTCTCCGAGTTGCTCCAAAGGCGCGACGCTCAAAGAGTGGACGCGCAGGCGCGGGATTGCCCGCGAGGACGTCATGGCTGTCGGAGACAATTGGAACGACCGCGACATGCTCGAGTTCGCCGGGGTGCCTGTTGTGATGGGCAATTGCGTTCCGGAGTTGAAATCCTGTGGCTGGCCGGTTACGCTAACAAATGACGAAGGCGGCCTGGCGGCTGCGATCCGGACATACGCTTTCAACAAGTGAGCATCCAAGTACATTCAATGCGACGAATCGTATTTACGGCCGGCTTGATTGCGCTCGCCGCCATTAGCACGCGAGCGGATTACGCCGTGCTTCGGTCGGGCGAGCGCTTACACATCACTAGCTACGAGCGAACGGGCGCGTCTGTCCGGCTGATGATTGACGGAGGAGCCGTGGAGCTTCCGGCCGAGAGCATCGTAAGCTTTGAACCAGAGGACGTATTTCCGGCGAATGCGCCTGCGCACACGGGGACCGGGAAGCTTAACGATATTATTCACGCCGCTGCCGCGCGCCACGGCGTTGATGAAAAGTTGATCACCAGCGTTATCGCCGCGGAATCGAACTTCAATCCGCGCGCCATTTCCAAGAAGCAGGCGCAAGGTCTGATGCAATTGCTCCCGGCGACGTCCGCGCATTTTTCCGTTAAAGACGCGTTCGATCCGGCTCAAAATGTCGAAGCTGGAACGCGATATCTGAAGCAACTTATCGAGCGGTACCGCGGAAATCTTGTTCTTGCGCTGGCAGCCTATAATGCCGGGCCGGAGGTTGTGGCAAAATACGGCGGCGTTCCTCCAATCGCCGAAACGCGCGCCTACATCCAGCGAGTTGCCGATCGCTACAGAAGTCTTTCTGCCATCGACTCCGCGTCTGCGCGTTAATTCCCTTCTCGAAGAAGGCTATCTTTTATTCATCGCACCGGCCTGCCCTGAGTTTTCGAAGGGCATCTTGTTTACCCTGAGCCTCGAATGGGCGGCGGTTGTTCGCGTGGCGGCGAAAGTCAGAATCGCCGGCAAGATTGCGGCGCTACGATTGTCCAGTTGGCGCGACGAGGCGCAGTTGATCGCTAGTTCAGGCCTACGCAGCCTGGGAATACATTCGATTGATTACTGTGGTTGCTGCGGAGATGGCTGCGAAGACGGAGGCTGCGGAAGCTCAGGCGGCACGGGTTGGCCGCCGAACGGACTCGAGCCTGAGCCCTGACCTCCGAACGGAGCTGGATTGGCCTGTCCTGCGGGTACGGAGCCGGGGACGCCGCCCGTTTGAAGTCCCGCGCCGCCGCCGAGCTGTTGCTCCAGTGGGTTGAAAATGAACTCCCACTGCTTGTACGTCTTTCCATTCTTGTAGACGATTAGCGATTTTTTGTCGATTTTGCTGCCGACACCGGCGATGCTTCCGCCGAGCGTCGTGGTCTCGAGAGGAGAGCCGATCGGCTGCCCTATAGTGGTTCCCACCCCGGAGCCGCCGGGTGTCTGGCCAAATCCGCCAACCCCTGTCTGTCCACCTGGGGATTGCCCGAAGCCCCCAAAACCTGACTGTCCCCCCGGCGGATTCTGCGTCGGATTGTTGCCTCCGGTTTGGTCCGGAGTTTGGGGATTCCCATTAGAGTCAGTCGAATTGCCCTGCCCGTTTCCTTGCGCAGTCTGTCCGTTCGCTCCCGATGCGCCTGCTTGACCTCCGAATGTACTCCCTCCAAACGAGGATCCGCCGCTGCCGCCGGCAAGCCCGGCGATGAGCCCCGCGCCCGGCACACCTAATCCCGGCATGCCCGGCATCGCCGGCATTCCGGCTGCGACGCCGGTCTGGCCCATCGCGAGCCGATCCATCATCGCCATCTGCTGCAGCGAAGAGTAACGTACGCTTCCAATGAGCGCGCCGCCGCCCGTGACGTAGATGAATCGCCACGAGCCGTCGGCATCATTCATGGGATCCGTATAGGCCTTGCGCAGGAAGCGAACGCCGTTTGTCGGTTTTACAAGGTCATCAATTTTGGTGGGATTGCGATTGAATTTTCGCGTGTAACGACCGATTGCTTTTTCGTACTGCTTGCCGCGCCATACCATCTCCAATTCTTTTTCGCGCTTGCCCTGCGTAAGAATGCTTGGCACAGCGATTGTGGTGGCGATGAGAGCGAGAGCTACCAGGAACACGGCGAATAAGAGCGTGTATCCCCGCTCGCCCGCAGTTGGATCGCACGAGTGGCGTTCTGGGGCCGTATTGACTAAATTGCGGTTCATGGCTGTTGCGGCGCGGGCTGTTGAGCCGGTTGCTGATCGGGCTGCGTCATTGAAAGTGTGGCATGGAGACCGCTCGAAATCTCCTCAAATTCCGCCGAGCTGTTCCCAATTTTCACCAAGCGGAACCGGTTGAAAAGCGTCCCGCCCTCGCCAAGGATAAAAACGTCGTCCTCTTTGCTGAAAAAGCCAAGGCGGTTTTGCGTGGTTGGATTCGTCGCGTATCCAAAAAACGTCGCTGGCACCTGGGGCACCGGCGGGGGAGGCGGTTTCTGCGGGCCTACAAATTGGCGAGGATGCTCCTGGCGCTCTGCCGCCGTCTTCTGCGCCGGAGTGGGACCAGGGGGGCCGAAGCTGAAAATATCGTGATGATCGCCCTTGTATTCGGTGCGGCGCACCTTCTCAAGCAGGTCGAGACGCAAACTCGGATCCTCGACCTTCAGCGGCTCAAATTTGGAGTCCACCGGAGCAAATCCTGGAATAGCGGAAGTCTGGGGCCCCGAGAAATTCGCGTACACCACAGCAATGAGGATCACACCAAGAACGACGAGGACGATTTGTTGTGTGCGCTTCGACATGGCTAAGATCGAAAGTACGTTCGCAAAACCAGCGTCAAATGCAAATGCCCCAATTCCGCGCGATCCATCGCTAAGCTGTCGAGAAGATAAAAGCTCTTCGATCGTTCCAAGCCCACAATAAATTGGAGCACGGACGAATAACTGCCTTCGACGCTTTCTGTAATTCCAATTTGCGTTACGTTGCGCCCCTTCAAGGGCGTTTCATTAAATCCGGTCGCGCTCGTCTTGAGTCCGGCCTTGGTTGCTATCTCACCGAGATCGTCAACGATACCGGAATAGCCTTTCGCCGCGACCGGCATCTCTTGTTCGTAGAACCGGTCCGCCTCAACTCCCACATCCGGCATGTTCTTGCGAATGCGTTCGCTGCGGCCGATGTCCGCCTTGAGAAGTTTCGCCTTGGTCTCAAGCGTCGCGCGCTTGCTGCGGAGTTCGGCCGGATCCGACTGGCGCAACTGCCACAGCAAGATGCTGAAGCCGGCATCCAGCACCAGCAGAACGCCGAGCGCTCCGATGACGGCGAGCTTCCAGCCTGCGAATTTTCTTGGCTCGCTCATATGGTCGAATACGTCGCTTCAATCGTTACCGTCATGCGGTCCATGGATTCGGCGCCCGAGCGATTTGAGGATGGCTCGACATATTTCTCATCTCGGACGTGTACGTCACTGAACACGTTCGACGCCTCGAGCGACCGAATGAATTTCACTTTGCTCTCGTCATCCATCGCTGCAATTGTCAGCTTCACCTGCGCGCGGCCGCCTTCGAGCCGCGGCGCAATATTCACGATCCGCACTCCGCTCGGAAGCGCCTGCCCGAGGTCTTCGAAAAGTTTTGGCCACGGAAACGAACGCGCTTCGATTAAGGAGTTCAGGAAGCTCGAGCGGTCCAAGACCTGCAAGGCTTCAGGCGTATCGAAATATTGGCCGAATTGGCGCTGCTTTAATTCGTCCGCGCTGATCTGTCTCTCAATTCGCGAAATATCGGCCCGCACGGCCCGGTTGGCGCTCCAAGTGGAATAGACCTTTTGGGAAAGAATCAGCAGCGCCACGAAAGCTATGAATCCAAGCACGCCCGCGCCGGCGACAAAGCGACGGTGATTCTCGAGTGGCGTCGTCGAAAGATTTAGATTTATTCTCATCCGAGCTGTACTCGCATCAGGATATCACGCACCGTTCGCCATCCAGCCGACCAGGGCTTCCTGCCCCTGACTAAGCATGGTTCGCGCGTCCGGGGACAAACCTATTCCCGATGCACCGTCGGTCAAGTTGCCCGTCTGAACCTTCATTTCATTGCTGACTGCCAGACGGACTGTCTCTTCGCGGTCACCAAAGCCGGTAATAACGACGCGATCGAGTTCCCCGCCCCATGTGTCCTGGTGGTATGCAACCGCCGGGAAAATTTCGTCGAGAACGGCTTGCACATCAACCTGTGCAGCGTCCTTGGTAGTTGAGGTCGAGCGATAAACGCAAAGATTGCTGCCTCGCACGATGACCGTCGTCAAGCATTTGGCGCCGGCGCGGAGAAGCAACGTCGCGCCCGCATCCGAAAGCAGTGGCAAGCAGGCCATGGTCGAGCTCAAGACCACACCGGGCTCGCCGCCTGCGGCCTCTACGGCCTGTTCATATTCGCGAATGATTGACTGACGCGCCACGGCAGTGATGACTTCGAGTCCGCCATCCCGGCCGGTCTGTCGCATGGAGGAAACTACCGTGTCGTCAACGTCGAACGGAACGCTTTTTTTCAATCTCCAGCGCAGGAGTGGAATCGCTTCGTCGGCCCGGCGCGGAAGTGTTTCAAACGGAAAAATGAAAACGCGCACAACCGGATCCGGCAAAAGCAGCGCGATGGACTGGCCGCTCAGGGATGTCTGATCGAAAACCGTTTTCAAGGCGGAACGCAGCGAATCCGCGTTCGCCACATTCGGATCCACCGGCGACGGAAGAATCGAGCCCGCGTCGAGCGCGCTGGCGGCTCCCAATTCGAGAGCGCCCTTCCCCGACCAGTGCGCCGCCGCGACGCGATTGGCAGCAATTTCACACACGCCCGCGGGATGCGGCATGGCATCGAGCCAGGACGTAAGCCGCCGATAGATTCCGCCCGACTTGGCTTTCTCAAGCGGAGATGCGGTCAAACTACTCAATGAAAGTCACCTTATTGATTTCGCGAATCGTCGTCAGCCCCGCGCGCACCTTATCGATCCCTGAATCGCGCAGGAAGAGCATGCCCTCTTCCTTGGCCGCGCGCTTGATTTCCGAAGTCGGGCGTCGCGCAATGATCATTTCCCGCACGCGGTCGGAAAGATCCAAAAGTTCGCAGATAGCGGTCCGGCCGTGATAGCCAGTGCCGCTACATTCGAGGCAGCCCGCGCCCTCATAAAGAGGCTTGCCAGTCCACTCCGTTGGATTCAAGCCAAGTTCCTGCAACTGCTCGGGCGCATATTGCACAGATCTCTTGCAATTCTCGCAAATCAAGCGAACGAGGCGCTGTGCCATGATGCAATTGAGCGCCGATACGAAGTTGTAGGGCTCAACACCCATGTTGATGAACCGGCCGATTACGTCCGTGACGTTGTTGGCATGGACGGTGGTGAATACAAGGTGGCCGGTAAGGGCGGACTGAATCGCGATCTGAGCGGTTTCCTGGTCGCGGATTTCGCCGACCATGATCTTGTCCGGATCGTGCCGCAAGATGGAGCGCAATCCTCGGGCGAACGTCAGGCCCTTCTTCTCGTTTACGGGGATCTGAGTGATTCCGCGCACCTGGTATTCGACGGGGTCTTCAATCGTTATGAATTTGTCTTCCTCGCTCTTGATCTCGTTGATCGCGGCGTAAAGCGTCGTCGTCTTTCCGGAACCCGTCGGCCCTGTTACCAGCACCATGCCGTAGGGCTCGCGAATGTAGCGACGGAGGCGGCGAAGCTCTTCGGGGCCGAATCCGACGACGTCGAGAGTCAAATTTCGGAATTTCTCGCTGAGCGTTTCCTTGTCGAGGACGCGCAGAACGGCGTCTTCGCCGTTAATTGAAGGCATGATGGAAACGCGGAAATCGATGAAGCGGCCCTTGTAGCGAACGCGGAAGCGGCCGTCCTGGGGGACGCGGCGCTCCGCGATGTCGAGTTCGCTCATGACCTTGATGCGGGAAAGAATGGTCGCGTGCCACTCCTTGCTGAGCGGCGCCATCGCGAGTTGAAGGATGCCGTCA
>Ga0182018_10001396_pt1 | contig 27569 bp, 30 predicted proteins | sample 812P2MmetaG_FD_120490 | JGI IMG/M metagenome (GOLD analysis project Ga0182018, IMG submission 120490) | Permafrost microbial communities from Stordalen Mire, Sweden - 812P2M metaG | ecosystem: Environmental > Terrestrial > Soil > Wetlands > Permafrost | place: Sweden: Stordalen | collected...
GGGCAGCTTTCCACCGCCGCCCTTCCAGTTCCGCGTGATCGCGTGTCTTCGTCATGCCCCGACTATGACAGAGACCATAAAAAAGTCACGATAAATGTAACTCTATTATGCGAGTCTAAATAATGGCGGTGCTTTGGGGTAAAGGCGGTTTTGTTGTGATGTGCTGTCGGTCTTACTTATGAACTTCTTTGAGTGCTGTGTCGTTCTGGTTGACTGGAAGCAACGGCACCAAAAAGCCCGCCAATTCGGTGTTTGGATTCTTTATCAATGGACTGACGTGTTTGTGATACTGCCTTTTGTGATGGGCAAAGAGGCGCTCGCTCTGCCTGCGGTTTGATGGAAGATTTGCCGAGCAATGAAAACTAAGAAGCCTTTGCAATCGTTTCGAGCCAAGCCATCTGGCCGTAAGATTTCCAAAAATCGGTCAAAATCCATGCTAGGAATGCCTCCTCCGATGTCCCGCAAATCTGAAAACCGGCGTCTTCTAGCGATTTGGAGAAAATATGAGCGTGGAGAATTCGCTCCCGGAATAACGCACTTTTTTTATCCGATTCGGCATCCTGACGGGGTTGTGGAGGCTTACCGGTTCGTGCCCACGCCAGAGCAATCTCGTCAAGACCAACACTGGCTTGATCCGATTCTCGATGCAATCGAATCCTCAAATTCGTCAAGTTCTTGTTCCACTTCTTCAAATCCTTCATCCACTGCTCCCGTTCCGGGGCATCCAGAGTGACTTGCGCCTGTAATTTTTCAACCACGGCGGGGAGAACGTTTTGGTTTTATATTTTCTGTTGCTGGAATGCTTTTGGGCGTTGGCGTATGGTGCGTTTGCTACTATTTCTGGTTTTTCCAAGTAACCAATCCCGGAGAAACCCTTGTCAATCAAGACCGACTGAACGAGCGAATTTGCGGCGTCATCATCGGTGTTGGCATCGCGGGTTTTGGCTGGATTGCAGTCGTTCTAACCTTCTTTTTTTCCGTGGCCCTTCAAATCTCACAGGAGGTGGTTAGAACAATTTACAGAAAATAAATATGAGCACCGAACCAATTCCCACAGGACATCTCGACGCGGTTTATGTTGCGACCAACAAGGCCATGCCGAACCTTGTGAAAATCGGATTCACGAGCCAATCGGATGTAAAAAAACGGATTGAAGCATTGTATAATGGAGTGACCGGCCTCCCATTCCATTTTGAACCAAAATATATTTGTCGGACAAAAAACGCCAAAGAGCTTGAGCGTGCGCTGCACGATGCCTTCGGAGATAATCGAGTGAATAAGAGGCGTGAATTTTTTGAGATTGACCCAGAACGGGTCTTTGCAATTCTAAAACTATTCAATGCCGAGGACATTACTTCCGAGGTTGAAAAACAGCCCACAACGATTGACCAAGAATCCATTGATGCCGAGAAAAAGTTCAAGCCAAAGCGTCCCAACTTGGATTTTGAAAAAATTGGCGTTCCGATTGGCTCGGTTTTGCAATCCATAAAAGACCCGGCATTTTCAGCAACGGTTGTCGGCGCAAAACGGGTGAAGGTTGGCAACGAGGAGATGTCGCTGACGGAGGCCACGCGCAGGGCGCACAAACTGGCGACGGGTGCGGCCATACAGCCCGCCCCGCATTGGAAATTCGGAGAACATTCGCTGCAAGACCTATACGAAAAGATTTATGGTATGGCCGATGAATGATTGATTTGCATTGTGATTATTGTGCGGGCGTGAGTTAATGGCGGCATAAAATATGAGCGCATCCGAAGAGGCAAGAATCCAAGCCGTTGAAGCCCGCATCCAGCAACTTGACGAAAAGATTGAACGGGTCGCAAAATTTATTTCATCCAGCTATGGCTCGTCATATCCAGCGGGAGACGAATTGGACATTATCCACCGCATTGAGCGATTAGAATCGGTGCTTGATTCCAAGCGCCTTTTGTAGGGCTTTTGCGGCGGCGGTTTCCCTGTCTGTCAGAGCGTGAAATGATTCGGCATGGGCTATCTTTTCCGACCTGATAGCATCGTATTCATTGGCAAGACGCAGAACTTCATCAATGGAGACTGGCGCATTTTCGTTTTTTTCTTTCATTGTCCCAGACCATTCGCTCCCCGACCGCCGATGTCAACCGCCTTTTTGCCCATCACAATCCAGTGTATCACGACCGACATTCTGGTATTCGCTTGATGCAATTTTCAACGCGGACGCCAGCCAGTTTTTATCAGCCGTGCCCGAATCATACACCGCCCGGATGATGCTTGTCAGGAAGGGCGGCTGCGAGCGAGTGAGATAGTATGTGCGGTTGGCGTTGGGAATTTTTCCGTAGTATTGAACTTCGTAGAGGAGATTGTCCGCCATGCCACGCGCGAGGTCATTGCGGTGATCCTGCAACAGGCCGAGCACGATAAAATAGCTGTCCCAGCCATAAAGTTCGTTGAAGCGGCCGCCCGGCACGACATAAGGCACACCGACTATTTTCCCGTCCGCGTTTGTTTCGAGTGCGAGCGATAAAATACCGTGCGCGCCGTCGAGGTTGCGAACGAAGTCGCCAGTGATTTTGTCCGGCGACGGCAGCACCACCACTTTCAGCGCTGGCGAACGATTTTGTTCGGCGGCGGCTCTTTCCAGCGTTTGAAAATATTTGACGGCAATCTTGTCCGTATCGGGCACATAAATGTAATCACACTTGGAAATCACTTTTGGGTCATGGACACCTTGGTCAAGGTGATCCGCATCAATCCGCCGCATCAATGCGTCTCAATAAAAATCCTTGATGAGCCGGTGTGTGCGGTCGACTGCGGATTCATCAAGCGGAAGCTGATCCAGCGTGACAGCGCGCAAATGCCGGTCGTCCGCGCTTTTCAATTCCTGAAGCAAGACGGATAACTGGTAAAAATTTGTGACCACGCGCACTGTCGCACTGTTTTCTTCGCGGATTTCAAACGGCGTCGTGCGGTCGTGGATGGTGATTTTTCGGTCGCCATCGGTGTCTTCCTGCGCGACGAGACGCCACAGATTTTCTGAAACCGGCACGTTCTGGGAAAACGTGGAAGAAACCGCAAGGAGAAACAAAGCCAGTGCGCTGCACAAAACCTGGAGCGCGGATTTCATAGGCCCGGCGCTTTTGCGTCGCCGTCGCCGGTGACGTGCCGCAACATCTGTTCATCGGTCAGGTGAACGATGGCTTGCAGCGGGGCGCGGACATTGTCGGAGTGCCGCCGCAATTCGCGGCCCAGTTCATCCACAACCTCGTTCAGCAGATAAGCCAGCAGCATCACGCGCAACTGGTTTTCATCGCCGGGAAGAATTCCCGACTGGCCGGGGTTCTGGCAGTAAGCCTGCAAATACGCGCGGCTCACCGCGCGGTTCCAGTGCCGGACCCACGGCTCGAATTTCGGCAGGTTCTCGCGGGAAATGACGCCGAGGTCCGCCTGCAAATGAAATCCCGCATACGCGGCGTGATGAAACGAGCGCACCATTCGGGCCACGTCCTGCAACGGCGAACGTTTGATGCGACGCTCGCTGATCGGGATTGTCGAGTCGCCCTCAAAGTCGAGAAAGACAAAATCGCGCCCGGTCCAAAGAATCTGGCGAAGATTGCAGTCACCGTGGATGCGGATGCGCCCGGCCTCGAAGCGTTGCGTGATCAGTTCGCGGTAATGCTGGAGGATGACCGGTTCCAATTCGGTGACGCGCTGGGCAACGGGCGCGAGATCCGGCGGCAGCGTCTTGATCCGTTTCCGCAGCAGGCGCAGATTTTGCAACGCCAGCGAGCGCATGGACTGAAACGCGCCGCGCAGATAATGCGCCGTCATCGGTTCCATCGAAAATTCGTCTCCCGGCGTGCCGGACGCGAGCGCGAGGTGCAGCTCGGCGGTCCGCACGCCGAGCAGGCGGGCGGATTCAAGATAAGTGCCGACGTGATCCGCAGTTTCGGCGGGCAGGCCGTGATGCAGCAATTTGAGCGGGCCGGTCGCGGGCGGTTCTTCCGGAGAATGGCCTTGCGCGGCGGAGGCGAACACGCGGTCGTAATAGCGGCTGACGACGTCCACCGTGAATTCCCAGCCGTTCTTCGCGTGCGGGACGAACGCCTTGGCGACGGCCAGCGTCATTTGCGAACCGCCGCCGCCGTGGTATTCGAGCGCGCCGAGAAACGGCGGGCTGTGCGGGAAATTTTTCTCCGTGAGGAAGCGGCCAATTTCAAATTCGGGATTCATCCCCTGGCCAAGCCGGCGGAAAAATTTCAGGATGATCTTGTCCTGGAACAATGCGGTGACGTTGCCCTCGTCCGTGTCGCGGATGACCGGATCGGGCGTTGCGCCGGACTCCAGCGCCTGACGCAACGCCGCCGTGCGCGTCGCCTCGATTTCATTTTCTTCGTTGCGCAGGCGGTCGCGCCGGCGAATGAGATCGAGCAGGGACGTGGCAAACGCGGGATTGGCGAGCGCGTCGTAAATCATTCCGTGAGGTTTGCCGTCCGGCAAAGTCAGTGCGGCGACGCCATGCTCCTGTTGCCGGTGGATTTCGTCGCCGGTTGCAAACGCCAGCGGCAGCCCGAACATTTCCGGATTCGCGTCCACATATTCAACTTGAAGGAACGCGAGCGCGGCGTCGCTCCTGTCCGGCAGCGGCACGCTGAAAAATTCCTTTACCGCGACCTGTTTGATGGTTTTGGTCCGGCTGGAAAACCACGGTTGCGACTTCAAATAGCCGGGCAGGACGGCTTCAAATTTTGCACGCGGCTTGCCGGCGAAAATTTCCCGCCAGTCTTCGGCGACGGCAATGGATGGCAACGGGACCGGCGCGCCGTCTTCAGTTTTCACCGGCGCCAGTTCCGGTTTGGGTTCGAGCGAGAACCAGAAAAAATTGTGCGGGCCAAGCGTGAGAAAATACGGCGCGTCCGCGATGGCGGGAAATTTCATGCGCCCGAACAGTTCGATGGGAACCATTTGCTTGAAGGGCGACAAATCCAGTTCCACCGGCTGCGTGAAGCGCGAGAGGTTGGCGACGACGAGAATGGTTTCCTGTTCGTGGCGCAGAATGTAGCTCAAAATCTTGTGGTTGTCCGGCTGGAGAAATTCGCATTTGCCCTCGCCGAGCGCGCGCCAGCGTTTGCGCAGCGTCAGCAGCCGGCGCATCCACCAGAGCAGCGAGTGCGGATTGGCGAGCTGCGCCTCGACGTTGCAGGCTTCGTAATGGTAGCCCGGATCAAGAATGATCGGCAGGTAAAGGCTCTGCGGATTGGCGCGGGAGAAGCCGGCGTTTTTGTCCGAACTCCATTGCATCGGCGTGCGCACGCCGTTGCGGTCGCCGAGGTAAATGTTTTCGCCGAGGCCGATCTCGTCGCCGTAATAAAGCACTGGCGTGCCGGGCAGCGAGAAGAGCAGCGCGTTGAGCAGTTCGATGCTTTTGCGGTCGTTGTTGAGCAGCGGCGCGAGGCGGCGGCGGATGCCGAGGTTGAGCCGCGCCTGATGCACCTGCGCATACATCCGATACATGTAATCGCGCTCCTCGTCCGTGACCATTTCGAGCGTCAACTCGTCGTGGTTGCGGAGAAAAAGCGCCCACTGGCTGGTTTCCGGAATGGCCGGAGTTTGTTCAAGAATATCCACGATGGGCAGTCGGTCTTCCATGCGCAGCGACATGAAGAGACGCGGCATCAGCGGAAAATGAAACGCCATGTGACACTCGTCGCCACGGCCCTCGCCGAAATATGTCACCGCGTCCTCCGGCCATTGGTTGGCCTCGGCGAGCAACATGCGGCAGTCATATTTTTCATCCACATGCGCGCGGAGTTTTTTCAGGAAGGCGTGCGTCTCCGGGAGATTTTCGCAATTGGTGCCTTCGCGTTCGTAGAGATACGGCACGGCGTCCAGCCGCAGGCCGTCCACGCCGAGATCCAGCCAGAAATCCAAGACCTTGATCAGTTTCTCATGCACTTCCGGGTTGTCGAAATTGAGGTCGGGCTGGTGCGAAAAAAAACGGTGCCAGAAATACGCCTTGGCCACGTGATCCCATGTCCAGTTGGAAACTTCCACGTCCTTGAAGATGATGCGGGTGCCCTTGTATTTTGTGGGCGTGTCGCTCCAGACATAAAAATTCCGCCAGCGGCTGCCGGGTTTTGCCAGGCGTGCGCGTTGAAACCACGGATGCTGATCGGACGTGTGGTTCAGCACGAGTTCCGTAACGACGCGCAGCCCGCGCTGGTGCGCCTCGCGCAGGAAAATTTTGAAATCGCCCAGCGTGCCATACATCGGATGCACGTCGCAGTAATCAGCAATGTCGTAGCCGTCGTCCTTGAGCGGCGAAGGATAAAATGGCAGCAGCCAGATCGCGGTCACGCCGAGTTCCTTGATATAATCCAACTTTTCCGTCAACCCGCGAAAATCGCCCGAGCCATCGCCGTCTGCGTCGTAAAACGCGCGGACATGCACCTCGTATATGACGCCGCTTTTATACCAGAACGGCTCCAGTCCGAGACCTTCGCGGGTGTGTTTGGGAGTGGACATGAAATTATTTCGCCGATCCGTTTCCGTTGGTTTTCTCGCGCGGACCTTCGATTAGTTCGCGGAGCATCCGCCGCACGGCGGTGTGGTTGCCGAGATAAAAACGCGCGGCGGTGTTGGCCACGCCGACGCGCACAGAAAAAGCGTTGGGCGGCAGGGCGCGGAACAAATCCTCGTCCGTCCAATCGTCGCCAATGCCCAGGATAAAATCCGGTGTTTGCCGCGAAAGCCATTCCTGAGCCGCCATGCCCTTGTTGACGCCGGAATTGCGCACTTCGATGACCTTGTTGCCCTCGAACACTTGCACGTCAATGTTCCGCGTGTAGCCCGTCAGGTCGTCAAGCAGTTCCTTGGCGCGGAGCGAAGCCTGATCCGGGTCGGCGCGGCGGTAATGCCAGGCAAGCGAAAATTCCTTCTCCTCCAGCAGCGCACCGGGCAGGCGGTCCACGAACAACTGGAGAATCGGGCGCACGCGTTCCTTCCAGTCGTTGGTCATGGTTTTTAAAATGCGCCAGTCGGCATCTTTATTCCGCAGCCAGACGCCATGTTCGGCAATTAAGGAAATCGGCAACTTGCCGAACCATTCCTCAAGTATGCGTCGTGGCCGACCGCTAACGATGGTCACTTCGTTGGCCGGATCGGAGCCCAAAGCCGTGAGCAATTCCAGCAGTTCCGCGTCCGGCTGTGCCAGTCTCGGCTCTGCGGCAAACGGCACCAGTGTGCCGTCATAATCCAGCAACAACGCCCGCCGCGGCGCGGTGCGGTATTGTTGAACCAACGCGGTGAACGCCTTGCCCGTCAGCGCCCGCGCCCGCCGGGCCGCCTCGGTTTTCTGCGTGGACAACAGGACTTGCACAAAATCATCCGCCCAGCGAACCACATTGTAGCGCTGTAGTCGTTCCTGCATCAGTTTGTTGCGCCGGATTTGCTCCTCAACCGGCATGGTCAGCGCTTGTTCCAGCGCCTTCGCAAAATCTTCGCGGTGAAACGGGTTGATGATGAGCGCCTCGCCCATTTCCTTCGCCGCACCGGCCATCTCGCTCAAGATCAAAACACCGGTCTGGTCGGGACGGGACGCGATGAATTCCTTCGCCACCAGGTTCATGCCGTCGCGCAGCGGCGTGATCAGTGCTACGTCGCACAAGCGGTAGAGCGGCACAATTTCATCAAAGGTCAGGTTGCGGAACTGATAGACCAGCGGCGTCCAGTGAACATTCCCGAAATCACCCACAATGCGTCCGACTGTTTGCTCCAGTTCCAGCTTCATCGCTTGATAGCTATCCACGCCAATCCGCGACGGCGCGACGGAAACGATGAACACCACTTTGCCGTGCCACTGCGGATTGTTCTTCAAAAACATTTCATAACCGCGCAGCCGGTCAATGAGTCCCTTCGTGTAATCCAGCCGGTCCACGGAGAAGATTACCTTTTGACCGATGCACTTCTGGCGCAATTCCTCCACTCGCAATTCAGTTTCCTTTGATGCCGCAGCCTGCGCGAAATGTTCGAACTCCACGCCCATCGGAAACGTGTCCACCTTCACGACGCGGTCGCGCAGCGTCAGGCTGCCGAGCTGGTGTTCATAACCGGCCGTGCGCAGCACCGAGGTCAGAAAATACCGGACATAATCGTGCGTGTGAAAACCAATCAGGCTGGCACCGAGCAGCCCCTCGATGATTTCCTCGCGCCACGCGCGCGGCAGCATCCTGAAAATTTCCCAGGACGGAAATGGGATGTGCAGAAAAAAGCCGATGGGCATTTCGGGAAATTTTTCGCGCACGAGCTTCGGCAGCAGCATCAGGTGATAATCGTGGATCCAGAGCAGGTCGTCGGGTTGCAGGGCTTTTACGACCGCTTCGCCGAAGATCTGGTTGACATGCCGGTATTCCTGCCAGAATTCCTCCTCGTATTGCGTCAGCGTCGGAAAATAATGGAACAGCGGCCAGATCGTCTTGTTGCAAAAGCCGAGATAAAACCGGTCCATGCTCTCCTCCGGCAGGAAAACCGGGCCGGACTTGAATTGCTTTTCGGCATAGGCACACACCGTCGCCTCGTGTTCCGCCGCGACGCCCGCACCGGGCCAGCCCATCCACAGATGGTTGCGATGCTCCACGCCATCTGCCGCCTTTCGATCCAGATAGCTCCACAAGCCGGTGGTCAGCCCGCCGGCGCTGGGCTTGAACTGCGGCGTCCCGTCTTGGAATGACACCGTGAATGGCAACCGGTTTGAAACGACGACCAGCCTCATAAATAAAATGTCCACTGTTGCCGCTTTTATTGTCAAGCAAACTGTCTCAAGAATTTCATTTAGCACGTAGCCAGCTTTTCCTGCGGGATCAGTCCCACCCGCAGCGCGAAACGCACCAGGTTCGGAATGTCATACACGTTCAGGCAATTCATCAACTTCATGCGGTGGTATTCAACGGTCTTGGGGCTGACCTTCAGGATTTCAGCGATGCCTTTGGTGTTCTGACCTTCAGCAATGAGTTGGAGCACCTCGCGCTGCCGGCTCGTCAACTGTTCGAGCGGGCTTTTCCGGTCAACGATCCCATTCAAAGGAAGCTTTTTGAGCAGCCGCCAGGAGATTTCCTGGCTCAAATAAATTTCCCCGTGAATCACCCGTTGCAAGGCGGTTTCCAGTTCGGTCGTCGCCGCTTTCTTCAGGAGGTAGCCGGCCGCGCCCGCCTTCAACGCGCGCCAATAATACTCCTCGTTGTTGTGCATCGAAAGAATGATGACCCGCACTTCTGGAAATTCTTTCGCAATGCGCGCCGCCGCATCCAGACCATTCAGTCCGGGCATGGTAATATCCATCAAAACCACGTCTGGCATTTGTGTCTTGACCAGATTCAGCGCCTCGCGGCCATCACCCGCTTCTCCCACCACTTCCACCCATGGTAACTTTTCCAGCAGCGCGCGAATGCCCGCGCGCACGAGCGTGTGGTCATCGGCCAGCAGGATGCGAATCGGTTTGATGGGGGTATTCATGAGGTTTCAAATTCGGACGGTGGGGTCTGCCATTTCAGCGGGAACCAGGCATGGATTTCGGTGCCCTGCCCGGAAGCGGAGTTGAATTCAAGTCCGCCACCGGACAATGCAGCCCGCTCCTCCATGCTCAACAGGCCCAGACTCGCGCCACGCACGGCTTTTTCCCGGATGACCGCCACATCAAATCCAATCCCATTGTCGCGCACCCACAGATGGAGTTGCCCGTCTTCTTTGCGCAGCTCCACAATCACGGCTTTTGCCTGGGCGTGGCGCACCACATTGGTCAAGGCTTCCTGGGCCACGCGGAAACATTCGGTTTCGATCACCGGATCCAAGCGTTGCTCCAATGAGTCCGCCCGGACTTCGCCGTTCAGTCCGGCCAGTTCCGACTGCCGGTTGGTCAACCACAAAAGCGCCGGCTCCAACCCAAGATCGTCGAGCATGGAAGGGCGCAAGTTCAACGCGAGGTCGCGCACTTGTTCCAACACGCGCTCAACCGCATCAAGGCTCTCTTTCAATCTCGGCAGGTTGCCGTTGCCCGACGACTTCAACGAGGTTTGCAGGTTTATTTCGGCAACCGTGAGGGACTGGCCGATTTCGTCGTGAAGCTCAAGGGCGATGTGCCGGCGTTCGGTTTCCTGCACGTTCACCAGCCGGCGGGACAGCGCTTGCAGCCTGTGCCGCGCGTGTTCATTTTCCATTTCGCGCTGTTGCACAGCCTGCGCCATGTGATCGAAGGCGCGGGTGAGTTGCCCCAATTCATCCCCCCGATGGACAAGTCCCGTGCGCGTGCTAAAATCGCCACTAGCGAGACGCGCGTTGGATTTTACCAAAGTCCGAACCGGGCGCAGAACCAGCAGGTAACTGCCAGCCCAGCCGAGCATGAAAGCAAAACAGGCGGCGATCCCCAACCCGGTCAAGTTTGCGTTCCGCCGTTGATCCGCTTCGGCAAAGAGAACCTGCTCGGGAATGCTGCCGAGAATAGTAACCACTTCGTCAGGAACGAGCTGGCTGTGCATGGCGGCGAACGCGTGAAAACCGAGAATTCCGTCAGAGGACATCGCCTCCACCACGCCGTGCTTCTGACCGAAAAGGGTTTTCAAAAGTGATTTTTCCGGGAAAGGCCGGCCGATCCATTTTTCCGGCGAGGGATAACGATTCAAAATTTTTCCGGTGCGGTCAATCTCGGTCCATGTCGCTCCTTTGGGCAGTTGCGACGGCAGCGCGGACTCGAATTGGCTGACCCAGTCCAAATCCAGCGCGGCAAAAACCACCGCCTGAACCTGTCCCTCGGAATTAAAAACCGGACAACCGAAAGTGACGGTGGGCTGGCCGACCGCCAATTCGTCTGGAAAATTGCCAATCGAGAAGGCGCGCGTTTTGAGCGCACGGCGGAAAAACGGACGGTTCGTTTGATTGGCCGGTTCCACCATTGGACGCGCGCTGGCCAGAACGACTCCATTGGTTCTGACCACTCCCAAATTGGCGTAGTGCGGATAGCTGGCGAACAAATCTTCCAGTAATTTCCTGCAATCCCGCCGGTTGCCCGAACGCACCGTGGCCGACTCGGCCAGGGCAAGCAGCAGTTGGCTCGTCTGGCCAATCATCTGCCCCTCTTCCCGCGCGGCCAACTGCATCATTTCCTGCGCCCGCTGATTCCATTCCTTCACCAGCCGCCGCCGATCTTCCGACGCCGTGTGCAGCGTCAGCCCCACCAGCGGGGCGCACGCCAGCAGCACCAGCAGCAGCAGGCGCAATCGCAAACCCAAAAAAATCCGACGGACGATTTTTTTCATACGGCACAAAATGTCATATCACTCCGGAATGACAGCACCTCACTCCGCTCGCTTGTTCGATCCGCTGTGGAGCCATCCATCAAGGCGGAGAGGCGCTTCGTATCGCCGGAGAATCTCCTCACAGAATTTCATTGAATCGTCTTGGAAAGCCTGCGAGTCGGAATGATCTGTCCGGGGGGCTTCAATGTCGTGACTTGGAACGGCCTTATCGAGGTGGATAATCGGTTTTTGTTTGATTGTTGTTTTCATGATCTAGGCGGTTGTCTGTTCGTATTTCGTTCCTTCGTGGTTTGACAGGCCTGCTTCAGCTACGGTTCACATGCGGTTGCCGCCACTTACAAATAAAACAGTTTAATTTTTCATAGGTATCACTATCGTTTGCGCTTGCCAGTGTCCTGGCCTGCTGCACTACGCGACTCAACGCGGATAAATTCTGTTTGCAAGTAACGTGCCTACCAATTGAAGAACCTCCGCCAGAATTTTCGGTGAAAAATGAAGGCTAAATGGCTTCGTAAACTGTAAATGGCGCGCGTGGGAACAAACTTAAGAAATCATTCCGAATACAGCGCTTGCAATCTGCAACGCGGAACTTCGTTGTATGTGCAATTCGCAAGCATGGACTCGCTCCTAATCCGTTTTCCATTCAGAAATCATAACGGCATGGCATTTGCAGATTATTGCGAATAGGCATTGCCGGAGCGGCCATGAGTATTGCGCAGGTTGTTTTTGTGGTTTTTCTTGTTTTGTTATTGGTGTCGTGGATTGCCCACCGGGCCGATAGACGACATGGTAACAAGATAAACAAAATTTGAATGTTTATGCTAGGAAGAGAAAAGACAAGTTGCGTGGACAAGCAAATAGCTCACCGACAATTTGGGTTCGTAACTGTCACCCAAAAAATACCCTAGGCAACAAACCGGCGGGCGGATGCTGAATAAAATCAGCCCGCCCGTCCTTCTTTACTCCATGCCAATTTTCTTCCGTTTGCGCCAAAGCGTGGCCTGGTCAACGCCAAGAATTTCGGCGGCTTCCGCCAGGCTTGAAGTTCGTTCAATGACTTTGCGCACATGCGCTTCTTCAAGTTTTTCCAGCGTGATGAACGAGCCGATTTGCAAATTTTCGCCGTTGGCAACCGAAGCGGCATTTTGACTGCGCAATTCGGCGGGAAAATCATCGGGGAAAAGTTTGTTGCCCTTGGCCATGATGACGGCGCGCTCGATGGCGTTCCGTAATTCGCGGAGATTGCCCGGCCAGGAATAAGCGCGAACGCATGTCGTGGCTTCGGCGGAAAGTCCCTCCAGGCGGCGTCCGCATTGCGCCGCAAAATGTCCGGTGTAAAGTTCCGCGAAGCGGATTAAATCCGCACCACACGCGCGCAAAGGCGGCACCTCGGCGGTGATGACGTTGAGGCGAAAATATAAATCCTCGCGAAACGCCCCTTCAGCGACCCGCTTTTTTAGGTCGCGATTCGTGGCGGCGATGATGCGGACGTTTGCCTGCTGCGTGACGTTTTCGCCGAGCCGCTCATATTCTCGTTCCTGCAACAGACGCAACAGCTTCGGCTGAATCTCCATCGGCAAATCGCCGATCTCATCGAGAAAAAGTGTTCCACCGTCGGCGGCTTTGACTTTGCCCCAGTGATCCTTGATCGCGCCGGTGAATGAACCTTTCACGTGGCCGAACAGTTCGCTTTCCAAAAGTTCCCGCGAAAGGCTTGGGCAACTGACGGTCACAAAGGGTTTGTCCGCCAGATGACTTTGTCCGTGGACGGCCCGTGCGGCAATGCTCTTGCCGGTGCCGCTTTCGCCAAAAATAAGAATGATGGCGGGCGTTTTGGCGGCGCGGAACAACAGGTTCATCACCTCACGCATGGCCGGCGTGGTGAAATCAAAAATCGGTTCGGGATTTTGCGCCCGGGTCTCGGTGACTTCCTGTTCCAGCCGCTCAATGCGCCGGCTCATCTGGCGGAGTCGTTGCAACCGCGCCAGCACCGTCATGAACTGTTCGCGCTGAAACGGTTTTTCCAGAAAATCCACCGCGCCGCGCCGCATGGCTTCGACGGCGGTTTTCACGCTGCCTTGCGCGGTGAACATGACGACGGGAACTTGCGGAAATTGCTTTTGAATTTCCGTCAGCACGTCCAGCCCGTTTTCCTTGCCGAGATTGACATCCAGCAGGACGGCATCCCATTTGTCCTCTTTGAGCCAGTCCAATCCGAGCTGGCCGGAGTCAACGCCTTCCGCGTAATGCCCCGCTTCTTCGATCAAAAAACAGGTCGCATCACGAAACGTTTTGTCGTCATCAATGACCAGAAAATCCATAAGGCAAATCTACTGTTTGATGTTTCTTTTGAAATGTAAATGGAAAATGGCGAAAATCGAAGCCGAATAACAGGAGGACAAAATCCAGTTGAATTGTGTTTTCAAGGAACCAAATTTGATTTGCCGTCCACAATGGCGGCGAGCGCGTTGTCCAAAGATTCCATTCGCACAGGTTTGGTCAGATGTGCCACGAAACCGGATTTCTGGCTGCGGGCGACATCCTGTTCCATTCCGTAGCCGGTCAGGGCAATGCCCTTCAAGCCGTAACGTTCCCGAAATTCTGCCATCAGATCATAACCGCTGCCATCGGGCAGGCCGATGTCGGAAACGAGAACATCAAAATTTTGTTTGCTGGCGACCGAGCGCGCTTCCGCCAGCGAAGCAGCAGTGGCGACTTCATAATGGCGGCGGGCGAGCAAGTGTGTGAGAGCCGTGCGCGTCGGCTCATGATCTTCCACCAACAAAATGCGAAGCGGTTGCGCGTTCGTTCTTGCGGATGAAATGTCAGACAAAATTTCCGCCGGGCTTTTGGCCAATGGCAAATCACCGTCCTTTTTCGTGACTCGCGCGAACGGAAGTTCAATCAGAAAAGTCGCTCCCCGCCCCTTGCCCTCGCTGGAGGCGTGAATCGAGCCGGAATGTAGCTCGACCAGCATCCGTGAAATTGCCATCCCAAGTCCCAGGCCGCCGAAGCGATGCGAGCCGCCTTCGGCATGGTCGCCCTGCGAAAAAGCATCGAAGGCGCGCTTGAGTTCCTCGGAATTCATGCCGATTCCCGTGTCAATGACTTTAATGAAAAGCACGTCGTCTTTTGCAAAAGTTTTGACGGTGATTTTTCCGCCTTCAGGCGTGAACTTCACCGCATTCTTAAGCACGTTCCAAAAAACCTGTTGCAGCCGGACGGCGTCGCCGGAAACGATGTGTTCGCCGGCGCAAAAATCGAGCGCGAGGACAATTTGTTTTATCTCCGCATCCATCCGCACAGTGGCAATGGCTTCCCGCAAGGTCGCTTGAACATCAACTGAATGGATGTCGAGCAACAATTTGCCGCGCGTGATGCGCGTCAGGTCGAGCAGGTCGTCAATCAGCCGGGCTTCCAATTCCACGTTACGGCGGATCATTTCAAAATCGGCTCGCGTTCCGGCGGACAATTGCGGATTGTTGACCGCATCGCTGGCAACCAGCAGCACCGGATTCAAGGGCGTGCGCAGTTCGTGCGAAAGCGCGGCCAGAAAATCGTCTTTGGCGCGCGACACGGCCAGCGCCTCCTCGTGCGCGAGTTTCAACGCGGAATGACTCGCCTGAATCTGGTTCAACATGGAATTGAATGCCTCGGTCAAATCGCCCACCTCGTCGCTGCTGGTTTTGTTCGCGCGCACCGAATAATCCTTCCACTTGGAAACCGTCTTCGCAACGTCCGCCAGATTCAACAGCGGTTCGGAAATCTGCCGCTGGAAAAAATTGGAAAGAAACAGCGCCACGATCCCCGAACCGGCGAAAATCAGAAACAAAAACAGGCTGTAAACTTTCAAGTGGCTGGTCAGATTCAAATTTTCCCGCAGGAAAAGCGTGCCGACGCGGCTTTGTCCCTGAATCACCGGCTTGTAAAGCGTTAATTGTGCCGTCTGAATTTTGATCCCGTCCGGTTCAGGCGAAGTTGGAAAAGCGGATGAGGGCGAATCAGGCCGATAGACCGCATACAGTTTTCCGTCCTTGTCAAAAAACGCGGCGGCGGTGATTTCTGGGTCAGCACGCAGGCCGGAGAGAATTTGTTCGGCCAGTTTTTGGTCGTCAAAAATCAAAATGGCCGCGCTGTTGGCCGCGATGATGTCTGCCGTGGTGGACAAACTGCGCGCGGTCGCCTGCCGGTAGCTGTGGATTTCATAATAAAAAAGCATCACACAGGTCAGGCACAAAACCGAAAGGCTCGTCAGAAAAATAATTCCGACCAGCTTGCGCTTGAGCGATGGATTTTGGAATGGCATGGCTAATTTGTCGGACCGGTCCTGACGATTTTTCCCAGACGAAACAATTGCGAACTGATTTTCAGTTTTTCGCGCTCGGCGGCGTCGGGATTGATTTCAAAATGCACCTTGCCGTCTTCAAGGTAAAAGTTCATTACGCCGCCGCTCTGGGCAAAACCGTCGCTTTCGCCCACGGTCAATAAATTGTTGCCGTTCAGTTCCTCCAAAATCCTGGATAGCCGCGCCTTTTCCGATTTGCAGACAAAAACGATCTGGCAATTTTTCAAATCTTCCGCGCGTTGCGAGTATTGGACGGCGATTTTGCGGTTGGCGATGGTTTCGCCTTTGACAATTTCGTCCAGTGCGCCGCCAAACGGATTCTCGCCCAGAACGCCGACGACAAACGGAGCGTCGGCGTTTGTGGAATCTGCGGACGGCCATTCGACAAATTGGGCGAAGTGAAATAGAAAAGCGGCTTTGATTTGATATTCCTTGGAAACGGCGGATTGCGCGCGGATTTTTTCCGGCGCAAACGCCAGCGCGCCCGCAATCAGGCACAGAAAAATGCACAGCCACGCACGTTGTGCGCGGATTATTTTTCCTTGGCTGAAACTTTGCATGATGCCCCGGCTGATTTTACCACCGATACGCTATTTTTCCATAAACGCCGCGCACAATTTGTTCCTGCGTCGGCCCCGGCGAGCCGGCTTCCGCGTGTTGATCGTGCAGCAAATTTTGCCCGACGACGGAAATCTCCAGATTTTTTGTGGCGTGCCACGCGAGGCGCACATCCATTTCGGCATAACTCGGAACGGTTCCGGGTGTGGTCGCGCCGAGACTGCCGGTATGAACGGTATCAATCCATCGAAAAGAGGTGTCCAATTCCGTGCGCCAAGGCAAATCCATTGAGGAACGCAAAAAGACCTGGTTCTCCGGATCGGCCGTTTCGGCCAGTCCGTGGGACAAATCCGTTTGGCCGGACTTTGTGTAAATGTTTTCCTTGAGAAAATCGTAGCCGCCGTGCAGCCGCCACCAGTCGAGTATTTGATAATCCGCGCTCAATTCAAATCCATAAGTGTCAGCGCGAAGACCGTTCGCGAAGAAATAGGGAGCGCCACCGGCGCTGTTGGTCAAACTCCGCAGATTGTCGTAGTCATTGTAAAAAGTTGAGAGCGACCCGGAAACTTTTTTGCCAAACTGGGCGCGATAGCCCAATTCATAAGCGATGACCGTTTCCGACTGGAACGTGGAGTTGTTCGTTCCCAGAAAAGTCCCATAGGCCGGGCTTGGCTCAAACAAGTCGCGGTCATAACGCGACGGCGTGCGGACGGCGCGCGAAATTGCGCCCCAAATCATTTGCCGGTCGGTGACGTTCCACTGAATCCGCACGCTTGGCTCGTATTCATATCCGGTGTAATCGTTGTGTTCGAGTTTGGTGCCGAGCGTGAGAAAGACATTTTCGCGCAGCTTGATTTCGTCCTGCACAAAACCGTTGTATAAATTTTGATCCAAGGTATTGGGCAGAAAAGCCACGAGCGGCGCATCTTGAACCACGTCGTGCGTGAAGCGATAACCGAAGCCCCAGACAATGTTGTTCCATGTGCCGAGCGGGAAACGATTCCTAAAATCCAAATCGTAAGTATCCAGGTCATCCACCAAGGTTCCCGCCGGAATTGCCCCGGCGGATTGGAACGGCGCTCCCAAATGAGTCCGGTCGTAGTATAATTGCAGGCTCATGTCGGAATCGTCCGAGTAGGTATGCGTCCAGCGCCCCAATATATTCCCGCCGCCGCTGGTTCCTTCCGCGTTCGGCGTTCCTTCGCCGCCCGGCGTCGAATTATTGTCCCCGCCAAAAATATCGCCCTGCAAAGTAAATTGATTTTGAGAAGCGAAATCCGTATCAATGCGAAATCCGCCCTGGCCGCGATTCCATGAATCAATCGCGCTGTTGCCGTCGGCATAAACTTCAGGACCACGGTCAAAATATTTTCCATAAACGCGATAATAAACATTGGTCGTCAGCGTGCCGCCGTAACGCACGGCGCCGAAATCCTGCAGCCAGCTTCCGCCGCCGCCTTCCACATAAAGTCCCTGCGTGTCCTTCGCGCTCTTGCTCATGATGTTGATCACGCCATTGACCGCGTTCGCGCCCCAAAGCGTGCCGCCCGGCCCGCTGATGACTTCGATGCGATCAATGTCTTCCAGCAGATAATCCTGCATGTTCCAGATCACGCCCGCCAGCAGCGGCGTGTAAAGCGTGCGCCCGTCCATCAAAACCAGCATCTTGTCGCTGAAGCCCGAAGGGTTGAATCCGCGCGCGCTGATGTCCCATTGAGATGAACTTTGCTGCGCCACATCCAAATTATTCGCCAGCCGCAGCGCCTCGGGCAGGCTGGAAGCACCGGAACGATGAATATCGTCACTCGTGACGACTTGAATCGCCGCCGGTGCCTCGCGGTAAGGCTCCGGCTGTTTGGCCACGGAGGTGACTTCTTGATCCATCAATTCTTCCAGGCTCATTTTTTTGTAATTGGTCAGAGCTTCGGAATTTGTTTTGGACGCGTCCGATGGCGGTGGCGGCGTCAATTCATCCGCGTATGTTTCCGGTGCGATGGCGATGGCGAGTCCAAGCATCATGCCCGACAATTTCATGAAACGACGAATTGATGTTCTCATAACTTTAATTGGTTTCCGATTAAACCGCGACTTCGGGTGAGATGCGTTACGAACCTATTTCAACCCGCCCACGTCGCGCCAATTCCGACTACAATCTGCCCTGTCTTTTTGAATCCTGTTTTTTCCGAATTTCTTTTTTAGTCAGGCTGACACAATAAATCGCAAATCAAGATGGGGACTTGGGCAAAGTGAAAAAGAACCACGCGCCGCCTTTGGGATTTGCTTCATAGCCGCAATCGCCGCCCTGAAGTTCCACCAATCGTTGCACAACGGACAAGCCCAAGCCCTGCATACTGTCCGGTTTGTGCAGCGAATCAAACGGCTGAAACAATTTGTTGCTCTTGTTGGCGGGAACACCGGGGCCGTTGTCAGAAATCCAAAACCGGATTTTTCCGGTTTCTTCGCGCCAGCCGAATTCGATGCGTGGCGATTCCCCGGCGTGCTGCAAGGCGTTCGCCAAAAAATTCCACCAGATGACTTCCAACCAAGAATCCACGCCTTCCACCTCCGGCCAAGAACCGGGTTCAACGATGGTCGCCTGCTTTTTTAACGTCCGGCTTTCGAGTTGCTGCAAAACTCCTGAAACGATTCCGCCCATCTCAACTTTTTCCTTTGCGCGAGGACTGGCGGATGCTTTCGTCACGACGCTGACGCTTTTGATGAGCCTGCTCAATTCGTCCACGGAATTGAAAAGCGAATCCGTCAGCACCGCCGATGAAGGTTCTTTTTCCGCAAGGATTTCGCGCAAAATTTCACCCGTGCTCACGATGCCGCCGAGCGGCGCGCGCAGATCGTGGCTGATGCGCTTGGCGACGGTGAGCAAATCGCCGCGCAAACGGGCGTTTTCACGAATAAGGGGGTCTTGCTCCGATGCAGATTCGTTGTTCATTTCAAAAAGGAATTCAGTTCATTTTTGATTTCATTCCAGACAAATTTTTCAAGCGGGAGCGGGACGCGGCAAACGAATTGTAAACACTGCGCCCTGTCCGGGATTGCTTTCGCATATTAATTCACCGTCCATCGCCCGCACCAGTTTGTGAACAATGCTCAAACCCAGGCCGGTGGACGGTTCACCGCCAGTAGGATGCGCCGAGAGGCGACCGTAACGGCGGAACATCCGGGTTTTGTCCTCGGCGGTGAAGCCCGGACCTTCATCACGAATGACACATTCGGCATGTTTGCCCGACGGACGGACGGAAACAAAAATCTGGTTTCCAGACGGCGAGAACTTGATTGCGTTGGAAATCAAATTGTCCAGAATCTGGTCGAGCGCGGCAAAATCCGCCAGCGCGATGATGGCTTCCGCAGGAAAATCAGTTTGGATCTTGATTTTTTTCTGCCGCGCCGATTCTTGATATTGTCGGACCGCAGCAGTGGCACTATCCCCCAAATTGACAGTCGTTGGTTTCAAGATGAAACCATGGTCCGCTGCGGAATTGGCGAGAAATTCTTTTACAAAAGCCAGCGCCGACGCACTCGAACGAAACATGTTTTCCGACAATTGCGTCAGACGTTCGTCTTTGAATTGCGCGATCTGCCTGCTTATCAATTCAGCGCTCATGTTCATGCCGCCGAGGTAGTTTTTCAAATCGTGTGCGAGGATGCCGAGCAGTTCGTCCTTGTCCTCGGCCAGTTGTTTGAGCCGATCACGCGCCGCCTTCAATGCCAGTTGCGTCCGCACGCGCGAAACGAGTTCGGCCCGGTTGAACGGCTTGGTGATGTAATCCACGCCGCCGGAATCCAGCGCGCGGACAATCAAATCCTTGTCGTCCGCTGCGGAAAGAAAGATGACCGGAATGTCCTTCCAGTCGGGATTTCTTTTTAATTGTTCGCAGACTTCGCAACCGCCCATTCCGGGCATGAGCAAATCCAGCAGAATTAAATCCGGCGTCCGCAACGCGACGCGCTTCAGGGCAGTCGCGCCATCCGCAGCGGGGATGATTTCGCAGCCCAGATTGCCCAGAACCGCGCCGACGATCTGGACATTGGCGGGTTGGTCGTCCACGACGAGGATTCGCGCCGACTCAATTTCATTGAGCGGTGCGGGAACCTGCGCCGCAGGTTTTCTTTCCGCTGGCGTGACCGTTTGTGTGTTCGCGCTCATGATCATTATTGCGAGCTTTGGTCAAATTGTTCGACCAGTACGGCAAATTCCACCAGATGTTTTTCCAAATCCGTCACGGCATAATTCTCCGCGTCACGGAGCAATTTTTGTGCGTAGTGAACCAGCGGTTCGCATTGCCACCGTTCGCCCAGACCTTCGAGTCCTTGCGCAAAAACCTTGCTTTCATTGACGGCCACGCTTTCGCGGATGGACGGCCATGGATCAAGAATCAACCGGCGCAATTGGGAAATAAGTTCCTTCGGCACCGGGGCAAAGGTTACGGACGCAATGTCATCCTGGTTTGAACCGTTTGTTTTCTTTGAAGACTCCGGTTTGGAGTGTCGCGGCAGAAAATCCGCCAGTTCATCGAACAGTTCGCGCTTGGAAAACGGTTTGCGCACATAACCGCTGAACCGTTCTTTCGAGGAATTTTCTTCGCTCATCAAATTGGAAGCGGTCACGGCGATGATCGGCAGAAATTCGAGTCCGGGTGTTTTGCGGATTTCCGCCAGCGCTGCGTCGCCGTCCATTCCGGGCATCCGCACGTCGAGCAGAAGAATGTCAGGCTTCAGCTCGCGGGCTTTGGCCACGGCTTCTTCGCCGCTCGAACCGAAAAACAAACAGTGATGCGAACCGGCAAACATTCCGGCGATCAACTCGCAATTGGTTTTGTTGTCGTCCACCACCAGCAAGGTGGCCCGGCGCAATTCATTGAAACTAACCTCTCCGTTCGGGGATGATTTTTCAGAAGCCGGCAGCCGCGCGGAAATGGGCACGTTGGGGAATCGCAAATGAAAGGCCGACCCCTGTTCCATCACGCTCGCCACGGTCACGGTTCCGCCCATGATTTCGGTAAGGCGCTTGACGATGGAAAGCCCCAGGCCCGTGCCTTGCTTTTCCTTTTCACGATGCACACCGGCCTGGACGAACGGTTTGAAGATCGCGTCCCGCTTGTCCTGCGGAATGCCCACGCCGGTGTCTTGAATCTCGATGACGAGCGTGACGTGGCTGCTGGTCGGCTGTTTTTCCCAGGTGACGCGCACTTCGACGCCGCCTTTGTCGGTGAACTTGACTGCGTTGCCGACCAGGTTGATCAAAATCTGCCGCAACCGGATGCGGTCAATCAATACGGCGTGCGGAAAATTCGCGGTTACGTGGCATTCCAGCTTGAGTTCCTTTTTGGCCGCCGGTTCGGAAAACAGCGTCTGGACGAAATCACATATTTCGCGCAGGTCGGTGGGTTCAGGATGCAGTTTCATCACGCCGGCCTCGATTTTGGACATGTCGAGAATGTCGTTGATGAGTTGCAGCAACGAGTCGGCGCTGGAGCGGATGGACTGCAGGTATTGCCGGTGCTTTGGCTCGCGCAAATCGCCCTGCAGCAATTCACTGAAACCGAGAATGGCATTCATCGGCGTGCGAATCTCGTGGCTCATGTTGGCGAGGAAGACGGTTTTTTCCTGGTTGCTGTGCTCGGCTTGAAGTTTGGCTTCCGTCAGCTCGCGTTCATGCTCCTGATGTTTTACGGCAACGTAGGACAGCCATAGCGCGAGCAGTCCCGCGCCGATCCCGAAAGTGCCCGCGACGAGCGTGGCCAGGTTCGCGTGAAAAACGCGGCTGAAAACTTCCGCGCGGATGGCGGATTGCCGGTCCTGGCAAATTTGATCCAGCTGCTCAAACTGCGAGCGCAACCCGTCCATCATTTTTTTGAGTTTGCCGCTGGAAACCATCGCCACGGCCTGGTCGGAACTTTTTACGCGGGCGGCAATGACGTCTTGCTGCCAACTGATGCTGGCCTCGGCATCCGCGCGCAGCTTCGTGACGCTTTCCAGCATTTGAGGGTCGTCGTGAACCAGCCGCACCAGGTTTTCAAAATGCGCCGGCAGGTTTGTTTCGGCGTTGTCGAATGGTTCAAGGAATTTTTTATCGCCGGTGATGACGTAGCCGCGCTCCCCGGTTTCCAAATCCAGCAGCGATTGATAAACTTCGCGCAATTCGTCCCGCGTGAACGTCACCCCTTTGCCGTAATTCATGCGCGCGGACAGTTGGTGCCACGAGACGAGCGCCAGCACCACGCTCCCGAGCGAGAACGTCAGCCACGCGACCACGACCAGCTTGTAAAACTGTTTTCCTGCCTGCAGCCTCATGTATTCCCCCGTTTTTTGCCTTAAACCTCAAGGCAATGTTCGTAATACAGACAAGAATTTTATGGCTCGGATATTGGAGTGTCTAGTGATAAAATTTCATGCCTTGCGCCGGCAGGAACGAAGCAATCGCCACAAGGAGGCTCCGGCCTGCATGCCGTGGAGCAACGTGGAAACCCATGAGGATTTTTTACCTTCGTCGTGATGAAAAAATGTGGCCGCCAGTTTTGCCGCCGATGAAGCAACCGAACCAATCGCGCACACTTGATGCCGTAAGTGGTGGATTTCGTTTTTGAAATCGCGCACTTCATTGAGCAACTGCACGCGGTTCAATTCGCTTTCCACCAGCAGCAGTTGTTTTCTGGTTGCGAGCGGTGTCAGTTGAGATTTTTTTCCAGACATTCACGATCCTTTCGTAATTGATCCAGCGTGGTGGGGAGGAGCGTCTGCCAGTCGCGTTGCAGCCGGACCAGGCGCACGTAAAGCAATGCGGCGGCAACGGTATAAAGTGCAGTCAAAATCATGAGCGCGGCCACCGGAGATTGTTGCCAGAAGGCAACTGTAATGATGGCGGTCAACCCCACGCCCGCCAGCAAACCAAAGGCCGCCGCGCCCAATGCCAGCAAAACGGCGCGCAAAAACCGCTCGCGCTCTTCCTGAACTTCCGCCATCAGCAATTCGAGGCGGTTTTCGCAGATGACGAGCGCCCGCTGCGCCAGTCGTTTCGACGCATCCGCCAAATCAGGGACGGTGTCCGCCGGCGTTTCCATGGCGATTTGTCAGTTGCGGCGGCTCAACAAAAATCCAAGCAACGCGCCGACTCCCAGCGCCACGCCGATGGATTGATAAGGATGATCGCGGATGACCTGGTCAGCGGCTTTCGCCCCGTCAATCGCCTTTTCTTGAACGTTGTTCCATGTTTCCCTGCCTTTTTCGATGGCTGCCGTCAACCGCTTGCGGGCTTCGGCGACTTTTTCACCAGCTACATCAGTGGTGGCGGCGAGCAAAGCTTGGGCGTCCTCGGCCAAGCTTTGGAGATCGTTATTATGAGCGTGGGCGGTGTTTTTTTTCATATCATTTTTCGTTTCTATTTGTTGTTTTCTACGCCATGGCCAGTTGCGGATTGCATTGGATGATTCCGGTGTAGATGGCGAAATGTGTCAGGCCCGCGATTCCGCGAATGCCGAGCTTTTTCGTGAGACGCTCACGATGTTTTTCGATAGTTTTGATGCTGACGCACAATTCTGTGGCAGCCTGTTTGTAGAGCTTGCCTTCAGCGATCAATTGCAACACCTCCATTTCACGGGAGGTCAATTGCTCGATTTGCTTCTTGGCCGTGGAATTTCCATTATACGGTTTGGGATTTTCGGGAAGTCCCGGAACGGCGGTCTCCTCATCGGCAATGGTTTGAAAATTGCCATGAGCATGGGCAGTATATTTTTTCATAATGATGGCTTCGGTTTTAAGAGTTCAATTTGGTTATCAAATAATTTCCGGCACCTGTTCAAATGATTTTGTTACCCCGGATGAGCCGCACTAGAATCATGATGATGGCGACAATCAAAAGAATATGAATGTAGCCGCCCATCGTGTAATCCGAAACCAGTCCGAGCAGCCAGGCAATGATCAAAATTAAAGCAAAAGTATAAAGCATGGTCTTTTCATGTGATTTTTTCAGATCTTCGTATTTGATTTTTCTCACAATACTTTCATTGGCGACTCATCCCCGCCGGGAGCAATTCTGGTGAAAAGCTTCTCCCAATTACAGAATCGCCTTCGGGACGGGAGATGATTGATTCAATGCCGGATTCAACGCCTGGGGGCTGGTCGTCGGTGTTGCAAAAAAAATCCAGACCGGATTGTCCGGCCAGCCGCCGAAGATAGGTTTGCGGACGAGGCGGTTCACCGGAGGCGTCATTTCCCCGGTCCAGCAGCGCCACCAGAGCCGCTGGTTTGCCCTCTTTCATCGGCAGCACGCTTTCAATCCAGTTCTTGACGCAGGCGGGGAGTTCGGCACCACCGACGGAAATAATAATCATGTCTGCTTCGATGGCCTCGGTGGCCGCCTGCTTCCAAAGTTCCGGGTCGCGCAACATTTCAAACTTCCAGACGCTGTTGTCCATTCGCCAGGTGTCGCTTTTTATCTGGAATTCGGTTTCCAATTGTCCCGCCAGCCGGCTTAACACAGCCGTGGCTTCGATGCCGGTGACGAGGTTTTCGTGTGCAATGACGATTTTAAGAACAGAATCGGGTGCGTTCATAAGAGCGGGATGTGTCTTCGGTTTTCTTTGCGGTTTTTCGCTGGTTTATGTGCGCCTTCAGAAGCCGGCACTGAAAATCCAGATCACGCACAATGTCCGTCAGCAAATCCGCCGTGCCAAAATTTTCGGCGGCGGGCAGTTTCTGGATTGCCGCGCGAACATGTCTGGTGCAGGCGGCGTGAACTTCCGCCAATTCATGAATCCAGCCGGACATCCCGCCAATCGAAGACGCCGCCGTTTGTTTCTTCAGTTGCGAATGGCTCATGCTTTCGCGCAACGGGTCTTCTACCGTGCCGCCGAAGGTCGTGGCGCGTTCGGCGGCACGGTCAATGTAATTCATGGTTCGGGCGGCAAAATCACCAAGCAGTTTGCGCAAACCGACGAAAGAAGTTCCCCGCCCGTTCCAATGCATCTGTTTGGTGCGCACATACAAACCGAAAAGATCGGCCACGGTGTTGTTCAACACGCCGATGTTCACTTCGCGAACACGCGGCGGAAGCGGGTTGCGGGCTTTATTCATAATCCGGTTTTGGTTTCCTAAAAGTGTCGGAATGAGAAGTCCGGTATCAGCGACGAATCACTTTTTGCTAAAACCTCTCATCCGACGGCTTTTTTGTTTAGCTGGTGCCGTGCCGCCGGGCTTTGTTTGTGGCTTCTTGTGATTTCCATCGGAAAACCGGCATTTGTGACCATGAGAGCGGGGTGGGGAAGTGTGAAATGATGCAACTTGCAAGCCGGTTGGTTGCAGTTTGCAAAACATTTTTACCGTTCATTTTCCGACGGAAATTCCGGCTGACAACAAATGCTTGGATTTGCTGGAAAGATTGTCCCGGCAATTGGTCGGCACGCGACTTGCAAAAGGAACACATGCCGCGTCAAGTCGCGTGGCGAAAACAATACAACCAACCGAAAAATTATATGAGCACGCTTGTAGCCAAAGGAAACTGGAATATTGCCAAAGGCAAGTTGAAACAAAAGTTCGCGCAGTTTACGGATGACGAACTGCAATTCATCGAGGGCAAGGAGGATGAATTGACGGGCCGCATCCAGAAACGCACCGGTCAGGCCAGGGGACAAATCAAACACATCCTGAAGGAATGTTGCGATTGCAAACTCTAAATGAATGCGGCGAATGCAATAATTTATGAGCCTAGCGCATTCAAACGGCAAACCGGGCGTTTCCCCCCTTTGACGACCAGCATAAGCATCCAGTTTGTCGCCACTTCAACATTTCAAATCCAAATTAAAAAAACAAATTACATGAAAACATCAGCCATGACCCATAATGGAACGATTGTTCCGTCACTGTTTCAAATCGCCTCCTATTTTGAAGATTTTGTTCCCAAGGCCGGTTTGAAGAGGCCCGCACTTGCGTTAAGCAACACACCTTTTGCCGAATTGATGTTGCATCCTGAAAAACTGGAGGCAGTGTTGAAATCCGCCAAAACTGAAAATGACGCTTTTGGGACGCAGCGCACAGAGGATCAAAGCCCCGCCAGACCGGCAACGCGAAGCGGAACACCAAAAAAATACGAAGGCGGCAGCGTGGGCAAACCGGTTGGACATTCGCCAGCCAAACTTTAAAAAGTCGAATTTCTTATGGAAGCGCCTTCGGCCAAGTCGGTCAAGCTCGCCGCCGATTTTACGGATTGGGAAAAATTTCCGCTCGATATGATGAAGTCCAAGAACGGCATCTGGTTCAGTGTCATCCCGCTGGCACCGGGACAATATTCATATCGTTTCATCGTGGACGGCCAATGGTATGACGACCCGCGTTCCACGCAGCGTGTTCCCAATCCGTTTGGCTCCGAGAATGCCGTGATTGCTGTCACTTGAGCGAAAACATGAATGTTTTTCAAAATTCCGACACGTTTGAGAAATGCCTGCGGTTCAGTTTCCATGCAATCGGAAACGTGGTCACCGTCGGTGTGGCGGTGTTCTTGATTCTGGCCTGGATTTTGATGTCGCCGCTTTTGCGCTTTGGTACCTACCTGGGCGATTTGTATCGCACGCGGCTTAACCCGAAAATGAAAAGATGGTTATGAACATGTATTACAATTTCTGCCGGATTCACCAGACGTTGCGCGTGACGCCAGCGATGGAAGCGGGCATTACAGAACACGTTTGGAGCTTGGAAGAAATTGTTGGATTAACGACGGCGTGAACCGCCAGCAATTTCAAGATTTTCAGATGGGTCAAAAACTAATCCACCACGAAAGTTCCACGATGTATGCGTCTGTTGCTGCTGCATAAGCTGGCTCAAAATTTGATGAACCACCTTTTTAACCTCGGCCTCGATATGCCATTGAAGGTTGGCTTGCGCCTCTTGTTGAAGTCGGGCAGCCTGTTCAACAGTCATTGGATGGGGGATTTCTCGGCCATCTTCTTTAGCGGTTTCGATCCACTCTTCAATGACAACCTTCAAATTTGCAAGCGCCTCTTCTTGGGTTTGTCCATCTGCCACACAGCCGGGCAATTCAACAGGTATGGCAAGATAAGCGGCATCTTCTGGACTCCAGATGATTTGGACAGCGTATTCGGTTTTCATAATTTATATTGCACAATTGCGGCTCGAACTTGTCGCACTTGATAAGGTTTTGCCTTGCCGTTTGACAAAGGCTGCAAATTCATAATTTCAAAAACGCCAGTCTTGCTGAATATGCGATGACTTCCTTTTGTCCGCTCCTTAAACCCCAAACTATAGCAATTAACAATAACATTGGGACATATTGGCGATAAAAAGGAAGGGGTTGGTGGTGGTGGCGAGGTCTTTGCGCAGGCGGGTCTTGAAGGCCGCCCAGAGATGTTCGATGGGGTTGA